>OBLO01001162.1_pt1 | contig 23647 bp, 13 predicted proteins | sample 1519401 | NCBI WGS metagenome assembly OBLO01 (sample SAMEA2602897, study PRJEB22501) | metagenome | reverse complement strand
CCTACGAGACGGAGGAAGATACCGTCGTAGCCGGTATGGCGGCGGCGGGCTTTGGCATTGCCATCGTGCCCGACCACCCCGTTCTGCGCTGCATGGATTTAAAGATCATTCCGCTGACCAACCCCGACCCGGGGCGCACGGCCTATCTCTGCCGCAAGCGCGGGGCCTTGCAGCAAACAGCGGCGCAGCGGTTCTTCGCCTTCTGCCAGGCGCAGCTCAGCCAGGGCGCGGCACTGTAACGGTCAGCGCAGGGCCGAAACCAAAAACTCTGCCGTGGCGTTTTCAATGCGGGCGGCAATTTCCGCATCACTGGCGGCGCTGCCCTCGGCGGCCTGGTAGTTGTGGTTGGCGTCGGGGAAATCGTTTGTCATATCGACAAACGGCAGGTCCCGCGTTGCCAGGGTGTTTTGCACCAGGGCCACGGTATCCTCGCTCAACAGCTCGGCGTCGCCGCCGGTGAATGCCGCCAGCAGCGCCCCCGGATACCCTGCCAGCACGCCGCAGGGGTCGCTGGCGGCCATCTCGTCAAACAGGGCCGCACCGGCGGCCACGCCCCACTGGGGCAGCTCGACGCTGCCGTTTTCGTCGGCGGTCTGGCGCAGGGCCGCCCGCTCGTCGGCATCATGGGCCAGAAATTCCAGCCCATCCAGCCCGGTATTGTCCGCCGGGCTCCACAGGGCGGCGGCGGTCACAGGGTAGTCCCGGCCATCCAGGTACAGGCTGACGGCGCGGCCGCCCATGCTGTGGCCCACCAGCCCCAGCCGGGTCGTGTCCGCACCGTAGGTCACCCCCATATAGGCAATGGCGGCGGTCATGTCAGCGCGGATGTTCGAGAGTGTGTAGGCCGTGAACGGTTCCTCGCTCTCGCCGCAGCCGGGAAAGTCCATGGCGATGCTGGCAATGCCTGCATGGGCCAGCCGTGCGGCCAGCGGGCCAAAGTGGCCGTCGCCGCCCCGGCTGCCGGTAAAGCCGTGGCAGAGCACCACCAGCGGCCAGCCCGCGCCCTCGGCAGGCGTGGTCACGGTGGCGTGTACCGTCACTTCCGTGCCGTCGTGCCGGGCGCGGAACGTCTCGTCCCGCTGGTCATAGCTCTCGGGCGGGATCGGCTCCGGCGTGGCGGCTGGGGCTTCGGTCACTGCCGGGGCCGCCGTGGGGGCCAAGGCTGCGGCGGGGGGCGGCCGGGGGTGCCCCCGGGGCGATGCGCCCCCGCCCCCCCGCCACAGGGGCAGCGGCGCCCCCCCGCGGTTCAAATTCGTATTTTTTTTGCGGACCCTCTTTTGGGGGGGTACGGGCGGGGGGGGGGAGGGGGGGGCGGTGAGCTGCCCGCTGCGGCGGGCGTCGGCTGCGGTTCCACCGTGGCCGATGCGCCGCAGCCCGCCAGCAGCAGGGCCAGCGACGCCGCCGCGAGTTTCAACTTCGTATTTTTCATGCGTACCTTCTATGGGGTGGTTACGGCAGGGGCGCGTAGGTGGTGGCGCTGTACGCGCCGTCGGGCAGCAGCGAAAAGGCGTCCACTTTCCAGATGCCTTCCTCCCACACAAGGCGCAGCGTGCGGTGATGGTCCGCTGTGTAGCTGCTGCCGCTGTCCGTGTAGTTGGCAACAAAGTGGCCGTTGTAGATGACCTGGCCATCGGTGTATTTGATGGAGGCCGGGTCACTGACAGCCTGGAAGTTGCCCAGGTCGTAGGTATTGCCGGTGTAGTTGCGAATCTCCGCAGCGCAGCGGGTCGAGTTGTCCGCCGTGGAATAGCACAGCAGCGAGGAATTTCCCTCGTTGATAGCCTCCTGGAAGGAGCGGTAGAACGCCCAGGTCAGCACATCCACGACCTTGTCGCCGGGCTTTGCCAGGCCGGTGGCGTCGCAGTCGGTGTAAGCGCCGTAGTCTGCGCCGAAGGTCAGCTCATTGCCGTAGTCCTTGTTGTACCAGACGGCGGCGGTCTGGTAGCCGCCGTTGCCGTTGTCGGCCACGATGCGCACCTGGCAGACGTCGGACAGGCTGCTGCGGGGGATGACCGCGTCGTTGCCCACGTACGCAAAGTCCACCGCCTTACCGTCCACCGTAATGGTGCCGTTGGCCGCCGCGTTGCGCAGCACGACCTGGGTATCGGTGGCGACCGCCGCCGCAGGGGCCGGGGTCTGGGCAGGCTGGGGCGTAACAGCGGGCGCGGGTGTCTGGGCTGCTGCGGCGCTGTCCGCCGGGGCGGGCGTCTGGGGCGTCGCCGCGTCGGCAGCTTCGGTGGCGACCGGCTCGGCGGCAGGCAGGGTGGTTGCATTGTCCTTGCTGCCGCGCAGGAAGAACACCGCCGCAGCGGCAGCCACAACGACTACGACCACGACTGCCGCAATAATGATGGGCAGCTTGCTCTTTTTCGGCTGTCCGGGCTGTTCGGGCTGCGGGGCCGCTGCGCCGAAGGGGCTCTGCGGCTGTTGGGCGTAGGGCTGCACCGGGGGCTGAACAGGCGGCTGCACCGGGGCCTGGGGCGCGGGCTGCACCGGCTGGGCCGGCTGCCGGGCCGGGGCGGCGGGTTCCGCGGGCGTCATATCCGGGAACGGCGTGCCGCAGACCGAGCAGAATTTCTGCGTATCATACCTGGCGGGCGTATGGCATTTCTGACACACTTTCATCGGGAAAACACCTCTTTAGAATTTATACTACTAATAGAATACTGTATCCGGCCTGTAAGGTCAATGGGAAAATATTGTATTTGTGGCCACACTGCATAAAGCCTCCCCCCGGGAGGGCAAAAAAACGCCGCGGCGCTTTTCACACGCTGCGGCGGTCGTTTGTTTATTCGGGCAGTCTGCCGTACAGTTCCATCAAGTCGTGCAGGCGGCGGGCCAGGCGGGAGTTGAACGCCCCCGGCTCGGTGCGCCAGCACCAGTTGCCGCCCAAAGTCGACGGCGTGTTCATGCGGGACTCATGCCCAAGGCCCAGCACATCCTGCGCCTGCACAACAGCCAGGTCGGCCACGCTCGACCAGACGCCGCGCATCATGCCCCAGTGGTAGCCCTCTTTCTTCGTCAGGTTCAGGTAGCGCACGGCGCGCTCCACATCCTCGGGCGCGGCGGTCTCCATCCATCCGTTGACCGGCTCGTTGTCGTGGGTGCCCACGTAGGCGATGCAGTTGTTCGGATAGCTGTGGGGGCGGTAGTCGCCGCCGTCGCGGCTGTCAAAGGCGAACTCCAACACTTTCATGCCGGGGTAGCCGCACTCTTTCAGCAGGGCGTTGACATCCTCGGTCAAAAAGCCCAGATCCTCCGCGATAATGCGGGGGCTGCCCAGCTTTTTCTTGATGGCGGCAAACAGCGCATAGCCGGGGCCTTCGCGCCAGCGGCCATGCTCGGCGGTCTTGTCGCCGTAGGGGATGGCGTAATATCCCGCGAACCCGCGGAAGTGGTCGATGCGCACCACATCATAGATGCTGCACATATGGCGGATGCGGCGCACCCACCAGGCATAGCCGGTCTTGGCCATGGCGTCCCAGTCAAACAACGGGTTGCCCCACAGCTGGCCGGTGGCCGAGAAGCCGTCCGGCGGGCAGCCTGCCACCTCGGTGGGCAGCAGGTTTTCGTCCAGCTGGAACTCCTGCGGGCAGCTCCACACATCGACACTGTCCAGCGCGACGTAAATCGGCAGATCGCCGATAATGTCGATCTTCATGCGGTTGGCGTAGCCTTTCAGCGCGTTCCACTGGGCGTAGAACAGGTACTGCACCACCTGCCAAAAAGCCACATCGTCGGCGTACTGCTCGCGGGCCGCTTTCAGGGCCTCCGGCTCGCGGCGGCGCAGCGGCTCTTCCCACTCAAGCCAGCAGGCCCCGCCGTGGGCGTCCTTCAGTGCCATGAACAGCGCGTAGTCCGGCAGCCAGAAGGCGTTTTCCTTCACGAACTTGCGGTAGGCGGCGTTGGGCTTTGCCAGCAAACGGTTTGCCGCGCAGCGCAGCACCTTGTAACGTTTTTCGTACAGAGCACCGTAGTTGATGGTATCGGGGGCGGATTCCCAATCGATGTTCTCATATTCCTCAGGCAGAAGCAGGCCGCGTTTGGCAAGCTCGTCGAGATCGATAAAATACGGGTTGCCCGCAAACGTCGAGAAGGACTGATAGGGGCTGTCGCCGTAGCTGGTGGGGCAGATGGGTAAGATCTGCCAATATGCCTGCCCGGCCTTGGAGAGGAACTCCACAAATCGGCGTGCCTCCGCACCCATAGCGCCAATACCATGGGCCGAGGGCAGGCTGGAAATAGGCATCAGAATGCCGCTTGCTCTCATCAGAGAAAACCTCTTTCTTTTGAATGTAAACGCGGGGTGGGTGCCGGGGACGCCGCCCCCCTGCAACGATGCCGTACGCAGGGCGATGCCAGGCATCGCCCCCTGCAACAAGCACCACAGGGGCCGGGTATACCCGGCCCTCAGCCTTCCGGCAAACGCGCACCTACGGCAAGACCGCGGGCCGCACGTGTGCGGCCCCTATATGGCGGCGCTATTTTTGCAAAGTCGTCAAACCTTGCCCACGCTCTCCCCTTCGATCAAATCAAAGGGGACGACTTCGTGTACGGCGCGGCCGGGTTCTTCAATGCAGTGCAGCAAAATTTTTGCACTGCGCTGGGCCAGCTGCTCCATATCCTGCCGGATGGTCGTCAGGCGCGGGATGCTGTACTGCCCCAGGGCAATGCCGTCGTACCCGGCTACCGAGATATCCTGCGGCACCCGCAGCCCATGGTCCTGCAAAGCGCGGATGGCTCCCAGCGCCATCAGGTCCGACATGGCAAACACTGTCGTGATATCGGGGCTGTGGTCCAGCAGATACTCCATCGCCTCGTACCCGCTGCGCAGCGAGAACCGTGCGTAGGCGTACTGCTTTTCCATCTCAAAGGGCAGGCCCAGCCGCAGCATGGCGCTCTGGCAGCCTGCCAGACGCGCAAGGCTCGGGCGGGACAGGTTCGGCTTGCCGCCGATGATGCCGATGCGCCGATGGCCCTGTTTGTACAGGTACTCGATCATCCGGTCGGACGCCGCCATATCATCGACCGACACGCTGGAAAGGTTGGCGATGCGCAGCGTGGCCGCGCTGTTGGTCAGCAGCAGGCAGGGGATGCCCAAATCTTCCAGATCAGGGGTGAAATACTCCAGGTTCGACCCCAGAAACAGGATGCCGTAGGGCTTACGCTCCGCACAGATGCGCCGGGCCTGGGCGACCTCGTTGGCTTCCTCGTCGATGTAATAGACGGTCGCCACGTAGCCGCTCTCTTCAATCACGCTCTGCAGCTGCTCTAAAATATCGGCGAACAGCATATTCTGCGTGCCTTTGACAATCAGGGCAATGCCGTCATTGGCCTGCTGTTTTAAATGCTTTGCGTTTGCGTTGGGTTCATAGTTGTGGCGGTTCACGACTTCCAGGATCTTCTGCCGCGTCTCGGCGCTGACGCCGGGGGCGTTGTTCAGCGCCCGCGACACCGTACCGATGGCAAAGCCGGATTCCCGCGCAATATCTTTGATGGTCATAAAACCGGACCTCTTTTCTGGTTCGGCTGAGTTTACCCCTTGACCGCACCGGCCACAACGCCGTCAATGATATATTTCTGGCAGAGCAGGTACAGCACGATGACCGGCAGCACCGTAATCATGATGCAGGCCATCATGGGGGCCATTTCCACCTTACCGTAGCTGCCGCGGAAATACTGGATTGCCATGGGGATGGTGCGGTAGGTCTTGATATCCAGCACCAACGTGGGCAGCAGGTAGTCGTTCCAGACCCACATCGTTTCCAAGATGGCGGTGGAGATCATCGTTGGCTTCAGAATCGGGCAGACGACCTTGAAGAAGATCTGGAGGGGATTGCAGCCGTCGATCATGGCGGCCTCCTCAATGGCGATGGGCATGCTCTTGACAAAGCCGGTGAACATGAACACTGCCAGGCCCGCGCCGAAGCCCAGATAGATGATGCAGATGTTGTAGGGGTTATTCAGCTTTAAAGTATCCGCGGTCTTGGCCAGCGTGAACATGACCATCTGGAAGGGAACGATCATGCTGAACACGCACAGGTAGTACATACCCTTGCCGAGCACGCCCTGCACGCGGGTGATATACCATGCGCACATCGAGCAGCACAGCAGAATCAGTGCGACGGACGAGACCGTGATGACTAAGCTATACCAGAAAGAGGACAAAAAGTCCATTTCCTGAATGCCGTAAATGTAGTTTTTCAGCCCGACGAAGGTTTCGGCGTTCGGCAGTTCAAAGGCGTGGGTCGTGGTGATGGCACGCTCTGTCTTTAAGGAGTTCATCAGGATCATGAACACCGGGTACATCCAGGCAATGCACAGGATGGTCAGCAGGACGGACAGCACCGCATTGATGCGGCGGTCTTTTTTGGTAGCACCCATTATGCCTGCACCTCCTTAGAGCGGGTAAAATGCAGCTGCAGCAGCGAGATGACAACCACAAACAGGAAGAATACGACGGCCTTCGCCTGGCCGATGCCCTTCCACTGAGGTCCAGAGCGGGCATAGAAGGTATCGTAGATGTTGTAGGCCAGCATCATGGACTGTTTGGCGGGCTCGCCTGCCGTCAGGGACAGGTTCTGGTCAAACAGCTTGAAAGAGTTGGTCAGCGTCAGGAACGTGCAAATCGTCACGCTGGGCATGACCATGGGGATCTTGATTTTAAAGAGAGTCTGGCTGGAGGTCGCACCGTCGATGCGTGCGGCCTCGATGAGGTCGGTGGGCACGTTCTGTAAGCCGGCGATGTAAATGATCATCATGTAGCCGATCTGCTGCCAGCACATCAGGATGATAAGGCCCCAGAAGCCGTAGGTGGCGTTCAACGCCAGCAGCGACTTGCCCCAGGCGGACAGCAGGCCGTTGAGCAGGATCTGCCAGATGTAGCCCAGCAGGATGCCGCCGATGAGGTTCGGCAGGAAGAAGATGGTACGGAACGCGTTGGTACCGCGCATACCGCGGGTGAGCAGCAGCGCAATGGCGAATGCCAGCACATTGACGAGCACGGTGGATACAACGGTGAACGCCGCCGTGAACCAGAATGCATGGGTGAAGGTGTCATCCATAAGAATCATCTTGTAGTTGCTCAGCCCCGCGAACTGGACGTTTTTGACCGTCGTGAATTTGCAGAACGACAGCCCGGTGCCCCAGATAAAAGGCCACACAAAGCCGATGACAAAGGCAATGAGGGTGGGCAGTACAAAGACTGGCCAATAGCGCTTAATGGCTTTTTCCATGGAAAAGCCCCCCTTTGTTTAGATTTCCTGTTGCAAAAATGGAGCGGGGCGGGCGAATCCGCCCGCCCCGCTGACCGGTGATGAAAGAGGATAAGGAGAAAAACTGGAGAAAACAGTTTAAGAGAAATGTTTAGGAGATTTTAGGAGAAAAACGTTTGCAAAGAATTGTAATGCGTTACAGTTGCGTACCCACTACTTACGCAGCTGCGTTCAGGGCAGCCTCAGAAGCCCAGCCATCGACAAAGGCGGTGACAACGTCATCCCAGCTGCCGGTACCGGCGGCATAAGCGGTCAGAGCAGAACCAACGCCGTTCTTCCAGTTCTCGGAAGGCATGGTGGAGAAGTTCCAGGCCACAGGGGTCTTGCCGGCAGCGGTCATTTCCTTATCGGCCTTGACGAAGACGTTGGGGGACTCGACAGCATTCTTGAAGGGGATAACGAAGCCCATGTCGTTAGCCATGGCCTTGGTACCCTCGTCAGAGGAAACGCACCAGTACATGAAGTCGAGCGTTGCGTTGATGTCGTCCTCGCTGGCTTCCTTGTTGACGCACCAGTAGTTCTCAGTGCCGGTGCACAGGCCCTGGTTGGCTTCATCGCCGACGCCAATGTAGATGGGCAGCATGGTCAGATCGTCATCGGTGAAGGGCTTGCCGTCGCCGACGAGGTTGGTGTACTCCCAGGAACCGTTCTGGTAGAAAACGGCCTCTTCGTTCAGGAACTCGTTGCGGCTGTCGTCGCCGGTCTTGCCAGCCAGTTCAGTAGGATCGCAGGTGGAGTTGTTGATGTACAGGTCGAAGATATTCTTGTAGTTGTCGAGATAGGTGCCCTTGATGGCGTCGGTGTTGTCGATGCCGTCCTCCTGATACTCGAAGTAGATGGGCAGGTTGGCCAGATGGGTCTTGTAGCGCCAGTCAGAGGAGCCGTCCATACCAGCGGAGGTGAAGGCGGAGAAGCCCAGCTCGTCCTTGCGGGCGGTGATGTCCTCGGCCACCTTCTTCAGGTCGTCGAAGCTCTTGATGTCGTCAACGGTGTAGCCGGCCTTCTCCAGCAGGGTCTTATTGGTGATCAGGCCGTAGCTCTCGATAACGTAACCGATGCCCAGCATCTGGTCGCCGTCTTTCAGGGCGTAGGTGTCGCTGGTCAGATCACCGGCGATCTTGGTGCCGGACAGGTCGTAGCAGTAGTCCTTCCAGTTGGCCAGGCCGACAGGGCCGTTGACCTGGAACAGGGTGGGCGCATCGCTCTTGGCCATCTCGCTCATCAGGGTGGTCTCGTACTGGCCGGAAGCGGCGGTCACGACGGTGACGGGAACACCGGTCTCCTCGGTGTACTTCTTGGCCAGATCCTGCCAGGCTTCATCCTGCTCGGGCTTGAAGTTCAGGTAGTAGACCTTGCCGGCTGCTGCGGGGGCCTCAGCCTCGGTAGAAGCAGCAGTGGAGGTGGAGTCCGCGGTAGAAGCGGCCTCTGCGGTAGAGGTGGCCGTGGAGGCGCTGCCGCCGCAGCCTGCCAGCAGACCGGCTGCCATCGCGGCGGCCAGGGGCACGGAGAGAGGCTTTTTCGCTTTCATGTTTTTTCCTCCTTCTAAAGAAAAACAAGAGTTGCAGTAGTGATTGCGTTTTCTTTTTCGGAAACGTTTCCGTTTCGGATTGATATTATAATACACCATAAATAGCGAAAAATCAATCGTTTTTTGGTGATTTTATCCAAGATTGGAACCTTGCACAAATTAGAATACCTGTTTTTGTGGAAATATTTCAAAAAACAGGTCGCTTTTTGTCGGAAACGGTTCCTTTGTTGCGCAACCGTTTCCATATGTTGCGCAGTTTTCACGGCAAATCGCACCTCCATCCGCTTCTATTTTTCTCGACTCTATCCCCATGTGGGGGAGGGATTCATCCCTCCCGGTGCGTTTGCCGCCATTACGCGATTCATTTTTTTGTGGAGTTTTAGGGGCCGCATCTATGCGGCCCGCGCGTTCCCCATTACCGCCCATTCCCCGGGAAACCGCGGGCGGCATATATGCCGCCCCTACAAAAAGGCAGCGCACCGTTTCCACGGCGTGCTGCCTAATATACTTATTATATACCCTATCTCAGGTTTTCGTCGATTCCCGCATACTGACCTGGTAGCCCAGCTCCACGCGGGTCTCCACCTCGCGGCCTTTGAGCGCCTGCAAAAGCTGCTGGGTCGCTTTGCGGCCCAGGGCGTAGGCGTCAAACTGCACCGCCGTGATGGCGGGCGACGACTCAGCCAGCGCGCTGCTGTCATACAGCGACGCCACGCGGATATCCTGCGGCACCCGCACACCCTGCTGCTTGAGCATATTCATCGCCAGCAGGGTCAGCCGGTCGTCCATGCACAGGATACAGTCCGGCTTGCGCTCCAACGCCTGGCTCACGGCCTGCATCCGCAGGTCGTCGGTTTCCAGCTCCAAAAACAGCAGACTCTCGTCGATTTTCTGGTCCATCATGTCATAGGCCTGCTTGAAGCCTTCCAGGCGCGACATATTGACGGTGTACAGCATCGTGCCGCCCAGCAGGGCGATCCGCTTCATGCCCTTCAGCAGCAGCAGGCTGGTCAGCTCCCGGCAGCCGCCGACCTGGTCATGATCCACCGACATCACGGTCGGATCCTCGGGGCGGCCGATGGCTACAAAGGGCAGCTTGCGGCTTTTCAGCAGCGGGATCAGCGGGTCGCGTTCCAGCGTGCGGGTCAAAATCAGGCCGTCGATCTTGCGGTTGTCCAAAAGGCGCTCCACCGGGCGTGTCTCGTTCTCGCCTACCAGGGTCAGCAGCACATCGTAATCGCAATCCTCCGCCACCTGATAGACCGAACGCATCGTCTTGCGCAAAAACGGCATCTCAAAATCAGAGAACTGCTTGGAGATCACCAGCGAAATGTTGTACGAGCAGCGCATCGCCAGCCCGCGTGCCATCACGCTGGGGGTGTAGTTATGCTCCTTCACGTAGTCCTGTACGCGCTGACGGGTTGCTGCGCCCACACGGCCATTGCCGGATATTGCCCGGGATACCGTTGTTTTTGACACTCCCAAAGCCGCAGCGATCGTTCCAATGTCCACAACTTTGTCATTTTTCGGCAATCGCGCCATGATTTCATCTCCCTATTGCATTTCACTACTATAATAATAGGTTTGAAGCGCCGCGTCAAGGCGTTATTTGCTCTTGTTACTTCTCGCCCCTGGAGAATATCACATATTTCCCGGCAATTACCTGTGTAAATTTTTGCGCAGTATGCGGCACAAGCCGCGTACCTGTTGCGCGGTTTGCGCGCTGACCGGCCCCGGCGCAAACTGCGCCGTCTGCACAAGCGCCAGCAGCGTTTCCACATCCTGCGGGGCCGCCGTTTTGGTGTGTTCCCATAAAAATTGTTTAAACTCTTCCTGGTCAGAGGATACCCCTTCGCCCAGGCCGCGGCGGCACATCTTTTTGTACAGCGCGCGGAACTCCGCCCGCACAGTATCGGCCGGGGTGCGCCGTGCACGGGCAATGCCCCACACGGCCAGCGCGGCCAGCACCGCCGCCAGCGGCAGCAGCCACCAAAAAGCTCGGGCCTGCGGGGCGGTCGGGTCCGCCTCCGGCGCGGGCGTTGCGGCGGGCAGCGGGGTCTCGGCATCATCGGCAGTCGGCACGGCGTTCGCGTTGGCGGCCAGCTGGTCCTCGGTCAGTTCGCTGACCATGCCGGGGGTCGTTTCCAGCGGGGTCCAGCCCTGCCCGGCAAGGTACACCTCGGCCCAGGCGTGGGCGTTGTCGTCCTGCAAAACGGCCTGCCAGCCGCCGTCACTCTCGGCAAACAGGCTTTGGGGGGCGGCATAGCCCACCACATAGCGGGCGGGCAGGCCCAGCATCCGGCAGAGCACCACCGCCGCCGACGCAAACTGCGTGCTGCTGCCCGCATGGCTCTCGTTCAGAAAATACAACACCGGGTCGGCCCCGTCGGCTGGCTGGGGCGGGTCACTGGTGTAGGTGCAGTGCTCGTTCAGGTAGCTGCGCACAAAGGTTCGTATCGCGTCGGCGTCGCCGGTCAGTTTGTGTTCTTTTTCCGCTGCATCGCAAAATTCTTGCAGTGTGCCGTAGTCTGCGCCGTCGGGCGTCGCCAGGTAGCGGCTCTCGGCGTAGGCTGCGTAGGCGCTTTCCAGCCGGTCCAGCACACTGGGATCCGCGTCGGCACGGGCGGTCAGCAGCGTTTTTGCCTCCCCGCGCGGGAAGTAGTAGAACGTGTCGTCCTGCGCGGTCTGGCCTGCTGCCGCGCCGTCGCCATCCAGGCGGTAGTAGTCGTTAAAATAGGCGTTGTAGGGTGCAAAAGTGTAGGCATCGCCGGCGTGCAGCCGCTGCACGGTCATCTGCTGCGGTGCGGCACCATCGTAAGCGGCCCGCAGAAACGGCAGGTTCGCGATTGCCAAACGGCTGTCACCGTCGGGTTTCCAGCTGGCGGCGGCATTGTCGAACTGCTCGGCGTCCGCAGGCTGCCAGCTATGCCCATCGTATTCCGCGCCGATAAACCCGCGCAGGTAGACCGTCTCCGTCGGCTTCTCGTCGGTCGTGACGAGTAAATCCTCCAGCCCTTGCAGGGCCAGGCCGTCGCTCTGGGTCAGGCTGCCGTCCTCGACGCCGCCCGCCGCCGCGCTGACGTGAAAGTTCAACGCCCCGCCGCTGATTTTTGGCAGCCACTCGATGGCCGCCCCCAGCGCCGCCGCCCGGGCGCGCTCCGTCACCGGCTGCAGAGCATCCAGAGGCAGGGCCAGCACCGGGCGCAGTGCCAGCGCAGGCAGGAACAACACCGCGCAGACCAGCATCATCCCGGCGGCGGTGGTTTTCTGGGTCGTGAGGAAGTTTTCCACATTTGCAGTGTAAACGGTGGAATCTTTTTTGCCCCACAGCCGCCTGCGCCGCACCGACCGCGCCGCCGCCCACGCGCCGACGCAGCCCAGGAGCAGCAGCAGCCAGCCCACAGCTCCGCCGCCCGCGCCCGCCAGCAGCACAAGCACCACGGCAGGCAGCAATACCAAATCCAAAAGCAGCGCGTCGCTGCGCCAGACCGTCACAGCGGCAAAAAACGCCGTGATGGGCACAAGCGCCAGCAGCACAAACAGTCCGCACGCGCCCGCCTCACCCACGGCAAAATCCGCGTTAAAACGTGTATTCAGGCATAGCTTCACGGCGTTGGCAAAGGCATCCATGCCGCGCAGGAAGTCCCGCTGCACCAAAAACAGCAGCACCAGATACCCCACGGCCAGCGCCAGCACAGCCCCGCGCTTGGCAGCGGCAGGCAGCGGCGCATAGCACAGCGCCAGCCACAAGGCGCACAGCGCCGCCGCGCCGGGCCAGATCCAGGCGGGCAGCGCCAGCGAAAACGCGCTGTTCACCGCCGCCAGCAGCCCCAGCGTCAGCAGCAAAAGTATCGAGAAATCCACGCAGCCACGCAGAACAGGCCGTGCCGCCGCACCCTGCTGGGGCAGCAGCACGCGGTCCACAAATTCCAGCCCGGTGTCCGGGTCGGCGGCCTTGCGGCGGGTCAGGGTGCGCAGCCGGGTCACAGCCGCCCGCCCAAAATGCAGCACAGGCGGCGGGGTGCCGCCATCCTCGGCCAGCAGCGTGCCGGCCGGGTCGGCACGGTAGGTCGTGCCCAGCGGCTCCCGCACGGTCAGCTCGTCCACCTTGGCCGTCAATTTCCAGTGGATTTGTTTTAAGGGATCCCCCACACGGTAGGGGCGCAGGTCGTAGACGCCGTCGGCAATGTCCTGTCCCGCGCGGCTCTCCTGCTCGGCGCGGTTCTGCGGGGTATTGCCCGCGCCGTCGGCCTCTCCCTCGGCGGGCGGCAGCACGCACAGCTCCCACGTTTGGCCGTCCGGCGGGCAGTCCGCCGCAAACAGGCCCAAGTGGTCCCGCACCGTCAGCTTTTGCAGTTTGAACCGCCACAGCCCGCTTTTGGCGGCCCGCAGCGTCACCCGCAGGTCGGCGCGGCCGCCCGGGGCCAGCAGGGCGGCACAGGGCAGCTCGATGGCCGTACCGCTCTCGGCATCCTCGGCCCGCAGCACGGCCCGCAGTTCAGGCACGGTGCGCCGCCCGGCGTTTTGCAGGTGCACGGTCACGGCAAATGCCTCGCCGGGGCGCACCGGTTTGGCGGGCAGCTGCAAGGCCGCCGTCACCTGCCGCCGCAGCGTGCGGGCGTCCCACCACAAAAACGCGGTGAACACCATCGCCAGCGCCAGCAGGAACACCACAAACGGCGCACGGCTGACCGCGGCGGCGCAAAACAGCACGGCCAGCAGCAGGCCGCAGCCCACCTTACCTGCCATGGGTCGGTTTCTCCGGGCGGGGGCGCGGCACAGTGTGCAGCACGTCGGCGATCACGTTTTCCACCGTCTCCCCGCCGGTGCGGGCCTGCTCGGTCAGGCTCAGGCGGTGGTGCGCGGTGTCGGCAAAAATCGCGGTCACATCCTGGGGCACGACAAACTCCCGCCCCGAGAGGTACGCCGCAGCCCGCGCCATGCCGGCCACGGCCAGCGACGCACGGGGGCTAAGCCCCAGCGCCAGCCGTGCGTCCTTGCGGGTCGCCCGGGAAAGCTCTACGATATACCGCAAAATTTCCTCGCTCATATAAATGTTGTCCACCTCGGCCTGCATGGTCAGCAGGTCGTTCTGGTCCATGACCGGCTGCACGCGGTCCAGCAGACCGTGGCGCGGCTGGCGGGGCAAAATCTCCATTTCGGCCTCGGTGTCGGGGTAGCCCATGACCACGCAGACCATAAAACGGTCGAGCTGCGACTCCGGCAGCATCTGCGTACCGATCGAGCCAACCGGGTTTTCCGTCGCCATGACGGTGAAGGGCTGGGGCAGCTTGCGGGTCACGCCGTCCACCGTCACCGCACCTTCCTCCATGACTTCCAGCAGGGCGGATTGGGTGCGGGCGCTGGTACGGTTGATCTCATCGGCCAAAAACAGGTTGCAGGCCACCGCGCCGGGGTGGTAAACGAACTTGCCGGTCTCTTTTTGGTACAGCGAAAACCCCACAATATCAGACGGTAATACGTCCGGTGTGAACTGTACGCGGTTCTGGGTCAGCTGCATAGCGCGGGCAAACGCCTGGGCCAGTGTGGTTTTGCCCACGCCGGGGATATCCTCCACCAGCACATGGCCGCGGGCCAGCATTGCCATCATGATTTTCAAAATTGCTTCGGGCTTGCCCAGTACGGCCTTGCCCACCTCGGCCGTCACGGCCAGCGCTTTTTCTCGTGTCTGCATCGGTCAGTCCTTTCTGTGGCGGCGCAGGATCAGCCCGCACCCCACCACGGCGGCAATCAGCACAATTCCTGCCCACAGGGCGTTGTTTTCCAGCCAGATCATCCAGTTGGAGTACGCCCCGCCCGCATCCTCGCCGCTGCCCTCGTTCGGCAGCGGGCTGATGCTCTCGGGCGCGATCTCCTCCACGGCGGCGGTGCCGTCGGGGCTTTCCACCGTCACCTGGCGGGGCGCGGCGTCCCAGCTGCCCGCGCACTCGGCCAAATCTTCCTCATGGGTGGCGGGGGCGGCGTCGGGGTCGCGCTCGGCAATGACCAGGTAGCGCTGGGTGTTCTGGGTGTAGGGGTGGCAGGTCGTCAAGGTCAACAGATCCCGTCCCGGCTGTATCAGTATCGCATTTATGTCGTCCGGCTGTATAATTTTCAGTTCACACACGCGGTAGGTCAGGGTCTCCCACGGCGTGGTCAGGGTGATTTTGTCGCCGATCTGTATCTGCTGCACGTTGCGCAGCATCTCCGCGCCGTAGTAGCCGCGGTGGGCGGCAATGACCGTGTTGGTGTTCGCGCCGCCCAGCGGCATCGAGGTCTGCCCCAGCAGTGCGCCGCCCCGGGCCATGTTTTCGGTGCTGGCCCCCAGATACACCGGCAAATCTAAATCCAGGCGCGGCACCCACAGCGCGGCGATCATATCATCGGGCAGGCCGTAGGCCGTCAGGTCAAAGGCGGGCGTCTCGTAGGCAAAGGGGTCCTTCAGCCCGCTTTGCCCCGCGGCGTAGATTTCCGCGTTGTAGGCTTGCAGGGCGTCGTATAAATCTGCGTAGGAGCGCGTGTTTTCGGCAGTATGGTCGTCAGCGGCCACGGCGGCGGACTCGGCGGCAGACTGCACAAAGGTTTCCACGGCGGCGGTGCTTTTGCGGCGGGTCAGGTATTGGCTGACCGTCGGCTGCAGCATCAGCCCCGCGCCCACCAGTATGGCAAGCCACGCAAAAATTTGCAGCAGCAGGCGTTTCATCAGTCTTCCTCCTCGCGCTTTTTGCAGCGGTGCAGCAGCAAAAGCAGCAGCAGTGCCTCGCCGCCGATGATAATACTGCCGGTCACGCTGATCCACGGCCAGGCGTCCACCACGCGCTTGACGATGTTGCCGGTGTTCAATGCCTGGTACTGCACGGCCTGCGGGGTGTCGGCGTCCTCGTCCTCGCCGTTGTAGGGCACGCGCACGCCGCGCACCAGCATACGGTGGGTGTTGATGGCATAGGGCGTGCAGGTGACAAGGGTGCAGTAGTCCCCGCCGGGGATGATTTCCAAATCCTCGGTGTGTTCCGGCTCCACGACCTTGACCTGGTCGACCTGGTAGGCTAGGACTTCGTCCATGACGTGCAGGTAAAATTTGTCACCCTCCTGCATTTTGTCCAAATCGGTAAACAGGACGGCCTCGGCCAGACCGCGGTGGCCTGTCAGCACGCTGTGGGTGCTGTCGCCGCCAAGCGGATAGCTCGACCCTTCCAGATGGCCGACGCCCTTGAGCAGCACCTCGTCGCTGGTGCCCTCATAAATCGGCAGATTGACGTCTATTTTGGGGATTTTTATGTAGCCCAGGCTCTCGCCCACGTCCATCAGGTCCACATAGCTTGTGCCGGTGTCGGCAGCTTCGCCCGCCGCGTCGCGGCCCACGGCATTGCTGAGTTGTTCGTTGTAGCTGCGGGCCGCTTCTTTTGCAGCATCGAGCTTTTCTGTATCCATGGATTGGACGGTATCGTCGTAGCTGTCAATGACCGCCGACGCATGGCGCTGTGCCACCGCGTTGCTGACGACCGGGTACATCGCCACGCCGATGCCCGACAGAATCATCAGCGCCGCAAATCCAAGTTTTAATTTGCCTGTGGTATCCATAGGTGTGCCTTTCTGTTCGTGGGGGGAAATATCTGTGGCAATTTGCAGGGACCGATGCCTGCATCGGCCCGCAAGCCGCCCTTGTCAAAGACAGACTCCCCCGGGATGGGGGAGGTGGCGCGAAGCGCCAGAAGGGGAGCGGTGGCCGCCATCGGCGGCCGGAGGGATTCTGCCTCCCTTGTCAAAGGGAGGTGGCCGCCATCGGCGGCCGGAGGGATTTCTCCCCGCCATATCCCCCTTGCCTTATATTATACCCCCATAACCACCATAGGGGAAGAGCCAATCCCGGCCCTTCCCCTATGGGTTTACCCTTCTAATTATCTTTTGGTGTTTGCATCATGCGGTTTTAAGCGCGGTCGTTCTTCTTTTTCATGCTGAACAGCACCGCCACACCGGCCAGCACCAGCAGCACGCCGATACCGCTGAACAGGAGTGTGCCAAAACCACCGGTGACAGGCAGCTGGAAGCCCTTCTTGTTGATGATTTCAGTGCGCAGAGAGCCGATAGTTGTACCATCTTTGTCAGTACCCTTCTGCTTGCCGCTATTCATCACAGCAGCCTCGTCGCGGCCATTCTTCACTTCATCCGGGTCAAACATTTCCTTGACTTCGGTACGCTCGTGTTTAACGAATTTTCCATTTTCGTATTTGTTCTTTTCCGTCCACTTTGTCATGTAGGCAATGCTCAACTTTGCCTCAACAGGCTTAGCCAGCAGGTTGTAGCCGTTAACGGTCTTGGTCTCAACCAGCCAATAGCGGTTTGTACCGCCTGCCACATTCGTGCTACTGTTGCTCAAGCCTTTAAAGGTCAGTTCGCCGCTGCCCGCAGTAACACCATGGTCAACCTTTTTATAAGCCACAGACGTATTCGTAAAGCCGAGTGCCTTTGCTTGCTCTTCCGTCAACGTATCGGCCGTTCCTTTTGCAACCTCATCGTACAGGTCAAACTCTACACCATTCAACGCATTTTTGCTACCGTCTGTTTTAGTGATATCGATTTGGAATGTATAAACAACCGCCGTATCCTCAATTTTATTCCAATCGTTTTCAGTTTCAGCACCAGTAGAATCAGTAGAAGTTTTCTTGGAGTAGGTCAGGTCAATCGTGTTGTGGTTGCCTTCGGTGGTAGTAACAGCAGCTTCCTTTTTCAATTCTGCATTGTACTTGATGTAGATAGTCTTACCTGCATACAGCTTATCGTTCAGTTTTGTAGTATCAAACGTAATCTTGAAGCCGTCGGTCGCATATGCTGCAATGCCGTCTGTGCCAACCAGAATATCGGTGCTCGCAATTTCAGTCGCGCATTCTGCATCACTGTAAAACTTGATGGAATCCGTTTTGTCCTTCAGATTCGTTGGGGTATCCGTCAGGAAGAAGTTCTTCAACTTGCCAATATTGGCCGGGATAACCACTTTCACTTTGTATTCAATGGTATCGCCAACCGCATAATCAGCGCCCTGCTGATAGCCACCCTTTACGCGGTCTTTAACATCCTTGTCCGCATCAGGGGCGTAGTTGTAAACCGTAACCTGGCTGTTTTTGGCCTCATAGTCCGCATTATTCTCTGCGTCGAGCGGCTTACTGACAGTTACAGTGCCATCTTTGTTGGCCGTGACCTCAAAAACATACTTCGCCCCATCATTGATAATGAATTTATTCTCGCTACCAGTCGCATAGCCAATCTCGGTAAAGCGATAAATACCCGGCTTCAAACCTTTTACCGTCAGCACACCTGTCTTGTCTGCCGTCGTAAAATAGTCTCCGTCATTCTCGTTCTTGATGTGCTCCCAGTTAGCCTCTTCATTGGCATCCGCACCATCTCTTAAATGCTCCAGTTTAAATTGAACTCCTGCCAACGGCGCTGCGCTTTTATCCGTTTTGTCGCCAACAGCACCCATCTTTTTCAGTGTAACTTCACCGACAGCCGTGCTGTTTTTCGGGTAGACGTGAATGTCATACAGCCATTCCGTTGCTGTCTGCTTGCTGTCCGCTGTCACGACTTTGGTCATGGGGACAGAAACCAGGAAAGGCGTTACAGGCTTTGTAACAGCCTTCGGTGTCTCCGTTTCGATTACAACATACAGACCAATGTCAAGGCCTCCAAACTTGGCCAAACCGTTTTTATCTGTCGTTGCATCAACAGGCGTATAGCCAGCCACTGTTGCGTCCGATTTAATCGTATAAGTACCACTATTATCATCTACAAAGTCCGTGTAAACTGGTTCTTTATCTTTGTAGGTAGCATTTTCGCCATTGTAGTACTTAATCAAATCGTCCTGTGCCATGACCTTATACAAGGTAAACTTGGCACCGGAAGCCGCTGTTGCGCCAGCAGGGATTTCGCTCGCGTCCACAGTTTCACCATTATTAGACGTTTTTGCGTCACCAACATTGGTCATCACATACTTGTGAATCGTGATAGAACCTTTTTTGCCAGTATCAATCGTGCTAGTAGAAGGCGCTGTGGTCGTTGTATCTGCGACATCCGCCGCGGCGGCGGGGAGGGCGCAGACGCTGAGGGCCATTACGGCGCTGAGGACGCCGGTAAGGAAACGTTTTAGTTTCATCTGTCATAACCTCTTTCTTTTTAAGATTATCGTAGCGGGGAAATCGGGGGCCATATCAGGAACGCTTGCCCCCTTTCCGATTGTAGCGGAATACCAGCACCAGCAGCCCGGCTACCAGCAGCGGCAGGCCGATCAGCAGCCACAGGCTGGGGGCGTCCGCGCCGGTGTGCGGCAGCGTAAAGCCCTTGCGGTTGTTGATGATCAAATTCACCGTGTAGCCCTCGGCGGGGTTGCCTGTAACCATACCGTCTTGCTTCGTGCCGTTTATCAGGCATTCGTTTTTTTGCAGGGTAAACTCGATCGGTGCGGCCAGCAGATTGTAGCCGTCCACGGTTTTCAGCTCCGTCAAACGGTAGCTGCCCTCAGACAGTTTTTTAAAACTGCACTTGCCCGCGTTGCCGTCAACACTCTCGGTCGTCCCGGTCATGGAACCCTTGCCGTCATTAAACGTCGTATCAACGCCGTTGTCGTTCAGCTTTTCCAGCTTGAACTCCACGCCGTTCAGCGGCTCGGTTTTGCCGTTCTCGTCAAGGCCCTGCTTGGTGATAGCCAGCTCATACACCGGTGCCACCTGCGTGTTGGTCAGGGTAAGCGATACCTTATTATCGTCAGCCGTTATGGTTCGCGTTTCACTGCCAACTTTGTACTTATAGTCACCCAGTTTCAGCGTGCCGCTGGCTTTGTAATCGCCAGTTTTCGCATCTGATTCCACCACGCGGTACTCATAATAGTTAGGGCCGATGATGTCATAGGCATCCATGCCGGTGAACGTGTGTTTCCACGTTCCATTCGTCAGTTTAACTTCCGTGTCCGGCACATATGTCCAGTCCTTGTCATTCGTACTGCCCTTATGGCGGCGCTCCAATTTGATCCAAATCGATTCCGGCAGGCCGGTGGTAAGCACGTCACCTTTGGCATCCTGCCATTTCTTTTCTACATCAATAGCGATCGGCTTGCGTGCCGTGTTGGTGAACACCACCTGAACGCTGGGTATCGTTTTGCCGTTCGCGTCCGTCTCGTCCTCACCAATATTGTCACCAATATGGACGCAGGCTTCGTTGCCGTCTACTGACTTTCTGTCCACGGTGATGCTCTTGATATACCGATTCTCCTTGGGATCTTCCGTGACGGTAACGGTCGTGCCAATCGGTATCCCTTCCAGCGGAACGGTTTTGCCGACTTGAACTTCAACTTTTTCGGTTACTTCCTCTTTGCCGCCCAGGCCGCCGATGTTCGTGTACTTCACGGTAAAGGTGTACTTTTCATCCTTCAAAGTCTCTTCCTCGTCCGGCGGCACCTTTTTGGTGATGCTCAGCGAGCCGGTTTTGACTTTGTTGATGAATTTCACCTTCAGCTTGGTGAACTGGTTTGTACCATCCGGGTCCCTGTACGAGCGGAACACGATGGAGTTTTCCGGCTTTTGGGTTTCTGCTGTGTAGCCGGCGTTATCGATTCGCTTTCCGTCTTCGCCGGGGCCCGTTTGGTACTTTTCCATACGGCCATCATCCGGGGTTGTGCCATCGCCCTGCATTTTCTGCGGGGCATCCTGTACAAGGTCAACTGCACCATCGTCCACGCTTTTCATGACGAGCTTGCCGTTCTCGTGGATTTCCCAGGTGGGGGCATACAGTTTCTGGTCGGCGTCCTTTTGCAGGTCCTCTTGCAGCGAGATATAACTGCCGCGCCGGAACTGATCCGCAAAGGTGACGGTTTCGCCGTTTTGCAGGGTAAACGTGCCGTCGCTGTTCACCACCGTGTGGGTCTTATCGTCCTTGCTGGTGGTATACTGCGCACCGACCGCGTTCACCAAGCCTTTTTTCTCTACCGAGCCGTAGTCCTTGATGGTATACTGCTTGGTCGTAAAGCCGATGCCGGAGCTGCCGCCTGCATCCGTTGTTGCCGTCGAGTCCAGTGCGGCATAATGGGTCGCCCAGTTTTTGATGCCGACCTTGAACTGGCGGGTGGACTTCGTGAAGTAGGTTTTCAGCAAGCCGCGAACATCGGTCGTATCGACCTGTTTTTCCACCTGCAGCTCGTTATGGTCCGGGAAGTTGAACGCCACCGCCATGTTGGACTCCCACATACCGCGCTCCATGTAGTACATGGTAAGGGTGTGCTTGGTGTTCTTGGTGAGCGTCATCTGGTTGTTTTCGTTGCTCTGATAGCGGAACGTCCTGGTTGCGGCGCTATCGTTAGGGTTATTCTTATCCTTGTTAAAGGTTACAGTCTTTGGCTGCGCCATCTTGTCATAGGTAATACCAAAGCCATCTGTTTGGCCCGCTTTCGCGTCACTGACATACGCTGTTACTGTATTTTTGTCGCCTGCTGCGCTAAATTCCAGCAGACCGTCAACCCTACCATGCGCACCACCGACATCCAAAACCAGCTTGTTGTCGATAAACACCCAAACATCATCATCGCCGGAGAAGAAGAACTTGATGGGGACTTTCTCATCTTTTCCTACTACGACATTGCCGTCATCTGTCAACGTAAAGTCAAATTGCAGCTTAGCACCAAAGCCGTAGTTATACTGGTTGGCACCTACGTTTTGTGTGTACTGTGTTATGTTCTGGTTGAAGGGGAAGAACCCGAAACCACTATTCGTCCCGTTTGACGCATTTCGGTTCAAAGAGTTTTTATCCGTGCCGTCGCCCTCTAAGTAATAATCCTCTCCATCCTGTTTTAGATAGAGTGATGTTTTATTACTATCGAAGTACCAGTACTGCGCTTCCTTTTCCGGGTCATCATTCTTGCTTGGATCTGCAAAGACCGCTGCTTGCTTAAAGGGGAACGCAACATCTTTGTAGACCTTGCCCAGAACCGCTTTTGCTTTGTTTTTGCCTGTCAAGAATGCCTCATTAAAATGCGGTTCTATAAGCGTTGTTCCTGCTATAGTTGGGCTTCCGTCAGCAGTCAACTCGGTACTGACCAGACCTTGGAAGGCGCTATTACCGTGCGTTGAATAATCGTTCCCCTTGTTCGCATCGTAAGCCGCATTGTAATTTGAGTTATTTGCTGCTATAAAGCGCCAATAGCTTTTCTGTGATTCTTCGGTCGCCCAACTGTCATACAAACCCCAGCCGTACAGTCCCAGGTTATTTGCAATGTTTGCAAACCTATTATTATCACCCAGATTGCTTGGCTGGAAATGACCGGTATAAAGCGGGTACTGGATTGGCGTATTCTTTTCAGTGGCATACTCGCTGTAATAATCACTTAGGGCACGGTCAAACTGTTCAAACGTGACATAACTGCGCTGGTTGCTATATTCTGTGCAGTTATTTTTTGCTCGGTTATTGCCGTTCAGCTCGTAATCCGTGTAGTAGTCATACAGCGTTGTACTGATATACTTTGTGTTAGCTTGCTGGGTAAATTCCTTCTTTTCAAGATTAACGACCGGTTCCCTGTTCTGGTCGACCTTCTTCTTGCCCGCTTCCGCATCGCGGATTGCAGATTTTTCATCCCAATAGCCTCCACGATAACTGCCGACGTAGTTAATGTCATCGCCGGTGTCCGCATAGAAGCACGGCTCTGTCAGGTTGCTATCCCATGTCAGCGTGTCCGTTGCACGGCCATTGATGCCATTGATATTGTTCGTCGGCGGGGGTGCTGTATTGGAGAACTGTACGCTCGTGTAGCCGTCCGGGGCATTTACATACCAAAGGTGTCTTGACTCGGAACGATCCTCCAGCCGGGTCATCTCACCTGTCTGCTTCGTTTTGCCCTCCCCGGTCAGGATATAGTAAAGCTTTCCGTCGTTTCCCGGCATTCCGTCTGCCGTTTTGCTTTCGGAATCTCCACTATACGACATATCCGAGAACGTCGCGTCAAAGTAAATGCGTGTTGCGTTGGGCGCGCCCCACTGGACGTCAGCCGGCCCTTTGTAGATAAAGCAGTAATTCGTTTCGGCGTTATACTGGAATGTACCTACCTCTTCCGAAGCAACGTTATCATTGTAGAAGTTATAGTACGTTTTGCCGATGGGTTTGCCGCTTGCATCGGTGAAGCCGACATAGCGGCAAGGACCATCCGGAATCTCGATTCCCTCAGAGACGCCGCCTGCGGCAAGCGATTCAATGTTCTTTGTCTCGCCGACTGGCGTGTATTTACCATCGACTTCTTCGTAGAACGTCACTTTGATACCGGTGAGAGTGTTCGCCGTTTTGTTTTGAAACGAGATTTTCTGGCCGGTGTAGGGAATCTGCTGGGCGACATCGGCGTAGAGTTTCAGGCGAGCTCCGTCCCATTTGGTGTCTGTGGTGTCTGTGGTGTCACTTAGGTTGACCGCGTCAAAGATATGGTCCCCCATGGCATTAACAAACAGCCATGGTTTATTGTCATTGCCTAACGGCCCATCCATTTTAATGCTATGACTACCTGATGTAAACTTTATATATACATAACCGCCCCATGGACATTCTGCCGTTTCACTGCCATTTTGGTATCGCAGACGCACGAAATAAATTGGGCGGTTATCCTTGGTCTCATAGCCTGGGACTCGGTTCATTGTGCAGGATATCTCGCCATCCTTTGCTTGACTCTCATTCGTGCCGCGCTTGCCTATGAACATAACCTTATCGTTTTCGACCCAGCTGTCGGTAGGCGGGGCAAAGTAGAAGGTGTACGTGCCGTCTACCGGTTTGCCGCTCTCCGCAACTGCATTGACTTTCGCGAAGGTTACAAATTTTTCTTCGCTTT
>OBLO01001161.1_pt1 | contig 23656 bp, 18 predicted proteins | sample 1519401 | NCBI WGS metagenome assembly OBLO01 (sample SAMEA2602897, study PRJEB22501) | metagenome | reverse complement strand
ACCTGTTCCCATCCCGAACACAGTAGTTAAGCCCTTATACGTCGAAAGTACTTGGCTGGAAGCGGCCTGGGAGGATAGATAGCTGCCGGTTAGAAAAAAGACATGTCATGTGACATGTCTTTTTTCTTTTGCCGTCAGCTATCTTATGACCAGCAGCGGGCCTGGCTGCCCAGCCACCGTGCCTAAAGGAGCTTTGCGACGCATAGGCGCGTTTGTGGCGAGGCGTATCGAACTGCAGGTTTACCTGCAGTTTGACTGAGGATAGATTCTTATATTACGCAGAGAAGTATATTGTGTAGTTTTCGACCGAATAGGGAGCATTTTTGGAGGGATAGATTCTACAATTATGGAATCAAGTCGGCGGCGGTAACTTTTAAACGAAGTATTGCTGCAGGGAGTATTTTTGGAGGGATAGATAGCCATGCTTGAAGGAGCAAAGCGACGCGCGAGCAGGTGTCAGGCTTTCTAGCGAATTTTCTTTATTCGCGAGGAGTATATCGTTCCGGTCAGCAGCAATTTCTTAACGCAAATTTCGTGTGGAATCAAGACGAAGTGTCGCAAAACTCGCGCTATGCAAAGAGAGATTTTACTATAGTAGATAGCTTAGCGCTCAGACAATGCAACACTTCGATGATTCCAGACACTCATTTGCTAAAATTGCTATTCCCTACACGATATACCCCTCGCTCAATTCATCAGGATTTCTACCAAGCTTTTTATATTCGCGAGATATATATCGTTTCAGTCAGCAGCAATTTTCCTGTGCCCAAAGGGCACGACGCAAATTTCGCATGGAACCAGTACGAAACTGCGGTAAAATTTGTCAGAGAGTAACATTTTGTTACATACCCTTGTTTCTATGTTTCCAAATGCTCATTTGCTAAAATTGCTATTCCTTGCACGATATACCCATCGCTCAATTTACTTGCCTTCTTATCAATTAGCGTTGTTCTGCAGACTCGCTTCTTGGATGCGCGAATAAAGAATATATGCGCCTGCTCTGTAAGCCTCGAAATTTGTCAACTGTGAATAGACATTAAAGCAATATAAACCAGTGTTAAAGTGCCCTGTTTTGCACTTATTTACACAACAATGTATAATTTTTAACAATTTGTCAGCGATTTTTTATAATACACTTGCTTTTAGTTACGTAATCATGATATAATTTTTTCGGACTTTTTAGAAAAAAATTATGGAGTGATTAATTAGATGAGAAAAAACAATTACTTATTTTTGGCGATACTGCTTGTTATCATGGCTGGCCTATTTTATATAAGCGGACAGCATCCTAACACTGTTGATCCTGAAACCTATAAGCCTGCCGTATATTCGACTATCGGCGCTTTGCTGCCTCCGGTTATCGCAATTGCTTTGGCCTTGATTACTAAGGAAGTATATTCTTCTTTGTTCGTAGGTATCGCAATCGGTGCACTGTTATATTCCAACGGTAATCTTGAGCTTGGTTTAAATACTATGCTTTACAATGAAAACGGCGGCATGATTACCAAGCTGTCGGATAGCGGTAACGTTGGTATTATGGTATTTTTGGTTATTCTTGGTATCATGGTAGCTCTTATGAACAAGGTTGGCGGCAGTGCTGCTTTCGGTCAGTGGGCTTCTAAAAATATCAAGACCCGCGTTGGTGCGCAGCTCGCTACCATTGCACTGGGTGTACTTATTTTTGTCGATGACTATTTCAACTGTCTGACTGTTGGTTCCGTAATGCGTCCTGTTACCGACAGACATCAGGTTAGCCGTGCAAAGCTGGCATATCTTATTGACGCAACTGCTGCGCCGATTTGTATTATTGCGCCGGTTTCCAGCTGGGCTGCAGCTGTAACCTCATCAGTACCTAAAGGCTCTGATATTAACGGCTTTAACATGTTCCTGCAGACTATTCCGTATAACTTCTACGCAATTACTACCTTATCTATGATGATTCTTTTGACCATCATGAAATTTGATTTCGGCAGCATGAAGGTTCATGAGGATAACGCAAATAAGGGTGACCTGTTTACTACTGCTGCTCGTCCGTATGGTGATGATGATGACAATACCGATAAGCCTAATGGTGCGGTTATTGACCTTGTACTGCCTGTAATTGTACTTATTATCTGCTGCATTATCGGTATGATTTATAGCGGTGGCTTCTTCACAGGCGAAAGCTTTGTTGATGCTTTTGCAGGTGCTGACGCTCCTAAAGGCCTGGTACTCGGCAGCATGGCAACCTTCTTCTTTACCTTCTGCTTCTACATGGTGCGCAACGTAATGACCTTTAAGGAATTTACTGAGTGTATTCCTGCAGGCTTCAGAGCAATGGTTGCGCCGATTATGATTCTGACCATGGCTTGGACTCTGTCCGGTATGACCGGTCTTTTGGGTGCAAAGTTCTATGTGCATGATCTTGTTGCAAACTCTGCTGGTATCCTGAAAATGTTCCTGCCGACAATTATCTTTGTTGTTGCTATGTTCCTTGCGTTCTCTACCGGTACAAGCTGGGGTACTTTCTCTATTCTGATTCCTGTTGTTTGCAACGTTTTCGGTTCCGGAGATACCTATGAAATGCTGATTATTTCTATTGCTGCCTGCCTGAGCGGCGCGGTATGCGGTGACCACTGCTCGCCTATCAGCGATACAACGATTATGGCATCCGCTGGTGCGCATTCCGACCACGTTAACCACGTTTCCACACAGCTGCCCTATGCTTTGACTGCAGCTTCCGTGTCTGTTGCCGGCTATCTGATTGCCGGCGGTATTGCGTACTTTACGGAAAGCTCCTTAGCGCTGATTGCTTTGCCTATTACGCTGTGCTTATTATTTGTAACATTGCTGGTTATGCGTACTTATATGCGTAAACAGACTGCTTAAATGAAATATTTTATGAACGAAAAGCTGATACAGAAATGTATCGGCTTTTTGTATGTTAAGCATTGCTTATCATAAGCGTTATATTATGCCTTATAACTATATAACCGGGCATAGAAAATATCAATTTGCTATTGCCTAAATTTAGTATTATAATATCTATCACTAGCTAAAAGAAAGAGAAGGTATTGAAGATATGCGGACAAGCATGGACATGCTTAATGGTTCCTTATGGGATAAAATATTTAAATTTTCTATGCCGGTAGCTGCAACAGCTATCTTAGAGCAGTTTTTTACCGCTACAGACGTAGTAATTGCCGGCAACTTTGCTAACGGCGACAGAACTGCAGCGATGGCAGCCGTAGGAACAGACTTGCCGATTATCGGTATGATTATTTTTCTGTTCTTGGGCCTAGCTTTGGGCTCTAATGTTGTTATTGCGCAGTCTATAGGCAGACGTGATACGGAAGGTGTAAAGAAGGCGGTGCATACTGCTGTACTGCTTTCGCTTATTATCGGTATTGCGGTTGCTGTTTTTGCACAGTTTGCTGTTGTGCCGATTTTAGGTTTGCTGGAAATTCCGGCAGAAGTTTTACCTTCAGCTGTGATGTACCTCAGAATATATTTTTTAGGTATGCCGATTATTTTGCTGTACAATTTTGAAGCGGCTATTTTCCGCAGTATCGGTGAAACGCAAAAACCGTTGATGGCGCTTATTGCAGCCAGCCTGGTCAATATTGTGCTGGATTTATTCTTTGTCTGCGTATGCAAGCTGGATGTTACCGGTGTAGCGATTGCTACAGTGTTGGCTAACGCGGTTTCTGCTTTGATTCTGCTTCGCTTATTGCTGAAAACAGATTCTATAATTAAGTTGGAATGGAGTAAGCTGCACCTTGATATGCCTACGCTGAAAGAAATTGTAAGCATCGGCTTGCCTGCAGGCATCCAAGGCGCAGTTTTCAGCTTGGCGAATGTTGTTATTCAGGGGGCTATCAACAGCCTGGGAACAGAGGTAATTGCTGCCTCCAGCGCTTCACTGATTCTGGAGATGGTAGCGTTCAGTATTTTCAGCTCCTTTACACAGGCGTGCACAACCTTTGTCGGGCAGAATTATGGCGCCAGACAGATGGCCCGCTGCCGTGAGATTTTACGCTTATGCCTGCTGGAGGATGTTATCTGTACGGGCTTTTGTATGCTTATCGTATTTCTCTTCGGTGACAGGCTTATTGCGCTCATCAACGACGACAGCGAGGTTATCAGGCTTGGGTATATAAGGGCTTCCATTGTATTCTGCGCTTATATTTTCAGTTTGTCTTATGATGTTATGTCAGGTTATCTGCGTGGCTTCGGCATATCGTTTTTACCATCGCTGCTTACGATTTTAGGTGTCTGTGGTGTACGATTTTTATGGGTTGCCTTTGTTTTCCCGGTGTATCATGATTTCCGTACCTTAATGTATGTTTATCCTGTAAGCATGGGTGTGACCGCTGTGCTGATTTTTGCTGCGCTGATGTGGTGCAGACCGTCTAAAAGATTTGCATAAATAATTTAAGGCGCAATTTTTGCTGTAAAATGCTGTTGTAAGTGAATATATTGCTGATAAAAAGGAAATACTGCTCATTTTAATATGCCGGTACGCAAATGTGCCGGCTTTTTTGTGCGCTAATGCTAACTTTATTGTTTATCCGGTTGGAATTTCAGTATATTTTTGTTATAATGAGTAAAGAGGATTCAAAGGAGGAAGGGCCATGAAAATAGAATTTACAAAAATGCATGGTGCTGGTAATGATTATGTCTATGTAGACTGCACCAAGGAGATGCTGCCGAACCCGGGCGCTATTTCCGAATATGTAAGTCATAGACGCTTTGGTATTGGCAGTGACGGTCTTATCTGCGTTTGCAAATCTGACGTTGCTGATTTCAAAATGCGTATGTTCAACGCTGACCGCAGCGAAGGCAAGATGTGCGGTAACGGCGTGCGCTGCGTAGCTAAATTTGTGCATGACAAAGGTCTGACCGATAAAACTACTATTACGCTGGAAACACTTTCCGGTGTAAAGGAAATTGAAATGGTTGTCGAAAACGGTGAGGTTGTAGGTGCGAAGGTAGATATGGGCAAGCCTGTTTTCCGTGCTACCGAAATTCCGATGAACTGCGATCATTATATTTTCGTTGACCAGGCAATTGTTCTGAATGATAATCATGATGATGTAACCAAAGAAAAAGTTTTCTATAACGGTACAGCAATTTCTATGGGCAATCCGCATTTTGTTACCTTTGTGGATGATGTGGACAGCCTGAACCTGGAGGAGCTGGGACCGCAATTTGAACATCATAAGCTGTTCCCGGAAGGCGTGAACACTGAGTTTGTACAGGTTCTGGACAAGAACACTGTAAAGTTCCGCGTTTGGGAGCGTGGCAGCGGCGAAACCTGGGCCTGCGGCACCGGTGCGAGCGCTGTTACCGTAGCCTGCATTATGCTGAATAAAGCAGGCAAGAAGGGCGAACCGCTCAATGTACATTGCAAGGGCGGCCTGCTCAAGGTTACGCATGAGCTGAATGATCATGTTACCTTGGAGGGTAACGCAGTCGCAGTATTTGACGGCGTAATTGATATTCCTGAGAGTGTTATTAACGAGTAAACAAATTGCTTGAATTACTGGCTGCAGGTATCGCAATGCTTGCAGCTAGTAATTTTTCAGGCGTTTGCTATAAATTTAAAATGATTTAATAATGGGGGTTTTTCAATGGCATTTGTAAACGAAAACTATTGCAACTTAAAAGAGAGCTTTCTTTTTGCTGATATTGCGCACAAGGTAAGCGCTTATGCTGAGGCACATCCGGACAAAAAGATTATCCGCCTTGGTATTGGCGACGTTACCCTGCCGCTGGCAAAATGTGTTGTTGATGCAATGGCGAAGGCTGTAGCAGAAATGGGCGTACAGGAAACTTTCCGTGGCTATGGTCCTGAGCAGGGCTATGATTTCCTGCATGCAGCACTGGTAAAATATTATGCTTCCTTCGGCGTTACCCTGGAAAGCGATGAAATTTTCATCAGCGACGGTGCAAAGAGCGATTGCGCTAATATCACCGATATTTTCAGCAATGCAAATACTATCCTGATTCCTGATCCGGTATACCCTGTATATCTGGATACCAACATTATGTGCGGCCGTCACATCATTTATATGGAAGGCAAGCCGGAAAATGATTTCCTGCCGATGCCGGACGAAAATGTAAAGGCTGACGTAATTTATCTGTGCTCTCCGAACAACCCGACCGGTTCTGCTTATACCAAAGAGCAGCTGGAAGAGTGGGTTGCTTATGCACTGAAAAACGATGCTGTTATTTTGTACGATGCTGCTTATGAAGCATATGTAACCGATCCGGCAATTCCGCGCAGCATTTTTGTTATCGAAGATGCTAAAAAATGCGCTATCGAGCTGTGCTCTTTGTCCAAGACTGCCGGCTTTACCGGTACCCGTTGCGGTTATACCGTTGTTCCGCATGCACTGGTTCGTAAAACCGAAAGCGGCAAGGAAATGGAACTGAACAAAATGTGGCTGCGTCGCCAGACCACTAAGTTCAATGGTGTTCCTTACATTATCCAACGCGGTGCAGAGGCTGTATTCAGCGAAGATGGCATTAAACAATGCCGCGAAAGCATTGCCTACTATCAGGAAAACGCACGTATTATCATGGAAGGCTTTGACAAGGTTGGCATTAAATATTATGGCGGTGTACATTCTCCGTACATCTGGCTGCAATGCCCCAACGGCATGAGCTCCTGGGAATTCTTTGACTTCCTGCTGGAAAAACTGCAGGTTGTAGGTACTCCGGGCGCAGGCTTCGGCAAAATGGGCGAAGGCTTCTTCCGCCTGACTGCTTTCGGCAGCCGTGAAAATACCATCGAAGCTATGGAACGTATTATTAACGGACTGAAAAAATAAGCTTAAGCATTTCAAGCCGTACTGTTTCTTGCGGGAGATAGTACGGCTTTTATGCAGTTATACTCATGTATACATTATATCTGTGCTTGAACTCTTGCTTTTTTGACAGTAATATAGTAAAGTATTACGTAACTTAATAGATAATTTCACAATGAAAGGTGTGTTTTTGATGAACTTGAAGAAATTTTTGAAAGCTGCTCTGTGCGGCGCTATGGTTGTTGCAATGGCTGTTACCGCCGGCTGTGGCGGTGGCGATAAAAAAGCTGACAGCGGCAAAAAGGTATTGAAGGTTGGTATGGAATGCGCATACGCTCCGTACAACTGGTCCCAACCGTCTGCTGACGGCGGTGCTGTAAAAATCGCCGGCTCTAACGAATATGCTTACGGCTATGACGTTATGATTGCTAAAAAATTAGCTGATTCCATGGGCGCTGACCTGGAAATCCACAAAATTGAATGGGATGGTCTGGCTCCTGCAGTAGTAAGCGGCAAAATTGATGCTGCTATTGCCGGCATGTCCATTACCTCCAAACGTAAAGAGTCTGTTGACTTCACCAAACCTTACTATTATGCAACTGTAGTAGCACTGGTTAAAAAGGATTCTCCGCAAGCTCAGGCTAAGAGCGTTGCCGACCTCAAAGGCTCCGTTGCTACCTCTCAGCTGAATACCATCTGGTATGACCAGATTGACCAGGTTCCGGACGTTAAAAAGCTGCCTGCTATCGACAACGTTCCCGGCATGATTGTTGCGCTGAAATCCGGTAAATGCAACCTGATTGTAACCGATATCCCGACTGCTAAGGCTGCTGCTTTTGCTAACCCCGAACTGACCATGGTAACCTTCCCTGAAGGTCAAGGCTTCAAAACCTCCAAAGAGGATGTTGAAATCGGCATTGCTATTAAAAAAGGCAACAAGGAACTGGCAGACGCTATGAACAAGGTTCTGAGCGGTATGACCGAGGCTGACTTCAATAAGATTATGGATGAAGCTATTAAGAAACAGCCTTTGGCAAAATAAGCTGTATAAGAATGGAATAGCTGCGTTGCAATAACGAGTTACGCCATTTGCAAGGGGCGGCGGTTGTCGCCCTTTTTTGTATTAAATTAAGGTGGTGTATGTAATGCCGGAAACATTTTTTGGCTGGGTAGTTTACCTGCTGCAGCAATATGGCTCTGTCCTGCTGAAGGGCGCGGTCGTTACTCTGCTGCTGGCAGTAGTAGGCACATTTATCGGCTGTATTATCGGCCTTATTGTTGGTGTTATCCAAACAATTCCTTTGGAGGATAATGACAGCAAGGTTAAGAGAACTTTGGTGCGCTGTTTGCAGCGCTTGTTAGACGCTTACGTAGAGGTGTTCCGCGGTACACCTATGATTGTACAGGCTATGGTTGTTTATTACGGTGCAATGAGTCTGTTTGATATCGATATGTCACCGCTGTTTGCCGGCTTTTTGGTTGTTTCTATCAATACCGGTGCATACATGGCAGAAACTGTGCGTGGCGGTATTGAATCTGTTGACCCGGGACAAAAGGAAGCAGCAATTGCTATCGGTATGGACCATATCCAGACTATGCGCTGCGTTATTCTGCCGCAGGCTCTGCGCAACGTTATGCCGCAGCTGGGCAACAACCTGATTATCAATATTAAGGATACCTCTGTATTGAACGTTATTTCCGTAACAGAGCTGTATTTTGCTTCCAAGTCTGCTGCAGGCGTGTACTACAAATACTTTGAAATTTTCTTCATTACCTGCGTAATTTACTTTATTATGACCTTTACCGCTTCCCGCCTGCTGCGCTGGTTGGAAAGCAAGATGGATGGCCCTAAGGATTATCAGCTGGTTACCTATGACCCGATGATGGATCCTTGCGGTGATATTCCTCTGCCTACTAAGAAGCCGAAAGGACGGTACTAAGCTATGGAAAAGGAACTTTTGCTATCAGTCCATGATTTAAAGAAAAGCTTTGGCGAGCGTGAAATTTTAAAGGGTATCAGCTTTGATGTACGTCGCGGTGATGTTGTCTGCATCATCGGCCCTTCCGGCAGCGGCAAGTCTACGCTCATCCGCTGCGTGAACTATTTGGAGCATCCGACTGCCGGTACTATTGATTACCGTGGTACGGATGTAAATGAAGCTTTCAAAAAGCTCACTATGTATCGTACTAAGGTAGGCATGGTGTTCCAATCCTTTAACCTGTTTAACAATATGACCGTTCTGGAAAACTGCATGGTCGGTCAGGTTAAGGTCCTTGGCAAAAGCAAAGAAGAAGCACGTACTACTGCGCTGAAATATCTGAAGCATGTTGGTATGGACACTTATGTAAATGCGAAACCGCATCAGCTGAGCGGCGGTCAAAAGCAGCGTGTGGCAATCGCACGTGCGCTGGCGCTGGAGCCGGAGGTTCTTTTGATGGACGAGCCGACAAGCGCATTGGACCCGGAAATGGTTGGCGAGGTTCTGCGCGTTATCCGCGACCTGGCTAAGGAAGGCCTGACGATGGTTATCGTAACGCATGAGATGGCTTTTGCCCGTGACGTTTCTAACCGTGTTATCTTTATCGACCAAGGCGTAATTGCTGAGGAAGGCGAGCCGCAGGAGCTGTTTACGCATCCGAAGAATAAACGTACCCAGGATTTCTTAAGCAGATTTGCTAACGCTTAAGCTAATTTTATAACGTAGCTTTGCTCTCTGTTTCAAGGTATACCTTGAAGCAGGGAGCTTTTGTTTTGCGATGAGCTTTTATCATAACCGAGAAATGCAAGAAGAAATTATAAGTCAACGCAGGAATTTTATTTATTGCTGTAGAATTTCTATTAAGGCGAGGAATATCTCTGCTTAGAAAGAGTTAAAGGTAGTGATAAAAATGATGAAGGTTTTGCGAAGTGTTTTGCTTTGCGCTTTACTGTTGACTACTCATACAGCATTTGCCGCTAAGGGCACTCTGTTATATATACCCATGGACAACAGACCGGTGTGCCTTGATTACACAGTGCAGACGATGCAGGCTGCAGGCTGGGATGTACAGCTGCCGCCGACCGAATATATTGCCGGTGCTCAGTCAGCAGGGCAGCCGGAAAAGCTTTTTAACTGGCTGGAGACTAAGGCCGGTGAATCGGTAGCCATTGTTGCTTCCTCCGATGCTTTGCTTTATGGCGGCCTGGTAGCATCGCGCACACATGAAATTTCGCCGGAGCTTCTGCAGCAGCGTGTCGAACGCTTGGTAGAGCTGAAAAAGCAGCATGGTGGGCAGAAGGTTTATGTTTTTACCACTATTATGCGTTCGCCTAAGGCCAGCAGTGCGCCGACAGAGCCTGCATATTATAAGGAATGGGGCTCTAAGATTTTCCGTTTGGGAGAGCTGGAGGACAAGCTGGAGCTTAAGCAGATTAAGCGTAAAGAGGTCAAGGAGCTGGCGGAACTGCGCAGCAGCATTCCCCGGGAAATACTGACTGATATGTTTACACGCCGCAACAACAATATCCGCGCCACAGAGCTTTTGCTGCATGGTGTGGAAAGCGGCGATTTTGATTATATGCTTATCGGGCGTGACGATACCGCTGCCTATTCTCAGGCACATAGGGAAGCACGCGAGATGGATATTCTGGTAAATGAGCTGCCGAAGGAGAAAATCCGTTTCTTCGCTGGCGCAGATCAGCTTGGCCTGCTGCTTTTGAGCCGTGCTGCCAACCGTCTGCAGTATGAGCTGCCTTTGGTAAATGTAACCTATGCTGCAGGCAAGGGCGGTAAAACTGTGCCTACCTACGAGGATGATACTGTGGCTGTGAGCGCTAAGCAGCATATCTACGCTGCCGGTGCCTTCCCGGTACGTGCACGTAAAAATGCCGATTTGGTATTGGCGGTAAATACTCCGGAGAATGGTGTGACACATGAAGCATCTGATGTCAGCAACAGCTATAAGGCATTGCCTGCTACCGTAAATTTCGTTAATAAGGTTGAACGCATTCTTAAGCATAATCATCCTGTGACTGTGGCAGACATCCGTTTTGGCAATGGTGCGGACAATGCTTTGGTCAAGACCTTGTTTGACAAACAGTTGGCATATCGTCTGGCTTCCTATGGCGGTTGGAATACCGCAGGCAACAGCCTGGGTTTTGCTCTGGCGCAGGGACTGCTGTATAAGCAGTTAACGCCGGAAGCAAGAGAAAATCTGCTTAATGTACGTTATCTTGATGATTGGGCATATCAGGCGAATGTGCGCATGCAAACCTACCAGCAGCTTATCTGGCCTAACTATTGGCCCAACAGCGGACTGAATGAGGAGCAGCGTACTGCGGCGGAAAAGTTTATTACCCGGGAAATCGATAAGGTAAGCAAGCCGTATATGGGCAATACTGCCGAAGAATATAAATTTACGCTGCCGTGGAGCAGAATGTTTGAAGTAAAGGTGGAGCGATAAAATGTCGATGAAGTATACGCTTCGCTTTGCGAAGCCTGACGATGCCGAAAAGCTGCTGGAAATTTACGCGCCCTTTGTTATCAGCAGCGACAGGACGCTCAGTGATGTATCATTTGAATATGAGGTACCGTCGGTAGAAGAATTTACAGAGCGAATCAAAAATATTTCTGCGCACTATCCTTATATAGTTTGTGAGCATGATGGCAGACTGTTGGGTTATGTTTATGCCCATCCTTATATGCAGCGTGCTGCCTATCAGTGGGGTGCCGCGGTAACGATTTATCTGGCACCTGAGGGTCAGGGACACGGATTGGGCAAGGTGATGTACACGGCGCTGGAAGCTTTACTGCGCCTGCAGGGAATAGTTGTGACCTATGCCTGCATTACTGCCAGCAATGAGCACAGCGTCAAAATGCATGAGGCGTGTGGCTATAAAATTACTGGTACCTTCAATAATACAGGCTTCAAGCACGGCCATTGGCTGGACATGGTGTTGATGGAGAAGGTTATTGCTGAACATCCTAAGCAGCCTGAGCTGATCAAGAAGATAGGCGAGCTGCCGCCGGAAACCGTGACAGCAGTTTTAAAAGAGGCTTCGGCAAGGCTGCAGTAATAGCTTAGCAGAAAGCAGTTTTTGTGTATCAGCGTAACAGTATTTTAAGAAGCTGTTGTAAGATTTTAGCAGAAAAAGAAAAAGCACTGTCAGCTCTATCTGATATAAGAATATCAGTGAGCAGACAGTGCTTTTGTGCTTTTCTCAGTTCTTCCAGGGGATAGCCTTTCGCTCCAACCATTGCAGAAACAGGTTAAAGAGCAGGCCGAGCAAGGATAATACAATAACTCCGGCCATCAAGCGGTCGGTAATCATCAAATCGCCGTAATGCAGGATGAGGGCGCCGATGCCGACCTGGGCGGCAATCATTTCTGCTGCTACCAGCAGCAGCAGAGATGTGCCGGCGGCAAGGCGCAGACCTGCGAAAATCATAGGTAAGGCATTAGGCAGAACAACACTTTTCATCGTTTTCCACCAGCTGGCGTTAAAGCTGACTGCGACCTTGATAAGCAGTGTATCAACATTTTTGACACCGCTGTAGGTGTTCATTGCTACCGGAAAGAAGACGCCGAGCGCAATAATCGTTACCTTCGACAGCTCGCCGATTCCCAGCCAAAGAATGAACAACGGCAGCAAAGCGATTTTAGGGATAGGATAAAGAGCGTTGACAACAGGATTACCGATTTTATCTGCCAGTGCCGAGGTACCGGTAACAAGACCGACTGCAAGGCCGATAAGGCTGCCGACAGCAAAACCGATTAGGATACGGTACATGCTGGCTGCCAGGCTAACGCCGATTTCGCCGTCAGCAAGCATGGTAAGCAGGGCGCTGATAATCTGGCTAGGTGCCGGCAAAAACAGAGAAGAAACCAGGCCGCAGCGGCAGATAGCCTCCCAAAAGAGCAGCAGGACGATGATGGAAGCAACGCTTACCCAATGCGGATAGGTCTTTTGCCAATGCGTCATACGGTTGCGTACGATATATTCGTTAGCTGCGCTCGCAGCAGTTGTCTTTTCAGACATTGTCTTCCACCTCCATTAAGGCAGCACGTGCATCCTTGCTGATATGCTCCCAGATGATACGGACAAATTCCGCAATTTCGTCTGTATGCTCAGGCTTAGCACGCTCGGCACGCGGAATGGTAATCTGCAGTATTTTGCTAACCTTTCCGGGGCGTCTCGAAAGCAGTACAACTCTGTCAGCAAGCATTACTGCCTCCTGAATATTATGTGTAACATATAGCGTGGTCAGACGCGTCTTTTCCCACAGCGTTACCAGCTCCTCCTGCATGATGGTGCGTGTTTGCGCATCCAAGGCAGAAAACGGCTCATCCATCAGCAGCAGGTCAGGCTCGATAGCTAAAGCACGGGCAATGCCTACGCGCTGACGCATACCGCCGCTTAATTGGTGCGGGAAGGATTTTTCAAAGCCCTTTAAGCCTACAAGCTCAATGTAATGCTTAATACGTGCTTCCTTTTCGTCTGCTTTCATGCCTGCTGTTTCCAACCCGAAGGCGATATTATCATGTACATTACGCCAGGGGAAGAGGCCTGTTTCCTGAAAGACGATACTCATGCGAGGCTCATAGCCTGCAGCGACATCAGTAAATTTTACGTTACCGCTTGTGGGTTCCAAAAGCCCGGCGGTTATATTGAGCAAGGTTGATTTACCACAGCCTGACGGTCCTACCAATGATACAAATTCTTCCTTATTAATGCTGAGGTTAATATCCTGCAAAACAGGAAGCAGCTTACCGCTGGTGTTGGTGAAATCCTTGCAGATATTTGCGATTTCTAATTTCATTTTCTACCATCCTCCAAAAAGACTGGCGCTAATATATCAGTCGCAGCGTTTTGGTGCTAAAGCATCGTCAACGCATTTTGCAGCTGTTACATTTACGCCAGTCTTGCTTTAATACAATAGTTTATTTCTTCATTGCTTCATCCAGAAAGCTGGTGTTGGCAACATCCTTCGCATCCAGTGTGCCGGAAATCATCTTGTTGTCGGTGTACCATTTAATTTGGGTTGCGATATCGCTGACGAGCAGCTTGCCATCCTTATCAATATAGGGCAGGCCTGCTTTAATGTCTTCAGACGGAGCCTTAACGTATTTGGCTACAATATTAACAACCTCTTCCAGCTTCTTGGCATCCTTCTTTTCTACTGCTGCTTCGTAATAATAGTTGCAGGCCTTGTTGTAAGCACGCATGAAGCGTACAGCCGCATCCTTATTCTTCATAAAGTCAGGTGAGTAGAAAATAGCAGAGGTCTGGTAAGGAATAACGTCACCAACCTGTACGACCAGTTTGCCGTAGCCTGCTTTTTGCACCTTGGTGATGTTGGGCTCGTTTAAGATACAGCCGTCAATCTGCTTGCTTTCCAGAGCAGCCATAACAGCACTGAGCTTGCTCAGTGGAACAATTTCCACATCATTGAGGCTCATGCCCTGGGTTTCCAGCATTCTGCCAAGCATATAATGGAAGGTAGAGCCCTTTTGCGTAATACCAATACGCTTGCCCTTCAAATCCTTCAGGCTTTTTACGCCGGCGTTGTAGTTGTCGGTGGTCACAAGCAGTGCAGAAGAGGAGTAGCCTTTTTGTTCACGTCCTTTATCCGCAACAATGCCAAGCTTTTGTCCGTTGGCTGCCATGTTATAGAGGCTGGCCGTAATGCCGGTAGCGCCGACATCAACCTTAGAGGAAGCAGTGGATACGGCAATCGGATGAGCGGCATCAAACCATTGTGGTTCGATTTCAATACCTTCTTCAGCAAAGAAGCCCTTATCCATAGCGATAAATAAAGGAGCACTGCTTGTCAGGCGCAGCATGCCAAGGCTTACCTTAGTCTTTTCTTTGGGTGTGTCTTTTTTTGAATCGTTACCGCCACAGCCTGCAGCTAATACTAATAGGCAAAGGCTGAGCAGAAGAGCAACCATTTTCTTCATTAATAAATCCTTCCCTTCTCCCAAAAAATCATAAAATACCGCTTTTATTCTACACTATTTAACAATAAAAAGCAGTAATATTAATGAAAAAATCGTTTTGAGAAATAAGAAAAAGCCTTTTTGTACGAAATGCAACAGAATTTGCCGATGTTTTGGGTACCTTTATGTAAAAAATCTGTGTTTTAACAGCTACTTATAACAAAAAAATGCTATAATATAATAGTACGTTTGAAGAAAGGACGTGAAGACGTGAAGATAAAATGGATGGTGCAAGGCCTGGCCTGCAGCAGCGTACTTTTCTGCAGCACTATTGCTGCTGCCGCAGACACACTGCTGGCGCAGGTGCCGCTGCAGCTGGCAGCTGAGCAGACTGTTACCGCCGAGCTGTGGGGTGATAGGCTGCCTAACGGCTACGCCAATGATCTGCTTATTATGATTAAGGATAAGGACAAGAAGCTTTTAACGGCTCATGCACCTTCTATTAAGGGCGGATATAATTGCCAGCTGCAGCCTATTAAGCTGTGGGCGGGCAAAAGCGCCAGACAGCAGCTGCTGGTGAGTGCTGCTCAAGGAGATTGGCATGCGCCAAGTGAATACCGTGTGCTTTCCTTTGCCAATAAGAAAAATGTGCGTGAGGTCTTTGGAGCTGCCGAAAGCATGGGACTGGTGAAGCAAGCCTATGCCAAGGACGGTAAAATGCATGTAGCTTTAATCGACGGCAATAAATCGGATTTAACGCCGGCTGCAGGCAGTGAGGTTGAAGACGGTAAGCTGGAGTATGGCGGTTTACATTCGCTGGTGGCACACGATGTAGATAATGACGGCGCTGATGAATTGTTGGGCTGTCAGCAGCTGGTGCAGAAAAAGCAACCTCTGGCAGATGTGGGCGCTATCTGGAAGCAGGACAAGAAAACTAAGGAATGGAAGCAGTTTGCCCTGACCATTATGACGCTCGCGCCTACGCCTAAGGATAATACCGTAAATGATGGCAAGGATTTTGCTGCCGGCACTATATTGGTGCGTAAGATGGTAGTTCCCGGCGGTGAGGCGACCTTCCCGGTTTTTGCCGGCAAGGATGTAGAGCTGCAAAATAAAATGAATAAGCTGCTGCAGGATGAATGCAAAGATTATCTGGAGCATTTTTACAAGGGTGAGGCAGATATGGCTTTTAAGGTGATGCGTGCCGATGAACAGATTCTGAGCCTGCAGCTGATTAGCGGTAAAAACAGCTTTATCCATCATCAGCTGAACGTAAATCCAAAGACTGCCGAAAAAATCAGACTGGATGAAGTGCTTAATGTCAAGGATAAGGATTTGCTGCCGCTGATTAATCTGCTGAATACCAATAAGAAGGTTGTATATAAGGACAGACTGCCGGATGAATGGTATATTGAAGGCGATAACTTGTTTTTAATGCAGCGCCTTGATGGTGTGGATCAGGTATCGGGTTTTGCTTTGGGCAATCTGCATAAATTTTTGCTGAAAAAAGAACTGTTGAACAGTAAAAACTGACTGACCAGTCAGTATAATTTGTGAGAAGAAGATAATTGAAGAAAATGCAAGAAAAAACGGCGAAAACTGTTTAAATGCCGTTTGCTTTTCTGAAAAATGTCTATTATAATGGTAGTATTCTGAAACTGGAGCAGGCATATTTTCAGGTAAAGACGCTAACAGTCATAAACGTTAGCAGTCTTATTGGTTATTATATATATTGAGTAGTTTCAGAGTGAAGGTGAAGGAGGTTTTTTTATGTTAAGTTTTATTCGCTCCGGCCGTGCGAGAAAAGCAATGGCTGCAGCGCTGGCGGCAACCTTTGTACTGAGCGTTGCAGGCTGTGGTCAAAAACAGCAGCAGGGCGGCAATAAGGCAGCTTTGGTTAAAACCATGAAGGTTATTAAGCGTGACACCCCTCTGGTATATGATTATACAGGCTTTGTACAGGCTCAGCAGGAAATGGAGCTGAAGGCTCAGGTAAGCGGTCAGATTACAGCCAAGTATTTCAAGGGCGGTGACAATGTAAGTGCAGGCCAGACCTTGTATGCTATTGACCAGCGTACTTATCAGGCCAACGTGCTCAACGCGCAGGCAGGCCTGGCTAATGCCCGTGCGGCTTTGGCTAACGCAGCTCTGAATGCAGAGCGTTACAGCACACTGTATGCACAGAATGCAATTTCCAAGCAGGTTCTGGATAACGCTATTATGCAGCGTGACCAGGCACAGGCTTCTGTAAATGCGCAGGAAGCAATTCTGGAAAATGCTCAGATTAACATGACCGATACCAGCGTTTCTGCTCCGTTCAGCGGACGCATTGATACTACCGCGCTGGAGGTTGGTAACTATGTAACCGCAGGTCAGACTACTCTGGCAAAAATCAGCAACACTGACCCCGTATTCGTACAGTTCAGCATTGCTGAGCCGGAATATCTGAAGCTTTCCAGTGCTCATGATAACAGCGGCGCTGCTTCTCTTGACAACCTGACTGTTGTTCTGAGTGATGGCAGTACCTATGATTTAAAAGGCACTGTAGCAGAGGTTAACCGTGGTATCAATGATAACACCGGTACTATGACTGTTAAGGCTTTGTTCAGAAACCCTGCACATCGTCTGCTGCCGGGCATGTTTGCTCACGTACAGGCAACCGCAGGCACCAAAAAGGATGCTCTCTTGATTCCTATGCGTGCAGTTGTTGAATTGATGTACAAGAAATTTGTTTATGTTGTTGGCAGCGATAACAAGGTTACCATGAAGGAAGTAACTCTTGGTCCTTCTGTTGGCCGTTTCTACATGGTTGAAAGCGGTCTGACCGGCGATGAGACAATCGTAGTTGAAGGCACCGGTAAGATCAGACAGGGTGCTCAGGTTAACCCGCAGCCGATGACTGAGGCTGATCTGGATACTACTGTTGACAACAGTGCTACCGCCGGCAAGAAGCAATAAGGAGGTTGGCTAGATGGCTCGTTTCTTTATTGATCGCCCTGTATTTGCGATAGTACTGGCGATTATTATTACCTTATTGGGTACGATTGCCGGCTTCAGCCTGCCTATCGCCCAATATCCTAACATTACCAAACCGCGTATCAGCGTAAATACCAACTATGTAGGTGCTAGTGCCGATATCGTTGAAAAGGCTGTAGCACAAACCATTGAGCAGAAGGTCAGCGGCGTAGAAAATATGCTGAATATGTCCTCTGTAAGTACCTCCAGTGGTGAGTATAAGCTCAATGTTGAGTTCAACCTGGAGAAAAACGCAGATATCGCTTCTGTAGAGGTTCAGAACCGTGTATCCCAGGCTACCAGCTCCCTGCCGAGCGAGGTTTCCGGCTACGGTGTAACCACTGCTAAGGAATCTGCCGAGACCATTATGTATTTTGGTCTTTATTCTCCGAAAAATACCTATGATGCTATGTTCTTAAGAACATATGCGGATGCAAACTTCCTTGATGCAGTAAAGCGTGTTAAGGGCGTATCTACCGTTGGCGAATATGGTCCGGAATATGCAGTCCGCATCTGGCTGAATCCTGAAAAAATGGCACAGCTGGGCGTAACCGTAACCGATGTTTCCAACGCTATCAAAACGCAAAACATTCAGGCAGCGGTTGGTTCTATCGGTAACCGTCCTACCGTTGACAAGCAGGAGCGTACCTATTCTGCAAGTGCTCAAGGTCGTCTGAATACACCTGAGGAATTCGGTAACGTAATTATCCGTTCCAATAATGGCGATAACCTAAAGCTGAAGGATATCGCAACTATTAAAGAAGGGCCGCGTAATGACCTTATCGTCAGCAAGCTGAACGGCGGTGATTCCGTTGTATTCCCGGTATCCTTGACCTCCGATGCGAATGCTATCGAAACTGTTAAGAATATCCGCGAGGTATTAAAGGACGCAGAAAGCCGTTTCCCTGATGATATGAAGCTGGTCGTTATTCAGGATAACACCCAGTTTATTACCGAATCTCTGGAGAAGGTTGCTCATACATTTGTTGAAGCCTTGATTCTGGTTATTCTGGTAGTATTCATGTTCCTGGGCAGCTGGCGTGCAACCTTGATTCCTATTCTGGCTGTACCGGTATCCTTGGTTGGTACCTTCGCTTCCTTCGTAATTTTGGGCTTTACTATCAACACTTTGACTGCCTTTGCGATGATTCTGGCTATCGGCCTTGTTGTCGACGACGCTATCGTTGTAGTAGAAGCGGTTGAACATCATATTCAGGAAAACGGTATGTCTCCTAAGGAGGCAACCTACCGTGCTATGAACGAGGTTTCCGGCCCTGTTGTGGCTATTGCCTTCGTACTGTCTGCGGTATTTATTCCTGTAGCCTTCACCGGCGGTACTGTCGGTGAATTGTACAAGCAGTTTGCGATTACGATTTCTGTATCCATGATGCTTTCTGCTATCGTAGCTTTGTCCCTGACTCCTGCACTCTGCTCCTTGATTCTGGTCAAGAAGGAGGAGGCGCCGAAGGGCTTTATCGGCAAGGCTGTAAAAGCATTTGACGATTGGTTTGCAAGAACGTTGGCTAAATACGTGAAAAACGTTGAAGGCTGCATCCGTAAATCTAAACTGATTCTGACCTGTCTTGTTGTTGTTGTTATCTGCATCGGTTTCCTGGCCAAGGCAACGCCGACAGGCTTTGTACCGAACGAGGACCAGGGCATGACTGCTGTATCCATCGCTTTGCCTGAGGGTGCTTCCAGTAACCGTACGCAGCAGATTATGGCAGGCCTTGCACAAAATATGAGAAAGCTCCCCGGCGTTAAAAACGTTATGGAGGTTAGCGGTATTGATATCCTGTCCATGGGCCAGAAGGCTAACGCCGGCCTGGCCGTAGTTACTATGGAGGACTACAGCAAGCGCAGCAACAGCGTACAGGATGTTATTCCGATGATTTTCGGCATGGGCGCACAGATTCCTGATGCAACCGTTATGGCTTTCCAGCCGCCTTCTCTGCCCGGTGCTTCCAGTACCGGTACTCTGAGTCTTTATCTCATGAACCTTGGCGGTGAAGACGTTAACACTATGGGTGAGCGTGCTAACGAATTTTTGGCTGCTTGTCGCAAGCGTCCGGAAATCGGTATGCTGTACACTACCTTGAACACCAATACTCCTATGTATCAGTTTGAGGTTGACCGTGATAAGGCACAATCCCTGAACGTTCCTGTATCTACTGTTTATTCCGCATTGCAGGCGTTCTTAGGCGGTAACGAAATCAATGATATCAATAACTTCGGCCGTACTTGGAAGGTTGTTATGCAGGCTGATGAAAAATATCGTACCGGTGTAGAGGATATGCGTTACTTCTTTGTACGCAGCAACGATGGCAAGTCTATTCCGCTGAATACACTTGTAAAGCCTACTCCTAAGAACAGCTCTGTTGTTATGACACGCTTTAACGGTGCCAGTGCGATTAAGATTTCCGGTGACCCTGCTAGCGGTTATTCCTCCGGTCAGGCTATGGCTGCTATTGAAGAGGTTGCTAAACAGGTTCTGCCTAACACCTATACTTACGAATGGACTGGTCAGAGCCTTGATGAGATTGAAGCCGGCAGCCGTTCCACTCAGATTTTCATTATCTCTCTGATTTTCGTATTCCTTTGTCTGGCAGCTCTGTATGAAAGCTGGACAATTCCTCTGGCAGTACTGCTGTCTGTACCTTCCGCAGTTTTCGGCTGCTTCCTGGTACAGTATGCACGTGGCCTGCAGAATGACGTTTATATGCAGATCGGTCTGATTACACTGATTGGTCTGGCAGCAAAGAACGCTATTCTGATTGTCGAATATGCGAAGATGAATATGGAGCAGGGCATGGATGTTGTACATGCGGCTGTTGAAGCTGCTCATGTCCGTCTGCGTCCTATCCTGATGACATCCTTCGCCTTCATCTTAGGCTGTCTGCCTCTGGCTATTGCTACCGGCCCGGGCGCCGGTGCGCGTGTATCCATGGGTAACGCCGTAGTTGGTGGTATGACCATCGCTACTCTCTTTGGTATCTTCCTGATTCCTGTACTCTTTGTAGTTGTTGAACGCTTCTTCAGCCGCAAAAAGAAGGGGACTCCTGAGGATAATGTAACCGAACAGCTGTAAGGCTGCTTAAAAACGCCGCTCGTTTGAGCGGCGTTTTTAATTTTCGATAGCTGGTGTTAGGCAGTAAAATGCATAGTTTTAATTTTATACATAAATAATAGCATAGAAATTAATGGTTATTCTGATTAAAAAAGCAAGCTCAAAGAGCTTGCTTTTTTAAGTTACATAAGTAAACTAATCCTTTTCAATAACAAAAATGCTTTTTAAATTTTAATAATAATAACAAATTTAAAACGAATACAATCTGTAAGTAAACTAAGACCGTCCGTTTATTATGTGTGACATAAGCAACGGAATAACGGCAGAATTATTTTTATACTTAATTCAGCAAGGCAAAAAGGGGTGTTTGAAGTCAAATATCCGGAAGCATATTGCGGTAAATATTATATTTAAATTTATTTGGAAGGGGTGATTTATATGGGTTCCGTAACAACTAATCCGTGGCTGATTTCTATTATCAACATGACAATCGTTTTTGGTGTGCTCATTGCTTTAGGTGTACTTATGAGTATGATTCAGTTGGTTGACCCTACTAGAAATAAGCATTGAAGCAAATGATGCACTTTTTCCTTGTCTGATCTATTAAAAAATGCACTTATTTTCCCGATATGGGCCAAGAGGAGGATTATTCTATGTTTGAGGCATTTATCTTCGCTTTGGCTTCTGTTTGGGCAGACTCAGGTTTTTCTGCTCTGACAAGTGGCAACGTAATTATGATTGGCGTTGGTCTGGTTCTGCTTTATATGGCTATAGGCAAAGGTTTCGAGCCTTTGCTGTTGTCACCAATTGCCTTTGGCTGTATCCTGGCTAACATTCCTAAAAACGGTTTCGAACAGCCGGGTGTTATGTCCGTTATTATGTACGGTATTCACCATGAAGTATTCCCGCCGTTGATTTTCCTGGGCGTTGGCGCAATGACAGACTTCGGTCCGCTGATTGCCAATCCTAAGACCTTGCTTTTAGGTGCTGCTGCTCAGATTGGCGTATTTGTATCTTTGATGGGCGCTATGGCTTTGGGCTTTACTGTACAGGAAGCATCTGCTATCGGTATTATCGGCGGTGCTGACGGCCCGACAGCTATTTATCTGGCAGCTAAAATGGCTCCGCATCTTTTGGGTGCTATTGCCGTTGCAGCTTATTCCTACATGTCCCTGGTACCGCTGATTCAGCCGCCTGTAATGAAGCTGTTTACTACCGAAAGAGAACGTAAGATTGTTATGGAGCAGCTGCGTCCGGTAAGTAAATTTGAAAAGGTCGTTTTCCCGATTATGTGCACCATCGTTATTTCTCTGCTGCTGCCGCCGGTAACAGCTTTGATCGGTATGCTGATGCTTGGTAACCTGTTCAAAGAAGCAGGCTGCCTGGACCGTCTGTCCGATACTGCACAAAATGCTTTGATGAACACTGTAACCATCATGCTGGCTACCGGTACCGGTCTTACCATGAGTGCCGAAGCCTTCCTGAACTATCAGACTATCCTGATCATTTGCTTAGGTCTGGTTGCTTTTGCTGCAGGCACCTGGGGTGGTGTAGTATTCGGCAAGATTATGTGCATGGTTGATGGCGGCAAAACTAATCCGCTTATCGGCAGTGCCGGTGTATCCGCAGTTCCTATGGCTGCCCGTGTATCTCAGATTGTCGGTCAAAAGGCTAACCCGGCAAACTTCTTATTAATGCATGCTATGGGTCCTAACGTAGCAGGCGTTATCGGTACTGCAGTTGCTGCAGGTACTATGCTGGCTATGATTGGCCCTGTTGCTAAATAAGCAGTTATTGTGATAACTCTCCCTAAAAAAGTAAAGCCCGTCCGGTTTTTACCGGATGGGTTTTGCTTTTGTTTAGCTTTAAATAGACGTACAGTCATTAGGCTGTGCCTGTTTGAAAGCAAAAAAATAACCAGTTCGCAGCTGGTTATTTTTTATTGCCAAAACTAAATTCGCAGTCGTTTCAGCATTCTCCCAATCTCTCTAAAGACAAATTGAAAACTGAGAGGATATTAAATTGTTGCTTTGCAGTATTTATTTTAGCAAACTCAAAATGACAATCTGTTGCACAGGCAACAAAAACGATTAATGAACTTTTGAAATAGTATAGAAGTTAAAGTGAAACGATTATGTAAATAAAGTAACTGTTTGACGGAAAACAGTGTGGCCTGTGCAACAGAAGATAAAAAAATATAACTTTATACTTATTAAAGTAAGATAAGCATCTTGCTTATAGAACTTAGTTCCCCTTTAATTATCTTAGGAAGAGGTGATAAACAGTGGGTCCTGTAACAACAAATCCGTGGCTGATTGCCATTATCAACATGACCATTGTCTTTGGAGTTCTAATCGGATTAGGCATGTTGATGAGTTTAATCCAGGTAGTCGATCCTACCAAAGCTAAATAAGATTTAGCTGAAAAAAGGTTTCAAAGCAGTGCTGCTGCTTTAAGCAGCTTCATAAGAAGAAATGACATTTTCTGATGTTCTGCTTGCTTCGCCAAGCAGACCACAGGTAGACTAGGGGAGACTGTGGTGATACAGTTAAAATGAAAGTGTTGTAGCATTATTGTGGAGCTTATTTGCACTTATAACATCCCAATTAAGGGAAACAAGGAGGAAAAATTCACATGTTTGAGGCATTTTTTGTTGCTTTGTCTTCTGTATGGGCAGACTCCGGCTTCTCTGCACTGACAGGCGGTCATGTAATCATGATCTGCGTTGGTCTGCTTCTGCTTTATATGGCTATTGCTAAAGGCTTCGAGCCTTTGCTGCTGTCCCCAATCGCATTCGGTTGTATTCTGGCTAACATTCCTAAAAACGGTTTCGAAGAACCTGGTGTTATGTCCGTTATCATGT
>OBLO01001141.1_pt1 | contig 23852 bp, 16 predicted proteins | sample 1519401 | NCBI WGS metagenome assembly OBLO01 (sample SAMEA2602897, study PRJEB22501) | metagenome | reverse complement strand
CGTATTCTTCATCCTCCTCGTTATGAGGCGACCAGGCGCTTCAGTGGTTGCATAGAAATCCTCCGTTTTCTCCACGCCCTCTCCTGGCCCTCGAGCGGTTTTTCTATTATTGGGCTCTTTTCGCCCATCCGCTCCTTTCCGCCTTCTTCCGTCGCAGCAAAGAGACTGATGTTTAGAGAACCCGCCATACTGATGATGAAATCCAGCATCGCGGTGGCGATTCCACGATTGCGATAGGGCTCCTCGACTTCCAGGCTATCGATGTAGAGATGCGTGGTAACAGGCAGAATCATGGCGATATTGTCATTCTTCTCGCGGTCGTAGCGCTCGTCTACCTCCGCGCTCTTGTCGCAGAGATAATTGATGGCGAGCTGCTTGGCCGGGATGCCGGGAGCAGACGTGGTAGCCGCAGGCATGAACTTGGTCGGAACCTGCAAGATAGAAGCCTTCATCGTAGCGACTTTCTTCGTTCCGTCCATTGCCGTGCAGGTGATGACCGTCTCGGACAGAAGATTCTGCTCGCCAGGACGCTGCCCACGGTCCTCGTAGATGGCGCTATTCGCGTCCGCCAGAACAACAATGGGGGTAAAGGTCTTGTCAACAACCGTGATTTTCTTTTTCATAGCGCATATCCCCTTTCTTACTCGCAGCAGAACTTACGTTTAGAACCGTCAAAGACCACAACCATCGAAGGTCGCATACCGGCACTGGGCTTTTTGTCGCTCTGGCCGTATGTCGCATAGGAAGGCAGCAACGAGTTGACGAACTTGACACGCTCGGGCAGGAAGTGAACCCTCACGCCGGGCTGGAGATAAATGTTCTCCTGAAACCACTTGGAATCGGTGGACACGGGCAGGAGCATGACGACGACGGTGTTCTTCTTCTTTGCTTCGGTGCTGGCCTTCTTGACCCAGTGGCGCAGACTGGCCGCGCCACTCGGCGGGCAGCAGTAAACCGTATGACCTTTCCAGTCCTGAGCAAGACCGTCATCCTGTGCGGTAAAAAACTTGGCACATTTGGCGTTCTCAGGACGGGCGCAAGCATCCAGATTGAAGTGGTACTTGCGGTCCAGCTCCTTAAAGAGCTCGTCGGGAGTTTCCCACTCCCCTGCAATAGTCCGGCTCACGGCGGTACTGACGCTCTTGGTGGATTTGTCGTTCATAAAGGGGTCCTCCTTTGATGTGATGATACGTGATAAGTTGAGATTGATTCTAATTGTACTTTTTGCAACTATGATTTCGGCAAAAAAAGAATAGGACCGCAGAATTTTCAAACTGCATCGTCCTTTTTGCTCCGTAATTCCATTATCTGCAATTCGCACATTTCCGCAACAAGTTTTTGAAAAAAGATTGCCCCTTCGCCTACTTTTGGCAAAGGGACAATGTCACAATCTCAATCGTCTGTCACTTCTACCGGATTCGTAGTCCATTCTACATTTCCATCGGGGCAAGAAAGACTCAGCGTTACGGTAAAGGACGCATCATCTTTGGCAACTATGTAAACCTTGTAGTTGCCGCCATTGAGTTTGATGGTGTCATAAGCCGTCTCAAGGTAACGAGACTCGACCTTTTTGGTGTCGGTGTTCACAAACAGAATCTTGCAGCTTCCGATACCGCAGCTGATAGTGTCATATACATCAACATTAGCTGACTTTACATTGATGGTAAAAGAAAACGCCAGTTTAGCACCAACCATACTGGTTGCTCCGGCGGTATAGTCGATAGTGCCGTCATCCGTCAGGCTGCTTTCAGCCCAGTTCAATGCTTCGAAAGCGGAACTGCCACCGGCAATCGTATCTTCGTTATCGTACAGTTCTTTGGGGTCGGTACAGCCCGTGAGAAGACCAACAGCAAGCATCAGAGTCAGGAGCAAAGAAACAATCTTTTTCATGTCCTCTCCTTAATTCTGGTTCGGATAGCCGAATGTGATATGGCTTGTTTTAGCTGTCACATGAACAGTGGCTTCTGTTTCAAGGCCATATTCATTCTGGATTTTGACTGTGCTTTCGCCCACTGTGATGCCTGTAACCTCGCCGTTGACATTCACGGCACAGATAGCATTGGAGCCATTCTCGAAGGTGTACTTGGTGCCACCTTCGCCTGCTTCCAGCCCCTCTACATCGGTATACACATTGATGCTCTTAGTCTCACCGATTTCCACATACAGGTCATCGGCATACAATTTCTTGGGAGCTTCCGTAACCTTGAAATTCACGGTTTTAGACGGGCCCTTGTCAGAAGACAACGTAACGGTAGTTGTGCCAGCAGCGATGGGGATGATGTTGTTGTTCTCGTCTACACGGGCAATGCTCTCATCCCCTACCGTGACAGTCACAGTGCCTGCATCGGCGTTTTCGGGAATGGTGGTATATTCGACCTGAACAAGCTCACTCTTGGTGGATGCGTAGATGTCATCCAGCTCAAAGCCTTGCAGCGGCTCTACCACGTTTACGACTGCCCCAGCGGTCAGTCTGTTGTTCTGGCTGTAAATGCTGATTTCAGTCGTGCCGTGTCCGTTAGCTGTCAGGCGGCCGTTAGCATCAATCGAAGCCACGCTGTCTGCCATACTCTCAAACCGAAGACCCTTCCGTTCGAGGATTGCGGCCAGTTCATCACCCGTCACCGTAGTGCCATCACGGAGTACGCCAGTCAGTTCTACCTGCTTGGACTCGCCCAGCTGGAGGTTGATAGGACTTGCATCTGAATGGGTTGCAAGCCCTTTCTTAGCCCCGAAGCTAAAAGCCAACAAAGCAGCAAAAGCGGCATGTCTCCCAATTGTAATAATTTTTTTTTTTTCTTTCACGAAAATTTTTTCCTTTCGAATAGAATTGGGGGGGAAAACCCGTCCCCCGCCTGCATCTTCCATTATCTGCAATTCGCACATTTCTTCAACGCGCCAAATGTGTAATTTCCTGGGAAAAACAAAAAGAGGGCGGGCAGCCAATTTCTCAGCTGTCCGCCCAAAATTTGTACAGAAGCGACCATCAGGTCACGCTGGATTGTTTAGTTATCGTCTGAGGTTAGCCCACATCTTTCAGCCAATCCTGAGACTCGACTTTCTCGTACTCTGCTTCATCAGGCATCGTGCCACCGTAAGGAGCGATGGTGTAGGTGACCTTAGTAACAGGAGTGCAGACATTGGCATCGTTCACGTTGCCGGTAGCGGTGTAGACCGCCATCGGGATACGCATTGCCGTACCAGTAATCTTGTTGTTGAGGAAGTCGCCGGTAGCCTTGGGAATGACCCAAGCCGTATCGCTATGGTCGATTGCGTTATCACCCGAGGTCAGGACTGTATCACGCAGACGCATGTACAGCTCACCACGGCGCAGGGTGTTCTTGCCCATCGTGTAAGCGGAGGAGGCATAGTCCGTACCCGTGTAGTATTCCATACCAGGGACGTTCTTAACCGTCCAGGGACCGCTCGTCTTGATGTTCTTGACCTGAATAGCAACCGTAGAATAGTTGGTGATGCGGTAGTTGGTAGGCTCAACCACAGTGCCGTTGGAGTTGGAACCGTACATGCAGACATACAGAGGTACAGTAGCTTTAAGCAGCGCCGGGTGGACGTACAGGTTGCCCTTGTGGATGATGAGGTCGTAGTTCTTCACTGTCTCGCCGTTCGGGTTTACGACTTCACGAACCGTCAGAGCGTTGCCCAGAGTCGGGTCGGTGTTGATGTCCACGATGTAGGGAGCCAGCGGCTTATGGTTGTAGTCGCAGAAACCGCAGGTCTTTTCATCGTATGCCCACTCAAAGCTGTCATCGGTCGAAGTGCCATCCGCATACAGCGGCACAGACTTCTCGTCGCAGTCAGTGACAAAGGGCAGGTTCGTCTTGCTCTCAGATACCGTCTGTTTCTTCCAGTAGTCGTAGCTGTCTACAAACTCCTGTGTAATAGCGGTTTCAGTGCCGTTATTATCCAGATACAGAGCGCTGCTGACAGTGTCATTTGCTTTCAGCTTGGTATCGAGAATCGGAGTAGCATCAACGTCGCTTACAACGTCAATCAGGTTCTCGTCCACGTCTTCCATCTGAATATTCACATGGAAGTTCGGGTTCTGGGAGTAAATCATCTTGTCGTCATCAACCACAGTGACATGCAGAGGACGCTGTGCAACCTCAAAACGACCGTTCAGAACCATTACGATGTAGTTCTTCAAAACGGGGTAATTGGCTTCAGTCAGACCAACATAGGTCAACGGATAAATGCCAACAGGAGTCGTTTCATCGGGGACCAAGTCCTCGTGACCATCAACGAGAGTCTTGAAGTGAGACTTCTTGTAGGTCGGGTCAAGAGTCAGCGTATCGCCCTGCACCAGACCATCCAGCTCCAGCCAGCAGCCATCAGAAGCTGCCGTGCCGTAACTGTAAGCCTTGGTATCGTGCCACGGGTCTTCGCCAACGCCATCACCGTACAGGCCGCGCCAGTTCTTCACCTGTGCAGTCAGGTTTGCGCGGGCAATCGCACCGGAGTAATCCTGACGCTCGATAAAGTAGTTCTTCGCGTCCTTACCAGTCAAGGTCGGAGTTGCATCAATCGTGATGGGGTTTTCATCCAGCTCATACGGCCAGTTGGAGCTAACAGTACCATCAGCGTTCAGCTTCTGGCCTGCATCCTTCGTCTTGTACTTGCCGGATGCGGTTTCACTTGCCAGCTTGACGTCGTCGCCTTCGAGGATACCGTCAATGAGGATGTCCTTGATGGTGGCATTTGTCGTGCCGTCATAGTGCTTGATGTTGCGGGGATAGGTCGGGTCTTCCAGATACAGGCTGTGGACGTACAGACCACGAGCGGAAATGCTGCCGGAGTAGTCCTCAGTGCCGATGTAGTAGTTGGTGCTGCCGTTGCCGACGAGCGTCAACTCACTTTCACGAACAATCTTATAAGGACCACCTGCATCGCTTACACGGTTGCCGTTGCTATCTGCATAGTACCCGTCAACAACCGTGGTGCTCAAGCTGACGTTATCGCGGTTTGCCATACCGGTTGTGATGCGGGCATCAGGGATGGAAGCATCCGCCGTATGGTCATAAGCCTTGCTATGAGAGCCGACAACTGTCAGAGCCTTCGGGTAAATATCGAACTTGACGGAAGAACCAGTGCCGCTTGAATTACCGTTCGGGTAAGTCTTGCCGGGCTCGGTGTTCTCGTACTTGTAAGTGATGATATAGCCCTGAGCCGTGCAGTTTGCAGTTGCGGTATAAGAGCCGCAATCAGAACGAGGATTCTGGTTCTGGTCCGTAGACGCATCGATTGCAGAAGCCAGCGTGCCCTTCTTATTGCTGTAAGTAATAGAAGTAGCCTTGGTGACCTCGGTCATCTGGTCACTGGACAGGTTGCCAGAGAAGCTAACGGTAGCGACATCAGCCGTGCCGTCATAGGTCTTGTTCGCAACCGTGATGTTCACGGTAACACGAATCGGGTCGGAACCGCTCGTCGGGTCAGTGTCCTCGTAAGCAGTATCGTAAGCGTTATGGCCGTTGCGAGAGAAGCGGTCAACTGCGGAACGAACCGTCTTGACGGTAGCATAGCCGTTGCCGGGTCTGAAGCCATCCTGATAGCTACGGAAGTTGCCACCAGAAGAAGTAGCACCGCCGCCGACATCAGAATAGGCTTCCAGTACAGTCACAGACTTGCCGTTTGCACCTGTAAAGGTACGATTGACAGAAGTGATGTAGTTGGAGCCGCCGTTGCCATCACGCTTGCAATAAGCCCAGCCATCACCCCACCAAATCTTACTACCGGTATTAGCAGAGCCGCCCTGCCAACCGCCACCACCGCCAGACGGGGCTTCGCAGTTGTTTTCGGAAGAGTTGCCGCTAATACCTGCTCTGAAGCTGTCGAACATACCACCGGAAGAACCAACGGCAAATGTTCCATTACCACCGCCGTTACCGCCGTTGACAGGAACAACACCATTGCGCAGCGAACCACTCGTGGAATCGGCCGCACCATGCTGGTTGCCGCCACCGCCACCTGCAACGCCGAGCATATACTCAGCCGCAGTCGTGGTGTCGCCATATTCGGCCAGACGACCAGTACCAATCAAGCCGATTGCTACTGTCGTAGCGCCGCCGCCGGAAGCACCAAGCAAGTTGCCGTGGCCGTTACGAGTCTGCATAGGTGTACCACCTTTGCCACCGCCATTATAGCCACCAGCAAGCTGTACATGAACTTCACCGCAGCCACTCGCACCGCCGTTTTCCCAATAGCGGTTATCGATAGTGCCAGCGCCACCCTTTACGAAGTAGAGCTGTGCGCCCTGCTCCGCCTGGACAATCAGTTTGACGTGACCGCCAGAAGAGGTGTGCGGATTCATTGTACCGCCACCGGCACCATAGAGGTTGATTTCGTAGGTGCCAGCATAGGTGAAGGTATACAGGCTGTAAGGGTTGCTGGCGCTGCTTGCGCCTTCCAGCTTGTCATCGACCTTAGGACCGGAGCCCTGCTCATCGATGTAGAAGTAGACCTGGTCCATATCTGCATCAGTAGTCGGAGCGTCGTAGCAGACATAGTAGACGGCGTTGCGCCACCACCATTCCCAAGTGGCTTTGTCAAGGACATCACCGCTCTTGGTACGGTAAGCGAAGCCGTGTGTGCCAACATTCTTGATGTAGTCGTCATCATTAGCTGTCACCTGTTCGAACAGGTCGCTCCAGTGTTTGCCATTGGAGTCGGTGACAGAGTCGTCGATAACGACCGTGTCGCGGCTATCAATCGTCGTACGGCTGTTTACAGGTTTGCCTGCTGTGAAGTAGGTCTCCATGTAACGGATACCGTTCGGAGCGATAATAGCGAGGTTCTTGTAGTTGTAAACCGCACCGCCATTATTAAGAGCATCATTGATAGCTGTAATGCCTCTCAGAGAAGAGATGTTCTTATAGCTGCCATTCTCTGTCGTAATGGTGTTGTGGCTTGCAGTTGCCTTGTTAGGGATATTTGCCTTGATGGAGATGGTGTAATCCAGCACCAGCTCAGCGCCATAAGAAGACTGACCGAGGTCATTGTACAGGTGAGCATTGGGGTCGGAGGAATCCACCGAGCGGTTGAAGTTGTATGCCACCGTGCGGCCGCAGGTATACGGCTGCATATTGGCGGAATCCCAGTTCTTCATGTACCGCTCTTCTGCTTTGCAGAGGAAGTAATAGTGGGTATCACCGAAGTCCATCGGGTTCGTTGCGTTATCAATGTACAGAGACACGATAGCGTTCCACTCGCTGTAGGTCTTATTGTTGAGGTTTGCGGAGTCGGTCGGGTACATGGCTTCCAGCTTGATATAGCCGCTGAACTTATTGAACGCCTTACCATTGCCGTTCATAAAGCTCATTTCCATGTTATCGACGTTTTCACTCAGCTTGCTGATATTGCCGATACGCTGACCAACTTGGCTGTAGCTCAACTGGATAGAACCGTCCGTGCTGTTCGTCACATTCTGGAAACGGTCCAGACGACCACCGCCAGCCACGTTGCTGAACATCCAAGTGATAGCAGGGGCAGAATCCTTGTTGCCAAAATACGTGATTTTAGTAGTGTAGACTGCCTTGTTATCGTTCGCAGCACCGTAAACCGTGCCATTCTTATTCAGAACATCAGGAGCAATGGCATCCAGCGGGATGTCACTGGAACGACGACCAGAGTTCGGGTTGCTTGCCTCAGAAGTCCAAGCCAAGTTACCGTTGTTGGCATCGAAGTTGTTCAGCAACAGAGACTGGGCTTTCAGCGGAGTCATCTCAATGGGAGGAGCGTACACAATCAAGTGACCGGTACGGCTGTTCGCCTCATTGTTTGCAATCGTTGTGTTGTTGCCAATCTCATGGGCAGGAGCTTTGTAGTTGAACACGCAGCGGAAGTCCAGACCATCCCAATCCATTGCGGCATCCTTAACAGTCAGAGTGACCGTAGAATGCTTCTTCATGGTAGAGATACCAGACTCGCGGAGATTGTTCAGCGGGTCCCAGAAGTATGCAGGCCAGAACTGGAGGGAACCCATCTTATCCGCAACAGCCTGCGTCATATCTTCTACTTTGGTGGTGATTTCAAAGCTGCCCGCCGGGAACAAATTGGCATCACTGCCGATATCGACCCAAACATTGTTCTCGTCACGATACTGAACGGTGTAAGTCACGCCGTCCGTAACGCCCTTCCAATAGTACAGGTCGAAGTTGAAAGCGGCAGATTCGCCAACAGAAACGCGCTTATCGAAAGCCTGCTCGATGAACATAGGACGAAGCGCTACTTCGCAGTAGCCGTTCTTGCCATCCTCGGCTTTGTCGAGGCTCGTATACTGCTTGCCACCAACCGTAAACTCGCACTTAAACTGAATCTTCTCACCGCAGTAGTCGAGCGTGTTGTACGTTACAGTGCTTTCGGTGTAAGGAATATCAGCGTTCGTAGCCGCCTGGGTAAAGGTGGTCTTGTTGATTTTGCCCTTGACGACGCCATCATAGGTGGTAAAGGAAGTGCCGGGGCCGCCAATCTTGAACCACTGGCTGGTGCTGCCACTCTCGGTGATGGCACGATAGTACCAAATCACGTTAGAGTCAGGAACAGTCTGGTCATAGTACAGCTTGCTGCCAACGGTCTTGTTGACGGGGCCTTCCCAGTCTTTGTAATCGTCAATCGGGTCTGCTGTAGGCTTCAGCAGTTCCAGAGGATGAGTCTCGCAGTCGTTCCAGAAATGATTCGGAACGTCCACGACAATCATGCCGTACTCGGTGATGCTGCGGCCATTGGGGTCAAAAACCTCGGCACGCTGCATACCAGTCGTGGGCACGTTGGAGATGACGTACTTGCTATCACCATTGACCACGCAGTCGTAATCTGTGCCATCAGTTGCATGAACCACAACGCGATAGCCGGTGTAGTCAGAAACACCGTCATCCGGGAACAGAGCGTTCAGGTCGCCAACAACACGAGCGATACCGGTGATACGGACGTTAGGCTGGTTGTCCAGCTTCAGAACGGGCAAAGCGCCAACGGTCTTATCGTTACCAAGGTTCCAACCATTGTTGCTGCCCGTGGTGTACATACCATAGGTATCAGAGGTGTTGTCGAACAGCGGCTGACCGTTGCTTGCGAGGTTCACATGGTACGCATCAGAGTTCCAGTGACCGGAGAAGTTTTTGATAGGAGTCCAGCCCTCCGGCAGAGTCAGGTCATCAACAACCTGATAGCAGCCGTTCAGCGGATACCAGAAAGAGCCACCGGCCTGCAAAGCAGACAGAACCTGCATGTAGTTGACAGAACTTACACGGATAACGAAGTGGCTATCCTCCTGGCTATTCTGATTCGCCGCGCAGATTTCGCACTGTTTGCGCTGGGAAATGTACATGACGGTGTTGGAGAACAGGCGAGCTTCACTTACCGTCGCAGAGTTTTCGGGTAAATGGCCGATTTGGTTCATCAGGAAGTTGCCCGTACCAGACAAGTAAAAGTTGCTTGTACCAAACCAGCTGCGGCCTGTTGCGGGGTCGGTAATGGTCTTGGTGGTAGGATTCGGATTGTAGCCAAACTCGGCACCAGTGATGTTGCCACCAGCGTAATCAACCCAAATAGGACCAAATGCAACCTGAGAGTTTGTATGGGTCTTAGAAGCATCCAAAACGCCATTCAAGTCAAACGGGAAGTTGGTGGGATTACGATACTTGACCGTCTGATTTGCCTGCGTACCAGAGTACGGCTTCAGGCGGATGTTCAGCTGGTTACTACCATACATGATGCCAGCCTTGCCGTAAGAACTATGGCTACCACCGGTAGACAGAATCATGGAGATGGCATCGGTAGGCAGAACCGTACCAGAGTCGATGTTACCGCCATTGGCACCCATCAGAGCGTTCATGTTCCAGTGGCCGTTATCAATGTTAGGAACAGAGTTCAGAACATAGTAACGGGTAGAACCATCGTTCTTATCGGGACCAAAGCGGCCGCCCTCTTTGTAATCACGAGCGCCAGGGTCCGTATAACCAGCATCATGTGCATCATACCAAGAACCAGCGTAGGCGTACATAGTATCGTGACCAACGCACATGCCGTAGCCCTGGCTCAAGAATGCCTTAATGGCATAGTAGGCTTTGCCGGAAAGGTCGGGCTCCTGATTAACGCAAACGCCCCAACCGATTGAGTCGATACGATAGTTGCCTTCGGCATCCATCATATACATATCAGGATTAGCATTAAACTGCTCGACTGCTACTGAAAGTACAGTGATATGCTGATTCAACTTTTCTCCATTGGGGCCTTTCAGCCAACCATTACTTGAAACAGTCGGATGTGAAAGGAACTTCGCATACATACGACCGGCATCAGAAACCCAAGGGTTCAAAAATACAACAGCATCTTTATACTTTGTGCCAGAAGCGCCTGTACCATAATTGTCCTTATCCGCATCGCGAATAACAGCGGTATAGGCAGGAATTTCAATGGCTGTACCCGTAATAGTCCATGCGTTGTCACTATTATGAGGACGGAAGTAGACAGTCTGACCGTACCATTCGCTATTGACCTCAAGCATATTGCCATCAGTCAAAGGAAATTCCATGTACTGACGAGTAGCGCCCGTAGGATAACCGTTGTCATCCAGCACGTTTGCTGTACCAACTTTGGAGCCACTCCACGCACCGCCAATCTGAGTCCAGTAGCGGTCTGCGGTAGCCTTGTCGAATTTACCAGCATTGAACCACTCAGTAACCTGGTCGTACATATTCTTGGTGATGTACTCGTAGTTGCCGTTCAGGCCGGTAATCCACTGGTTGTCAGAAGACAGTGCAGGACCGCCTGCTGAATAAACAGCAAAAGAATCGGCCAGAGAAGCATAAGTGGCGGGCATATTGTCCTCGTCCGCAGTCTCTTCAGTAGCTTCATCAGAAACCACTTTGAACTGGACAGTAGACAGGATGATATTGCCTTCCTTGTCTTCATCGGTCAGCTCAGTGCCAAGGTCCTCAAGTGCTTTGAAGTTTTCCTCACGATAGGCTTCATCCACCACTGTAATCAGACAGCGGTAGCTTGCAGACAGGTCTTCCTCAGCAACCTCAAAAGTGTAGGAGGCTTCCGTAGCACCATCAACATTCTGCCAGTCAGTGGTCAAAGCTACAGTGCTTTCATCAGAAAACTCCCACTTGCCATCATCATTCAGACGTGCAGTGTAAGTGTTTTCCTCATTTGTCGCATAGACCTCGGTCGTGCCGTCGTCAGTCTTGCCTGCCGTAATAGCATACCCATCCAGAACAAAGTTCGGAGTATGCCATGCCAGCTGCACATCGCTGGTGTCAGCACCAATGGCATCGAGAGCATCAACCACTGCATAGTACATCTCGCAGCCCTGCCAAACAAAGTCCGGCGTATCTGCAAGAGTCTCTGCCTCAGTAGAATCTTCCCAAACGAAGTCATACCAAGTAGGCTCCCCCTCTTCATAAGGATAGATAGCATCGGCTTCGTTTGCCACGAAATCTTGCTTCTTCTGCCACTGGTAGGTTACAGCAACGTCATCACGGTTCAGCAGAGCGTCAAGAGTGACGGTGTCCCCTACATTCGCCGTGATTCTGTCACCATACTCAGGCGTGACAGCCTGGATGCCGACAAAGGTCTCAGCCGTTTCCGGCGTGGCTGTGTTCTCGTCAGATTCGTCGGAATCCGTCAGAACCACATCCTCGCCGCCTGTCGTATCATCCTTGACCGTGTCGGTCGTGGAGTCATGCGTCAGGTCAACGACATCCGTAACGGACGGCGTCGGCTCAGGAGTCTCAGTCGGCTCGTCTACGGCTTCGGAGTTAGAAGTGTCGGTCTCGTCCACGGATTCAACCGCATCCACTTCGCCCGAAGCCGGGGCCTCTGTAGCATCTTCGGAAACAGTAGTGCTATCCGCCGCAAATTCGTCCGCAAACGCGACGGTGTCAACGGCGAACATAGAAAGCAGCATACTGGCCGCCAATGCAATAGAGGTCACTTTTTGTGCAATTTTGTGCATAATGCGTGTGTCCTTTCTGTACAGTGAGCGATTCCGCGAAAGGCTTTGGCAGAGCTTCTCACAAGAAAAATCGTCCCTGCACGATTAGCTTTTTGCTTCCGTACATTTTCATTCTATGCGGTTCGCACGTTTTCGCAATGGGAGCCATTCACAATTTTTACGCAAATAAAAAGTGCCGTTCTTGCAAAGAAAAACGACACTTTATGTAAAACTATCTGGGTGGTAAATCTACAAATTCATGGTATAATGCAGATGCTAAATATAACGCTCTTCCTTAATTATGCGGTTCGCATACAATGAAATTAAAAGGAGGAGTATAAATGCCTACAAAACATGATGCAATATACGATTATATAATAGAGCCTTTGCTTAATTCCTATGTAAGTAATAATTTCAAAACAGGATTGGAATTGTGCCATTACAGACTTGCCAGCTCTATCAACAAGCTCGACAAGGAAAGTGTTAGCACCGGCATGCGGTATCTTGACGCGTTGATGTTATTTAAGGCTAAGATGAAAAAGCACGATTACCAAGGAGCTTGCGGAAAACTTCTTGATGCTTTTGGGCATGTTTATAGTGTGAGTAGCATTTTAGAATCAGAAGACAGCAAAAAAAGAACAGAGTTAAACGCTTACTGTGCTAATATTATATTGCAAGTTTTAAATGAATCTATGGAGGTCGAAAGCCGTGAAATGGGGAGCGATATTTAATAAATCCGAAAAAATATCAAGCATTAAAGAAAACCGCTTAGTAAAAATCGAAGCTCTGCTGCGAAATGATACCTGGATTTCAGATGCCTATAATTGTATTTCTGTCCTGGATTCTAATTTATATTCTCCTCCTGAAAAGGCTCGTTACAGAGATTTTTTAATTAGCGCTTTATCCGAAGAAATGGCAGGATTTTATACGTATAGAGCATATAGCGAAGATGGAAGCTCACTTCTATCATTGGTTGAAATGCCGTTGTTTATTGCTAAGACTGCCATACGTGAAACATTCACATCCGAAAGCAAACATATAATAGTTCTCCCTGATATGCCGAAAAGGCTTGTTCAAGCTATTCAGGACATCGATGAAAAAGGCTATCTTTCGGAAGAAGAAATCGCCACCGGAACTCTATACAAAGAACTCAATCTCGTTATCACTTATAACCATCGACATCATGTGGCTGCTGCAATTAGTCGGGAATGTAGTGACAATATACTGTTTCATGGACCTGTATTGTCGCAAGAAATTGCAGCATCGCCAATATATGCCACAAGTGATTTTCACTTTGCAGACAAAGAAGGCAACATCATAAAAGAGCATTCCGACCCACGACTCGTGTTGTGCTGCCTTCTTGCAGAACAGGCAATTGCATTCAAAAGCGGAAATATGAACCACCAAATCAAAAACAGTATCATTTAATTTCAGCATACATACTAAAAATAAAAGAGGCGGCCTCCAATTGGAAGTTGTCTCTTCATTCTTATGGAAACAAAAGAGGGCGGCGCAGGTTGTTGATGCCTGAGCCGTCCTCGCTTTTTTGTAATGACTTTTAAGTTAAGTTCTCAAGTGAAGGGGCTGCACCCTATTCTACTTGAGGTAATACTCACCCTTTGACTTCTGCGTTAGCAAAGAATGCCAACGTCTTCGGGAGGGCAACTCTTGTCGGCACCACCTTCAATCACCTGGCCGCCGTTTGCACCACTACCGTCAGTAGCGCCGCCGCTCGGCTGAGACGGCTGAACAGGTTCGGGGTCAGGTGCCGGAGCAGGGTCGGGGTTGCTGGGCTGTGCAGGCTCCGGATTCGAAGGCTGCGCGGGCTCAGGATTGCTCGGCTGAACCGGAGTCGGGTCCGGAGCGGCCGGTGCAGGTGCCGGATTGCTGGGCGCAGCAGGAGTAGTGGTAGTGCTTCCTGCAGAGCTGCTGCCGGTGTTCGTGGAGCCGCCGGTCCAGCTGGAGCTGCCAGTCGAAGTATTACCCTTGCTGCTGGTAGTGCCTTTGTTGCTGCTGGAGGAAGAGGAAGTTGCCTTATCCGTCACGGTGACGTCGTAGTTGGCTTTCACATCCTCGTTGGACTCACTGGTGGCAGTGATGACTGCATTCCCACTGGCAACGGCCGTTACCTTCCCATTGGAGTCAACAGTCGCAACCTTTTCATCACTGGAGGACCAGGTGACGGTCTTATCGGTAGCCTCGTCGGGAGTAACCGTAGCCTTGATGGTCACGGAGTTGCCAACTTTCAGGCTGCCCTTCGTCTGGTCGAGTTCAATCTTCTCGACCTTGGTGGAAACGGTGACCTTGGTCTCTGCTTTCATACCGTCAGGCACAACGCCAAACGCAGAATCCACATCAGCCAGGTCCTCGGGCATCATTGCGATACCATCGTCAGTGGCGGCCTCGGAGGTTGCATCCTCATCGCCGGTCACAACAGCGTCCGCTTCCTGGGTGGCAGACTCAGCCGTTGCAGGAGCATCTGCAATAACATAAGCCGTAATAGTGCATTTGCCATCAGCTACTGCCGTGACAAGGCCATTCTCGTCCACCGTCGCAACGCCCTCATCGCTGGAGACGTACGCGAGCTTGACCTCGGTAGCATCCTCCGGGACAATCTTGGCGTCCAGGCTCTTCTCGCTTTCGCCGTTGGTGTAGAGCTCCAGGGTGTCGGGAGCGTCCACGCCGGTGGGCAGGATGACGACCTTGACGTGAGTAACGGAAGAGATGTCTGCATCCTGCACAGCAGCGGTGATGTCGGCTTCACCGGCACCAACAGCGGTGACCACACCGTTCTCGTCAACCGTCGCGACGTCTTCATTAGAAGAGGTCCATTCGATGGTGAGCTTTTCAGCCGCCGCTGCGAGCTTCTCGTCTACATCAGCACTCTCTGCCGTGGCGGCATCGCCGGTCACGAGGACCGGAGTCTCCGCCGGGGCCTTGTCCGTGCCAAAATTGATGGGCAGAGTCACGCTTTCCCCCTTCTCAATCGTGGCGGTTTCAGGAATCGCCATGTCAGTCACTTTGACGCCGCAGCCTACCAAGCTGAGCGCCATGACGGCGGCAATTGCAGCCGTCAGGAAGATTTTCTTCTTCATATTCTTTTTCTCCTTCTCAGCATCTTTTGCTGAGGCATCTAATTGTTGATAGGTTCAACCGGCTCTACGCAGCTTTGTATTTCGTCACCGACGATGCTGTGAACCCATTGGTCGCCTATCCTTCTGTACAGCTGCATTATACCATTTCTGCTGCCGTAACAGCAAACAAGATGCCTATATATTCACACTTTAGTAACAATTTGCTTTGGTTGTTGCTTTGCCTCATTGTAGAGCATGACAACTTTGATGTCAAGCATCATAGATACAAAATAAGGACAGCCCCTCGTAAGGGACCATCCCTATCTTTAAATCTCGAAATACTGGTCGCCTGTCACATTCGTTTTGCTCTTTTCCGGGTAGGCACAGTACGCACGCATCGTATCTGTACGGTTATCGTACACGCCGCAAATGTAGTGCTCGCAGTAAGAGCATTCATCAGGCCCTTCGCACCTTTTATTGTCATACCGGCAAGGCTTCGGATACGTTCCCTCGGGAACAAAAGCTGTTCCGAACTCAATCTTGTGTTTGACCGGCTCGGCTTTAAGCGTCTTGCGCAACATATCCAATGGACTTCTGAAAAAGTCCAGCATGTCCATTGTAGGACTAAGTTCAATGAAATGGTTGTAGTCAACCTTAAAGGTTTTGTAGGTAGGCTTCCAGGTTTTGCGATTCACGCTGGACCAGTTGACGCGCCTGATAAGTGCATCTGCATCACTCTCGCCAAAGTAGAAACAGATGCTTACCCAGGCTTTAAGGCTATCCTCCTGCGGAATAGGCCCGTAGCGAAGAACAGAAAGAGGTCTGGTCCAGTAGAACTCACTGAAGTCATCGAAGAAGGCGTCCTCGTAATAGATGCTCCCCCTTTCAAACTGCTCGGAGACATCAAATACCCACGCGACCTTATAGCCAAGACTGTTATAGAAGTTATTGCGAGCCGTGAACTCACTTGGGCTGATGGGACTGTGCTGGAACTCCACGACCACATTATCCTTGAAGACATCGGCGCGGTGCGTTTCGCCGTTGTGGGTCATCACAACCTCACGGCACTCAAGTGGGAACTGTTCCTGCATGTCTCTGTGCCATTCGCTCATATCATAGTTCCATGTATCCGGGCAGGCGTTAGCCTCATGTGCAAAGTGCCAGGCGTTTACGGCTCCTGCCTTCAAAATCATCTTTGCTCCACATACGGGGCAAAAATAGTCCTCAATTTTGTTGGCATCGGTCGCCCAGACAATAATGCCATCTACATCTCTTGCTGCAAACATGTTATTGCTCCTTCTGCTGCCTTACGGCCAATTACTCAAGTATGCCTTCTTGCTTTGCTCTCTTGCCGTTGTAACGTCTTCCTCCGTTACATCAATACCGAAAGCAATGAGCACATACGCATAGCAGCGAGCGTTGATAAAATAATTCGGATTGTCCAGTATTTCTGATTCGTCTCGTCCGGTTGCTTTCAGGATAGCCGCCGCAACGCCCGCGCTTCGAGAAACGCCAGCATCGCAGTGAACAACTAAATGCTTTATCCCCTTCGCCAACTCTTGGTTTACGAAATCCTTGATTAGTACCGCGTCTACTATCGAAATGCCGACGGGCTCGGTTGTATCGTAAAATGCTACGTGAAGGGTGTCGCAAGGAAAACTGACATTCGTCTTACCTGGCGTGGTAATACTGATGACGCAAGTATCTTTGCCGAATGAATTTGCCTGACGTATTACTTCCTCGCGAGAAAGGACTGTTACCGTAAAGTGGGCCTTATCCAACGCTTGGTAAAGAGTCATCTGCATTCCCCTCCGTAATTTCGTAATATTCCTTGTGAACGGTCGTGTCATCAGAACTACTATCGCTACCGATTTTTTTCAGGCGCTTACCTACCAACACCATGCGGCCGTTGTTGATGTTGTAGTCGCAAGTTACGAGGAAGATGAACTTGTCATTCTCGTAGTCAAATGCCATCTCTTTGTAAATCGAGGCGCGGCCCTCAATCGTGGTGAGCATCTCCTCGGTCTTGGCGGCTGATAGGTTATTGCACCACTCTTGGATGTCGATGAACTTCGGGTCTGTGGTGTATCCGGGAATGACCATGAGGGCAAAGATTTGGTAGTATTCCTTCCCGTACTCCCCTTCCCAGCAAACGGTGCCGTTTTCGTTGAAGAACTCTTCGTCCTTAAACTTGTCGAGAGAGCCGAACATCGTTCCGTCATTCATCTTGTGACCATAGATGATAAGATTGCCATGCTGCTTCGTATCGCAGCGTTCATCCAAAAACAACGTACCGGGAATGCTGTGCTCCCCGTAGATGTCAGTTCGCAAATAAGTGTCGTTGGTTTCGCCCTGCACTACGGGCCCGGTTGCGGTTGTACCGTAGACCGTTAGCCAGCCCTTGTAATCTGGGTTGACAGCCAACATACCTTGTGACCAGTCCGTGTCGTTCTGCTCGGCCGTTTCTCGAATCGTTTGCAAAGTGGCGGTAAGCTGCTGTGTCTCTTTGGTTTGCATGATGCTCCTGATAAGCAAGAAGCTAAGCACGAATATGGCAATGAGCGCTACAATGCTGATAAGTCGTGACAACCCACCGACCACATTCCGAATGATGTCTTTTGCACGTGCCATGATATGATATTCCTCGTAATTGTTATTGACTTGATGCGCATTAGCGCTGATAGTTCCATTGTATGCAATTCGCACATTTCTTCAACGAGCCTGGCTGAAGGTCGTTTCAGAACAAAAAAACAATATAGATGGCTTCTATAAACGATTGAAAAACACGACATTATCTGATATATTATAATAAGGTAGGTGTAGCGGATGGAAAAGGCAAAAGCATGTTACAGTCTCAGCTCAATCAAAGAGTGCCAAAAGCGTGTCAGGCAATTCTCCTGGTCTACACGATATAAGGGTGAGCACTATTCTCGTTGCATTCGCGTTAGAGACCTGTATGTGTATTGTCAATTCGAACTAAGAAGCTTTTTATTTGACCCGGACTATTCTCCTGCCCGAGATTATACGGACATGCTTAATGCCAACAGCTGCACCAAGAAGGAACTGGACCAGCAGCTGTGCCTGTGCAGGTACTACCTCGAAGACCAGCTCGATATGATATTACGCGCCATTGACCGACATGAAGTCGATGCCAACCCATGACATTCTCCCATCTCCTTTCTTTATATAGAAATGACCCCGGTGCTTTTCAGCATCGGGGTCGCTTCTTTATGCAGGATTCGCAGCCGTGGTTTCTTTCTTCTTGCTCTTCTTGCAAACGGTGGCAACGCCATCACTCACAAGGTAGCAGCCACCCGCAACCAGCAAGGCTTCGAACAGGGTCTTCTGGTCGATTCCCACATCACCCATCTTGGGGATTTCCTTAACAATGGGGATGGTTTCAGGAATATCGGGAGCAAGATACACGGTGAACTTCGTACCCATCTTGGGCGTGATGTTCAGTGCGGTATCAACATCCTCGGACACTTGGGCCTTGTTGGCCGTGCCGTGGTCCATGTTCGGATGCTCAGAATCGGCGGCGAAACCCACGGCGGTCGTCAGCATTGCTGCCATCGAAACCGCTGCGAACGCTTTAGCAAGACGTTTCAAAGGTCTTCCTCCTTTACAAAAATGCCCCAGCACAAACGAGGAGGTCTGTACCGGGGCGGTTCGGCATAATTAGCTCAACACGGAAATCGTAATCTTGGCAGCCGCAGAACCTACCTCGATGGGATTCTCGGAATCAGAAGTGTCATAAGCCGTAAAGGTCGCGGTGCAGTCATAAGTGCCTGCTGCCAGGGCCTCGGACAGCTTGTCAGTCTGGATGTGGTAGTTGGGCTGGATAAGACCGCTGTTGTAAATCTCTTTGCCGCTGTCGTCAAGCGTGATGCTCACGACCTGGGCGTACTTGTTGCTCGGAACATTCTCGATTTCGAGAGTGCCCTCAGAAGCACCATCAGAGAAAACAGGGTTCACGTTGATGGAAATAGCCATCGTGCCCTCTTCTACCACCCGATTCAGCTCTTCCTGAATCTCAGCCTCGCTCTTGCCATCGAGCTGGCCCAGCTGTGCAGCAACAGAGTCTTCCAGCCGGTTGTCGGACGCCCTGGCGTTCTTCTTCCAGATGAACAGGCCCGCGCACAGCACAAGCAGCAGAACCACACAAATCGTGACGGTACGGTGCAAAAGCTTGTCATTCTTCTTCGGAGTCTTCTTGTCAGTAGATACGATGTTGTTTGCCATGATATTATTCCTTTCCATGTAAAAACAGGGTTGCTATTCTTTCAAATAAAGAGCCGTCGAGCGGCAGGTCACTCGACGGCCAACTCTCTAACGAGTCTGATTTATGCCGTGATTCTGAAATCAGCGGTTGCTGTTCACGCCGTTAGCGGTAGCAGTCTGGGTGTCGCCGGTCTCGAACATCGGGATGATGCTGTAGGTCACGCGAACGACAGGAGTGCAGCCAGCGTCGTTGACGTTGGAGCCAGCAATCTTGGCGTTGGTAATCAGGGGCAGGGTCGGAGCATCGTCATGCTTAACAGCCTCGGTGCCTGCACCAGACTGAGAAACCTTGTCCTTGGCAGCGCCAGCGATGAACCAGCCGTTTTCGGTGATGTCCAGAGGAGCAGAGCACTTGGACAGGTCGATGGCAGAAGCATTGTACATAGCGGAGGCAGGAGCAATGCTCATGGCAATCTCGCCGCGCTTCAGAGCAGAGGTGCTCATGGGAACGACGCGCCAGGTAGCGGGCTCAGCCTGCAGCTCAGAAACCTTCAGAGCCAGGCCCTCACGCTTGGAGTTGTCGGTCATAGAAGTGCCGACATCGAACTTCTTGCCGAAGTTGCAGCTGGTCTCGCCATCGGAGATGACAAAGTCCTCAGCCAGCTGATGGTTGGCATCGATGGACTTAACAGTCTCACGCAGCTCATCGCCGGTCAGAGTGCCAGCAGCCTTGAAGTCCCACTTGCCATCGATGAAGATGACATAGCACTCGCCGGAAGCGTTGATGTGCTCGTCAGCGCCCATCTGATGGTAGTTAGCGGGCTCAGTCCAGCCAGGCTGGGTGGCGGGGTTGCTGTACCAGTAGGTGTAGGACTTGGTGGTGTCATCGTAAGCGATAGCGAACAGCTCGTCGTTGGAGTGGTCGGTATCGTAGATGCGGCTGTAGTGGGTCACCTTGGCAATGTCAGCGATGTAGGTGCGGCTGTTCTTGTCGATGGTGGAGTAGTTGCGCAGCTGGTAAGCATCCTTGGTCGGAGTGACAACATTGCCGGTGCTGCGGAAACCGTACATGCAGACATACAGAGGAACGGTAGCCTTGACATTGACATGGTTGACAGTAGCGACGGTAATGTCGTACTCAACGCGACCGTCATCGGTCTTCACGCCGGGATGCTCTTCCTCAGTCGGAGGAGTCTCGGGGGGAATCTCGGTGTCGTTGTCCAGGTAGATGTAGAACTGGGTGGACATGGACGGGTCTTCGTTGGTAGCGGTGTCAACACCGTTTGCCTTGGTGTCGTCGCTGACCTTAGCCTCATCAGCAGTACCGTGGTTCCAGTTCACTTTGCCGTTTGCCTCCTGGCAATCAGCAATCTTGACGAAGTGCTCCAGCTTGCTGCCATCGCTCTTGGTGGTGGTGTAGATGCCGTACTCGCCAACGGTGTTGTAGGAACTGCCCATGATGTAGGCGGCAGGGATGGCCTTGAAGCCAGCGGTGTCCTGGTCGGCGTAGGTGACGGAACCGTCATCGTTCACCTTGTAGAAGGACTTCGTGCCGATGCGGTAGACGGGGGTGGAGTGCAGCATCGTCTCATCGTTGGGATGATTGGCGATAGACTGGTTGTCAGCAGCCTGCTGGAAGTCCTCCATAGCAAAAGCCGTAATAGGGGCCATGCAGCTGGCGGCCATTGCCATGCCAAGAACGGCGCTGGCAACACGCTTAAAACTTTTCATCGGAAAAGCTCCTTTCAAAGAAAAAGATTTGTTGTTATTTCCATTCATCCCATCCGATTTCTGTTCCTGCATACATCCATCATCAAGGAGGTTTGGCTTACCTTGCGAACCCCACCGCTGCATTCTGGATGCAACCATGAAGCTGTCCCTCACGGGGCGTTCGGTGTAGTTGCCCGCACCGAACCACTGATTCCATTATCCGCAGTTCGCAAGTATCCGCAAGCAAAAAACATCATCTTTTTTTCATTAAATTATCACGTCTTACACTATTTTAATCGAAAATTCTGTCCTACTATCGCGAATCTACCATGAATTTGTATTTTTGGGCGCTTCAAGCGGCTTGAATCCATTCAATCAGTTGTAAGCAAAAAGAGCAGGAACCAAAGTTCCTGCTCTATGAATTATTCAGCCGTCTTGCCAAGAATCAGGTCGTAGATACCGGGAACATCGTAAGGACTCACGATACGCGGAATCCTCTCTCCAGCCTTGGACGGCTTGAACTTGTCCGGCTGGTCCGACACGATGACATCTGCCTGCGCCCATTCGGTATCCTTGAGAAACTTGGCATACCGCATACCGAGCATTTCCTTGATGGAAAGGCTCTTCAGCTGCATAGCATAGGCGCAGACATCTACCGTAGGCTCATAGTCGGTGACGACATTACGGCAGGCAACACGGAGCTGGCCCACAGTCCTATCCACCGTGACAATCTCGCGGTTCAGCAGGTCAATGACAACTGCTACCAACTGCTCCGAATCCGTGGTCAGCGCAAAGCGGTCCTTCACCGTGGCAGGCTCGAACTGCTCGCCAGTCTCACCGTCACGAACCATCACGCCACAGAAGGCATTCTCCATCTCGGAGAACTTCTCACCGGAATAGGAGTTGACAGCAATAGCAGCGTAGCGAATCCCCTGCTGGAGACACTTCTTGATGTCGAAGTCCACATACTCGACAGCACCATTCGGGCCACTGCTGCGGCGGTCGCCTGAATGAATCGCGTCAAAGCGTTCATCTTTCGGTGCGCCGTAATAGACAAAGCCCGCTTCCTGCTCACCGTAGAAGACTACAGAGAGGTCAAGGTCGATGCCATCCCACAGGTCAGGACCATCATATCCTTTCCAGAACAGGAAAGCACGCAACACGTTCCCATCGGGCAGCTTCGTCCGAGAACCGCAGGCCGTAGCACGCATAGCCGACGTGATTTGCCGAGGATTATCCGGGAAAATCAACTTGTTGCAGCGGCACTCCGGGTCGATATAGACGTTCTTGGGCTCTGCATCCTCTGCACGGAGAACCTGCCACAGCTGGTTGAAGATGTCACGAGCCACACGCTTGCACATAACATCAGAGATAGGCTCTACTTCCCTATCCAGAGTCTTAGAGGCAGCACCATTGGCTTTGCCCGTAGCCAACTGAACCGAGTTGTTGCGGTTACGGAAATGGTTAATGAGCTGGATAAGCACACGGGGCTCGACGCTCTTGCATACCGAGATGAATCGGAAGAGCACATCCTCCTGTTGGCGGTCATCGGAGCAGTTGCGAATTGCAAAGTCCAGATAGCGAGCGAACATGCCGGGGCGCAGCATGAGGTGTGCGGTGAGCAGGTCCATGTTGACAGGCTTCTTCAGGAGTTCCTGCAACTTGGAGTTGTAGGTCTCGATACGGATGCCGTTGCGGACCTTGTCGAAGATAGCCTTGTCCTCCGGGAACCACTTGGCATACTCGCCCGGATGCAGCTTCTCGCCCAGGCGCTTGAACTCCTCAGGACGCAGCGCGAATCCCTCATTCTTCTCCGCATGTTCCAAGAGGTACAGCAGTTCACGGCGCTCGGCACGCTTAAAGCTGCGGAAACGCGGCGCTTTGGAGAGACTCACATCCTGGTCACTCATCGCAGCAGCCAGGCGCAGCACATCCGTGGAGCTCTTGAAATCAAGGAAGCAAGGCTGACCACGCCAGTTAAGGCGGCCGATAAGGAAAGAGGAGTACAGTGCCAAGTTTTCCTTGCACGGAATGTGCTTATCCTTCATCATCGGCACCAGATGGTCAAGGAATTCATCCCCGCCCCGCGTCAGAAGGTCCTTGATAGTCTCCTGCTCGTCACGGGACATGGGGCTGTTGTTCGTGAGGCTCTGTGCCACATAGCGGTAGATTTCATCGGCATCGCAAGCCGGAATCTGCTTAGGAACAGGCAGGGTGTCTCTATCCAGTTCTTTACAGAACTTGGACGGGTCGAAATCCGGCTGCCACTGGCCGAGGGTCAGGTAGTTGAGCAGGTTGACAACATACAGGTCAACGAGGTCGGCTTCCATCGCGTCATCAGGGAAATTGGGCCAAATGGGCGAAGTCTGAGAGATGACCTTAGCATCCTCAGTGATAAAACCATACAGCGCAGACCAGGTGGCGAGGAAATCGGCATGAGTCGCCTTGCAGCAGGCCATGAACAGGTCGTACGACATGATGTAGCCGTACTCCATCAACTTCATGTTAGCAGAGCAGACATATCGCGGCTCTATAACTCCCTCCCCTTCCTTGGCGGGTGCAGGCGGCACAATACCACGGTGGTGGGCAAAGGTGACGCAGTTCATATCGAGAACAGTAAGCATAAGATACCTCCTGAGAAAACAAAAAGCCCGCATCGAGACGATTCTCGACACGGGTAGTAGTTAAGACACATTAAGGATACGGAGAGCTTGCTCGCTACGGTGGTTGGAGTCAGCCACCCGGTCAATGCCGGATGCTGGCTTCATAAATATTTTGTAGAAGGAAGCGAGTAAATAGCCGTATTGTGATGCGCTTAGAATACCGTGACGGAGAGCAAAACCACGACAAAGTTTCAAAATCTTTTATTCTAATAGAAGGATGTGGTTTTATAGCCATAC
>OBLO01001119.1_pt1 | contig 24080 bp, 19 predicted proteins | sample 1519401 | NCBI WGS metagenome assembly OBLO01 (sample SAMEA2602897, study PRJEB22501) | metagenome | reverse complement strand
AGCTGACAAATACTAATCGGTCGAGGGCTTATCCTGACAGGTTGGGAATGGATGTAGAAGATACAAAAGAGGATTTCAGTGTTCAGTTTTGAAGGTATGAAACAGGGAACTGGACAAATACTTTCAGGTAGGACCCAAGAGAAGGGTCTATTCCTCCTTAGCTCAGTCGGTAGAGCATGCGGCTGTTAACCGCAGTGTCGTTGGTTCGAGTCCAACAGGGGGAGCTTAAATAAGGCTCCGTGGTCAAGCGGTTAAGACATCGCCCTTTCACGGCGGTAACACGGGTTCGATTCCCGTCGGAGTCATTTAATAATATGGCGCGATAGCCAAGTGGTAAGGCACGGGTCTGCAACACCCTTATCACCGGTTCAAATCCGGTTCGCGCCTCTTAAGGATTTCTGCTTTGCAGAAATCCTTTTTTGTTGTATATTTTGTCGTATAGAAACGAAGTTCCTATTCAACAAAAAAACGCTGCGCAAGAATCATATTGCGGTGAAATGGAATTATGTTACTTATATGACTTGCCGTAGGCGGAGAAGCCTGTCTTTGGTGCAGCAGAGAGGTACAAAGGAGTTTATCGAGATGAAAAGAAGCTATCATGGTCAGATGTCAGAATCGTTTGTTGTCGGAATTTTACTTTGTTTGTGCGGCGGATTTCAAGATGCGTACACCTACGTTTGTCGGGATAAGGTATTTGCAAATGCGCAGACCGGCAATATCGTGTTGCTGGGAAATCATCTTGCACAGATGGATTGGAGTGGAGCAGTTCGGTACGCGGTGCCGATTTTAGCCTTTACAGCGGGTATTTTTGTTGCGCAGAAGGTCCATTTCCACTTTGGAAAGAGTGAAAAAATCCATTGGAGACAGCTGATACTGCTATTGGAAATAGTCGTATTGTTTGCAGCGGGATTTTTCCCGACCGGAATGAGCCTTCCCGCAAATGCACTGATTTCTTTTTCCTGTGCAATGCAGGTGGACAGTTTCCGGAAAATTAGAGGAAACGCAATGGCAACGACAATGTGCATCGGAAATTTAAGAAGTGCGACGGATCTGTGGTGCACCTATACGGAAACGAAGGATAAAAAAATCCGGCAGAGAAGCCTTCAGTATTATTCCTTTATTCTGGTATTTGCTATTGGGGCGACGCTGGGCGGTGTTGTAACGGACGCAGTCGGCGTACACGCGGTGTGGATTTGCTGTATTGGGTTGTTGATCAGTTTTCTGATTATGTTTATCCAGGAAGAAGTCAGAGATTTTGAAAAACTGGAAGCCGATCAGAAGCTGCAGCTGGAGCTTGGAACGCTGACAGATGAATTGAAGGATATCGGAAGAGAAATCAAAAGATGCCTGGGCAGTGGAAAGATTGAAAAATAAAATTTTTCAATCGCGAGATTTGTGTCTGCGCGCACTTGACACAAACTCGGCATGTGCAAAAATAAGAGAAAAAAATGATAGATGCAGAAAAAAATAAATTGAGCAAGTAGTATCGAAAAAAGAACGTAATAGAAAAAGGAGCGGCAGGAAGACGATGCGTTCTCAAAAGTCAGGCTTTTGAGGATATGTCACTGCGCTCCTTTTTTTGAAAAATTTTTTAGAAGAAACGTGCCAGTTTCTCGACGGGTTTGCGCGCCGGACGTTCCGGGTCAGCATCGCTGTAGCCAACGGAAATGACGCTTACGACCGCTTCATTTTCAGGGATTTCCAGAATTTCACTGATTTTTGCTGCGTCACGGATGCCCATCACGAGGGTGGAAAGACCGAGCTCGGTTGCTTTTAACAGAAGAGCCATGCTGCCGAGTCCGCAGTCGTAGAAGCCCCAGCCGTTGCCGAGCTCATTGGTAGGCTCGCCGTTTCGTTCATAGCCGGAACGGTTCAGGACAACAGTTGTGATAATCAGAGCCGGAGCCTGTTCACAGTTTTTACGGTTAAATTCCGGGAGGGTAGCGCGAATCTGCTCCAGCTTCTCGGAAGTGTGAATGACATAATAACGTGCAGTCTGAGAATTTTTCCAGGAGGGAGCAAGAGAAGCAGCCTCAATCAATGCGGTAAGCTTTTCCGGTTCCACGTCTTTGGAAAGATAGGATCTGATACTTTTCCGGTTTTCAAGTGCGCTTTGCAGTTCCATAAGCAATCTCCTTTGAATAAATTTTTGTGGATTCCGACGTTTGCCGCCAAATCCCTTTTCCATTAGTTTAACAGATGGGACAAGGCTCTACAAGTGTTTCTTGACGGAAGAAAAATCTGTAATACGGATGGAAATACCTGATAGATGAAAAAACTGCAATTCGGGCAGAATTTTCTGATAGAAGACAAACGTCGGCACGGTACAGAAAAGATAAAAGCTGCATATAGTAAAAGAAATACTACCGTCTGCATGCGTTATTTGGAGAGAAGTAATTTATTTCATGACAATAAAATGTTCACAGAGCGTGTAGTTTATTGATGTAAAAAGTAGTGCATAAGGGGGAATAGATTGAAAAATAAAATTTTTCAATCGCGAGATTTGTGTCTGCGCGCACTTGACATAAACTCGGCATGCGCAAAAAACGTGCGCAGAAATGAGAGGAAAAAATGAATTTTTCGGGTATTCTGACAGCAGGAATCAGTTTTTTGGTAATTGGGATTTTTCACCCGATTGTGATCAGGGCAGAATATTATTATACGAAGCGCTGCTGGCCGGTTTTTCTTGTGGCAGGGCTTGCATGCCTCGGACTTTCTGCTTTTGCAAAGCAGGAAATGCCATCCGTATTGCTGGGCGTTCTGGGATGCACGTTCTTGTGGAGCATTCAGGAGCTTTACGAACAGGAAGAGCGTGTCAGAAAAGGCTGGTTTCCAGAAAATCCAAACAGACAGAAATAGAACAAACGTTCTTTAATTCCTATACTTTTTAAAAAATGTATGATATAATGAGCGCAAGTGAGTCAACATGCTTGCATGATTGACGAACGGCGAAATTATTGAGTGAGCACAGCTCACGAGCGAACGAGAGCACAAAAGAAAAACAAGCGACGCCGAAGGCGGCATTTGTTTTTCTCGTGCCATTAGCGAAGGCGCAGCCTGCGCAGCAGGCGATAAAGCGCGTCAGCGCGGGCTCGTGAGCGAGCGAGAGCGCAAACGATCGGGAACAGGCGGAGGAAAGAATGGAACAGGAACAGCAGATTTTCAAACTACACAGTGAATATCAGCCGACTGGCGACCAGCCGCAGGCGATTGCAGAGCTGGTGAAGGGGTTTCAGGAAGGCAATCAGTTTGAAACCCTGCTTGGCGTTACCGGCTCCGGCAAGACGTTTACGATGGCGAATGTGATTGCGGCGCTGAATAAACCGACGCTTGTTATCGCACACAATAAGACGCTGGCGGGACAGCTATACGGGGAATTTAAAGAATTTTTTCCGGAAAACGCGGTAGAATATTTTGTATCGTATTATGATTATTATCAGCCGGAAGCATATGTCCCGTCCACGGACACTTATATTGCGAAGGATTCCGCGATCAACGATGAAATCGATAAGCTGAGGTTGTCCGCTACGGCGTCCCTTTCGGAACGGCGGGGTGTTGTTGTGGTCGCCAGCGTTTCCTGTATTTTTGGTCTGGGTTCCCCGGATGAGTTTTCGGGGATGAGTGTGTCCCTGCGCCCGGGAATGCAGAAGGATCGGGACGATGTGCTGCGGGCGCTCGTGGCGATTCAGTATGACCGCAATGATATGGACTTAAACCGCGGTTGCTTTCGCGTGCGTGGAGATGTGATTGAGATCAATCCGGCGCAGGGAAGCGAATTTCTGATCCGGGTAGAATTTTTCGGAGATGAAATCGATCGGATTACGGAGGTTGATCCGTTAAATGGGCAGGTGCAGAACACGCTGGAGCATGTCATTATTTTTCCGGCGTCCCATTATGTTGTGCCGCAGGAGCAGATTAATAAGGCCTGCGATGAAATCGAAAAGGAGCTGGAGGGCAGAATCCGCTTTTTCAAAGGAGAAGATAAGCTCCTGGAGGCGCAGCGTATTTCAGAACGGACGAATTTCGATATCGAAATGCTGCGGGAAACCGGATTTTGTTCGGGGATTGAGAACTATTCCAGACATTTAAATGGAATGCCGGAAGGCGCGCCGCCGTTTACGCTGTTGGACTTTTTTAAAGATGACTATTTGATTATTATTGATGAGTCGCATATGACAATCCCGCAGATTCGCGGTATGTATGCGGGTGACCGCTCCCGGAAGCAGACACTTGTGGATTATGGCTTCCGTCTGCCGTCTGCGCTGGATAACCGACCGCTGAATTTTGAAGAATTTGAACAGCGGATCGATCAGATGATGTTCGTTTCTGCGACGCCGGGACCTTATGAAGAAGAGCATGAGCTGCTTCGGACGGAGCAGATTATCCGTCCGACCGGACTGCTTGATCCGAAAATCGATGTTCGCCCGGTAGAGGGACAGATCGACGATCTGATTGCGGAGGTTCGGAAAGAGACCGCACATCACAATAAAGTTCTGATTACGACGTTGACGAAGCGCATGGCGGAAGATTTAACGGATTATATGAGGGAAGTGGGAATTCGTGTACGTTATCTGCACTCCGATGTGGATACGCTGGAGCGTTCCGAGATTATCCGGGATATGCGTCTGGATGTATTTGATGTGCTGGTGGGCATTAACCTGCTGAGAGAGGGTTTGGATATTCCGGAGATTACGCTGGTAGCAATTCTCGATGCGGATAAGGAAGGATTTCTGCGTTCGGAGACGTCACTGATTCAGACAGTCGGACGTGCAGCGCGTAACGCAGAGGGACACGTTATCATGTATGCGGATACGATCACCGATTCCATGAGGAGGGCGATCGACGAGACGGAGCGCCGACGTGCGCTGCAGCAGGCTTATAACGAAGCACACGGAATTACACCACAGACAATTAAGAAAGCCGTCCGTGATCTGATCAGCATCACGAAGGAAATCAAGCCTGCAGAGACTGCTTTCGAAAAAGATCCGGAATCCATGAGTCGTCCAGAGCTGGAAAAGCTGATTGCGGACGTGCAGAAGAAGATGAAGAAGGCGGCAGCAGAGCTGAATTTCGAAGCGGCGGCAGAGCTGCGCGACCAGATGGTAGATCTGAAAAAGCTGCTGGCGGATATGGACTGAGCGCCTGAATAAGAATGCGTTTGAATGTTATTTCTATAGAGTGAGGAAGAAATGGAAGAAGCAAAGAAAATACTTTCAAAGAAAAACTGTATCAGAATCCGGGGTGCGAACGAGCACAACTTGAAAAATGTGGATGTGGATATTCCGAGGGATGCGCTGGTTGTCTTTACCGGACTGTCCGGCTCCGGTAAATCGTCGCTGGCGTTTGATACGATCTATGCGGAAGGACAGCGGCGGTATATGGAATCGCTATCGTCCTATGCGCGTCAGTTTTTGGGACAGATGGAGAAGCCGAATGTGGAAAAGATCGAAGGACTTTCTCCGGCGATTTCGATCGATCAGAAATCGACGAACCGTAACCCTCGTTCTACTGTCGGAACAGTAACAGAGATTTATGACTATTTCCGTCTGCTGTATGCGAGAATCGGTATTCCGCATTGCCCGAACTGCGGCAAGGAGATCAAGAAACAGAGCGTCGATCAGATGGTGGATCAGATCATGGCACTTCCGGAAGGAACGCGGCTGCAACTGCTTGCACCCGTTGTGCGCGGACGAAAGGGACGGCATGAGAAGGTGCTGGAACGCGCGGCGAGAAGCGGCTATGTGAGAGTCCGCATTGACGGCAATCTGTATGAGCTGGCGGAGAATATCCAGCTGGATAAAAATATCAAGCATAATATCGAAATCGTCGTTGACCGTTTGATTGTGAAGCCGGGAATCGAATGCAGACTGACGGATTCGATCGAAAATGTCCTGAACCTGTCGGAGGGACTTCTGTTTGTAGAACGTGTGGGAAGCGATGAGGAAATGCTGACATTTTCCCAGAGCTTTTCGTGCCCGGACTGCGGCGTCAGCATTGATGAAATCGAGCCCAGAAGCTTTTCATTCAACAACCCGTTCGGGGCATGCCCGGAGTGTTACGGACTCGGATATAAGATGGAGTTTGATTCCGACCTGATGATTCCCGATCGCACGCTGAGCATCAACCAGGGCGCGATTACCGTGCTGGGGTGGCAGAGCTGTCAGCAGCCGGGATCTTTTGCAAATGCGATCCTGCAGGCACTGGCAAAAGAATATCACTTCGATCTGGATACACCGTTTGGGGAATATCCACAGAAAATTCAGGATATTCTGCTGCATGGAACCGGTGGAAAAGAGGTTCTGGTCTACTATGAAGGACAGCGCGGCAAGGGACAGTATCCGATTGCGTTCGAGGGCTTGATTCGGAATGTAGAGCGCAGATACCGGGAGACAGGATCGGACGCCACCAAGCAGGAATACGAGACATTTATGCGGATTACACCGTGTCGGCTGTGTAAGGGACAGCGTTTGAAAAAAGAAGCGCTGGCAGTAACCGTGTGTGGGAAAAATATATACGAAATTACGTCAATGTTTATCGGAGAACTGTCGCAGTTTCTGCAGGATATGAAGCTGACGGCACAGCAGGAGCTGATAGGCAGCCAGATTTTAAAGGAAATCCGGGCAAGAGTTGGCTTCCTGATCGACGTCGGACTGGATTATCTCTCCCTTTCCAGAGCGACGGGAACACTTTCCGGCGGCGAGGCGCAGAGAATTCGTCTTGCAACACAGATTGGCTCCGGACTGGTCGGAGTCTGCTATATTCTGGACGAGCCAAGTATCGGTCTACATCAGCGGGACAACGACAAGCTGCTCGCAACGTTGAAGAATCTCCGGGATCTTGGCAATACGCTGATCGTCGTGGAGCATGATGAGGATACGATGCGTGCAGCAGATTATATTGTGGACGTCGGCCCTGGAGCAGGCTCCCATGGCGGTCAGATTGTTGCGAGCGGAACCGTGGAAGAGATCATGAATACGCCGGAGTCGATTACCGGTCAGTATTTGAGCGGTGCGAAGAAGATCCCGGTTCCTGAGACGAGACGAAAGCCCACAGGCTGGCTGACTGTGCGCAGCGCGGAAGAAAATAATTTAAAGAAGATCGATGTGAAATTTCCGTTGGGTGTGTTTACCTGCGTGACGGGCGTTTCCGGCTCAGGCAAATCGTCGCTGGTCAACGAAATTCTCTATAAACACCTGGCAAGAGATTTAAACCGTGCGAGATGTATTCCGGGAAAACATGCGGGCATCGACGGCATCGAGCAGCTGGATAAGGTCATTGCGATCGACCAGTCTCCGATTGGGCGGACGCCCCGTTCCAATCCGGCGACCTATACAGGTGTATTTGATATGATTCGCGATTTGTTCGCATCGACTTCGGATGCAAAAGCGAAAGGTTATAAAAAGGGAAGATTCAGCTTCAACGTCAAGGGCGGACGCTGTGAAGCCTGTGGCGGCGACGGCATTATCAAGATTGAAATGCACTTTTTGCCGGATGTCTATGTGCCGTGTGAGGTTTGCGGAGGCAAGCGCTATAACCGAGAGACACTGGACGTCAAATACAAGGGCAAGAGCATTTACGATGTGTTGGATATGACAGTGGAGGAGGCGCTGACCTTTTTTGAAAATGTGCCGTCCATCCAGAGAAAGATTCAGACGCTATATGATGTAGGGCTTTCTTATGTCAAGCTGGGACAGCCTTCTACGGAGCTGTCCGGCGGCGAAGCGCAGCGGATCAAGCTGGCAGCGGAGCTGTCCAGACGGAGCACCGGAAGGACGATCTATATTCTGGACGAACCCACGACCGGACTGCATTTTGCAGACGTGCAGAAGCTGATCGAGATTCTGCATCGGCTTGCAGAGGGTGGAAATACCGTTGTGGTAATCGAGCACAATCTGGATGTCATCAAGACGGCGGACTATCTGATCGATATCGGACCAGAGGGCGGCATGCGCGGCGGAACGGTCATCGCAAAGGGAACGCCGGAGGAGGTTGCGAAGAATCCTGCATCGTATACAGGATATTATGTAAAGAAGATGCTGAAAAGTTAAATTTTTCTGAATCCCCTTTTCAATACCGGGGTTTTACGCTATAATGGACGCGGACTATTCCAAAAAGGGTGAAATTTGCCCTGATTAACATAGAGCAGAACAGGGAATGATTGGAACGTACAGTACGTTCGCAGCAGAACGGAAGGAGATTATAGCATGCAGTATACAGATATTGGGATTGATTTGGGAACAGCCAGCATTCTGGTTTATATCAGAGGGAAGGGCGTCGTATTAAAGGAGCCTTCCGTTGTAGCATTTGATCGTGATACCAACAAGATCAAGGCAATTGGAGAGGACGCGCGCCTGATGCTGGGACGTACGCCCGGCAATATCGTAGCAGTCCGTCCGCTTCGTCAGGGCGTTATTTCTGACTATACCGTAACAGAGAAAATGATGAAATACTTCATCCAGAAAGCACTCGGCAGAAAAACCTTCCGCCGCCCCAGAATCGCAGTCTGCGTACCCAGCGGCGTAACTGAGGTAGAGAAGAAAGCTGTTGAGGATGCAACCTATCAGGCAGGCGCAAGAGAGGTCTCTATTATTGAAGAACCGATTGCGGCTGCAATCGGAGCTGGTATCGATATTTCCAGACCTTGCGGCAACATGATCGTGGATATCGGCGGCGGTACGTCCGATATTGCGGTAATTTCGCTGGGAGGAACCGTGGTGAGCGCATCCATCAAGATCGCAGGCGATGATTTTGACGAAGCGATTGTCCGCTACATGAGAAAGAAGCATAACCTTCTGATCGGTGAACGCACCGCAGAGGATATCAAGATCAAAATCGGTTCCGCTTATAAGAGACCGGAGCCGGACTACATGGAAGTCAGAGGACGTAACCTGGTAACAGGTCTGCCCAAGACCATCAAGGTTTCTTCGGAAGAAACAGAAGAGGCACTCAAAGAGTCTACAATGCAGATTGTAGAAGCAATTCACGGCGTATTGGAGAAGACTCCCCCGGAACTGGCTGCGGATATCGCGGACAGAGGTATCGTCCTGACCGGCGGCGGAAGCCTGCTGCGCGGTCTGGAAGAGCTGATTGCGGAGCACACCGGCATCAATACGATGACGGCAGAAGACCCGATGACCGCAGTAGCCATCGGAACCGGCAAATATGTAGAATTTCTGGGCGGATACAGAGAGTAATTCCATCGGAACCGGAACGTAGATGCAAAGCGCATCGAAAACAGGAACATTGTCAGAATCATAACAAGGTCGCCTATTTCATGGGCGACCTTTTGTGTTCAAAATGCCTGTTGGTGTGGTTGTCGGCGCGGTGCAGCCTATATTATAACAACAGCGGAGAAAACAGTGGCACAGCTGAAAGGATTTGTAACACACATTATTTATCGTAACAACGGGAACGGCTATACCGTTTTTGAATTGAATACAGGCGACGAGATCACCTGCGTGGGCACATTTCAGTCTCTGGAAGAGGGAGAAATTCTGGAGCTGGAGGGAGATTTTACCGAGCACGCGGTGTATGGAAGTCAGTTTAAAGTTTCTTCGTTCAAATTCTCGTCGCCAGAGGATGCGGCGGGGATGGAGAGATATCTCGGCTCCGGGGCGATCAAAGGAGTCGGCGCTTCGCTGGCGGCGCGGATTGTGAAACGATTCGGGGCGGATACGTTTCGGATTATCGAAGAAGAGCCGGAGCGCCTGGCGGAGATCAAGGGGATCAGCGAGCGCAAGGCGATGGATATTGCATCCCAGATGGAAGAAAAGCACGAAATGCGGGAAGCGATGGTCTATCTGCAGAAATACGGGATTTCCAACACGCTGGCGGTGCGGATTTATGAAACCTACGGCAGCAGGCTCTACCGGGTTTTGGAAGAAAACCCGTACCAGCTTGCGGATGATATTGACGGAATCGGCTTCCGCAAGGCGGATGAACTCGCCGCAAGAATCGGTATCCACACGGATTCGGATTTTCGGATTCGGAGCGGAATTTTGTATACATTATTGCAGGCGTCCGGAGAAGGGCACATGTATCTGCCGGGCAGCGTTTTGATCCGGCGCGCGGCAGCGCTTCTCGACCTTCCGCAGGAGGCAATTGCAGATCAGCTGCCGAACCTTTCGATGGATAAAAAAATGGTCATCAAGAAAAACGGCGAGGATACGATCTGTTATGCGTTTTCGTATTATTACGCAGAGCTTGCCTGCGCGCGGATGCTGGTGGAATTGAATCAGACGATGCTGCCGGAGGGCGAGCTGCTCCCGGCGCAGGAGGAGGCAATTTTAAAACGGGTGGATCAGATTCAGCAGCAGGAGGGACTGATGCTGGACGAGCTGCAGCGGAAGGCGGTTCTGGAGAGCGTCCGCAACAGCATTCTGATTCTTACCGGTGGACCGGGCACAGGTAAGACGACGACGATCAACACGATTATCCGGTATTTTGAAGGAGAAGGGCTGGATCTTTACCTCGCGGCGCCGACCGGAAGAGCGGCGAAGCGGATGACGGAGGCAACTGGCTACGAAGCGCGGACGATCCACCGGATGCTTGAGCTGTCCGGGGCGATGCCGGAAAGCGGCAAAAAGGCGAGCTTTGAACGGAATGAGGACAATCCGCTGGAGGCGGACGTGATTATCGTCGATGAGATGTCGATGGTTGATATCCACCTATTTCAGTCGCTGTTGAAGGCGGTCAGCCCGGGGACGAGGTTGATTTTGGTCGGGGACGTGAATCAGCTGCCGAGCGTGGGTCCCGGACAGGTGCTGGCAGATCTGATTGCCAGCGAGGTGTTCCCTGTCGTCTGCCTGCAGAAAATTTTCCGGCAGGCGCAGGAGAGCGATATTGTTGTCAATGCGCATCGGATTAACAAAGGAGAACAGATTGCGCTGACAAATAAAAGCAGGGATTTCTTTTTTCTGGAGAGGAACAGTGTCCCTGTTATCTACAAGCATATGGTGCAGCTGATTGGAGAGATGCTGCCGAAATATGTAAAGGCTTCACCGTTCGATATCCAGGTGCTGACGCCGATGCGGAAAGGCAGCCTTGGTGTGGAGACGTTAAACGGCGTACTGCAGAGCTGTTTAAATCCTCCGTCGGAGGGCAAAAAGGAGGTTCAGCTGGGCGATACCCTGTTCCGCGAGGGGGACAAGGTGATGCAGATTAAAAACAACTACCAGTTGGAATGGGAGGTCGTCAGCCGTTACGACATCCCGATCGACAAGGGAGTTGGAATTTTTAACGGTGATATGGGGATAATCCGGGAAATTGACGAATATGCACAGACGGTGCTGGTGGAATACGACGAGCAACGCCGCGTGACCTATACCTATCCGCAGATGGAAGAGGTGGAGCTGGCTTACGCGATTACAATTCACAAGTCGCAGGGAAGCGAATATCCTGCTGTGATTATGCCGCTTTTGGGAGGACCGAGACTCCTGTTTAACAGAAACCTTCTGTATACAGGTGTCACCCGTGCAAGGGGCTGCGTGACGATTCTGGGAAGCCGCAAGGTGGTGCAGGAGATGATCGCAAACGAAAGCGAAAACCGCAGGTACACCAGTCTGGACGTTCGGATCAGAGAGCTGAAAGGGGAAGCTTGATCGATTTCAAAACGCTATTATTTCCACAAAGATGTCCTGTATGCGACAGACCGGTGAAACCGGCCGGAGCGCTGGTGTGCAGAAGCTGTGCACCGAAACTTGTTTATGTCAGACAGCCGCTTTGCATGAAGTGCGGCAAGGAGCTTTCTGATGAAAATCAGGAATACTGCAGGGATTGTCTGCATAAAAAACATCTGTATGACAGAGGGATCAGCCTGTACCGGTATGCGAGCGTTAAAAAGGCGGTTTACCGGTTCAAATATGCGGGCAGGCAGGAATACGCCGCTTTTTTCGGAAAAGAGATGGCATGGCATTTGGGGCGGCAGATCCTTTCCTGGAAGGTAGACGCATTGGTCCCTGTTCCGCTGCATCCGGCGCGGAAGCGCAAAAGAGGCTACAATCAGGCGGAGCTTCTGGCATTGGAAATTGGAAAACAGTTAGGGCTCCGGGTGGAGAACAACTGGCTGATTCGGACAAAAAATACAGTTCCGCAGAAGCTTTTAAATGGGCAGGAACGCCGAAATAATTTGAAAAAGGCTTTTAAAGCAGGGCAAAATGATGTAAAATTAAATGCAATTGTAATTATTGATGATATCTATACGACAGGAAGTACGATAGATGCGATGGCGGCGGTCTGCAGGCAGCAGGGCGTTTCCAGAATTTATTTTGCGGCGTTGTCTATCGGAAACGGACAGGAGGTCAGATGATCAATCAGGAAAAGGTTCTCAGAATGACCAAGATGGCATCGTATGAAGAGCACGGTGGACGGAAGGATCGCGCAGTGGTGGGATATTTTCGCAGCGACTATATCGGAAAACAGACTATTATTTCACTGATAGTGATAACGGCAGCTTTCCTTGCCGGGCTGGGGGCATATCTTGTATTTCATTTTTCAGAGGTAATGGGAAATATTTATTCCATGGATCTGGTGGGAACGGCGAAGAAGATTTTGACGTTATATCTGATGGCGGCAGTTTTATATGTGGCAGTTACCTATGTGATATACACGATCCGTTATGCAAAAGCGAAGAAGAGGCTGCAGTTATTTTTGGAGTATCTGGACTGCCTGGATCAGGATGGAGAAGAGGAAACCGCAGAGAGGAAATAAAAGATGACACAGCTGCTTGTAATCAGAGAATACATAAAAAATTTTTACACAAAATATGAAGAATTTATCGTTCCCCTGTTGAAATTTGTGTTGGGACTTATTTTGTTTCTGACGATCAACGGCAGAATGGGCTATATGGAAAAAATCGACCACGTTGCGATCGTGCTGGTGGCGGCGCTTCTGTGCTCGTTCCTCCCGCTGGGCGTGATGGTATTTTTGAGCGCAATGTTTCTGCTGCTGCATACTTATGCGCTGTCTGCGGAATGCGTTGTGGTTCTGCTGCTTGCCTATATTATCGTGTTGGTGATTTATCTGCGGTTTGCACCGAAAGCGCATTTGCTGCTGCTTTTGACACCGCTTCTGTTTGTGTGGAAGATCCCTTATGCGGCTCCGCTGGCAGCGGGACTGTTCGGGACACCGGGAGCTGCGGCTGCGGTTGCAGGCGGCGTAGTGGTATATTATGTGCTGGCATATATTACCGGCAATGCGCAGGCGTTTGGCGGCGGGGAAAGCGATACCATGCTGCAGCGCTTCAGCGATATGGGAACCGGCGTGATCGAAAATAAAGAAATGCTGATTGTAGTGACGGCGTTTGCCATCACAGCGATTTTGGTTTATGCGATCCGCCGCATGAGCATTAACTATTCCAGAGCGATCGCTGTTTTGGTCGGAACGCTGGCAGATATCGTAATTTTACTGATCGGGGATCTGATCTATGATGCGAATTTTTCCCTGGCGGGCGTGATTCTCGGCAGTATTGTATGCGCGCTGATCGCGCTGGTGATGCAGTTTTTCCAGTTCAATCTGGATTATGCACGCACCGAAAAAGTGCAGTTTGAAGATGACGAGTATTATTACTATGTAAAAGCGGTTCCCAAAATGGCAGTGGCAGTGCCGGAGAAGCGGGTAAAACGGATCACGACGCAGCGCGCAAACCAGAATGTCCGCCACAGCCATGGGAAGGGCAAAACCAGAAAATAGTGAGATGGAACAATGGAACAGATCAAAGAGTTTGCGGACAGATATCTGACACAGATACAATTTATAGGACCAATGGATATTGTGGAGATTATCCTCATTTCTCTGATGGTCTATTATCTACTGATCTTTATTCGGAATACCAGGGCATGGCAGCTGTTAAAGGGCGTGTTCGTCATTCTGGTATTTCTTGTGATTGCCGAAATCCTGCAGATGGATACGATCCTCTGGATTGCGAGGACGGCGTTTCAGTTTGCAACAATTGCGCTGATCGTCGTGCTGCAGCCGGAGCTGCGCAAGGCGCTGGAACAGCTCGGACAGAAAAATCTGATCCGTTCCGTCATTCCCTTTGAATCCTCCAAGCCGGAGGAGGGACTCTTTTCCGACCGGACGATCCGTGAGATCGTAAAGGGCTGTGTGGAAATGTCCCGGGCAAAGACGGGCGCGCTGATCGTTGTCAGACAGCTGGACTCCCTGGCAGAATATGAACGTACCGGCATTGCAGTGGATGGTATTGTGACCAGCCAGCTGCTGATCAATATTTTCGAAAAAAATACGCCGTTACATGACGGCGCAGTGATCGTACAGGGGAACCGCGTGACCTATGCGACCTGCTATCTACCGTTGTCGGACAATATGCGTCTGAGCAAGGATCTCGGAACGAGACACCGTGCAGGCGTCGGTATTTCCGAGGTAACGGATTCCATGACAGTGATCGTGTCAGAGGAAAATGGCAAGATCAGCGTCGCTTATGAAGGAACGTTAAGCAGAGGACTGACGGCGGAGGAACTGGAAGAAAAGCTGAGATCTATTCAGAAAAAACCGACCGATGAGAAAGCGCACAAACGCTGGAAGGGGTGGTTCCACAATGAAAAGTAAGCTCATGCACAATCTGGGTCTGAAGATTATGGCGGTGTTGATTTCCGTTGTGCTGTGGATGCTGGCGGTTGACATCAATGATCCGGTGATAAATAAATATATCAATAATGTACAGGTACAGCTGACCAATACGGGGGCACTGACTGGACAGGGGAAAACCTACCGTATAGTGGACAATTCCGATACGATCCGTGTTTCCATGCGCGCACCGAAGTCTGCAATCAGCGCAATCGATGCGCAGAGCGTGACGGCAAAGGCAGACCTGTCTGAAATTACAGATGACGGGCGCGTACCGATCGAGCTGTCGTTAAGCAGCGGCCTGGATGTGGAAAAGATCACTTCAGACAGACAGTATGTACAGTTACAGGTAGAAAATAAAAAGACAAGACAGTTAAGCATAGAGGTTGACAAAAACGGGACACTTCCGGATGGATATGCGACCGGCAGGATCGATATGGAAACCAATACACTCAGCATCAGCGGCCCGGAATCAGCGGTGAATGCGGTAAGCCGCGCAGTGGTGGATATTTCTCTGGATAATGTGACAGCGAATGTGGAAATCGATGCGACAATTCGCCTGCTGGATGCAGACGGCAACGAAATCACCAGCAGTGAAATCCGCAAAAATGTGGACAGCGTAAAGGTGACCGTTCCGATTCTGGAGACAAAGGAGGTCACAATCAGTGCTTCCGCTATAGGAGAACCGGCGGATGGTTATGAACAGACTGGAACGGTAACGGTGTCTCCTGAAACGGTGAAAATTGCAGGGCGGGCGGCTGTGCTGGATAAGATCTCGGAGATCACGATCCCGGCAGAGGAACTTGATCTGACGGATGCGACGGCACCGGTGACTAATACGATTGATATCAGAGAATATCTTCCTTCGGACATATCGCTTACGGATGCTGATTTTGACGGAACAGTAACGGTATCCGCGGATATCGAGCAGATCCGACGCAAGACGATCAGCTTTGATGCGGACAGCGTTCAGCTTTTGAACATTCCGGACGGTTGGCTGGCAGAGGCAGTCAGCGGGCAGAATCTGCAGCTGACAGTCAGAGGTCTGCAGGATAATTTGAATCATGTGGATGCAGGGACAATCACGCCTCACGCGGATTTGTCTGCATTGATAGATGAAAACGGCACTGTGACGGCAGGAGAACAGGAAGTGACGGTGAAATTTTTGCTTCCCGCTTCTGTGGATCAGGTCAATGTGGTTACGGTGCAGGTGCATCTGACTCAGCTTGCTGCTTCGAATACAGATGCACAGGAAGCTCAGTAAAAGCCGGGCAGGAGAAAATGTAAACGGCGCCCGGAGCAGGGAATGCAGAACTTGTGGGTTGAATCAGGGCTGCAAACGAAATCCTGAAATCCGGAAGGCTTTGCAGCTTTATAACAGGAGGAAGAGATCATGTCGAGAATGTTCGGAACAGATGGTGTAAGAGGTGTTGCAAATGAAGAGCTGACACCGCTTTTAGCGATGCAGCTGGGGCAGGCAGGCGCATATGTCCTGACCCGTGAAAACAAGCACAAACCTACAATTATGGTTGGCTGTGACACAAGAATGTCTGGCGATATGCTGGCAAATGCACTGATGGCAGGAATCTGCAGCGTAGGCGCAAATGCGGTTTATGTGGGCGTGATTCCGACTCCGGCGATCGCTTATCTGACCAAGAAATATAAGGTAGAAGCCGGTGTTGTGATTTCTGCATCCCACAACCCGATGGAGTTTAATGGCATTAAATTCTTTGACGGCAATGGCTACAAGCTGCCGGATGCTCTGGAGGATGAGATCGAAGCCCTGATCAAGAACAACATGAATCGTGTGGAATTTCCGACAGGCTCCAGCGTTGGACGGATCAAGTACCGCAAGGACGCAAGAGAGGAATATATCAATCATGCAGTTCGGGCAGTTCCGGTGGATCTGACGAACCTGAAGGTGGTTGTGGACTGTGCAGAAGGTGCATCTCATTATACTTCCATAGAAGCTCTGCGTCAGCTTGGCGCACAGGTTGTTCCGATTCACAATATGCCGGATGGCACGAATATCAATGCAAACTGTGGCTCAACCCATATGGAAGAGCTGCAGGCCCGCGTTGTTTACGAAAAGGCAAATATCGGTCTGGCGTTTGACGGCGACGCAGACCGCCTGCTGGCAGTGGATGAGCTGGGCAACGTCGTGGATGGTGATCAGATCATGGCGATTGTAGGTGCACATATGCGCAACATGGGCAAGCTGAAACAGAACACGATCGTGGCGACTGTCATGAGTAACCTTGGTCTGTTTCTGTTTGGCGAGAAAGAAAAGATCCACATCGAAAAAACCAAGGTCGGTGACCGTTATGTGCTGGAGCGTATGCGGGAAATCGGCGCGAGCCTTGGCGGTGAGCAGTCCGGTCATATTATTTTCCTGGATGAAAATACGACCGGTGATGGTCTGCTGTCTGCGCTGCATCTGTTAGAGGTTATGGTAGTGACCGGAAAACCGCTGTCTGAGCTTTCCAAGATTATGACAGTCCTGCCGCAGGCACTGGTTAATGTTACCGTTCCGAATCACCGCAAAGAGCACTTTATGGAATATCCGGAAATCGCGGCTGCGATTGAAGAGCTGGAAAAAGAGTTCGCAGGAGAAGGCCGCGTATTGATCCGTCCTTCGGGCACAGAGCCGAAGGTGCGCGTCATGATCGAGGGGAAGGACAAAGCACGCATTGATAAAGAAGCACATAGAATTGCAGATCTGATTCAGCAGTTGATGCTGTAATCCAGATGTAACTTGTGTTCCGGCTGCAGATGGGGCTTTTGGAACGGGTTGGTGCTTGCCAGATGGGTGCGATAATGGTATGATAATGATGTAAAGATCCGCATTGGGCGGAAAGGGGAGAACAGATATGGTACGCCAGAAGGTAGTAATCAAAAACCCGACAGGACTTCACCTAAGACCGGCTGGAAATCTATGCAAGGAAGCAATCAAATATAAATCGCTGATTACGTTTACGTTTCGGGACAGCACGGCGAACGCGAAGAGCGTTCTAAGTGTTCTGGGCGCATGTGTAAAATGTGGCGATGAAATTGAACTGATATGCGACGGACCGGACGAAGAAGAAGCGCTGACAGCCCTGACCGAGGCAATTGAAGGCGGACTGGGGGAGTAAGCTGCAAGTGCAGCAGAAGAACTTTGTTGGACAGGATTGTTTTGTTGAGTGAAACAGGACTGTTTCGTGAAGAGATCAGAAGAGGAGGTCAGACCTGGAGCAGATTTTCAGGCTGGGTTCCTCTTTTTCATGACAATAGAATGCTCGCAGAGCGTGCATTCTATTGTTTGATACCAGGGTCAAAAGGGCGTTTCGTAGTCTCACAACCCGGTATCCTATAGTAAAGTGACAGCTACATTGCTCATAAATACAGTCAGAATAACAGGACACGAAGGGAGAGAAAAAGCAATGATGAATTATCAGAAATACCGCCGTAATCCGGTAATTGACTATCCGGAGCGCCAGTGGCCAGGCAAAGAGATTGAGAAAGCACCCATATGGTGCAGCGTAGACCTGCGCGACGGCAACCAGGCGCTGGTAGATCCGATGGTAGTAGAAGAAAAGATCGAAATGTTTCAGTATCTGATAAAGCTGGGCTTTAAGGAAATCGAAGTTGGTTTCCCGGCAGCAAGTCAGATTGAATTCGATTTTCTGCGCCACCTGATTGAGCATGATATGATTCCGGATGACGTATATGTTCAGGTGCTGACACAGTGCCGGGAAGAGCTGATCGCGCGTACCTTTGAATCGATTCAGGGCTGTAAGCAGGCGATCGTACATATTTATAACTCTACGTCCACATTGCAGAGAGATGTCGTGTTCCACATGGATCGTTCGCATATCGTGGACATTGCGGTAAAGGGAACCGAGCTGGTAAAAAAATATGCCGCAGACTTCCCGGGCAAGATCGTCCTGGAATATTCCCCGGAAAGCTTTACCGGAACAGAGTTGGACTTTGCGCTTGAAATCTGTACCGCAGTTCAGAAAACCTGGGGCGCAACGAAAGAAAATCCAATCATTATCAATTTGCCGTCTACTGTAGAGATGAATACGCCGAACGTTTATGCAGATCAGATCGAGTGGATGAACCGTCATTTTGAAAACAGAGAGAGCATTATTTTAAGTATCCATCCTCACAACGACAGAGGAACCGGTGTTGCGAGCGCGGAGCTGGCACTGCTTGCAGGCGCAGAGCGTGTCGAGGGAACTCTGTTTGGAAACGGCGAGCGTACTGGTAACGTAGATGTTTTAAATATCGCCTACAACATGTTCTCCCAGGGCATCAACCCTGAGCTGGAAATCGGACATGTCAACGATATTATCGGTATTTACGAAAGATGCTGCAAGATCCCGATCCATCCGAGACATCCTTATGCCGGCAAACTGGTATTTACCGCATTCTCCGGTTCCCATCAGGATGCGATCAACAAGGGCGTGCAGGCAATGAAGGAGAGAAAGAGCGAAATCTGGCAGGTTCCTTATCTGCCGATCGATCCTGCCGATATCGGAAGGGAGTACGAGCCCATCGTGCGTATCAATTCCCAGTCCGGCAAGGGCGGTGTCGCTTTCGTTATGGATACTTATTTTGGCTTCAAGCTGCCCAAGGCGATGCACAAAGAGTTTGCAAATGTTATCCAGAAGATATCCGAGAAGCAGGGCGAGGTTTCCCCGCAGCAGATCATGGACAACTTCAAACGCGAATATCTGGATCAGAAGGAACCTCTGCACTTCAAGAAGCTGAGAATCGAGGATCTGAGCGGAGATGTGGAATCCGGCGAATTCGATACAAAGGTTATCGTGGACTACACGCTGGCAGGCAAGCCCGGTACATTCGATGCAGTCGGCAACGGCCCGATCGATGCGGTCAAGAGAGGACTGCAGGTTACCTTCGGCATGAATATCAGAGTGCTTGATTACGAGGAGCATGCGCTGCAGAACGGTTCCAACGCGCAGGCAGCAGCATATATCCATATGATGGATGCAGAGAGCGGACGCGTTACTTATGGTGTCGGCGTAAGCTCCAACATCACAAGAGCATCTGTACGCGCAATGTTCTCGGCGGTCAACCGTCTGGAGCTGGTAACGGGCGTATAAGAGACGGATACAACAAAAGAAGAGCTGCGATAAAAGCAGAAAACCGAACCGTTTTGTCGTTTTGGCAGAACGGTTCCTTCATAAGGAGAGAATTATGGCATATCAGACTCCCTATTTTGTGATCGATGAAAATCAGCTGACGAAAGATTTTCAGATGCTGAAAAGCTCCCTGGAAACATCCTGGGGCAATTACCGGATCGGATATTCCTTTAAAACGAATTCCCTACCGTGGCTGGTGACCTTTTTAAAGGCGGGCGGCGTGATGGCGGAGGTTGTATCCGACGATGAATATTCGCTGGCTGGTGCACTTGGTTTTTCCGATTCTGAAATTGTATACAATGGACCGGTCAAAAAACGTCCGTCGTTTGAACGGGTGCTGCTTGCAGGCGGCATCCTGAATATGGACGGCAGACGGGAGCTGGACTGGATGGAAGAACTGGCAGCAGCGCATCCGACGCAGACATTTCGGGTCGGAATCCGGGTCAATTTTGATCTGGAAAAAATGTGCCCGGGCCAGACGACGATGGGCGAAGCCGGAGGAAGATTTGGATTTAGCTATGAAAACGGGACGTTTGCAGCCGTTTTAGAGCGCGTGCGGCGCATTCCGAATGTTGAGGTCACGGGCTTACATCTGCATTCCAGCAGTAAGTCCAGAAGTGTCGCGGTATTCGAAGCAATCGCTTCGATGGCATGTAAATTAAAGCGGGAATTTTCCCTGAACCTGTCTTATGTGGATCTGGGCGGCGGTTATTGCGGCGGTCTGGAAGGACGTCCGCAGTATCCGGATTATTTTCCGGCTGTGGCGAAGGTTTTACAAGAAGAATTTACGCCAGAAAAAACAATGTTAGTCGTTGAACCGGGCATTTCTCTTTTGTCAAAGGCAAGTACGTTTGTGACAGGCGTTGTGGATGTGCGTGATATCGGAAACGAGCGGTATTTGATCACGGACGGAAGCCGTTTCAATATCGACCCGACGATGATTAAAAGCAGCCACCTGTTCCATCTGGAATTGAATGAGGCAAATCCGGGTGCAGAGCAGCGAAAAACGATGGCGCACCAGTGCGTATCGGGCTATTCCTGCATGGAAGTGGACCGGATTTTTGAATACCGTGACGGAATCGAGTTGATGGAGGGCGACCGGATTGTTTACGAAAATGTTGGCGGCTATACGATGAGCCTGAATCCGTTGTTTATCCAGTATTTCCCGGACGTTTATATCCGCCGGGACGGGAAGCTTTATAAGATCAGAAACCGCTGGACGCCGAAGGAATATATGCAGAACAGCATGTTGTATGGAGAAGAACAAAAATGACGACGATCTTGATTTTGAGCTGCGGAACGCGCAATAAGCTGGTACGTTTTTTTAAAGAAGCCTTTCATAGTCTGCCGGGCGGCGGAAGGGTGATCGTGACGGACTGCAGCCCGTGGGCACCTGCGCTGTACGAGGCAGACGCATTTTATCTGGTACCGCCGATGAAGGATCCCGGATACGAAGACAGGATTCTGGAAATCTGCATGCGGGAACAGGTCAATGCCCTGCTTCCATTGTTTGAGGATGAGCTGGATCTGCTGGCGCAGAACCGGGAGAAGTTTGAGGAAAAAGGGATCACAGCGATTGTATCGGACGCAGAAAGCGTTGCAGTCTGCCGGGATAAGTACGGCTTTTTCTCCCTGCTGCAGAAAAACGGACTGCCGGTGCTGTATACGAGCGCATCTCTGGAAGAGTTTGACTCGGATTACGCGGAAGGGAAGATTGCGTTCCCGGTATTTGTAAAGCCTGTTCGGGGCTGCGGAAGCGTCGGCATCAGCCGGGTGGACAACCGCGAGCTTCTTGGTGTGCTGTGCCGTTATAGCAAAGAGCCGCTGTTGATCCAGCAGTATGCGGACGGTGAGGAATTCGGCGCGGATATTTACGTCGATTTGATTTCCAAAAAACCTGTAGCTATATTTACGAAGAAAAAAGTGCGGATGCGGGCGGGCGAAACTGAAAAATCGATTTCCGTCAAAGATCCTGCGCTGTTTGAAGTGATTGAAAAGACGGTTTCCGCGCTTTCGCTGGCAGGTCCGATCGACATGGATATTTTCCGGATTGACGGAAAATATTATATTTCCGAAATCAATCCGCGGTTTGGCGGCGGCTATCCCCACGCATGGCACTGCAACGTGAGGTTCCCGGAGCTGATTGCGAAAAATCTGCTCGGCGAGGAAAATGAGCCGCAGATCGGCGCATACGAAGCGGACATGTGCATGATGAAATATTCCGACGAGATCGTGCGGAAGCTGTGAGACACAGTGAAATAAAAATCCATGCTTCTGAGTCAAAATAGCATGGATATAAACAATAGAATGCACGCTCTGCGAGCATTCTATTGTCATGAATAAAAAAGACATGTTAGAATGAGGGGAGAAATGGAGCAGATGACGGAACTTGAAGCTGAGTGTCGGCATAGATACCGGGTTCGGAGCATCCGGGAGGATGATTATGGCTGTGAAGAGCGTCCGGAGGGCGTTTGGCCGACCGTACTTGTTGAACTGGAGGATGAAAACGGGCAGCTCCGTCTGCTCCGGCAAAAGGATCACTATCTGTATGAACAGCAGATCGAAGAGGGCGATCAGGTGATTCTGGAACAGGAGATTCTGAAAAGAATAGAATAATCTGGGAAAGGCTAACAAGAGGGGAAAGGATAATGAAAACAGAAGGGAAAAGAAACCTGCTGAGACAGCCGGATGAGATCAGGCTGATGACAGGCAGTGCGCAGACGGAGCAGGAGACCGCGTCCGATGCAGCTGCTTTCAGAGCAGGTGACGTTGCAGTGGAGCTTGCGGAAGCCGACGACAGCCTTGCGGTATTCGTGCAGGCACAGAACACACCGGTTCGGGAGCTTGTGCTTACCTGGAAAGCTATGTTTGGCGGGGCGGGCGAGGTGCTCGGGGACACCTGGGAACGCGGTTACGGTGATCTGGAATGGAAAAAGGAAGCAGATCATATCGGAATGCCGTGGTACTTTTTCCGGCATGAAGCGGGAAAATGCCTGGCATTTGGTGTAAAGGTGCGTCCATCTGCCATGTGCTGGTGGGAAAAGGACGGTGCGGATGTAAAGCTGCATCTGGACGTGCGCTGCGGGACGTATGGCGTGAAGCTTGGCGGACGGAAATTGGAAGCTGCAAGGGTCGTTATGGCGTCCTATGTGCTGGAAGAAGCCGATACGCCGGTAGAAGTATTTGAAGCCTGCAGGGCGTTTTGCAGCGAGATGTGCGACGATCCCGACTGTAGAGATACTGTAATTTACGGCGGGAACAACTGGTACTATGCCTATGGAAAAAGCTCTGCAAGGGAAATTCTCGGAGACAGCGCATATCTTGCGGAGATGACGGAGGGCATCGAAAACCGCCCGTTTATGGTGATGGATGACGGCTGGCAGATCGATCACAGCGATTCTTATAACGGAGGTCCCTGGCGGGTTGGCAATGCGGATTACGGGGACATGGGAGAGCTCGCTGCGCAGATGAGGGCAAAAAATGTGCGCCCCGGTATCTGGTTCAGACCGCTGTACGATCATTCTGCGGATATTCCGGCTGAGTGGAGACTGGAGCGCAATGCAGAGGTGTTCGATATTTCTGTGCCGGAGGTTCTGGAACATATCGCACAGGATATCAGACAGCTTGGAGACTGGGGATATGAGCTGATCAAACACGATTTTTCGACCTATGATATCTTTGGCTGCTGGGGATTTGAGATGGGGACCAGGCTGACGAATGGCAGCTGGCGCTTCCATGACCATACGAAAACCACGGCAGAGCTGATCGTTCGTTTTTATGAGGTCGTTCATGAAGCTGCAAAACGCGAGGATCGTCAGGACGTCCTGATTCTTGGCTGCAACTGTATCGGACATCTGGGCGCAGGGCTGATGCAGGGCAACCGTACTGGAGACGATACAAGCGGTGTAGAATGGGAAAGGACCCGGAAAATGGGCATCAACACGCTGGCATTTCGGATGCTGCAGCAGGGGACGTTTTACGGAGCGGATGCAGACTGTGTCGGAATCACAGAGCATATTGACTGGAACAAGAACCGACAGTGGATGGAAGTGCTTGCAGAAAGCGGGACGCCGTTTTTTGTATCGGTAAAACCGGGATTTCTGAACGAGAGTCAGAAGGAAGAGTTAAAAGAAGCATACCGGAAGGCATCACAGCCGCACCCGGCAGCAGTGCCGCTGGACTGGATGGAGACAAAAACGCCTGAAAAATGGCAGACCTACGCCGGCAGAAGAGAATACAATTTTTAAAAAGAAAGAAGCCGCTGCGCTGGCAGAATGTGCCAAGGCACATTCTTTTTTTTTACAGAACTTACGCGAGTACCGGAAAAACGAGCTGCACGAGCAGCATGTA
>OBLO01001112.1_pt1 | contig 24174 bp, 24 predicted proteins | sample 1519401 | NCBI WGS metagenome assembly OBLO01 (sample SAMEA2602897, study PRJEB22501) | metagenome | reverse complement strand
GGTCGGCATGCGCTGAACGCGCTTCAGCGCATGCTCCGATCGCACGGAATAATCATTTACTGTAGTCGAACGAAAAACCCGTATGCTCTTTGCCTGCAGGGCTGAATCCTGCACAACGGAAAATTTCTATAACGCGTTGAAAAAGTTAACTAAAATACTTCCTCCAGGAGCAATCAAATCACTTACCGGAGATCGTGGAAAAGAGTTTGCCTGGTATCAGAAAATTGAAAATGAGCTGCATATTCCGTTCTATTTTGCTGATCCCCACAGCCCCTGGCAGAAAGGATCAAGCGAGAATACAAATGGCCTTTTGAGGGAAAATTTCCCGAAGAGAACCAACTTTTCAGCCGTCAGCCAGCGTGACTTATACTGGAAGGGAGTGTACCGGATAAACAACCGGCCGAGGAAAGTTCTCGGGTGGAAAACGGCACAGGAATACTTTGCTGAAGAACTCCGCAACTCCGCCTAGGATCTTGCACTTGGAATGAAAATTCACTGCCTTAGCTACCGTTCTATTCTTCAATCATTCGTTTATATCTTTTTCAAGTGTCAACTGTAATCCACTTATTGTCACTATTTCTCTATTCGGATCTCCCCTGCCATAAATTTTATATCCAGGGGTTTCTTTAATTTTTTGAAAAACAAGCAAACCGCTATCCGGCGGGCAGTGAGCATATAGATAATCAACTACTTTTTGAGCAACATTATCTTTGACACCAGAAACAAAAATATTTGCTCTGGGTTCTACAAACCACAACTTCAACCGCCCTCTAACAGCAGGAGGAATATTATTTGCAATAACGACGAGCACTTTTTTCTCCTAATAGCTCTTCAATATCCAATGTGGCTTGTTTCATAAGATCTTTTTCTATAACACGTTTTCGGAAAGCCTCCGATACAGTATATCTATTATACTTTCCTGCCATCTTTTTTGTAAGAGAGAAAGCCAAATCTACACATAAATCGCTCTTATATAAATCCGCTAAATCATAGACAAACGGCAATGGGCTTCCAGAATGGACAAATCCAAGATGAGGAGAATAGCCCATGCTGTGGATAATGGATGTTAATATAGCATATAGTGCTGCATTACAGGCTGTTAATATCCTGTTAACAGTATCACTCAGCTCAAATTTCCCTGGGACATACGATCGCCCCTTCCATCCAACTCCATACTCCTCTGCTTTCTGGAGGTAGAAATCCCGAACCCTAACTCCCTCCATCCCCATAAGAGTATGGAGATCTTTATCATTCAGATTTTCTCCAGGAAACCGACGAAGAAACATTTTTTTGGCGACGGCCAAGGAGTATTCTGGCACCACAGACAACATGGCCTGCCTCTGCAGATTTCTCGTATCGGCAGTGGGTGCAAAACCTGCCGCATAAAACAGAAGACTATCCTCGCCGGTCCAACACAACATGCAGTTAGCCGCACTGGCTGTCTTGACAGCCTCATGGGTAACTGTCGTTCCAGGGCCGAGAAGGAGGCAGGCAATGGTGGCGACAGGAATCCGGACACAGTTTTTTGCACAATCAATCCATCTAACACTACTGTCGTCTACTTCCAGCCTGCCTCTTTCAAGGTACAGAAAAGGATATTTATCCGCAATTCTAGGTAGTGTATCTCTAGTTATACGGATAAAAAGGCGTTTAACACCTTCCTCAATTCCAGATTCTATATCTTTATTGTTTGACATTATTAAGTCAAATTAAGTAGTTCATTGTTGTTCAATAAAAATAGATACCTGACGATCTGAATATTTTTTATATAATCCAAATTGGATAGGAATATCTCTTATTGTCCAAGTATCATCGCTGTCTTCTTTAATTCCATCGCAAACTGTAAAAATACAAATCCGTTGTTTCTGTCCTGCTAAATCATCGGCATAAGTTCTTGCTTCTTCCTCCGTTTCAAAAAAACCACACCTCACTGGAGCTGTAGGTACACAATTACGTCTGCCGAGACATATGGGCCACACTGGCTCCTTAAGAGCCCTATCTATCTCCTCCGCTTCATCTTTCAACATTTCATAAATGCATGCAAAGGCCATATCCTGCAAATAATATTTGTATGTAATCTTGGCTCCCGAACCCACTGGCTTTTTACCTTCAGCCGTTTTTGGTACAAGAAGGTTCTGCCAGAGGTCTGCGAGATCATAGCCACTTCCAACCATCTGAAAATCTCGCAAAATAGGATTTCGTACAGGTTGCCCGCATTGAGTACGGACATAAGCCCGTACCGTCATTGAATAGCCCGACATATGTTCAAGCCATTCTTTCTGTTCACCGCTCCGGCCTGAAGCACAGCACAACAGCCCAAGAATGCCTGATTTGGTAGGGAATGGCAAAGTTGTCCTATTATAGTACTTTGAGTCCGCTCCCCAAGACTGGAGCGGACCTTCAAGCCATAAAAGCAAATAACTCATTACAATTGCTCCGCTGTTGAAACAGCATCGACGATTTTGTTACAGAGTTCATCAATACTCATTGAATTTTCGTCGCCAAACGTCTCATCAGCAATTTTTCCATAAAGGGAACCGCTCAACTTTTCATTACGGTCCAATGCCTTGTTAAGGGCCTCTATGCTAGGCGCAAGCCAACCTTTCCCGCAAGAGCGTACAGGAGCATCAAATGAAAGTTGCATTCTCTGTCCGCGGCGTACAAGGACACGAGCATAATCCCAAAGGCAGGAACCAGACTGAGTATTTTGTCTTGCAGCCGGCACGGCGATATAAAGAGCTTTTACAAAGACATCTATAGCTTTTTTAATGTCTTCTTCGCTGCCACCAAGATTCTCCCACAGTTGTCCAAGATCAAGACTGATATAACGATAGTATGTTCCAGAATTGTATTCTAAGGAACCCATATGGGCTGCACCGGGATCCTGCTGGAGATCATCGAGCGCTGTAAAAAACTCAACTTCATTAGCTACTTTATGTGTTGTGATCGCATGGGAAAAAGCTGCTGCTGCCTGAATGTTGACGCTAGGTTCCTGGGCTACCATTCGACCGAAAAGAGCAATATCAAGCCCATCAGCCGCCTTGTTTTGGGAATTCAAACAGGCTTTTAACTTAGACATTTCAGGTTTGGAGAGTTTACCTACTACATCAGCGCCCTCCTCATCCTTCTTGTTTTTCTTTACTTCCACGGGGAAAGTAAAATTTCTCTCCTGCGCGTATGATGCCAAACGTTCAATTTCACTTGTAGAAACAAAAAGAAGGGTATCCTTAGCTAAACTATTGGCAATAATCTCACCGCACTGTTGAGCTTTTTCAGTTGCAGCTCCAAATTTTTCACAGGCTTGAGAGAGCAACATGCTAAGCTGTTTAGTCCTTATTCCAAGGCTGACACCTAAATTGTGAAGAGACAGACGCACCTGTCGCTTCCAGCATTGAGAACTAACGCGAGCCCTTGAAACTCCACCAACAATAGCACTTTTCGGTGCACCAACATCATCGCGATTCAGGCAAGTTACAGGAAAAGACTGAAGAATATGAAACTCGATAAAAGTCGATGCAAAAGGATTAGAATTCTTCATAACTATCTCCTTTAATAAGCAGGTACTATTTGGAGCAGGCCACATCCAAAGGCCTTTCCCCGTCCAATTCCATTGTACACAGAATTAACAAAAACATCATGTTTTTCGACTTCTAATAGGCCTGTCACTTTTGCTTTCTGTAGAGTAACAAGGCAATTCGATTTTCGAAATTGATCAACTCCAATTTCCGCTACCATAAACGAAGATTCAGGCACGGAAAACCCCCACGAGAGACTTTTCTTCAGGAACCACTCGACAATGTATTGCCTCCCCTTAATCGGAATTATCTTGCCGGTCTTTGAATCCCTTTTCACTGCATTAATGACAAGTTCGAAAGAATAAGCACTATACCCAAGATATGGAGCTGGAAGATTCCGAACAGCAATGCCACCAGCTGAAGGTTCTTTAGGCTTCCTGTCCGAAAGGATCAGGATAGTTCTCCTCCCTCCTCTCATACCTTTATCGGCGTATAATACGCCGCTCGGTTTTTTTCTATCTCCAAGGCGGACATCCTCGAATAAAGTAAAGACCGCTTTGTGCACAGAGTAGCTATCATAAAGCTTCAACTTACGAGACTCGGAGATAGTCAACTGATATTGACTCAAAAAATGCATTTTATTTATCCCCTTCCGTCGCAGATTCATCCGTTGAGCGACGGAAAAATTCTCTTGTCCAACGAAGTTTTATGTTCTGACGAGCGTAGTCGTACTGAAATCGACAAATATCTTCCAAAAGTTTCGAGTAGCACAATGAAATATTTCTAGAAGCAATAAGAGAGAGCACAGGGCGTAGGCTACGACAAAGTTCCTGTATATTATTACAGGAGAGCAATCTGCGAAGACGCGGACTATCAATATCAGAATCCTTTTCACCTGATTCCGAAGCCTTCAGACTCTCGCAAATACGGAGAGCCTTACCAAGGCCTAAAGAACCATCCCTTTCGAGCTGTGCGCGACAGATCGCTGCACCAACAACTGAATAAGGCAGACGTTCCGATTCATTTTCTATATCGATACCGAAACCACAAAGAATACCCAGAGCATAATACTCCTGATCAGGATTATCCGCCCTTCTCATCTTCGCTGAAAAGCCATTATCTTTTTGGCTGTTATCGAGGACCCAGTCAATGAAAAATTTTTGCCTGTTATTTTCTGGCATTTCTATTTTCCTCTAAACTGCGGCTGATTTTTCAAAACCAAGATTCGGGAAATGTCGTACAAAAATTTCAAGCTGTCTAGCTGTATCATCAGGACAGGCGTTTACATAGCAATTTTTGGCGCGACTGCGAAGACTAATAAGCACTTTTTGATACCCCTCATCTCCTCCGCGATTATCCCCATTCCAAGCATTTGCATCACTGGCACAAGCATATAAAAGTTTCTGAGAAAAACCTTCAGCTTCCTGCCAAAAATCCTGCACAGCATGCTGCGCATATTCGCCAGCATTATCCAGCTTGGCTTCGTCGTAATATCCCCTCACAGCCGCGTAGATAGCTTGCGCTATTTTTTCTAATTTTTGCATAGCAGTCTTTACAAAACTGATCCACAACAAATTAGAGTTCTCTTTTAACCACGAACTCTGTAGTGAAACTTCTGATTCTACCACATCATCATCGCCTGTAAGATATTGCTCACCAGCTTTATTACTTAAACGAATTCCACCAGACCATATTCCAAAGCTATCAACTAAGCTGCTTTCAATCCTGGGGAGACACCATTTAAGTTGCTGACAGACGTAAGTTCCTTCATTATCCAAGAATCCTAACATCGCAGTCAAAGAACGCCAGGGCCTCTTTGCCGGATCAGCCCAAACTACTTTAGGCTTTGCCTTACTGAAGTCTGCCGTCACGCTCGGATCAACAACCCCTCCATGGAGATAATCATCGTGCTGAATTCCTTCTACGAAGTGAACTCCATTATCCTCCAGCAATACAAACCTCGCCATAGGCACAAGACGCCCCATCAGACTCTGCTTGAGGGACCTAGCGATCTCATCATCTTCACCGGCAGGCATTTTTTCCCAAGGGGGAGTGCCTATGCCGGCAGTAAAAGTCCTGTCTTGAGAAATATCTTGCAAAGTCAAGATATTAAACCAAATTGTATCAAGAATATTTTTTCCAGTAAAAAACGAATGCAAAAGCCCAAGAGAACAAAGAGCTGGCCCTGCTTTTGCACTTTTACTTTTAGCGTATCCAGGGGAAAGGACGACAGACGCATCAACCTTTTTTCCGCTAAAACAGCTAGACATCTGAACAAGCAGCGCCAAAGCTTTTTTGGCATCATCCAACTCTGTTATGGCTGGAGCTACCTGAGAATGAAAAAGCAGCGACGTATTGCCGCTTGCTACTTCCGGGAATAGGATAGAATAAGGTTTAATTTCAGATTTTTTTACTTGAGGAAATTGAAGGAAAGGACGCTCACCATAAAGATAAAAAAATGGTTTTTGCTGATTAAGATAAGAAAGACATTTTTCCCCTAAACCGGAAGATCCAAGTTTTAACCAATCATCATCATCACGAGGTGTATATGCGGCCTGCGCAATTGCCAAAAGCAACTTCATTATCGCTATTTTTTCTAGCACACCTCCACCTAAAGCTGATAAATCCTGATTGCTGAAGGCATCTCGAAGGCTGACGAGCCCAATCTGTGCAACGGGAATCCATGGATCTTCGATTAAATTAAAATCATTTTTAATCATTAGTTCATCCTCTAATTATGTTTCATAATAAACATTTTCTATAACCTTCTGTACTATCATAAAAAATATTATTTTCCATTTGTACTCCATCAAGTCTAAAAAGAGAACCATCTTCTTCAAGAACGGCCATTCTGAGGCCTTTAGTGTATACCCAAGGTGTCAGGCGCTCAATCCAAGACTTATCTATTTCATCAGGAGCCAAAAATTCAGGAACATTAACAATATTAGCAACCAAATGACTGGCTATGAGAGATCGTCTGTGCCATCGAGTCTGAGAGGAACCTTCCGTACATTTTAATTGTATTTCTGTTCCATCAGCGAGAACAATATGTTCTGGATCATTAAATCTTCTAACGAGAAGGACAGGGCATTTTTTTTGAGTGTTGATGCGCGTCGGAGGATCATTATCATCAGCGACGCAAAAGCAGTCAGAGCTATTTCGCAGTGCTAATGAACGCAGTTGATCAATTTTTTTATTCATACAATAAAATGTATAACGAATTTTTTCGTCACTCTCATCTTTTTGGCAATAAGTATCTTCTATGATGTCTCTAATTTGGTTTGGTAAACAAATATTCTTTAATTTTTCCCAGACAAGAAGAGTCCGATAAAGAATATAGGGCTCATAGACTTTTCCGGAAAGCCCAAAAGCATTTTCAGGATCTTCAACAACACATTGCATATCTGGATGAAGAAGCCACACCTCTCTCTTCGCTTTTGTGGGGCGTGGTGTATCATCATGCCTCCAGAGACGGCCTATGCGCTGAAGGAGCATGTCAGAAGGGCAAAAACGGCTAATCAAAAAATCAGCGTCAATATCGAGAGACTGCTCTACGACCTGAGTTCCAATGAGAATAGCTCCCTGACGTCCTCTCGTTTCTGCATGATGAGAATATCTAGCCGTCCATATCGACTCATTATTTTGTCTATCTACCTGCGTAAAACAGGAATGCAAAAGCCCTACCTGAATATTCTCCATCGCGGAAGCCCTAGCTGACAGCAGTTCATAAATATTTTGTGACTGAGCAACCGTATTTTCGACCCAAAGAACTTTTTCACCTCTTTCAGATCGTAAAAGAGCTTCTTCAACTGCTTCCTGATCTGTCGAATGCATAATGCAAACAGAATACGGTTTTCCTACACTGCAGGAAGAAAACTCTTTTTTACCAGAAACTGGAGCGGAACTTATAAGTGGATAGGAAGTCTCATTATCTTCTGAATTAAGAATTTTTTCCCTTCTTTTTCCTGTCAATGTAGCACTTAAAATAATTACTGTGCATTTACAATTGACAAGTTGTCTTACTAATTCATCAAGCAATGTCCCTGTATAAGCATCATAACTATGGACTTCATCCAATATGACAGTTTTTCCCGCTAAACCAAAGGTACGCAGGGCTCCGAAGCGTACATGCATGACGGACATCAGAGCCTGATCTACTGTACCAACAGCATATGGCGCTAATATTCCCTTCTTACCCTGATTAAACCACGATCCTTCAGGTCCACCTTCGCGGCCGAATTCGGGATTTTCATATCGCTGCAGCCAAGAAGTGGAATGCAAAAGAGAAACCTTTGGTCCGCTATTATCTCCAGATATTTGTGATAAAAAATAACTTACACGTTCATAAATTTTATTAGCAGTCAATCTCGTTGGAAGAGCAAAATACAAACCGTAACTTTTACGCTCGGTAATCATGCGATAAGCCGCATATAACGCAGCCTCTGTTTTCCCCACACCCATAGGAGCCTCAAGAATGTACACACCGGGCCCTTTTACAGCATTATACAGAGTTTCTTGTGCAGGCCGGGGCTCAAAGCCAAAAATTTCCTTAAAACTCAATCCAGGCTTTACTTCCGGCCAAAAGAATCCAGCAGTCTTCACTGCTTCTTCGACAAGCGGGTTCCAGTCTTTTCCCGGGTCGTCAAATAAAGGACCAGAGGCAATCCAGTCTGCCACAACTGTAAGCCCTGCAACTATTCTTTCCTGATAACCGGAGGCAAAATCTGACCATTTTTTACCGTCCATTAGCAGATGAACGAGTTTTACTCTTTCCTCCTGCCAAGCATGCCCGCCAAATTGTAAACACTCTGACGGCATTACTTTACTAGGTTGACCGTGATGGCTCCCCGTAATCCGCACGAGGCTTTCCGGAGCTCCCATTCCTTTCAAAGCCGACCCGCTTACGGTAGCGTGGCCATGCCACGAAGTTTCCACTTCTGGGTCGACGCCCGCTAATTCAGGTATTTCTTTTTTTACATCGATATTATCGATAGCATTACGTAATTTTTTCTGAAACGTTGGACAAACTTTACCAATATCATGTAGTAAGGCAGGAATGAAAGCTTCATTTGGCAAAAAATTAAGGACTAATTGATTAAATCTGGATATTAAAATTTCAGCAACATTGCCAGCAATTCTACAATGAGATTCAACTGTACGCCCACATACTGTGCGCCCATTATTCCAGGTTTTAGCCAAGCATTCTCCAAACGGTAATGATGGCCTTACTTTAATATTTGTAATAAGATTTTTTGGAATTCTCATAATATATTTCCCAATTATTATAAATCAATATAAAAATTATTCGATAAAACTTTACCATACCAGATGGTAAACGAGTAAAAAATTTTCAATGTGATATTTTTATCGCCATAAATTTTTCTTATCAACCCCTTCAGCAAAAAATCTTCGTTTTTCTCTTGACGCATCAGCCTAGTGTCGGTAAATAGAAATTGAAATTCAATTTCACTTTTGGAGGACAAAAAAATGGCCAAGATTCTCGAAGTGTACGGTTCCACCACTGGCAATACTGAATCCATCGCTCACGCCATCGAAGCAAAACTCCAGGCAGCCGGCAACGATGTCACCGTTGTGAACGCCGCCGATGCCCAGGCAGACGGCCTCGCCGACGGATATGACGCGGTTCTTTTCGGCGCCTCCTGCTGGGGCGACGAGGACATTGAAATGCAGGAAGACTTCGCTGCCCTTTTTGAAAACGCCGATAAAATGAATCTCAAAGGCAAAAAAATCGCCGCCTTCGCCTCCGGAGACCGCAGCTACCCCCACTTCTGCGGAGCAGTCGACGTTGTCGAAGAGACCGGCAAAAAACTGGGCGCGGAGATCATCACTGACGGCCTTCGCATCGAAGGTGATGGTTCGGACTGCGAAGATGATATCGCGTCTTGGGCGGACGACATCGCCAAGGCTGTATAACTCACAATGCGCCAACCTCAGGAGGTCGCCATGCCACAAAATCGCAAAGGAGATATCAGCCTCCACTTCAGTAATAACAATCTTCATATACGGTGCGACTCGTTTGAACCTTCGCAGGCCCACTCGATACTTGCGCTGGTTGGATCATACCGGGATGTCTGCCCACACATTTTTGTCGACGTCCAGGGTGTCCAGGAGATGGATGCAACCGTCGCGGCACACTTCAAATCGTCCCAGATGAAGACCCGACTCCGCCCCAGACAGCTCATATTCATGGGCAAGCGCGGATTTGAGCTGGCAGTGGACGGCAATCTGGTCCTTATCCCCAAAAAGCCGGATCCCTGCAAAAAGCACCACTGCTGCGGCAAATGCGCACACTGCCGCTGCGGCAGGCACACAGAACCCTAAACTTCTCCTTAACTGCCCAGAAGGCCCCGTTATCGGGGCCTTCTGCGTTTCTGACCCATGTAAAAAAATGTAAATACAGCCCGGTTCCTTGACGGAGATCAGCCGGCAGACTACAGAATGGGTATGTATACGCATCTGACCGGACTTCTGTTCATTGCTCCCGAAGGACACACAAACTTCTCCGGGATTTCTCTCAGTGTGTCCGGTCTCAGCTTCACCTGACCGCCCGGCAGGTGGGGCTGGATGTCTCACGTCATCTGTCGTCTGCAGCCGCAGATCTGAGCATGATGACAGGAGATCCTCCACCTGCAGTCAGGACAACATCCCAATCAGGAGGATCTCTCTATGAAAAAGCTTCTCGCCGTAATCTCCGGGCTGGCCCTGCTGGCCTGCACCAGCCCCGCCTGGTCTGCTCCCGTTGACGCATTCAAAGACCTTAAAGGCTCCCTCGACATCGCAGGCGGCACAGCACACATACCGGTCATGAAGGCCGCTGCCAAGGCCATCATGGAAGCCAACCCGAATATCCACATTACCGTGGCCGGAGGTGGTTCGGGCGTGGGTGTGCAGAAGGTGGGCGAAGGGCTCGTGCAGATCGGAAATACCGGCCGTGCGCTCAAGGACACGGAGATAGCCAAATACGGCCTCAAGTCCTTCCCCTTCGCCATTGACGGCGTCGCTGTTGCCGTCAATCCGGAAAACGCCGTCAAATCTCTCAGCAAGGCCCAGCTGAAAGACATCTTCGCCGGCAAAATCACCAACTGGAAGGAAGTTGGCGGAAAGGACGCTGCCATCGCCGTGTATGTCCGTGAAGACGGCAGCGGAACCAGGGAAACCTTTGACGGCCGCGCCATCGACAAGACGCCTTACCTCCCCGGCGCCAACACCGTCTCATCCAACGGCGCCATGAAGACAGCCATCGCCCAGAATCCCGACGCCATCGGCTACGTAGGCATCGGACACCTCGACAAGACGGTGCAGGGCGTCACCATCGACGGCATGGTCCCGACCCAGGAAAACGCCGCTTCAGGCACGTATAAGATCACCCGCCTGCTCTACATGAACACCAAGGGCGAGCCCACAGGCCTGACCAAGGCCTTCATCGACTACATCTTCAGCCCCGACGGAACCGGATTCGTGAAGAAGGCCGGCTATATCCCATACTCCCAGAAGTAACTTCCCGGCACCGGCGATGAGCCGGTGCCGTTTTTTCTCACTTGTGAAAATTTTTTATAAAAAAAGAAATAACTCCGGGACTGACTCCGGAGACAGGGCCGGATTCTGGCTGTCGTACGCTGCCTTTCTGGTTATCGCGGGCACAGTGCTCCTCTTCTGCATGATTCTGGCTGCAGCTCTCCCGGCTTTTTTCGAGCCGGGGCCGGGCTCGCCCTTCGGATGGACCTGGCAGCCCTATCAGGAATCCTTCGGTATTCTGCCCATGTGCCTTGGATCACTGGCGCTGGCCTCTTTCGCGCTCATCCTCGGCTGGCCGCTGGCCCTCTCTGTATGCGGCTTCCTGCTCACGGAAGAATCTCCTTCTCTGAGGCCTTTCCGAAAGGCATCTTCCGTGCTGGTCCGTTTCATGACGACGATCCCAACCGTAGTCTACGGCTTCGCTGCCGTTTTCCTCCTGACTCCCCTGATCCGGCGGGCTTTCGGAGGAAGCGGCATGTGCCTCCTCGCGGCCGGGCTCATCCTCACGCTGGAAATTCTGCCGACCATGGTGCTCGTTATGCAGGCTGGTCTCAGCCCCCGTCTCAGCCGGCTCTGTCCCTGGGGGCAGGCTTTAGGATTTTCAAAACTGGGACTGTTCCGCCTTTTCGTTCTTCCGCGCTCACGCCGCACGCTCGCCGCTGCGGCCGTTCTGGGCTTCGGCAGGGCCGCAGGTGACACGCTCATCCCGCTTATGCTCGCCGGCAACGCTGTTCAGGTTCCCCAGGGGCTCCTCTCCAGCATCCGCACGCTGACAGCCCACATGGCGCTCGTGACCTCCAACGAAGTGGGAGGAGCCGCCTACGGCTCCCTCTTCTGCGCGGGGCTCATCCTTCTCGTCGTCAACGCGGGAGCCAGCATCACCCTGCACGCGCTCGAAAAAGAAAGGGGAAAGGACGAATGAGCGGGTATCAGTCTTCTGAAACGCTCCTGCGCTGGATTCTGCGCGGAGCCGTTTTCCTCGTCTTCTGCGCCGTTGCCGCCCTGATTCTTTTTCTCTGCGCGAAAGGGACGCATACACTTGGTCCGGGGCTCTTTTTCGGCGGCGTTCCCGCTCTGCCCGCCATCTTCGGACAGCGCGCGGTATGGGACGGCATCTGGCCGGCGTGCGCGGGAACAGCATGCCTCGTCCTTCTCACCATGCTTATCGCCATCCTTCCAGGCGTGGGCTGCGGTATTTATCTGGCGGCGTTCTGCCCGCCCCGCCGCGGGCGGTTCTTCCGGACGGTGCTCGACGTTCTGGCCGGCACGCCGTCCATTGTCATGGGACTCTTCGGCTTTTCCTTCATTTTGTTTCTGAGGAACGTGGCGGGGATCAACGCCAATACGTCGCTCCTGCTCTCGGCGGCGTGCCTGGCTCTTCTTGTCCTTCCTGTGCTGGTAACATCCACCTGTCAGGCGCTGGAGGCCCTTCCCGGAGAGCTCTCAATGACATCTGCGGCCCTGGGATTCACGAAAAGGCAGGCCGTCTTCAGAATCCTGCTGCCGGCTTCCTTTTCAGGCATCCAGGGAGGCATCATCCTCTCTCTCGGCAGGGCTGCCGAGGATACGGCCGTCATCATGCTCACCGGCGTGGTGGCCAATGCCGGCATGCCGGCACTGTTCGGAAAATTCGAGGCGCTTCCGTTCTACGTCTATTATATTTCGGCCCAGTACCAGGATCCCGATGAACTCTCCAGGGGATTCGGGGCAGCCATTGTCCTGCTCCTGCTCTCCACACTGCTTCTCACCCTGGCCGAAATGATGGAACGCCGCTTCAGACGGCGCTGGGGGAAAAACGCATGACATCAGCCTGCCGCATCAGCAATCTCCATGTCGCCTTCGGGAAAACGGAAATCCTGCATGGCGTTTCCCTGGAAGCGCCCGCGCGGGGCGTCACCATGCTCACTGGCCGGTCCGGTTCGGGCAAGACCACGCTCCTGAGGGCGCTGAACCGTCTGAACGAGACATTTCCGGGCTGCAGGACAACGGGCAGCGTGGAAATCGACCTCGGGAGAGGCATGGAAGATATATATGGGGGAGGCCGGCCGGTCAGTGAACTGAGGCGCCTCGTGGGCATGGTCTTTCAGACCCCGAATGTGCTGCCTGTCAGCGTTTACCGCAATATCGCGATACCGCTGGAGGCGGTGCGGGGAATGCCGAAAGGGGAGATCCCCGCAGCCGCGGAAAAAGCGCTCAGGAGCACGGGCCTCTGGGAAGAGGTCAGGGACAGGCTGGACACGGACGCCGCCCATCTTTCGGGGGGCCAGCAGCAGCGCCTCTGCCTGGCCAGGGCTCTTGCTCTGGAGCCGGCAGTCCTTCTTCTGGACGAGCCCACTTCGTCTCTGGACGTGGCGGCCGCGGCGGGGATCGAAGAACTCATAATGAAGCTTGGAGAAAGCTATCCGGTCATCGCCGTTTCCCACAATCCGGAGCAGGCTGTGAGACTGGCTGACCGTATTTTCATGGTAAAGGACGGCAGAACAGAAAGGAGCTTCGCCCGCGGGGAGGCGGCGCCGGAAGATCTGGCGGCCCTCCTCGAAGGCAAAGCTCCTGAAAAAAGGTAACGGGGACAGCGGACTGTCCCTCAGCGTTTTTTACGGCGCCACGGGAGAAATATCCGTATCCTTCGGAGCCGTCACCCTGACGCCGTGGTTCACGGAGGCTTCGGAATGAGGCTTCAGGCTGAGGGTCCAGACCAGCTTCTTTTCGTCCTTCTCCTCCTGGGGAACGGGCTTGCCCGTGTATTCCACAACGACGTCTTTACTGACGCTCTGCGGCACGGGCCGTTCGACGCGCACGGTGACGCCGGTTTCCCGGTCATTGCGCACGGTGTAGGTCCAGGCCCATTCCCAGACCTTCTTCTGGGCGATTATGCCTTCGCTTCCGCTTTTGCGAGGTTCGGTGACGGCAGTGAGCTTCACGCGCGGGTCAGGACCGAAGGAAAACCGCACGCGGCCCAGGCGGGGACTGAAATCTCCCCTGCCGACGGAGACGCCGTCGACACTCATGTCCATTTCGCCGCGGGGCCAGATTTCGCCGGGGGCGAGAACATGCTCGGCGCAGAGAAAGACGCGGGCGTCGGCATTAAGCGGGCGGGCCACCCAGGTCAGATCCTCCTGCCATCTGGCTTCGGCCAGAAGGATGCGGCTTTCCCCTTCCTGGAGCCCCTTCATGGAGGGTTTCCAGGTGACGTAACTGCCCTGGGAATCCTGCCGCACGGGGGCAGCAGCGCCCACGGCAGCTTCCTCTGGGGCTGAGACGTCGCTGTCGGCCTTGGCCATGAGATTCATGGAAGCGCGCATCGGGGCGCCGTATCCGGAGTCGCCGATAATCCAGGTTCTGAGCGGGGGAAGGTCCGCCGCCTCAGCGGATTTTGACACGAGCGTGATGTCACAGCCAGTCCAGTCGATGCCGGAGAACTGCCGGACCACACCTTCAAGACGCACGGAGAGCGTTCCCTTCCCGTCCTTACCGGGCGCGCAGTCGGCGCTGTAGACAGGCTTCCAGGAGCAGCCGGGCAGAAGATAACTGCAGGAGACAGTGACGCTCTCCTCACTGACACTGCCGGCGAGGACCGCAGTCACGAGAAGGCCGGTGTGGGGACCGTCCTGGTACTTTTTTTCCAGGGCCTTAAGATCAGATATCTGAAGTTTCAGCTGCTCGCGTTCCTGACAGAGCTTCTCAGCATTACCGCCGTCCGGCGTTTTGACAAGCTCCCGCACGCGCGCGTCGAGAAAAGCCAGCCGGCCGTTCAGAGCCGCCAGACGGGCACGGATATCCCTGCCTTCCGAGGAAACCCTTCCCGTGGCCTCAAAGGGCACGTCGGCACGGGTGACGCGCGCTATCTGGTGTCCCCTGACCCCGAGGACAACGCTCCGGGCCCCGTCGGGAAGGAGGACGGAAACGGAAGGCGCGCCGCCGTTCCGGTTCACGGGAAGGACAGCGGTCCCGGTCAGGCTGGCCCCGCCGGGACTGATGAGAGCCTTCGAGGGCTGAAGGACGATCCCGCTGCCGGGAACCTCTTCCGCCCGGGAAGACGGCGCAAATACCGACGCGCAGAAGGGCAAAAGGAAAAACGCGGCCACAAGGACTTTCATCATAGCAGTTTCCTCTGAAATGAAGTAGGGTACAGATACCTGTACCCGGTGATATGACACCCGGCAGAGATCGTACGGGAGGGGGAGGAAAAAGAAAAGATTTTTCCGGAAAGGGCGGATTGGTCTGGTCAAGTCCGGCGATATATATTATTAGGAATCATTCTCACTTGATCATGACATGAAGGCCATATAGGATGGCCGCGTTCTTTCAGCTTCACAGAGGGTTTCATGGCCAAGCAGAAAAATACGATCATTTACCTTATCGCGGCCCTGCTTTTTCTGGGCGGTGTGGGCTATCTGGTTTACTCCGGACTTTCCGAAAGCAGCGTGTACTTCCTTAATGTTTCTGAAGCTCAGGCTGCCGATCAGGCCACCCTTAAAAACGTGCGCCTTTTCGGCACGGTGAGCCCGAAGGATCTGAAACGCAGCGACAACCCGCGCCAGCTGTCCTTCCTCCTCGAGGACAAGGACGACAAATCGAAGACCATGGCTGTCGAATACGGCGGCACGGTGCCTGACACCTTCAAGGAAGGCGTTGAGGTCATTGTGGAAGGGGGCATGAGCGGCAGCGTCTTCAAGGCGAAGACGCTCATTACCAAGTGTCCTTCCAAGTATCAGAAACAGAACCGGAGTTGAGATGTACTATTTCGCTTTTGCCCTGCTTCTCGCGGCCCTTCTCGGCTCCCTGGCCTTTGCCGGAGCGGCCCTGATCCATCTCTGGCAGAAGAAGGACGGCATCCCCGCCTTCATTGAAAGAGGACATATTCTCGTCACGGGCTGTTTCCTCATGGCTTCGGCCTTTCTGCTGCACGCCCTCTACTGGAAGGATTACCGTCTGGACTACGTGGCCAGTTACACGGACAACATCCTCCCCCTCTTCTACCGCCTCACCGCCTTCTGGGCCGGCCAGCCTGGGTCCATGCTCTTCTGGGGCCTGACCGTAGCGGTCATGGGTTCGGTCTTCGCCCTCACGAGGAACTATAAAAGCCTCTCCGGTGAAACGAAGCTGTGGTTCTGGACCTTTTTCTATATCCTCATTGCCTTTTTCGGCCTCATCATGACGGTTTGGAGCAATCCTTTCGCCATGCAGTATCCCGTGCCCGCTGACGGACGCGGCCTCAACCCGCTCCTGCAGAATCCCGGCATGATCATTCATCCGCCGCTGCTCTTCCTCGGCTACGCCGGCTTTGCCATCCCGACCTGCCTGGCCCTCGCCGGAGCGCTGTCCGGGGAGCAGGAAAGCGAACGCCCGTGGTACGTTTCCACGCGCGCCTTCATGCTGCTTGCCTGGGCCTTCCTTTCCGCGGGCATCCTGCTTGGGGCGTGGTGGGCGTACATGGAACTCGGATGGGGCGGCTACTGGGCCTGGGATCCCGTTGAAAACTCGTCCCTCATCCCGTGGCTCTTCGCGACAGCCACCTTCCACACCGTCGTGGTCGAGAGACGCAGGCAGATCCTGAGAAGAACCAATATTTTCCTCATCAGCCTGACGACCCTTTCGAGCTTCTTCGCCACCTATCTCGTCAGAAGCGGCGTCATCGATTCCGTGCACGCTTTTGGTCAGGGGCCTGTGGGAAGGCCGCTTCTCATCTTCATTCTGGCAGCCCTTGCCCTCATCACCGCCGTATCGTGGCAGGCGAAGCCCCACGGCAACCGCTTCTCCGATCCGGCGAGCCGCGAAGGACTTCTCGTCCTCGCCTCCTGGATACTCATCGCCGTGGGCTTCATCATCGCCACGGCAACCATGTGGCCTGTCATCAGCCGCCTCTGGACGGCGTCCCCGCAGGGTCTCGACGCGTCCTTCTATAACCGCGTCTGCCTCCCCCTGGGAACGGTGCTCATCGCCCTCGCGGCCTTCTGCCCGCTTCTCGGATGGTCCGGTAAAATCTCCCGGGCACAGGCTCTTGTAACGCTGTGCGCGGCGCTGATCGCGGCCGGCGTCATCTGGGCTCTCGGCTACAGACAGACGCTTCCCCTCGTGACGTCCGCCTTTGCGGCGGCCGCCGCCGTGGCGCTCCTGTGGATGGCGGGAAGCCGTCTTGCCGGGAAGGGCGCCGGATTTACTCCCGCGGCCATCGGCATCCATATCGGCGTCATCCTCATAGCGCTTGGCGTTTCCTTCTCGGGCCCCTACAAGATGGAAGAAGAGCTCACCTTCACCGCGAACGGCAGCGCGAAGCTTGGCGCCTACACGATCACCATGAAGAAGCTCAGCCAGGGTGAGGAACCCGGCTATGAGTACCTGGAGCCTGCCCTCGAGGTACAGAAAAACGGGAAGGTCCTCGGAACCCTCCGTCCCCAGAAAAGAGCGTATGATAAGTTCCAGGGGATGCTTTTCACAGAGGTCGACGTCATTCCGAGCCTCGGCGAGGAAGTCTACGCGTCGGTTTCCGGCATGGACAGCCGCGAAAATGTCATCTGCAAGGTAAGCATCGAGCCCGGGGTCAACTGGCTGTGGATAGGCGGAGCCGTCATGTCCATTCTGCCGCTGCTGGCCCTGCGCCGCAGGAAACGTATGCCGCATGACCCAGATTGAGCTCAGAAAAGTAGCGAAGACGTTCGGGGCGAAACTCATCCTGAGGGACGCCACCTGCCGTTTTGACGCCGGAACCGTTTCCCTCATCACGGGGGAAAACGGTGCGGGCAAGTCAACGCTGCTCCGCATCATCGCCGGCCTGACGGCTCCTACGGCGGGAAGCGTGCGGATCACGCCCGACGAAACACGCATCGGCTATCTCGGGCACTCCACGTTCCTTTATCCTGCCCTGACCGCCCTGGAAAATCTGGCCTTCTGGCAGAAGGCCAGCGGGCTCGCCTCCGACAGGAAGACGCTCACGGACATGCTCGGGCACGTGGGTCTCGCCCGTCATGCCCTGACCCGGGCGGGCGTGTTCTCACGCGGCATGAAGCAGCGCCTCAGCCTCGCCCGCGTACTTCTGCAGAAGCCGGGCATCCTGCTTCTGGACGAGCCCGGCACGGGCCTTGACGCGGCCTCGCACCAGCTCCTCGATGAGGAAATCAGAAGCGCCGCGGCACGCGGCGCCTGTGTCATCGCGGTGAGCCATGACATGGAGCACGACAGGGAGCTCGCGGACGCCGTCTATGTCATCCGGGACAGGGTGCTTGAAAAGGCATTTTCCCGGGAAGAGGGAGGCGCGGCATGCTGAACCTCACGCTGGCCATGGCCAGAAAGGATCTTTCCGTCACCCTCACCCGCAGCGCAGGCCTTGTGCAGGCCCTGCTTCTGGGACTCCTGCTCATCTTTATGTTCAGCCTGTCCCGGAAGGCCGGCGACACGGTCTCTCCGCAGACGGCGGCTGCCATTTTCTGGCTGGCCTCCTCCTTCTGCCAGGTGCTCATTTTCAACACGCTTTACTCCTATGAGGAAGGCACGGGCGCGCGCCTCGCCCTCCTGCTCGTGCCGGCCCCCGTCACGGGAGTGTGGCTCGGAAAAGGGCTCGCGGGGCTCATCCTGATTCTCATAAGCCAGGCGGTCTTCCTTCCCGCAGCCGTGGTCTTCATGGACCAGAGCATCTCGGGCAGCGTGGCGGAAGGACTCCTCATGCTCCTGCTCGCCGACACCGGCCTCGCGGCGCTGGGCTCCCTTCTGGGCGCGCTCTCGCAGGGCCAGGCCGCCAGAGAGTCCCTGCTCAGCCTGCTCATCTTTCCCCTGATTATCCCCCTGCTCCTCGCCGCCATCACCGTGTTTTCCGCCTTCTTCGGCGAACCGGCCTCCGGCGCGCTGTCGTCCTGGATAAGCTTCGCCGCGGCCTTTGACGCCGTCTTTCTGGGAGCGGGCCTTCTGCTTTTCCGCTTCATCTACTCAGGAGAGGACTGATGCCACAGAAGCACTTTCCCTGGAGTCTTGTCTTCTGTCTCGCCGGCGCCGCAGGGCTTGCCGCGGGACAGTGGTTCATCTTTGCCTACGCGCCCGTGGAACAGATCATGGGCCCCATCCAGAAAATCTTCTACATTCATCTGCCCCTCTCCTGGTGGGCGCTGGTGAGCTTTTTCGTGGTCTTCATCTGCTCCGCCGGCTATCTCGTGAAGCGCAGGGAGAGCCTTGATCTGGCCGCCCGGGCCGCCGCCGAAATCGGCGTGGTCTTCACCACGCTCTGCCTTATCACGGGCATCATCTGGGGCCGCCGCTCCTGGGGCGTATGGTGGACCTGGGATCCCCGCCTCTCCACGGCCCTCGTTATGTGGTTCGTGTACGTGGCCTATCTCGTCATGGGGACCCTGGACGCCTCCCCGCAGAAAAAGGCGCTCGTGCGGGCCGTGCTCGGCATCGTGGCCTTCCTGGACGTGCCGCTCGTCTTCCTCTCAGCCCGCATGTGGCGGTCAGTGCATCCGGCCGTCTTCGCGAGCCGGGAGGGCGGGCTCGAGCCGGAAATGAAGCTCACCGTTTTTGTCTGCGTGGGCGCCATGGGCCTCTTCTGGCTGGGGCTTTTCCTTCTGAGAAAGACCCAGCTCACGCAGGAGAGCCGGATTGAGAAACTGCTCTTCAGGGCCGGGGAAAAAGAAAATCAGGACGCAAGACACGTTTCGTAAAAAACAAGGTGGACACCATGACTGAACAGTGGATTATGTACGCGGGCATAGCCGTTTGGATCGGCATCGGCCTCTACGCCGCCTTTATAGCGGTGAAGCAGGCCGCCCTCACCAGGAAAATTGAAACGCTCGAGCTCCTTGGCGGACACGGCCGGGACCGCGGATAAACACGGGAACGCACATGACCGATACACGCAGAAAAGGCTTCATCATCTACCTCTTCGCCGGCATCCTCGCCATGCTGGCCGTGACGCTCTACGCCCGTCTCACTGAGCCCTCCCTTGTGCAGCACAGCCACACGCAGGCCGTGCCGGCCCAGGAAAACACCATGCCGCAAAGCGAGATAGGCAGGCTCATGCTGAGCCTGCAGGAGAACCCCAACGATCCCGCGGCCCTCATCGCCCTCGGATCCGAGCTCATCAGGAACGGAGAGCTCCAGTCGGCGCGCACCTTTCTGGAACGCGCCGAAACAGCGGACGTGAACAACCCCGATCCGTCCTACCTCCTCGGCTACATCAGCCACCTCGAGAAAAAAGAGGACGAGGCCATCCGCTATATGGAAAAATCCCTGGCCATTAAGGAGCAGCCGGCCGTCCACTACAGCATTGGCACGATCTACTGCTATTTCCTGAACCAGAAGGACAGGGCCATCGAACACTGGAACAGGGCTCTCGCCATGCCCGAATGCTCGGACGTGCAGAAAAAGCTCATCGGGGCGGAGCTCAGAAAACTCGGCCAGAACTAGACCGGAAGGAAGAGCGCTTTTTTCAGTTCTCTGTCATTCCCGTGAAAAGCCGCGGGAAAACTCCGGGGGCGTCTGAATCCGGGCGTCCTCTTTTTTAAAGAAAATCAGACAGTTGAAAGAGGCTGGCCGTCTGCAGGGGGATCTGCGGGCGGCTTGCCTCTTTCCTTTTCTAAGGGTAAGAAATTTCTCTTAAACACGCGAAACAGAGAGGTTTTCTTTCCCTATGGCAAAACAGAAACGGCCCGCAGCAGTCCAGGTCCCCGTTACGACTCCCGAACCCCGCCCGTCAAACTTCATTTGCTTCGCCTGTTGGGTTTTTTTCTTTCTCGCCCTTCCCCTCTCGGGGGCTGCCTTCCCCCCCGGCGTGCCCGGCCACCGGGTGGGGACCGGCCCCGCCGTGCCTGAGACGCAGTTCTCCCAGAGCGCACCCGCGCCCGCGCAACAGGCCGCCCCCCAGCAGAGCCCGGCCCCGGACAGGGCCACGGCAGCCCGTATCGCCGAACTCGAAAAGGCCGTCATCAGGAATCCCTCAGACAGGAATGCCTTTGTGGAGCTCGGCAACCTGTACTTCGACGCGGATCAGGCGAAGCTTTCCATCATGGCCTACGAGAACGCCCTGCGTCTCAAAGCGGACGATCCCAGCGTCATGACGGATCTCGGCGTCATGTACCGCCGCGACGGCCAGTACCAGAAGGCACTCGACTGCTTTAAGAAGACCCTGGAAATCGAGCCCGGGCATCCTGTCGCCCTCTTCAACACGGGCATTGTCTTCTATTACGATCTGCACGACGCGGCGGGCGCGCGCAAAGCCTGGGAAGAGCTCCTGAAAACCCACCCGGACGCGAAGGCCCCTGACGGCACCCCCGTCACGGAACTCCTGAAACAGTTGAAATAAACGCGGGAGCCCGGCAGTGCCGGGATTCCGCGGATTCAGATAAGGCCTGAAGAAATGAACTTTCTCAAACATCACGGCGTCAGATTCCTTTTCGTTCTCCTTTTCTGCTCTCTGCTGCCTCTCCGGATCGTCCAGGCCGCCCCCTATCTCGGCAATCCGAACCAGCCGCCGCACCTGCCCGGTCAGGCCGCTCCCAGCGTTCTGCAGCATCCCAACGGGGCGGGACACGCGCCTGCGGCGCACAGGGGACAGGCCGCAAAGCAGGCTCCTGCCCAGGCGCCCTCCGCGTCCGGCATGCCGGACAAGAACCATCCCTATCTCGGCAGCCCGAATCAGCCTCCGCACCTTCCCGGCGGCTTTGATCCTTCCATGGCGGGCCAGCCCATCATGGTGCCCTCGGTCCTGAGAGACGAGAACCTTGTTCTCACTCCCTACCTGAGCGTCCTGACCGATCCCACCTCCTCCATGAACATTGACGAGGTGACGCAGCCTGAAAACGATCAGAAATTCACGAGATTCAGGCCGGAAACCTTTACCGCAGGCGCGGGCGCCTGCTGGCTGCGTTTTTACCTGCAGCCCGTCCCCGAAGGCACAAGGCCGGACACCTTCCTCCTCGACATGGGAGAGTCCCTGCCCGGCGAACCGGTGCTCTACGCTCCCGAACCCGGGGAAAACGGCAAAACAGAATGGAAGGAAAGCCGTCCGGGGCAGAAGGGCGTCATGGTTCTGCCCGCAGCCGGAACGGCCATGACAACCTGCTACATCAGACTGGACGGCATGCCCGGAACATGGTTCGCGCCTGTCATCCGCACGCCGCATGACGCGGCCACGGACTGGGGCAGCCTTTACAAGATGGCTGCCATGGTGGCCATGGCCATCATTCTGGCCATCTGTCTCCTGCGCGGTCTCGTGGAACAGGGCTACTGGCGCACTTTCTCCGTCCTCTACCTCATCTGCGCCCTCGGGCAGGCTGTTCTCGGCGTGCCCTCCGCGACGGGCCCGCTCAGCGTACGGGGCATCTGCGCCGTCATCGCCCCCGGTGTCGCCATGTTTTTCCTGCCGCTCATCGGGCGGTCCCTCATGCGCACGCGTGAAAACGCGCCGGTTCTTGATCTCCAGTATCTTTTCCTGAGCCTCCTCGGGCTCATTTACGCGGCCGTCTCCCTCATCCCGTCCCTGCGCTGGCTCTCCCGCTTCACCGAAATCTGGCCTCTGGCCATGTTCGCGCTCGTGCCCACCACGGTGGCGGCCTGCCTCAGGGGACTGCCCGGATCTTTCCGCTTCCTGCTCGGCTGCGTCATCCCGCCGGCAGCGGTTCTGGCCGGCATTCTGGGTATGAAGGCCGGCTATCCGCCCCATCTTCTGGCCTCCCTGCCGCTCTGGGGCGTTGCCCTGGGCGCCCTGCTCGTAACGGCCTTCTCCCAGCCCGGACGCAGGCCGTCCGGCCGCGGCCTTGTGCTTCACGCGGGACCGGCGCAGGCGCCGGTACAGGCTCCGGCTGCCGCCGATGGCGGACTCAGCCTCGGGGAACCCGGCTCTCCCGCCACACTTCCGGAACCCGCCGCGAAAGGAGGCCTTGACCTTGAGATGGGAGCGGAGCCCGCTGCCGTCAGCGTGAAGGGAAACGCGGCTGAAGACGGGAATCCCGTCATGGACGAGCCCGCCGTTTCCGAATTCAACCTGCAGGAAATCATGCAGCGCACCAGCCAGAAGGTCTCGGGCCGGGCTGAAGAGCGCGGCACAGGCCTCTCCTGGTTCATGGCTCCGGACCTCGGCCTCTGGTACAGAGGATGCGGGGAGGAACTCGGAGCCGTTCTCTCGGACCTTCTCTCCGAAGGCACGGAGCAGCTCTCAAAGGGCGGATCCCTGCGCTGCTCGGTGAAGAAGGTTCCCGGATCCCGCAGCGCGGGCGGGCTTCTCTTCTCCCTGGACGTGCAGGGGCTTGACGCAAAGAAGCCCAACAGCTTCAGGAGCCTCGGCCGCGCGGCCCGCCTCGCGGCTCTCTCAGGCGGCTATCTGAGCCTTGAGTGCCGCGGCAGTGAGACGCTGCTGAACTTCACGCTGAACCTGACCGAAGTGAAGGACCACGGGGAAAAGCCGTCCGCTTCTGAGGCGGAAGAGGAAGCACGCGCGGCAGCGCCGGCACAGAAGGCCGGGCCCGCGTACAGGGCCATCCTCCTCGCTGACAATCCCAATGTGTCCGCTGAAATTCTCGGCATTCTGAGGGAAGCCGGGTGCCACGTGAAGCAGGCCGCCGATGCCTCAGAACTCACGAAGCTCTTTGATGACAGAAATCCCGCGGATCTCATTATCTTCCAGGGAAGAGCCGCCTCGGCCGGGAGCAGCCTGCTCATCGCCGGCATCAGGGAATTCTGCCGCCAGAAGAAACTCAGGCTGCCCGTCCTTCTCGCGTACACGCCGGATCAGACGAGCTGGCCCGACATGGCAAAAACAGGCTTTACGCACGCCCTGACCCTGCCTGTGGACAGGGAGGCGCTTCTCGGCACCCTGTCTGACATCGGGAAAGACCGTCCGGAGGGCGTGGTGGATCTGACGCCGGACCTTCAGGTGAACGACGTTCCGGATCTCTTCGGCAGTGCTCCGGCCTCCCGGAGCGGCGGAGCCGCTGCGGCGGGGCCCCCCCCCATCCCCCCCCGGCCCGAGCCCCCGGGAACCCCAACCAAAAAAACTCCCCCGGGGGGGGCGCCTTCCCTCAACCACCCCCTTTGCCACCGCCCTCTCCGGGGCCGGGGCGGGACCCGCCCCGGACGGCATGGCCACCGGGGCCGCGCCGGCCCCTTCACTCACCCGGCCCCCGGAAGGGCGGGGCAGGGG
>OBLO01001111.1_pt1 | contig 24174 bp, 23 predicted proteins | sample 1519401 | NCBI WGS metagenome assembly OBLO01 (sample SAMEA2602897, study PRJEB22501) | metagenome | reverse complement strand
TTATAAACTGTATAAAAAAGAATCCTGCGAAGCAGGATTCTCCGCCTGCGGCGGGTCGCGCAAGCGACATTCTTCCATTCCGCTGCAGTGCGATCCGCGCGGAGCGTTTTTATTTCATAGGACGTATTTTCCTATGAAATAAATAACTTGAGCGGCTGCTCCTTCTTTTGGAATGGTGCAGCCGCCCAAGCGGGTTCCTATCCGAAACCTTTTCACCCGATAATTCTCTGAATATCATTGAACATCACAAACACCATCAGAACCATCAGTGCGACAAAACCCGCGAAATGAATGACGCCTTCTTTTTCCGGTGGGATCGGTTTTCCACGAAGTACCTCCAGGAACAAAAATACCAGTCTGCCGCCGTCCAGTGCGGGCAGCGGAAGCAAATTCATCACGCCCAGGCTGACTGACAGAAGCATCGCCAGATTGACCATGTTCATGAACACGAGCATCGGTCCGCCGGGTTCTGCAGCTGTTTTCACCTGATCCACGATCTGTGCCATGCCGACCGGTCCTGCCACGTCGTTCTTGGACAACTTACCCTCTACCAGGGATTTCACGCTCAACACGGAATTTTTTATGCAAAAGCGCAGCTGGTACCAGGCATAACGGAACAGCTTTGTCCCCTTCGCCTCATCATAGGACGCATAATTCTGAAAGCCGACCAGATATTTACCTGCTTCTTCGTTATAAATCGGCGTCAGCGTCGTTTCGTACTCCTGACCGTCACGCTCATATACTACTTTTACAGGTTCTCCGGTTTTATTCAATGCCATTTCCAGGGAAATTTCCCGTGCCAGATTGATTTTGCTGTTAAACCGCAGGATTTTGTCTCCCGCCTGCATTCCGGCTGCCTCCGCTGCAGAACCCTCCACTACGCTGCCAAGCACCGGCAGATCTGCACCGGCGTAACCCGCAACCATAATTGCGAAAATAAATGCCAGTAAAAAGTTAAACAACGGTCCGGCAAAAACAGTGGCAATCCGGCTCCATACCGGCGCGTTCTGGAAATTTCCGCGATCCACATCCACCGGCACATTCCGCAAAGCGCCCCGTCCGGTTTTATCCGCCGGCGTGCCTGCGGCAGATGCCTCTTCTTTCGCCGCTTCCAGTCCGTCTTCCCCTTCAAAAATGCATGCACCGCCCAACGGGAACGCCCGCAGCGCATATTCCGTTTCCCCCTTTTTAAAGCCTGCAATCTTCGGTCCCATCCCGATTGCAAATTCATTCACACGGATGCCGTTCACTTTTGCAATCAGGAAATGACCAAATTCGTGTCCCATTACGATCACGAAAAAGATCAGTAAAAAAATGATGATTGTTCCGATCAAAGTTTCATCTCCTGCCTGATTTGTTCATAGGTCTCAGCCTCTGCCTGAAGGATCTGCACCACATCAGGATTTTCTATAATATGATGATGCTCCATCGCCATTTCCAGGATTTCCGGAATCTGCACGAAACGGATCTTTTTCTGAAGCAGAAGCTTGACAGCCATTTCATTCGCCGCATTGAAAACGGTCGGCATACTGCCGCCTTCTCTTGCCGCCCGATAGGCGAGCGCAAGTCCCGGAAACGTCTCGGTGTCCGGCGCTTCAAAGGTCAGCTGATGGATTGCAAACAGATCCATAAATGGCGCGTGCATCGGTCTTCTTTCCGGATAAACGAGGGCATACTGGATCGGCAGCTTCATATCCGGAAGCCCGAGCTGTGCAATCACCGCACCATCGTCATATTCCACTGCGGAATGCACAATGCTCTGCGGATGCACAACAACCTGAATCTGATCAAGGGATACGTCAAACAGCCACTTCGCTTCCATCACTTCCAGCCCCTTATTGACGAGGGATGCCGAATCAATTGTCACCTTTTTGCCCATCGACCAGTTCGGATGCTTCAACGCATCCTCCAGCGTCATCTGCTCTAAGTCCGCACGCTTTTTTCCGCGGAACGGACCGCCGGAGGCTGTCAGCAAGATTCTGTGGATCTGATTATCCGCTCTTCCCTGCAAAGACTGGAAAATTGCGGAATGCTCACTGTCTACCGGCAAAATCGGAACCTTTCTTTGAGCGGCCAGCGGCATGATGATATGTCCTGCTGTCACCAATGTTTCTTTATTGGCAAGCGCAATCGTCTTTCCGCTTTCAATCGCTGCGATGGTCGGACGGATACCGATCATGCCGACCACCGCCGTAACGACAACGTCGCTTTCCTGGAAAGACGCGATTTCCAGCAGTCCGTCCATCCCGCACACGATTTTTACCGGAAGATCTGAAACTCTCTGCCGAAGGTCAGCCGCCGCTTCCTCACTCCACATTCCCGCGATCTGCGGATGAAATTCCCGAATCTGTTTTTCCATCAGATCGACATTCTGTCCTGCTGCCAGCGCAACCGCCTGTAAATCCTCATTATCCCGGATAATTTCCAGGGTCTGGGTTCCGATTGACCCCGTAGAACCCAATATTGCTACTTTTTTCATATAGTTTTCCTCTCCTGTACCCGCTTATACACAATTCCGGAAAAATCCGAAACCTTTTTTTAATGAACCGCTCCGAGCAAAATGACCGAAAGGAAATAGATCACCGGTGCGGTAAATAACACACTGTCGAACCGATCCATGATCCCGCCGTGTCCCGGAATTATCTTTCCGTAATCTTTAATATCGTGATTTCGTTTGATTGCAGACGCCGAAAGATCTCCTACCTGGGAAATGACTGCACCGGCAGCACTGATCAGCGCAACCACCCAGATCATCGCATCGCTTCCGGTCTCCGGAATAAGAAACAGCCATGCGAATAATGCTCCCACCAGGGCAGAACCGACTACGCCTCCAATTGCACCCTCTATCGATTTCTTCGGGCTGAGCACAGGTGCCAGCTTATGTTTTCCAATTGCCATACCGGTCAAATAGGCACAGGTATCACAGATCCAGGAGCTGATAAAAATGAGCCACACCAGATATTTTCCCCAGCTCAGTTCCCGGGTCAGATAGATGAACGGAAACAGCACCCCCGGGTAAAATGCACAGAAAAAAACAGTCATCACCTGGTCTGCATGGTATTTTGGAAAATGGAACACATAGACGAACATCACTGCCAGAAACATCAGGACAATTACCCCGATTCCCCAGAGAAAGTTTTTGGAAAGCATCATCGCTGCGCCATACAGCACGATTCCGCAGCCTCCCATGATTTCCAGCAGCGTAAATTTGCCATCTTTTTCCACATGGCACGCCTTAATCAGCTCGCAGTAAGCTGTCAGGGAAAGCAGCAGACACACTGCCCCCAGAACAGGACCTCCGCTGATCAGAAAAATCAGCGCCAGCACAACCAGCACAACGCTGCTGCCAAATCTCGTCCAGAACATCATTACTCCTCCTTCACCAGCCCATATCTTCTGTCTCTATGATTATATGCCTCAATTGCCTTTTCCAGCTCTGCCTTTGAAAAATCGGGCCACGCCACCGGTGTAAAATAAAACTCTGTGTAGGCCAGCTGCCACAACAGGAAATTGGAAATCCGAAGCTCATTGCAGGTGCGGATCAAAAGATCGGGCTCCGGGATCCCTGCCGTATCCAGCGCAGCACTGATCTTTTCCTCGGTGATTTCCTCCGGTTGCAGAGTTCCTGCCTGTACCTGCTCTGCCAGATTCGTCACAGCGCGGCGGATTTCATCCCTGCCGCCGTAATTGATCGCAATCTGAAAATGCAGACCGGTGTTGTCCTTTGTCGCTTCCTCCAGCTCCGCAATCCGTTTGCGGATATCATCATCGAGCCCGGTCTTATCCCCGATCACGCGCACGCACATATTGTTCTGTGTTGCACGCTTTAAGCAGTTTTTCATATAATTGCGCAGAAGCGTCATCAGCGCGGATACTTCATCCTTGGGGCGATTCCAGTTTTCAGTGGAAAACGCATATACCGTCAGATAATGGATGCCCAAATCCCATGCATCCTCGCAGATCTGTTCTACGGTCTTTGCCCCCTGCACATGTCCGTAGTTGCGCGGCATGCCCTTTGCCTTTGCCCATCTGCCGTTTCCATCCAGAATAATCGCCACATGATTCGGAATATTCATTCTTTCTTTTCTCCTATCTGAGAGAAGGGGACAAGCCCAGCCTGCCCCCTTCTCCCTCACTATTCATGACAATATAATGCTTTCAGCGTGTACATTCCATTGTTCATCCTGGCAGAATGTACTTTTGTATCCGTTTTAAACGGTCATAATCTCTTTGGATTTTGCTTCTACCAGCTTGTCGATATCCTTGCCGAACTTGTCAGTCAGCTTCTGCAGCTGATCTTCCAGCTCCTTGATTTCATCCTCAGAAACGTCTTCCTTGCCCAGCTTCTTTAAAAAATCATTGCCATCACGGCGGACATTGCGGACTGCAACCTTTGCGTCCTCGCCCTTTTTCTTAACGTCCTTTACCAGCGCTTTACGGCGTTCCTCTGTTACCTCCGGGAATACCAGACGGATCACATTACCATCGTTAGATGGGGTGATGCCGATATCGGACGCCATAATTGCTTTTTCGATTGCTTTGATCAGGGATTTTTCCCAGGGTGCAATCTGGATCATGCGGGGTTCGGGAACAGTTACATTGCCCACCTGCTGCAGCGGCGTGGGAGAACCGTAGTAATCCACACGGATTTTGTCCAGTACATGCGGGTTGGCACGTCCTGCACGGATTGTCATGAAATCTGCTTCCAGATATTCACAGGTCTTTTCCATTTTTGTTTCAAACTGCTGTAATCTCTCGTCCATCTTGTTCTCCTATCCTCCTTATACCGTTACCTTGGTGCCAGTAAAATTGCCCTTTACTGTGTTGACAATGCTGTCTTTTTCATTTAAACCAAATACCCACATCGGCATCTTGTTGTCTCTCGCCAGAATTGATGCAGTCATATCCACTACCTGCAGATTTTTCTCAATTACCTCATGAATCGATACTTCGTCATACTTCTTCGCCGCCGGATTCTTCGCCGGATCGTCGTCATATACGCCATCAATCGCCTTAGCGAGCAGAATAACGTCCGCCTCTACCTCAATAGCGCGCAGCACAACGCCGGTATCCGTGGAAAAATACGGATGTCCCGTACCGCCTGCAAAGAATACGACCATTCCTTTTTCGAAATATTTGTTCGCGCGATCCTTGGAAAACAGCTTCGTAAAGGAACCGCACTCAAACGGTGTCAAAATGTTGGTCATCATGCCAACCGAACGGAAAATCTCTGAAACGTAGATGCAGTTCATCACTGTCGCAAGCATACCGATCTGATCCGCTTTGGTGCGGTCAATGTGCTCGCTGGTACGTCCTCTCCAGAAGTTTCCTCCGCCGATCACGATGCCGACCTGAATGCCGTCATCCACCAGCTGTTTTACCTGAAGCGCTACCGCCCTGACAGTATCCTCGTCAAAACCATGCTTCTTTTCTCCTGCAAGCGCTTCACCGCTCAATTTTAATAATATTCTCTGCATCTTTTCACCTTCCGTAAAACCGTAATATTGGCTCTGCATCGCTTACAAAGCCTTCTGCAGACAGTATATCATAGAATACTGAGAACGAAAAGTGAAAAATCTCTAAAACTGTAGTTGCAGTTTTCTCGCAGCTTCTGACGGACAATCCATACAACGGCGTGTGCGCTCTGCGGATATTCTATTGTTATGAATAAAATGCTTTTCTTTTTTGAATTCATATGCTATAATGTATGTCATGCAGATGTAGTTCATCGGTAGAACATCAGCTTCCCAAGCTGAGGAGGCGGGTTCGATTCCCGTCATCTGCTCTTTGTATGCCAGAAAGCCTGTAAATTCAAGACTTGACAGCCGTAAGGAGCTATAAGTCTTGTGGTTGGGCAGAAAAACGGTGCGACCGTGAAGGTCACACCGTTTTTTTTGCATCCAATTGCAGATTCTGCGATCATGGGTTCTTCTCAGCGCTTCGGAGCTGGCGCGTCAGCCTATTGCCTACACAGTCCACTTTTGGGGACTTGGCGGTGGATTTCAAGGATACGGCGGTCAGCTAAGATCTTAAATCCGGCATTCACGAAGTAAGTTATCGTCCTGTATGTTAAACAGACCACGTCTTAAAAGGTGTGTGCGTTCTTCATGTACTCTAAATAAAGACTGAACAGCACAGCACAGACGGGAACGCTGAACAGCATCCCTAAGATGCCGAATGCTTCGCCGCCGATCGTAACAGCCATCAGCACAAGCAATCCAGGAAGTCCGACAGACTTGCCGACTACCTTTGGGTAAATCAGATTTCCCTCAACCTGCTGTAAAATGAGTAAAAAGAGGATGAACCACAGCGCCTTGCCGGGTTCTGCCAGCAGAATCAAAAACGCACCAAGACCGCCGCCGATCCATGCGCCAAAAATCGGCACCAGCGCAGTGACAGCCACAAACGCGGAGACCGCACCGGCATACGGAATCCCAAGGATCAGCATTCCAAAGAAGCACAGAACACCGATGATAACCGCTTCCGTAAGCTGCCCGCTGACAAAATTTGTGAAGGTCTGGTTTGTCAGAGCAGCAATGCTCAGAAGCCGCTGCGCCTTCTTTTGCGGAAAGACTGTCACAATGAGTTTTTTCAAATGTGCCGCAATGACTTCCTTCTTTGCAAGCAGATACAGTGCAAAGACAAGACCCAAAAGGACATCCACCAAAACCGACAGGACAGAGGTTGCCGCACCCCATGTCACGGTGAGGATGCCGCTTTCCTCGTCGCTGATCAAGATGGTGACCTTCTCAATCAACAGATCAGAATTTATGGCATATTCGGGCAGGACAATGTTATATTTTGCAGCAAACTGGACAACCCCTGCCCACCACCGCCCGATTTTCTCCACATAGACCGGAATGTTTTGGATAAACTCATCGCCGGATTCCCGCAAACTGGGGATCATCATAAACACTACGGCGAACAAAATTCCAAGAACGAGCACGGTGCTTATTGTCAGGCACACGGGGCGGGTCAGCTTTGCAGGAACCTTGCGGCAAGCCTTGTTCCAGCAGCATTCCAACGGTCGAAGGATTACGTTGATCAAAAATGCAATTGCCCCGCCGATCAGAAACGGAGTAAACAGCGCAAGCACCTTGCCGAAAAAACGCAAAACAGCGTCAAGGTTTACCAGCGCCCATGCAAATACAATCAGCAGCACCAGTGCACGGGTGATATAACGAATGATCGTCTCGTCCGGCCAGTTACTTTCCTGCGCTGTAGGATTCCCGTTTCTGTTACCGACTGTGTTTTTCGTTTTTTTCTCCATGTTTTTCCTTTCCATGATAGTTTATTGTTCGCAGTCCAAACACAGGTCGCATTGCCTGACTGTAAGGAAGGATACCCTGTACGCACTCAGTTCGGAGACCGTGATCTCCAAATTCTGCACAGCAAAGGAATCGCCCTTGGTGGGGACTCTATTCAGCTGCTCCATGACCCAGCCGCCGACAGAAACACTGTCCGATTCCAGCTTGATGTCAAAGAATTCCGCAAAATCCTCCAGGCTGACGGAGCAGTCCACGCGATAGGTATTCTCGTCCAGCTTTTCAAAATCTTCCTCCACCTCGTCGTGTTCGTCCCAAATTTCACCAACCAGTTCTTCCAGAATATCCTCCATCGTAACAATACCAAGCGTTCCGCCGAAATCATCTACGACCACGGCGATATGGGACTTCTGATGCTGGAGCATTTTCAAAATATCCCGGATTTTTGTGTACTGATAGACAAACAACGGTTTCGTCATGATCTCCGCAATGGGCTGATCCGTCATCTTGCCGTTGATATAGAAATCCTTCTGATGAAGAACGCCGACGATCTGATCAATGGTATCCCGGTAGACCAGCAGACGGGAAAAGCGGGACTGGGTAAAGGCTCTGGAAATTTCCTCATGACTCTTGTCGATGTCCACGGCTTCCAGGTCAATTCGATGGGTCAAAATTTCTGCCGCCGTCAGGTCACGGAATTCAAGGGCATTGCGCAGCAGCTCGCCTTCGTTTTCGTCAATTCCGCCGTCCTGCTCCACGTCCTCCATAAAAAGGAGCAGTTCCTCGTGGGACATTTTTGCATCGTCATCCGTCTTGAAGAAGCGGGAAACCAGCTTCTTCCACTGGGAAAAGAGGAAATTCAGCGGCGTCAGAATCAAAATCCAAAGGCGAATAAACGGAGCACTGAACAAAGCGAAACGTTCCGGGGTATCCTTTGCAACACTTTTAGGGGTGATCTCACCAAAAATCAAAACAACGATCGTTACGACGACCGTAGAAATTGTCGCGCCAATATCGCCATAAAGCCCTACGAACAAAAGTGTGCCGATGGATGCCACCATGATATTCACGATATTGTTGCCGATCAGGATAGTGGAGATCAGCTTGTCATAGTCTTCAGATAGCTTGAGCGCCAGCGCTGCCCGCTTGTTTCCATTGTCCGCCAACACCTTGAGGCGGGTCTTATTCAGGGACGAGAACGCCGTTTCTGTGGCGCTGAAATAGGCGGACATGGCAATACAGACCACCATTGCGAAAACACTTCCAAAATAATTCATTTCAAACTCCTTTATGTTCTGTTCCTACGATTATTTCATACAAAAAAACACGTCTATACCCGATATCGCAGCAAAGGGCGTAGATATGTCACATACGAACAGACCATATAAGAGCGGCTGCCGTTATCGTCGCTACTGTCGTTTTCCACGGATTTCTTCCTCCTTTTTATTTAGTGTTTCCATCATAGCATTTTCGTGGTGTAGATTCAGTAAAGAAACAGATGCGGTACAATATCCTCCTGCGAGAAATCTTGAAGCGCTTCCGCTTATGCGGTATAATAGTGCCGCAGTATCGTTCAGGAGAAACAGGATGAAGAACCGTCAACGACAAAAGGATATTCTATTTTCGATCCTAATTTTTTGCAGCGCCTTTGCTGTCAATTTGCTTATTCAGAAGCTCTTTACCACGCAGACACTGGTACCCATGATTTTTGTGTTCGGCGTGTTTTTAATCTCGTTGAAAACCCACGGGTATTGCTATGGCATCATTTCGGCCATCGTCAGCGTGTTTGCGGTGAATTTTGCTTTCACCTATCCATACTACGCTTTTGACTTTTTTGTAGAAGAAAGCATCTTATCCGCTGTCATCATGCTGGTCGTCGCCATTTCCACCAGCACGCTTAACATTCGTATCCGCGATCAGGAGAAGCTGCGCTCAGAAAATGAAAAAGAGAGAATGCGGGGCAATCTGCTGCGGGCGATCTCCCATGACCTGCGCACGCCCCTTACCTCCATATACGGGTCATCCTCCACACTGATTTCTAAGTATGATGCGCTGCCGAAGGAACAGCAGCTCAAGTTGTTGGGAGAAATTCAGGAAGACAGCGAATGGCTCATCCGCATGGTTGAGAATCTCCTGTCTGTCACAAGGATCGACGGTGCGAAGGTGGAGGTCGTGAAAACTCCCACCGTTCTTGATGAGCTGATCGACTCCGTTTTGATGAAGTTTTCTAAAAAGCATCCGAGTCAGAAGGTCATCACACAGATACCGGACGAGTTTGTGGACATTCCCATGGATTCTCTCCTTATTGAACAGGTGCTGCTGAATCTTCTGGAAAACGCTGTATTCCACGCAAAAGGCATGACAAAACTGATGCTTTCCGTTTCTCTCGCAGGAGACAAGGCGGTATTTGAGGTTGCTGACAACGGCTGCGGCATCCCGGAGGATGCACTTCAAAAGATTTTTACCGGGAGCTACGAAAAAAACGCTGCGCCGGTGGACGGGACACGCAGCAATATGGGGATCGGACTGTCTGTGTGCGCCGCCATCGTCAAGGCACACGGCAGTGACATTACCGCAAAAAACAAAAGTGGCGGCGGTGCGGTATTTAGCTTTGCTCTGGAAAGAGAGGGTGAGGACGATGGGCAATAACAAATTTAAGATCCTGATCGTAGAGGATGAAGCCAACATCCAAAGCTTCATTAAAGCAAATCTGGAAACCAGCGACTATCAGGTTCTCTGCGCGGAGACCTGTGCGCTCGGCATGATGATGTACGCTTCCCATCATCCGGACCTCATCATTCTGGATCTCGGCCTGCCGGATCGGGATGGCATGAGTTTGATTCAAGAGGTGCGAAAGACGGACACTGTGCCCATCATTGTGCTCTCCGCCCGTTCCAGCGAGAGGGACAAAGTGGAGGCGCTGGATCTCGGGGCAAATGATTATATCACCAAGCCCTTTGGCACGGAGGAATTGTTGGCTCGGATCCGGGCCGTTCTCCGCAGCCATCGACACAGCGAAGAGAATGAAAGTACTCCCGGCGGGAAATTCCGCTTTCAGGACTTGCTGATCGATTACGATACACGACAGGTTTTTGTAGGTAAAGAAGAGATCGACCTGACCCAGACGGAATACAACATCATGGCGTTCCTCTCCATTCACGCTGGAAAGGTGCTGACGTATACTGCGATCATCCATACTGTCTGGGGGTATTCTGACTACGGCAGCGTCAAAAAGCTGCAAGTCAACATGAAGAACATCCGCAAGAAAATGGGCGTGACGCCCGGCGAAAAGCGCTATATCATCAATGAGCTAGGTGTCGGATACCGTATGCTGGCAGAGGATGAAATTGCTGCGGATTCCTTTCTTTGATGAACATAAGTTGATTCTGCACAATTCAATTATTGCTCTCTGGTATGATTTTGATAGGAATACTTTACTGTTCACCCGCGCCATTCGCATCTCATTTTTGCTCATAAAGTGGCGCTCCCTCCGTACTTTTTTGTAAGCAGATTTTCATGCGAGCATGAAATCTGCTTACAAAAAAGTACGAGTGAACTGTAACGGAAATACTATTTATTGCGATTTCGTTGCAAAGCTTTTTGAAAAATAGTAACATAGACCTGTGATAAAGGAACTTTTTTTCAGAAAAAGGAGGATGGAATATTGAAAAAGAAACTTCTGGCATTCGCTCTCGCCCTCACCATGTGTCTGGGCTCCGGTATGACGGCAAACGCCGCAATGATTGTCAAAAACAATATGAGCGCACTGAATACACTGAATACAATAAACAAAAACACCTCTTCCGAGACCTCTCTGCACAAAGAAATTATGAAAAAGTACAAAATAACATATACCCCGGAAGCCCTTGAAGCTTTAAGGCAGGTTTTCAAACCCGAACGGTATGCAATAGCATATCCGGATGTTGCAAAGGCCTTTGGAAATGACTCAGAAGCGCTTTGGAACCATTTTGTTATTTTCGGTTTGAACGAAGGAAGATCTGATATTAATTCTGACTTCAATGTTTTTGCATACAGTTCCGCTTATCCGGATCTGCAAAAGGCGTTTGGCGACGATCTTCTGGCATACTATGTTCACTATGTAAATTTCGGCATCAAAGAAAACCGAAAATATACGACCATTGACGCAACGACAAAAGCCGGCTTTACAGTCAGCGGAATGAACGGACAGATCCTTGCATCCCCCAGACTGATCGTCCCTTCCAGTGCGGACAACAGCTCTGTTTCGAACATCCTGTCCTCTTTGGCCTTACCATCTTCTGCCGCTCCAACCCCAGTGCCGACACCTGCACCAACACCGGAGCCGACAACACCAGAACCGGAGGTCCCCTGCAATCATGAGTTCGACGGCAGGAAACAGATCACCGGAACAACTATGCACGGTCCCGTATGTGTCCTCTGTGGATATATCAACGAAAAACAGGCAGAAAGCTGTACCGTTGATCATTATACCGCTGATGATTCTTCCCATAAAGAAATCTGTGGTGCATGCGGCGGCGTTATAAAAGAAGAATCCCATCTGTATACCTATACAACCGAGACTGCCGAAGACGGCGTGCGGATTCACAAGGGAACCTGTTCCGTGTGTGGACATACAATGGATGGCGCATGTGTATTTGATCCGGACGGTATCTGTGAGATCTGTGGTCAATCCTGTACACATGAATACACCGTCGGGCAAAGTCTTGATGAATCCTATCATCAGCTGGTCTGTGAATTCTGCGGTCATACCGAAAAAGAAGAGCACCAAATTGGCGAATCTGCAGACAGTCAAAAATATTGCACCGCTTGCGGTTATTCCTTGAACGAATAAGTCTCAACGCCAACATCCAGAAAAGTCTTCCGTTTTTGCGGAGGACTTTTTTTGCAGCAAAAAGCAAAACACCGCTTCCCCGTTTCAGAGGAGGCGGTGTTCCAAAGGAAACCACACGAATAAATTTAATTTGTTATTCGATCTAAAACTTAGCCTGTCGGCCATGCATCAAAGCTTGGGAGCTTTGGCAGTCTGCAGTGTTTCCTGTCTTACTCCGCTTGCTGCTGTAAAGACAACTTCAACAGGGCCGCTGATGGAAGGAAGTGCGAAAGAAACTGCATCACCCTTGATAACAACGGGCAGTACTGCGTAGCTTCCGTCTGCTCTCTTGTACATTGCTCTGATGGTTTCGTTTTCAGCAAGCTTATAGCTGCCAACGATCTCTTTCAGGCTTCTCATAACAGAGATGGAACCCTTGCTCGCTACCAGTTCTCCGTTCGTAGTGGTCAGGTAAATCTTCTTGGTGCACAGATATTTTACCTTGCCTTCGTTATTCAGGATGGAAATATTTTTCTCACCGCTCTGGTTAATTACTTTGACTTTTTTTGTATTCAAGGCACTTGCCAGATGGCTTGCAGATGCAGTGTCAACAGTCGGTTCTACGACCAACAGCACAGCGCTTGCATCCGCTGTACGATTTCCTTTTACTGTTGCGAAAGTTGTTCCAGGAGCAACTGCGCTGTTAGGGCCGGTTACATTGCCGACGCCCGCCTGTGCTGTTGTGCCTGTTACAGAGCTGTCAACCACGATCTGTTCTGCAGGTGTATTACCTGTATTCAGAGACGGGCTGGGAGCTGCAAATGCGGTCATGCTCATAGAGCATGCGAGTACAAGTGAAAGAACAATTGCCATTTTCTTTTTCATGTCAATCATCCCCCTTTCGTAAAATTGTGTGGCTTCTGTTTTTATATTAACAGGCGGTTTCCCGTCTGCCAATACCGTTTTATCCGGCGTGCAGGTCAATCCGCCGCCTCTTCATAAAATACGTCCAGCACCAGCTCATACAGTGCTGTTTCATCGGGATAAAATTCTTCGAATTTTTCTCCCATTTTGACCGTTCCCGTCATGGAATAAAAATCGTCGTCCCCAAAGCTGTAGGACAGCGCCTGACCTGCCAGGTAAACTGCTTCATCCGCAGTCACATCCGTTACCATGTACGGTGTAATCTGTGTATACAATTGCAAAGGAAGCGTCATATCCTGCTTCATCGCTTCTTTTGCCTGAAGGATAAATTTCTTCAAATACTGCTTTTGACGCTCCAGGCGTGCTTCTGCACTCTGTTCCTGCGCCGTATCGCGATAACGAATAAACCGGTACGCCGCATCACTCTTTAAATGCACCTCGGCTCCGGTTGTCCAGCCCTTTTCCAGTCCGTTTGCAGATTCCGGAATCACGACGTCCACACCGCCGACCGCATCGTTTAACTTCGACACAACCGGCATGTTCAGCGCGCAGTAACCGTGGATCGGAAGGCCATAGAACAGATTGGAAACCGCATCCAGGCTGTTTTCGCAGCTTTCTTCCAAACCGTCCCCGTAAGCGTGGGAAAGTGCAATCTGTGCAGTCTGTCTTCCGGAATATCTCCCGTTCTTATCATACACATTCATGGAAGCCATGGTATCGCGGTTGATTCCGATCACGCTGATCTTTTTCTCTCCCGGATCGAGCACAGCCAGAAACAGTGCATCCGCCTGGCCGCCCTTAAAGAGATTGGAAGAAGCCTTTACTTCTCCTTCTTTATCAATTCCTAAAAACAAAAAGGTCAGAATATCCTTTTTGTAGGTATAAACCTTTCCATGATACCGGATACTTCCCGCCTCCAGTATCATCTCGCTTTCCGCTTCCGATTCAGCCTGCTGCATCAACTCCGGTACCGCTTCCTGTTTTTGGGAAAGCCTGCTCTGACCGCTGTAGTTCATCCACAGCCACCCTGCCGATACAGTAATTCCAAGTAACAGAAGCACAAGTAACAAAATCAAGAAAAAAAGACCAACTTTTGAAATTGCGGAACGCTTTTTCGTCCTTTTTTTCCTGCGTTTTCTCTTTTCCTGCTCCATTACTGTTCCTCAACCAAAACTGCCTGCACCAGATACCGCTGATCCGGCTCGCCGCTCACACCGGTTTCCAGCGTAATCAGCTTGTCATCCTCCGTCACATCCATCGTATCATCGATAAAAGCATCGATCTGACGAATGGAAAAGACTTCTTCCAGATAATTGCGGAAAATAATCGGATCTGAAAAATCATATGCGGCAATCAGATGCCTGTCGTCATACGGATATGCTGCAAAAATGCGGTAGACAAGCATCTTCTCCGGCAGATAAATCCGCACTTCCCGATTTTCATCAAAAAAAGTACGATCCTGATACTCATGAAGCTTTCCAAAACGATCCAAGGTGTTATGTCCGTAAATCACGGTATTGCCATCAGAAAAATCTATATCGTTGGCTGTCTCTGTATAAATTGCCCCATCTTCCGCCTCTTCCTTTGCAGCGTTATGGGTTAGATAATATTCATCGTCTATGCTGCTCTGCAGAATTGGCTGGCTGATGCCCGTTCCAGGAATTTCCAGCCACGCATATGCATCTGCATTCAGCGCGCAGAGTTCATTCAATTTCAAAGGAATTTCTGCATCCGACTGCAGAACCGCTTCCACCTGTGCTGCGTCCACTGCTGCCTCTGCTTCTTCGATAGAAGTTTCCTCTGCAGAGCTGCTCTGCGTTATTGTCTCAGCGCCTGTCGTATCCGCCGTCTCCGGATTCGAAGAGCTGCATCCGGACAGCGTTACTCCAAAAACACAGATGCCTGTCAGAATTCCTCTCAACAGCCCGTTACAGGCTGCCGGTTTTCTTTTTTTCAAATTCTCCTCACATTCTGCCGCAATACGCAGCCAAATACTCAGGCAACAATAGAATGCACGCTCTGCGAGCATTCTATTGTCATAAATAAAATGTACACTTTGGGAACACTCTATTGATATGAATCATTAAAACTGTCTTTTATCTGGCGCCCTTTTGTGTAAAGACCTCCAGGAAAGTTTTCAATAAAATCTTAATGTCCAGCCAGAAAGACCAGTTATCGATATACTCTACATCCAGCTTTACAATTTCTTCGAAATCCGTTATGTCGCTGCGCCCGCTCACCTGCCACATTCCGGTCAGACCGGGGCGAAAGCTCAAGCGTTTCTTATGATACGGGCTGTACTGCGCAAACTCATCCAACGTCGGCGGACGGGTTCCCACAAGACTCATATCGCCCTTTAAAATATTGATAAACTGCGGAAATTCATCCAGGCTCGTCTTTCGTAAGAAAGCCCCCACCTTTGTAATCCGCGGATCGTTTTCCATCTTAAACATCAGGCCGTTCATTTCATTCTGCGCCATCAGTTCTTTTTTGCGCTCTTCCGCATCCGCATACATGGAACGGAATTTGTACATTTTAAAAATTCTGCCGTTCCGTCCAACCCGTTTCTGTGCAAAGAAAATCGGTCCAGGAGACTCCAGCTTGATCATCGGCCCGACGATCACCGTCAATATTCCTAAAAATACACAGCCTACCAGCGCTCCGACCAGATCCAGCAGCCGCTTCATCGCCAGCTGCCCAACCGGTACAAAACGATTCGCATAGGTAATCGTATAAAAGCGCCCAAACTGCGTCAGAGCTTTCTGGCTCGCACCGGACAGCTCCGGAACAGGAATCCGGTAATGAATCGTCAGTCCCATTTCTGCCAGCGTTTCCAAAACATGCTTCATCTCTTTGCTCTGGGTATCCGCAACTGCAACGATCACTTCATCCAGGGACGCGCTTTTACAGTAATCGATCAGATCATCTGCCCCGGCTACGACCGACATTCCGCCGACCTCGTCATTTTCCGGTTTCTCGCCCAGAAATGCCAGTCCACAGAACTCATAGCTGTAATCCTTAAAATTTTTCATATCCATGACGAGCGGCACTGCGAACACATCGTCCGCAACCAACAGTGTCTTCCTGCTCTCCCGAAAAATCCGGTACAAAGACGGCAGACACTTTTTCCAGAGCTGGTGCACAATCAGCATCAGGATACAGTCAATCAGAAGAAAATAGAAGAACACCAGACGCGAGTAAGCATCCAGCAGTCCCATAAAATACAGTACAACCGCCGCGCCCGCAAAACTGATTGCATTATTGCGAATCACACACATGCATTCATGCAGCGGTCCCCGCAGCATCATGTTCCGGTACAGGCTGCCAAACAGGTTCATTGCCAGAAAAACGACAAGCACTGCTCCGAGCAAAAGGCCGAAATCCATCCGGGCATCATCGCTCTCAAACAGCCGACCATTTCGAATATAGTTTGCCAGAATCAGGCTCACGACAATCGTCAGACAGTCCAGCAGCAAAATCATCAGATTCTGCAGATTTGATCTTCTCTGATACATTTTTACAGTCCTTCCATTTTGATTGTAAAAGCTAATTATACATTCTACACGGTTTTAAACTGCAATGCAATTCCGTGAAAACGTACTTTTCCGGCAGCAATAAACTTCAGAAAACCAGGTTTCTCCGGGTTGGAATTAAAAAACAAGGGATCCTTCATACGCTCTTTTCCTCCTGTTTCTGGTAGGCAGCAATTTCCCGGCGAAACGGAATTTTCTATTTTCTTTACAGCTTGCTCACAATCCGATTGCGGATTTTGCGGGTCATGGAAAACGTGCCTGCGTCCACCTTCTGCATCCCCATCAGGATGGTCGTCTTTTCATTAGGCAGGTTTGCAAAGTAAACGCCCAGCCAGCCGTCCCAGCCATATTCATCCTGCATTGCAAGATAACCGCACTGCGCCGGATTTTTGCAGACGCGCATCAGGTTGCCGTAGCTGTAGCCGTCCAGTCCGACCCATTCAGAAAATACCTTCTGAGAAACCGGCATCAGCTCCGGACTGGTAAAATACTTCGTCGTCTTTTCGCTCAGCACCCGCACGCCGTTTAAGCTTCCGCCCTGCATCAGCATCTGTGCAAATTTCATATAATCATCCAGCGTCGAAGCAAGTCCCGCACCGCCCGACTCAAAGGCAGGGGACTTTTCCATCCGGTTTGCAACGACCAGATGATCCTGCGTATAGCGCTTCAGTACGTTTTGACCATTTTGGTCAATTTCAGTCTGGTATACTGCCGCCAGTCGGTCCTGCTTTTCCTCCGGTACCCAAAACGCCGTATCCTTCATTCCAAGCGGCTCGAAAATTTCTTCTTGCAAAAATTCCCCGAACCGTTTGCCGGACGCAGCTTCAATAACCGCACCGAGCACATCTGCAGAGGAACCGTACTGCCAGCCCTGCCCGGGCGCATAAAGCAGCGGGCACTTTGCCAGTGCATCCGCCACATTCCTTGTCGTCATCGCCTCTGGCGTATGCATCCGTTCCTTTCCCTCTTCGAAAACGTGCTCATACATCCGCCCCGGCTCCGTCGTCGTATCGCCATAAATCAGCCCCGACGTCATCCGTAAAAGATCGACAACCAGCATCTCCCGTTCTCCGGGCAAAAGCGCTTCGCATCTGCCGTTGCGCCAGATTTTTTGTTCGCGGAATGCAGGCAGGTATTCTGCAACCGGCTGATACAGATCCAGCTTGCCGCGCTCCATCAAAATCATCGCAGCCGCTCCGGTAACCGGTTTCGTCTGGGAATATAACCGAAAAATCGTATCGCGCTTCATCACACGTCCATTTTCGATATCCGCCATGCCTTCCTGGCAGTCGCAGATTTCTTTTCCATCCTGCACCGCCAGTACTGTCACACCCGCTACACTGTTGTCGCCGATGTATTCTTTCATAATCTCCCTTACTTCTTCTGAAAGTCCCTTCATCCCCGTCTTCTCCCTTCTGAAATATACAGCTTTTCGTGCGATACACGCCACTTTTCAGGCTGTTTCCACCTGCTTTGTTTTCTTTTTATCCGGAAGCTGTACGCAGATCACCGCTGCAAACACGAGCGCGCAGCCCAAAAGCTCCCGCGCCGAAAGCTTCTGTCCCAGAATCACCCAGCCTGCCAGCACGGAAAAAACAGATTCCATGCTCAAAATCAGGGATGCCGCTGTTGGCTCCACTTTTTTCTGTCCGACAACCTGAAGCGTATACCCAACGCCGCTGGACAGAACGCCCGCGTATAAAACCGGCACGATTCCGGCAAATAATGCATCCCAGGACGGATGCTCCGTTAAAAACGCAAGCACCAGACAGATGACACCGCTCGTCAGAAACTGCAGACACGAAAGCTTTACGCCATCCACCTGCTCTGCGAAATGATCCACCACCAGAATATGAATAGAAAATACTAACGCGCAGCCAATCACCAGCGCATCCCCCAGTCCGATCCGAACGCTTCCGGAAATACATAGAAGATACATTCCGATTAACGCAACCACAACGCTGCACCATACCTTCACACCTGGAATGCGGCGCACAAAAATCCCGAGCAGCGGCACGATAACGATATAGAGCGTCGTCAGGAATCCTGCTTTTCCCACTGACGTATACCGGATACCAAACTGCTGCAGAAGGCTTGCCGCACACAGCGCGATACCGCAGCATACGCCGCCAGGCAAAAGCGCACCGGATTTATTTTTTTTCGCAGAAGCATCTGCTGCGCCTTTTTTGGCTTCCATCCGTTCTTTTGTCCAGATCACCGGCAGGAGCACAATGCCGCCAATTAAAAACCGGGCTGCATTAAACGTACACGGCCCCATGTAATCCATTCCAACGCTCTGCGCCACAAAGGCAATGCCCCAGATAAATGCGGCAAGAAGCAGCAGAAAGCCGCTCCGCACAGATTCAAACTGCTGTTTCATTTGTCTTGTCCCCTGTTGTCACTTCGGCAGTCTTGCCACAATCTCTGCAACAATCTCCCGAATACTTTTGTTTTCACAGTCCACTGTAATGTCCGCATAACGCTCGTATAGCGGGACACGCTCATCGTAAAGCTGCTGCAGCGTCTGTCCCTCCCGCAGCGTAATGCCGCGTTTGCGCAGATCGCCCAGACGCGCTGCGATCGATTCGCACGACAGCTTCAGATAGATTACAACACCGATTTTTTTCAGATGCTGCATGGCTTCCCGCCCATAAATCACGCTGCCGCCGGTCGCAATGACAGAATGCTTGACTGCCAGATCCGCATTGATCCGATTTTCCACCTGCCGGAAACCGTCGTCACCCTGCTGTTCGATGATCTCATGCAGTAAAAGTCCGGTTTGCTCCTGAATGACCAGATCGGAATCCACGAAATGATATCCCTGCTGCTTTGCAAGCACGACACCGACCGTGCTTTTTCCTGCGCCGGGCATGCCAATCAGTATCAGATTTTTCATAGGATTATTCTCCTAAATAAGCGACTACTTCTACTTCACATAAAACATCCTTGGGAAGCTTTTTCACTGCAACACAGCTTCTTGCGGGCTTTCCGGTAAAATATTTTTCGTATACTGCGTTAAATGCAGCGAAATCGCCCATATCATCCAAAAAGCAGGTTGTCTTTACCACATGGGTATAGTCGGTTCCGGCCTCAGCCAAAATTGCGCCGATATTTTTCATGACCTGCTCTGTCTGCGCCTCGATGCCTTCCGCTTCGATCGCTCCGTTTGCCGGGTTGATCGGAATCTGTCCGGATGCAAATAAGAAATCTCCTGCAACGATCGCCTGAGAATAAGGGCCGATTGCAGCCGGTGCTTTCACAGTTGAAATTACTTTAAACATGTCTTTTTCCTCCTCTGGGTACGTCCCGCTTCGGGGCTTTCGTTTTTTTAGTATAGCACGCTTTTTCCTGTACTGTCACTCCGAAAATGCCACAGTCACATAAAATCCCCTTGGATTTTCTACAACGCTCGTCACATCGCCCTCCCGTGCGAGCAAACGCTCCCGAAACGGATAATTGCCCGACATCGCAAGGGACGGATCGATCGTATAATAATAATTGCTCGGAAGTACGCCCTCCGTCACGGTCACATGGTCGCCCTCTTTTAACAGACCCGGACGCTCCATTTTAAACTCCATCATTCTGACACCCATACTTCGCCTTCTTTCTGTGCAAGCCTGCTTTCGAAACACAATGGCTGCACACTTTCCATCCACACATGTCTCATGTCATAAGCTGCCAGCCGCCCCCTACGCGCCTTCCCTTTCAAACGCCGTTTCCGCATCGTCCGAGGTACTTACCGCATACGCTGCATACCGCCCGGCATCGCTTTCTTTACACGACACGGAAATCAGCACGCCGTCTGCCTCATAGGAAATGCTGCGCACAAGCGCCTGCTCCTGCAGCCTCGAAACCGCCGCACCATCCGTATACGGAATCAAAAACGTGCATTCCCGGTAATCGCCAAACAGCTTCTTCTGAATCAGCTCCAGCAATTCGGCAAGCCCAATTCCCTGCTTCGCAGACAGATAAATCCGATCGCCTAAAACTTTGGGAAGCTCGCTTTCTTCCATCACGAAATCGGCTTTATTCATCACATACAGACAGGGAATCTGTCCCGCCTGCAGCTCTTTTAACGTCTCTTGTGTCACCTCCATCTGCTCCCGGTGATGCGGATCGGAAAAATCGACCACCTGCAGCAGCAGATCTGCCGTGCATGCTTCTTCCAGTGTGGAGCGGAATGCCTTGACCAGCGTATGCGGCAGCTGGCTGATAAACCCTACCGTATCCGACAGCAGAAAATCCCGGTTGTCTCCGGGGCTGATTCTGCGCACCGTCGTATCCAGCGTGGCAAACAGCATATCCTTTTCCAGAACCTTTTTCTCCGTGTCGCCCATCCAGATGTCCAACATTTTGTTCATCAGCGTCGACTTACCCGCGTTTGTATAGCCTACCAGAGCCACCGACGGCAGTTCGCTTTCTTTCCGGCGCTTGCGCTGTGTCTCCCGGTCCTTTTCCATGACCTTTAATTCCCGGTTCAGCTCGCTGATACGCTTTTCAATCCTTCTGCGGTCGAGCTCCAGCTTCTTTTCACCGGCACCCTTGTTGGAAAGACCACCGCCGGCACCGGCACCGCCGCCCGCTCCGGCGCCGCCGCCCTGTCTGGAAAGCGCATCCCGCATTCCGACCAGACGCGGCAGAAGATACTGCAGATTCGCACTTTCGACCTGCAGACGGGCTTCTTTTGTCCGAGCGCGCCTGTCAAAAATTTCCAGAATCAGGTTCGTCCGATCCCAGACCGGAACCTCCAGCTGATTCTGCAGGTTTCTCTGTTGGGACGGTGTCAGGGAGTTGTCAAAAATCACGCAGTCTGCATCCAGCATGGAAACCAGATTTTTGACCTCTTCCACCTTTCCTGTCCCGATATAAAAGGCATTATTGACCATCGGAAGATTCTGCACAACCTGCGCCGCTGCTTCGATCTCACACGCCTCCGCAAGGTTTTCCAGCTCCTCCATCGAATGGTCAAAATCCAGATTTTCGTTTAGATTAACCCCTACTAATATTGCTTTTTGCATTGATACCTCCTGTTCAGGTTTTTGTTTGGGTGCTTTGTCCACCATCCAGCTTCCGGATCAGGACGATATAAACCGGAATCAGTAAGGAAAGGGCGGTCAGCCATGCAAATGGAGTTGCAAAGCAGACGGCACGGTAGCCAAACGGAACGGACAACACAGACGCACACAGAATTCTCGCAGCCAGCTCAATCACGCAGGCTGCAAACGGTGCCCAGGTATTGCCCACGCTCTGGATCGCGGTGCGGTAAACAAGCAGCGCCCCCAGAAAGAAATAAAACGGCACAACCGTGAACAGATAATCTTTGGAATACTGCATGATTTCCGCCGTCGGGTTTGTGACAAACATCGGGACAACGAAGTTCTGTCCCAGTAAAAGCAGCGCTCCCATCGCAAAATTCATCGCCGTCAGCATTAAAAAGCAATGCCATACACCTTTTTTGATCCGGTCCATTTTACCTGCACCATAGTTTTGCGCAACATAGTTGGCGATGCCGATTCCGACCGCGTTATCCACTAAAACGGAGAGCTGATCCACCTTGTTTGCCGCCGTATAGCCTGCAATCGCATTCGTACCGATCCGGTTGACCGCCGCCTGCATCGCAAGTTGACCGATACACATGACGGACATCTGGAATCCCATCGGGAATCCGACTTTTAAATGACGCCATGCCGCCTCTGCAGAAAACCACCATTCTCTCGCAGAAAAATGCAGGATTGTAAAACGTTTCAGCGCAAACACAATGCACAATGCCGCGGAAATTGCCTGCGCCAGCACGGTCGCCCATGCAGCTCCCGCCACGTCCATGCCGAACGGAACGATAAATACCACGTCCAGCACAACATTTAACACCGAAGAAAAAATCAGAAAATACAGCGGTGTCCGGGAATCTCCCAACGCGCGCAGAATATTGGAAATCATATTATAAAAGACCGTAGCGCCGTTTCCCAGAAAGATAATAAACAGGTAGGTATACGTCCGGTCGTAAATATCCACCGGCGTGTTTAACATCCGCAGAATCGGATGCACCATGCTACAGCACAGAACCGTCAATACGATTGTAAACAGCGCGCTGATCCATACAGACGCCGATACGGATTCGCGTACCTGCTTTTCATTTCCCGCGCCGAATGCCTGTCCCAGTAAAATTCCACATCCGCCGGTCAGTCCCTGAATGAAGCACAGCACAAAATATACAATCGTCGCCGTCGCCCCGACCGCAGCCAGCGCATCCGCCCCCAGCGTCCTTCCGACAATCATACTGTCTGCCAGCGTATAGAACAGTTGGAACAGATTTCCGCCGATTACCGGCAGTGAAAACCCGGCAATCACCTTCCAGGGAGTTCCCTGGGTCAAATCTTTTGTCCTATCCTTTGCCATCTTCTTTTGCTCCTGTTATAAGATATCAAAAGATGCCTTACGGATTTTTTCACCTACGCATCCCGGCATCTAATCAGCCCTTATTGTATAGTAGGTTTTCCGGTTTGTACAGTTCTTTTTTGGTATGAAATTCATAAATGAACCAATACTGTTCTCAGAAACGTTTTCGAAAGGGAGATTAGAAAATTACCATGAATAAAACGACTGAAACTTCTTTCTGTTCCCGCCCTGCAGCACTGTTTGCCTGCGGCAGGCAGAGCATCCGTCTTCCTGTCCCGGTCTATATCCGCTCCAGCGCCTCTGTCGTCGGCAGCAGAGAAAAGCAGGGACCGCTCGGGGAGCTGTTTGACTTTGCAGGAGAAGACGACCTGTTTGGCTGCGATACCTGGGAGGATGCGGAAAGCAGTCTGCAGCGCGACGCCCTGCATCTGGCGCTCCAAAAGGCTGGACTGCATTCTACGGATATCCGATATCTTTTTGCAGGTGACCTGCTCGGACAGAGTATCGCCACAAGCTTTGGGCTGATGCAGTATGAACGCCCGCTTTTCGGGCTCTACGGCGCCTGCTCCACCTGCGGGCTGTCGCTCACACTCGCGAGCCTCGCCGTTTCCGGCAGCTTTGCGGATTTTGCCGCCTGCGTCACAAGCAGCCATTTCGCCAGCGCAGAAAAGGAATTCCGTTTTCCGCTCGGCTACGGCAATCAGCGGCCGCTTTCCGCCTCCTGGACTGTGACCGGAAGCGGTGCGTTCATCCTCGCAAACGCTCCATCTGGGCATGATCGCGCGATGATCACAGGCCTTACTCCCGGAAAAATTGTCGATTACGGTCTGCGGGATTCCATGAACATGGGCGCCTGCATGGCTCCTGCCGCCGCGGACACCATCCGGCAGCATTTCGAAGATTTCGGCACTTCACCGGACGATTATGACAAAATTGTAACCGGTGATCTCGGAAAAGTCGGACAGCGCGTCCTCTTAGACCTTTTACAGACCTCCGGTATCGACCTTGGGGAGCGCCACATGGACTGCGGCATTGAAATTTACGACTGCAAAAAGCAGGACACGCACGCGGGCGGCTCCGGCTGCGGCTGCAGCGCGTCCGTTCTGTCTGCATTTTTGTTAAAACAGCTTTCCGAAAAAAAGTGGAAGCGGATTCTATTCGTCCCCACCGGCGCGCTGCTTTCCAAAACGAGCTACAACGAGGGGCAGAGCGTCCCAGGCATCGCCCACGCGCTCCTGCTGGAAGC
>OBLO01001109.1_pt1 | contig 24193 bp, 23 predicted proteins | sample 1519401 | NCBI WGS metagenome assembly OBLO01 (sample SAMEA2602897, study PRJEB22501) | metagenome | reverse complement strand
AGAACCTGAATACTGACACGGGTGGCAATATATTTTAAGCATTCTTTTATTTCTTCCCCCGTCTTTTTTTTATATTTTTTTTTTTTATCCCCACCCCCCGGGAGGAAGCGCCCGGGAGGGGAAGGAATTTTTTTAAGGCTTTTTCGGGGGCGGCGTCCCGGGCGGGCCGCCGCTCGGGGTCGGCTTCATGGGGGCAGGGCGAAGGGGTAAACGCCCCGCCTCAGGAGAGGGAGCTTGGGTAAAATCAGACTGCGCTTAGTATATATGCGGCAGCGGGGCCTCCGTCCCCGGGCTTGTGCGCGGGAATGGAAACGCATAGGCCGGCAGGGGCCGGGTCGGCCCCGCTGGGCATAACTCAGTCTGCGGCCACCACGTTCATGACCATGTCCACCTTGAACTCACCGCCGAGGATATCGTCGGTGCAGTCCGGGTCATTGCCCTCGATCCAGATCACCACGGTGATCTTGGAGATATCCCCGGGCTTGAAGCCGGAGACCGTGCCCTCCATCACCGAGCCGCTGGCGGCAAAGTTCGTCATGGTGCGGTTGTCCGGATCTACCTCCGGCAGGCCGTTGCCCCCGGTGCGGGGCTTGGCATAATCGGTATAATTACCGTTTATGTCGTACTCTTTGGTAATGCTGTCATAATAAAACGGGGTATAGTACACCCGCACCCGGATGGCCGAATCCACCCCCACGGTCTTGCGGGAGATGACCAGGTCGTAGTCGTAGGTGATGGTGCTCTGGCCCACGTTCTTGGCATAGAAGGTGTAGGCCACATAGTTCTCGCCGTTGTGCTCGCCGTCCACGTCGTTCAGGTTGCCGGGCAGGCTGCGTCCGTCGATGTTGGTAACGTCCTTGATGGCCTTGGAGTTAAGGTAGGAGACGGGGTTTAAAAACTTATCCGTCTCGCACAGGGTCAGATAATATTTCCGGTCGGTGAGGTTGTTGATCTTCACCGTGAAGCTGCCGTACTTGGTAAACAGGATGGCGATGATGTATACGATGATCAGCACCAGGGTCACAAGACCCAAAATCGGCGGAATGATTTTTTTATACAGCCGATAGCGCTTGACCTCCTCCGCCGAGCGGGTCAGCACGGAGCCCGGTTGTTTAATTTGATCCGGCAACGTTCGCCAGCCCCCTTTCCGTCAGGAGCTGGGCCAGCTCCTTCTGCGCATACTTGCCCTGTCCGTTCACCCGCAGGCCCCGGGCCGGTGTGTATACGTCGCACTGGGCGCTGTTGAGCTGTCGCAGCCGCCCCTCGGTGCCCACACCCTCTGCCAGCACCTGTGCGCCCAGGCTCTTGGCAAAGCTCACATAGGCCGCCAGCCGGGCGTCGTCCTCCCCCGGTGCCGCAGGCTCCGCCATAATCAGCAGATCCGGTACGCCGTAGGGCAGCGCTGTCATGGGAAAGTCCTCCCGTCCGTAGCCCTCCACGGCCACCTTGCACCCCAGGGAGCGGATGTACAGCAGCACATCCCCCAGGGTTTTTTTCGGCAAATGCAGCAGCTCCTGCCCGAATGTCAGGCAGATCATGGCGGCGTGGCGGGGCTCAGCGCCCCGCAGGATGCGGGCCGGCTCTGCCGGCAGCGCCCCTTTTTTGACCAGAGTCATAGGGCAGCGGATGGTGATATAAGAGAGGTCGCGGGTCTCCGGGCGCAGGCGGGAGAGGGTAGAGAGCACCGCCCGGAGGCTCCGGGCCGTGAAGGCTGTAGCCAGCTCTCTGTCCTCCTCCAGCGCAGGCAGGTAGTCCTGTGGGGTCAGGACGCCATACAGCACGCTGTTGACACTGACCTGACCGCGGAAACCCTCGACGTTGGAGAATAGGCAGTCGTAAATCGGGGTGAAGCGCAGCTCAATGGGAACCACGCCGCTGTCTATGGTGCGGGTGACGCAGATATCCAGTTGTTCCATACCCGGCACCTCCCCATACGCCTGAAGAAATATAAAACCCGGTTGCAATCTCCAAAAATTGCAACCGGGCTAACTTAAAAAACTAAGTCCCCTTGGCTTTGCGTCACTGCCTCACGGCAGTTTTGCCCAAATTTTTAATTTATTTATAAAGTATCACAGTGCCGCCCGTCTGTCAAGGTTTTTTTACAAGGATTTAACAGGATTTTACATCCTTCCGCCCGAACTGACCCTTTCCGCGCCCGCCCGGCGCTCCCCCCTTGCCCGGTAAAATTCTATATGGTGGCCCATCAATCCGACAATATCGCACACGCATGTTGCGTCCCCGGACATTCTGGGTGCCCCCTCCGGCGCGTGCTTCCGTGCAGCGGTATCTGGGGATGATGTGGCTCGCCAAGCTGCTTTATCCCGACGCCACGGCCCAGTACAACATGTATAACGATACCCATGAATATTACGAGCTGTTCTATACCCCCGATCTGCTGAAAAAGATCATGGGGCCCAATCCTGTAAAACTGGAGGAGGAGCTGGAGTATATGCATGACACCGCGTATTGGTCCGGGTTGATCGGCAAATGCAAGGGGGCGGAGATTCTCTCTATTGCGGAAATGGAGAGTAATGAGGAGGTCTGGGCGGACTGGCTTCGCCAGGACAACGAGTACGCCGTGGGTGACCGCAAAGCTATGGAGGTCGGTGGTGGAAAGTATCTGAATTTTATTGCCATTGTGCTGCGTAAAAAATAAAGCCGCCCCAGCCCGATAACCATCGGAAGTCCGGCCGCGCAAAAAGGCTCTGCCCGGATGACGAGCAGAGCCTTTTTCAGTTGTGCTTAGTTCCGGGGGCCGGCGGTGGCGATCCACTGTCCCTGCCGCACCTGCACCTCGCCGCGCCGCAGCGCCTCCTCTATCTCAGGAAGCAGGCGGATACGCCCCCGCTGAAAAAGCAGGGTGATGGTGGAACCTGCCAGCTCCAAATGCCCCTTCTCCCCGCCCCGGCAGACCCGCTGGTTCTTCCGGGGATTGACTATGCCGCCCACCACCAGCGCGCCGATCTCCGTCTGTACTACGGGGCCAAAATTCTCCGTGGTCAGCAGCGTCCAGCAGCGGCGATTGAGCACAAACACCGGGTATTTCTCGCAGGCTATGGGCTGCACGCTGTGGAGCGCCCCGGGCAGGTAATGGTTCTCCCCCTGGTAGCCGTCGTCAATATAGCAGTAATGGTGGTAATCCGTGGGGCAAAGGCGGAACACCAGGCAGTCTCCGCCGCAAAAGCGCTCCGCCAGCTCCTCATCCTGCAGCAGATCCCGGAGCCTATAATGGGAATTCTTAATGAAAAAGCTGCTGTCCTCCCGGACGGGATAGGCGCTGAGCCAGCCGTCACAGGGGCTGATGAGATGGCTCGGCTCCCTGTCAACGGGTACAGGCTCCCGGGTGCGGGCAAAAAAATCCCGATAGGTACGAAACTGCCTGCGCTGCTCTCTTGTCAAGTCTATGCCGCAGTGCCGGGCATAGGGCCCTACCATGGGCCGGGACAGGCGGGAGCGGAGAAAGGCCACCGCCAGGCGGTCCGCATGGGTGGCCATGATCGCCTTGAGCAGCAGGCGGCCCGGCGCCGTGTCATAGAGAAACCGCACCGCCCCGGAGGTATTTCTACTCACGGCTTCACCCCCAGCAGGACGATGACCAGCTCACCGCAGCCGATGAGGATCATCAGCAGCTTTCCCGCCAGCCGGGGTTTTACCAGCTTGAACGGCGTCAGGAACGCCACAGCCATAACGATCAGCAGGCTGGTTCCCAGAACCGGCAGTGGGCGGTGCAGCAGTCGGGCCACCCCCAGGATCGTGGGCAAAAACAGCGCCGCCGTGGTAACGGGCAAGCCTAAGTATATCTCTCGCTGACTGTCGGTTCCCTCCTGGCGCTCCTCCTCGTCCACATTGAACCAGGCCAGGCGGATCAGGGCGCACAGGACGTACAGCCCCGCAATCACTCCTACCAGTATGCTGCCCCGGGCCGTGGCATACACCGTAGCCGCCGGGAGCACACCAAAGCAGATCAGGTCGCTGAGGGAGTCGATCTGCACGCCGAAGCGCTTTTCCTGGGCCGTTCTGTTTTTCTTCAGGGAGGCAACCTTCCCGTCAAACATGTCGCACAAGCCCGCCAAAAGCAGGCACAAAAGGGCCCAGGGGATCCGCCCGCTCATGGCAAAGCCGATGCCCGTGAGTCCTGTCAGCATACCGATATAAGTCAATACCACCGTATAATTGTAAACGCCTAACATTCCATATAGCTCCTCTCGCGTGCCGCCTGCACAGGCAGCAACCTGTCGACACATTCCTACAGGATACAGTATACCGGCCGATTATAAAGATGTCCCTATACAACTTCTTAATTTTTCTTAAGAATTGTTTCAATTTCCCTGTTCATCCGGAGAAAAATCCTGTATAATAGAAAAAGTATGCTAAGAAAGGAGGCGGCGTCATGGAGCCGAGAACGGTCCTGGTGGCGGATGACGACCCCGCCATCCGGGAGGTACTGCGCCTGCTTCTGACCGGAGAAGGGTACAGGGTGCTGGAGGCTGCCGACGGCGGCGAAGCCATTGCCCAGCTGTCAGACGACATAGACCTGGTGATTCTGGATGTAATGATGCCCGGCACCGGCGGCTACGCCGCCTGCGCCGAGATACGCAAGCAGTCGGCGGTACCGGTGCTGTTTCTCACGGCCAAGGCCCAGGATTCCGACAAGTCCATGGGCTTCTCCGTAGGGGGCGACGATTATCTGGTCAAGCCCTTCTCCTATGCGGAGCTGATCTCCCGGGTCAAGGCCATGCTGCGGCGCTACTGCATCTATGGCACCAAGGCCGCCGCCAGCGTGGTGCGGTGCTGCGGAGATATTGAGATCGACCCGGATCAGTGCCTGGTGCGCCAGAACGGGCAGGAGGTGGCCCTGACGGCCACAGAATACCGGATCCTGTACCTGCTGGCCTCCCATCCGGGGCGGGTGTTCCCGGTGCAGAGCCTGTATGAGGGCGTGTGGAACGAGCCGTACTTCTACACCGCCAACAATACCGTCATGGTGCACATCCGCAATCTGCGGCGCAAGCTGGGGGACGACCCCCAGAACAGCCGCATCATCCGCACCATATGGGGAAAGGGGTATCGGATTGGGTAAAAAGATCCGGAGCCATCTCAGTGCCCAGCTCCTGTGCGGCGTGCTGGTGTCTCTGGCCGCAGCGGCAGCGGCGTTCGCACTGATTTTTGCTTTGTGCAATACCCTGCTGGACCATACGGTATACGGTCAGGCTTTCGCACGCCGGATGGCAGACAACCTGTTTGATGATTTGCAGGAATATGTGGACGAAGAGCAAATTCCAGGCTCCCAGATCGACCGGCTGCAGCAATGGTTCGCCCGCAGCAAGCGGGTCTATCTGATGGTCTTTGACGGGGACGAGGCGGTCTATACCTCCCCCATGCCCAGTGGGATCCGCTTCGTCTTTGACCCGGAAAATTTGTCGGACGACGCGGCCTATACCCTGTACCTGGCCGACGGCACCGCCCTGCAGGCGTACATGTTCTACTATGCGGGCGACACATTTTACTTCATCGGCGTGGTGCTGGCAGCCGGCGGGTCCATCCTTGCCTTTTCCGTCTGCTTCATGCTGCTGCTGCACCGGAAGGTGGTCTATATCAAGCGCCTGAAGGAGGAGCTGGATATTCTCTCCGGCGGAGCGCTGGAGTATCCGGTGACGGTGCAGGGGGAGGACGAGCTGGGCCAGCTGGCCTTCGGCATCGATCAGATGCGCCGCTCCATACTCACCCACCAGCGCACGGAGGAGCGGACGCGCTCCGCCAACTCCCAGCTGGTCACGGCCATGTCCCACGACCTGCGCACGCCGCTGACCTCCCTGCTGGCCTATCTGGAGCTGCTGCAGCGGGAGAAATATACGGGAGAGGCCCAGCGCCGGCAATTCGTGGAAAAAAGCCTGGAGCAGACGCTGCGCATCAAGTCCATGGCGGACGATATGTTTGAATACTTTCTGGTGTACTCGGCGGAATGGGAGCACCCCGACATGGACGAGCAGGACGCCGACACCCTGCTGGAGCAGGCATGGGACGAGTACTCCTTTTCCCTGGAGAGCCGGGGCTTCTCCGTTGAGACGGATTTTCAGCCCCTGCATGCAGCGGTGTCGGTCAACTGCGACCTGCTGCACCGGGCCTTTGACAACCTCTTTTCCAACCTGCTGAAGTATGCGGACCCGACCCGACCCATACGCATCGCCTTCCGCCGGGAGGGGGACGGCATCCTTTTAACGGTATGCAACGGTATCTCACCCTTGCAGGCCAAACGGGAGAGCACCAACATCGGCCTCAATACCATACAGGGCATCCTCCGGTATCACGGGGGCCACTTTGACACCCGGGAATCCGGCGGCGTTTTCACGGCAGAGCTGCGCCTCCCCATCAGCGCCCGGGATCCCCTGTGACCACACATCATAGAGCCTCAGCGGAACACGGCCCGTGCCGCAGTATGAGACACTTGCCATGATCCGCTTTCCAGGCGTATAATAAAAGCATCAATACTCCAAGGAAGGCGCACTATGGATCCATCACCCGACAAAACCTATCTCTTTGAGCAAATGCCCGTGCCGCAGGCAGTGCAGCGGCAGATCCTGCCCTCCATCGCCAGCCAGATGGTGCTGCTGCTCTACAATCTGGCGGATACTTACTTTGTGGGGCTGCTGAACGCCCCGCCCCAGACGGCGGCGGTGTCGGTGGCCTACACCGTCACCGTGCTGATGACAGCCATCGCCAACCTGTTCGCCGTAGGCGGTGCCAGCTGTATGGCCCGGGCCATGGGCCGGCACGACAAGACCAGCGCCCAGCGCATCGCAGCCATCTCCTTCTGGTGGTGCCTGCTTGTGGCGGTGCTGTTTTCCGGCGGGTTCGCCCTGTTTGCCTCTCCGCTGCTGCGTCTGTGCGGTGCCACGGCGGAGACCTATGCCCCGGCGCTGCGCTACGCCAGATGGGTGGTCATCTGGGGCGGCCCCTGCGCCATCGCCAATATTCTGCTGGCCAATCTCCTGCGTGCGGAGGGCAGCGCCGCTCTGGCGTCGGCAGGTGTCTCTCTGGGCGGCGTCATCAACATCGTGCTGGATCCCTTCTTCGTCCTGCCGCAGTTTTTAGGGCTGGGGGCCCAGGGCGCAGGGCTGGCCACAGCCGTCTCCAACGGCATCGGCACACTGTTTCTCCTGGTCTGCATCTTCCGCCGGCGCAGCGACTCCATGATCTCGCTGCGCCCCCGCAGCCTGCGCCATACCTCCAGGCATATAGGCGGTATCCTGAAGATCGGCTTCCCCTCCTGCGTCCAATACCTGCTGACGGTGGTGGCGGTGGGCGCACTGATGAAGTTCATGTCTGCCTATGATACCGACGCCGTGGCAGCCCTGGGCATCGTCAAGAAGCTGGATATGCTGCCGCTGTATTTCTCCATCGGCGTGTCGGGCGGCATATTGCCCCTGCTGGCCTACAACTACGCCTCCGGCAACCAGACCCGGCGGCATCAGGTGTTCAAGCTGGGCTGCAGCGTATCGGCAGCGTTTTCGCTGCTGTGCGTACTCCTGTATGAGCTGCTGGCCCCTGCACTGGTGGGATTGTTCATCGACTCGCCCGCCACCATCTCCTACGGTGCGGCATTCCTGCGGATCATGGTGCTGGCCATGCCCATGATGGCGGTGTGCTATCCCATGATCACTCAGTTCCAGGCCATGGGGCGGGTAAAGGAGTCCTTGGTCTGCTCCGTCCTGCGAAAAGGTGTACTGGATATCCCGCTGCTGTTTTTGCTGGATACGTGCATCCCCATGTACGGCTGTACCATGGTGCAGCCTATAGTGGACTGCATCTCCATGATGGCAGCCCTGTGGTTCTACAGGCGGATCCTGCGGGCTGACAAGAACTCGTTATCATGATATAAAAAGAGGACTGGCACGCATTCCGCATGTCAGTCCTCGCCGTATTGGTCGCTAAGCAAGAAGGCCCTGGATTTCATCCTTGGCCAACTCCCGCACATTGAACGCTTCACAGGAGAGCGTGACATCCGGGTCTTCCAGCTTGCTCAGCTGCAATACGTCAAGGTTCTCCCCGTATAATCCTTAACCGCCGCGAGATAGCTGTTTTCCACATAGCTGCGGTCCCCCGGCAAAGCACAGTCCATCCAGGAGCTCCACACATCAGGAAACTCGCCTTCACTGGAATACCCATACAGCTTGCGCATCGCTTCGGAATACTTGATACCGAGCATCGCATCTCCCTGCACAGTATAGGTACACACAAACGAAACGGCGTTCAGAATTCTCTGCTGTTCTTTCTCTGCTCTAAAGCTCCGATAGAGCAGGCTGTTCCCGCTTTTCTCTGTAGATACACTTACATGGTCCTACATTTCGCTTTTACCTTGCTTACACTCAAGATCTGCTCTGATTCACTTGCCTCTCGCTCCTCCCAAAACAAAAAAGCGTCCATCTTCGTATCGAAAATGGATGCCAATTGTGTACTTGCTTTAATTGTTGTGGGAAGCGGGGATGGGCATCTGAACCGTAGATAGAACAAGACCGTAAGGCGTTGGCCTTACGGTCTGTTGTTGGTGGAGATAAGCGGGATCGAACCGCTGAGGGCCCCAGCCGCTTTGCGGCTGGCCTCAGCGGCTTCCGCTGACCATGATTAAAATGCAAGAGGTCAGCGGTTCGCGGCACTTTTCGCATAAAACAAAAAGACCAAGGATAAATTCCTTGGCCTTTTCCTTGGTGGAGATAAGCGGGATCGAACCGCTGACCTCTTGAATGCCATTCAAGCGCTCTCCCAGCTGAGCTATACCCCCAAGTCTTATGCACTTCGCAGCGCCTCGGCTGCCGACTTGCTTAGTATAGTATAGTCTCCCGTATTTGTCAACACTTTTTTGCAGAAAATTTGATTTTTACTCCCGCACCTGCCCCAGTTGGTAAAAAGCCACGGCGCTGGCCGCCGCCACATTCAGCGAATCCACCCCGTGGGCCATGGGGATGCATACCGTGTAGTCGCAACTCTCGATGCTGCCGTCCGCCAGACCATCCCCCTCTGTGCCCAGGGCGACGGCCAGTCGCTCCTCCGCCAGCAGCTGCGGGTCGTTCAGCCGCACGGAGTCCTCCCGCAGGGCCATGGCCGCCGTGCGAAAGCCCATCTCATGCAGCTTCTCCGTCCAGCTTCCCTCCGGCAGATAGGTCCAAGGAACCTGAAACACCGTCCCCATGCTCACCCGCGTGCTGCGGCGATACAACGGGTCGCTGCACTCCGGCGTCAGAAGCACCGCGTCCATACCCAGAGCCGCCGCCGAGCGGAAGATTGCCCCCACATTGGTGGGATTCATCACCCGCTCCAGAACAGCCACCCGCCGGGCACCCGCGCACACCTGCTCCACCGTGGGCAGCTCCCGGCGCTTCATGGCGCACAGCATCCCCCTTGTCAGATGGAACCCGGTCATCTGCGCCAGAACCGGTTCCTCCGCCGTAAAAACCGGCACCTGGCCGCACCGGGCCAGCAGCTCTCTGCCCTGGTTCTCCACATGGCGGCGCTCCATCAGGAAGGCGATGGGCTCATACCCGGCCGTCAGCGCCCGATCAATGACCTTGGGACTCTCGGCGATGAAGATCCCCTTCTCCGCGCACTCCCAGCCCGCCAGCTGGTTCTCCCGGAGCCTTGCGAAAATATCCAGCTCCGGCGCGGAAAAATCCGCAATCTCCCGAATGTCCGCCATGGTTCTCCTCCTCAGAAATTGATCACGCCCAGATGCTCCAGTAGGATCTTCACACCGATCAGGATCAGTATGACGCCCCCGACCACCTCGGCCTTGCTCTTATATTTCAGCCCAAAGATATTGCCTACCTTCAGCCCCACGGCCGACAGGCAAAACGTAATGGTTCCGATCAGTCCCACCGCGCTGAAGATGTTCACATCCGGCAGCAGTGCGAAGGTGATGCCCACCGCCAGCGCGTCTATGCTGGTGGCCACGGCCAGAAGCAGCATGGATTTGAAGTCGAAGCCCGCTCTCTCCTCCTTCTCCTCCTCTTCCTTAGCCAGTCCCTCCTTGAGCATACTGCCCCCGATGAGGCACAGCAGCACGAAGGCCACCCAGTGATCCACCGAGGTGATGTACCGTTCAAAGGTCGTGCCCAGCAGATAGCCCAGCGTGGGCATCAGGGCCTGAAACCCGCCGAACCACGCGCCCACCGTCAGGTAGTGTTTCCACCCCAGCTTCTGCACGGACAACCCCTTGCAGATGGCCACCGCAAAGGCGTCCATAGACAGGCCCACTGCGATCAGCACCAGTTCCATAAAACTCATTGTTATTTCCCTCACTGCCGGGCCGGAGCGCTGTGAAGCCCCAGCTATAGTATTTTTTAATTATCTCATAACCACCCGGCTATGTCAATGCTCCTGTCTGTGTTTACACGCCGGGAAAAGTATGCTATAGTAGCCCCAGATCCACAGAAAGGAGTCCCCTCCCATGCTCTCTCGTGATGAATCGGACCAGCGCCTGCTGCAAGTCATCGATGCCCACCTGGCCGCCGGCCGCCCCCTCACCCTGGCCATAGACGGCTGCTGCGCCGCCGGAAAAACCACCCTGGCCCGACAGCTGCACGAGAAATACGGCTGCCCGGTTTTCCACGCGGACGACTATTTTTTGCAGCCACACCAGCGCACGGCCCAGCGTCTCGCCCAGCCCGGCGGCAATATGGATCGGGAGCGGCTCTTGCAGGAGGTGCTCCTCCCCCTGTCCCGTGGAGAGGACGTTCTTTTCCGACGGTTCGACTGCGGCACTATGACGCTCCAGCCGCCGGTCCGCGTGCCCTATGCCCCCCTGCAGGTGGTGGAGGGCACCTACTGTATGCACCCCGATCTGGCTCCCTACTATCAGTATTCCGTGTTTTTGTCCATCTCCCCCGCCGAGCAGCGCCGCCGCATCCTGCACCGCTGCACGCCGGAGCGGGCACGGCAGTTTTTTGACCGCTGGATCCCCCTGGAGCAGCTTTACTTTCAGCAGCTTCACCCCGCGCAGCATTGCAATCTGGTCTGGGAGGTATGACCGGCGGCCCATCTGCTCCCCCTGAATCCTGCGAATAAATAAGATGACCCGCTCACCGGTACAAAGCACCGGTGAGCGGGTCCGTTTCTTTTATATGTCTTATGCAGTGGAAACGGGAAAAGCTATTATTTCACCATACCCTGGAGCGTGACATTTTCCTTGCCGTTTACAGTCTTAGCCCTGTAAGCCTTGATGGACTGTGTGGAATAAAGCTTCATGTCCGCTGCGCCCTCGGGCTTATCCGCATCCGTGGCGACCCTGCCGTCAAAAACATTGCTGCCCTCGAAGGTCAACGCAGCATTCTTTTCCATGCTGAGATCGATCCCTTCGATGTTCGACGTGGTAATGGCGTTGAAGGTGCAATCCTTCACCGTAACAGTTCCAGTATTATAATAACCGCCCTCAATAAAGGAGTCGTTCGTCAGCTGAGCACCGGCGGGGTATCGGTGAACCACGCGAAGGTGGTATATTTGCGATAAAGGTAAGGAAGGGTGTGTGAGGGAAACCCAAGAGGGGTGTCCCTCGCCATTGAAATCAGTAGTTTTTAAAACTTTTTCAAAGTTTCAAAAACTTAGTCAGCGGGGCGAAAAGACTTTTTCGACACGCTGACAAAAAGGAGATGCGTACGCATCTCCTTTTTGCATAAAATCCTTATTGTCCTCGGAAGAACATGACTCTGTCCTCGTTGTCCTCCTCATCTTCCACTATATCGGGCTCGTCGTTTTCATCGGGCGTATCTGGTTCCACCGGAGCATCCGGTGTATCGGGTACCACCGGGTCATCTGCCGGGTCATCCGGCACAACATTCGAATCATCCGGGGTGGGCACCGTCCCTCCATGCACCGGGCATTCGCCGCTGGAGAGCACCGACAGCAGGTACATATTGTCCGATGCCTTGATATTGAACACCGATTCTCTGGGATAATCCAGCGCCGCTACCTGCATCACCGAGGAGCTCGGGCAGCTGGAGGTCGCCAGATGCTTGCCATCCTTGCAGTAGGACACCATCTTGTGCACATTGCAGCTCTGGGTGGGGGCCGTATCCGCCGCCACCTTCACCGTGCGCACCCGGCTGCCCCGGAAATCTGCCGAGCAGGCCTCCGTGGCCAGCAGGCCGCTGTCCGCGCAGACGGTCACATCCTTCAGCCCGTCACAGCTGTGGAACCCCACATCCTCCAGTCCCTCATGGATCTGGCTCATAACGTCCCTCCACAGGGCAGCGCAGGGGTTGCCGCCGGCATAGACTACCTCGTTGGACTTGTAGCCGCACCAGACCGCCGCGCAGTAATAGGGGGAGAATCCCACAAAGTAGCGGTCTCTGGCGTCGTCCGTCGTACCGGTCTTGCCGCCGATGCTCATGCCGGAAAACCGCGCCTCCGTGCCGGTGCCGCTGGTGATAACATCCTGCAGCATACTCCGCATCAGATAGGCGGTGGTATTCTTCATGGCTGTGTTGGAAATGCTCCCGTTGTCAATAATGACCTTACCCTCGGAGTCCTCCACCTTCACATAGGTTCTGGGCTTGGTGTAAACGCCGTCGTTGACAAATGCGCCGAACGCAGCCGCCATCTCCTCCGTGGTCACGCCGTTGGAGAAGCCGCCCAGGGCCATGTTGCCCACCTGCTGGGAATCCGTATCCGTCAGCGTGGTAAAGCCCAGCTTGTCCCGCATAAACTGATAGGAATTGTAAGTCCCATACTGCATATTCACCCGCACCGCACAGGTATTCAGCGATCGGACGATGGCATCCCGCACATCGGTCAGGCCGCCGTAGCGTCCGTTGGAGTTCTTGGGCCAGGCACTGTCGTTGAGCTCAATGGGGTAGTCGTCGATGATCGAGGCCGCCGTGATGGTCCCGTTGTCCAGTGCCGGCGCATAGGTGCTGATGGGCTTGACAGACGAACCGCAGGGCCGCGTCTCCGTGGCCCAGTTCCAGGCCCGATCCGCCGTTTTCGTGCCGGTGCCGCCCACCATGGCCACCACATCTCCCGTGTAGGGATCCACAATGGTCATAGCCGCCTGCAGCGGCTGGTCATAGGAGTCCGTCTGGTTCTGGTAGTCCGTCTTTTCAAAGACATTCTCCGCGATCTTCTGGTACTTGGTGTTCTGGGTGGTATAAATCTTGTACCCGCCGCTGTACACCATACCCACGGCACGCTCATAGGCGCTGATGACGTTGCCCTCGCTGTCGGGCTTGCTGTCCTTCAGGTCGTAAATCTCCACGAATTTCTTGGCCACGTCCTGAATGACCTGGTCGGTAAAGTAGGAGTTGTTGGCCTTGACCACCGGCTCCTCGGTCTCCTCCTGCTGCGCCGGTGCCTCATAACCCTCCACCAGCTCGCCCAGGCAGGTATATCCGTTGGTAAAGGTCACCTTTTCGTTGCAGGCGGCCTCGTAGGTCTCCTTTTCCTGGATCATTCCCTGCTTGTACATCTGCTCCAGCACCAGCAGCTGCCGCTCCCGGTTGTTTGCCAGGGTCCAGTCGCTGATCAGCGGGTCATACATGGACGGGTTGTTGGTGATAGCGATGAGACTGGCGCACTCGGCCAGGGTCAGATCCTTGGTGTCCTTGCCGAAATACAGACGGGATGCCGTCTGCGCGCCGTAGCAGGACTCGCCGAAATACACGGTGTTGAGATAAGTGTTGAGTATCTCATCCTTGTCGTACTTTTTCTCCAGCTGCAGCGCCCGGTATATCTCCGTCACCTTGCGCTTGACGGTGGTCTCGTTGTTGCCGGTGATGTTCTTGATCAGCTGCTGGGTGATGGTAGAGCCACCCTGCACGCCGCCGCCCGTGACGGTGCTGAACACCGCCCGGATGGTGCCCCGCCAGTCCACACCGCTGTGCTTATAAAAGCGCTTGTCCTCAATGGCCACGGCGGCCTTGCGCAGGTTATCGGGGATCTGGTCGGCGGTAAGGAGGATGCGGTTCTCCCCGTCATACAGGGTCCCATACATGCTCCATTCGCCTGTGGAGCTGTCCTTGGCGTACATCTCCGTAGCCAGGGACATGTCGTAGGCGGATAGGTTTACCTCCACCTTGTTTTTCATGGTCCTGTTGATATAGATGGAGAAGATAATGGCGAAAAACACCATTGTCAGCAGGATCACGGCAAAAACCGTGCCGACGATCAGGCCCACCTTGCGCCGCCTGGCCTGCACCTCCCGGGGGCTGCGGCCGGCAGCCTTGCGCTGTCTGTCCTCCTCCGCCCTGCGCAGCTTGGTTTTTATACTCTCGGCGCTCTGCTTCAGCTCGTTTTTAAGGCCTTGTTCCTTGTGCTTGCCTTCGCTCATAACGGGGCACCTTCCTTTCCTTTGGATTTCTGTATTTCATACCGGGCCCTGTCTGGACCCACTAAAAACCCATTATGAAATCTATTTTACCATACCTGTCAACCTGAAAAAGAGAACTTTTCTTTTATATTCATGCATCATTTACCATTATTTTATATGATTTCTTCACTTTTCTTTGATAAAAAGTTTCCGTTTTCCCATTTTTTGCCGTATTCTCTCCTTGCAATCCTGCCCAGAATATTATATAGTGTCCTTGAAAACCAGTAAGGAGGTACACCCTATGAGCGACGAGTTCGGCCCCAATTTCATCACCATCACCGACGAGGACGGAAACGATATCGAACTGGAGTATGTGGATGCTCTGGAACATAACGGCATCACCTACATGGCCTTTTTCCCCACGGCGGACACCGAGGAGGAGGCAGAGAGTGCCCAGGACTTCGGCCTGGTGATCCTCAAGTCCGTCATGGAAAACGGGGAGGAGTTTCTGGCCACGCCCGATACCGACGAGGAGCTGAACGAGGTCTTTGACCTCTTCACCCAGCAGCTTTTGGAGGATGAGGAGGAAAATTCCTGATCCCGCCCCCGAAAAACTCTTTTCTTTCCCCCGTTTATCTGCTATAATAGTCCCACCGGGGCATCCCGGTGCCGATCCCGTCCGGCGGGCAGCAGTCTGTTTATCCTCACATTTTGTTATAGGGGATGTCGGATCAATATGTGAACCGCAGGCCTCCCGGCTGCCTTCTGCGGCTGGAAGTTGGAAGCAACGAAGCATGTTGGAGACAACCCACCTGCTGATCCGGTGCAGGTTATAACTTGGCTGCTGCCCGGCGGACGGGATCATTTTTTGGTCTTAAATAGCATCTTTGCCCGTTTTTTCGGCAGAGATGCTTTTTTCTCTTGCATAAACGCCGCAAAACAAGTATAATAAGCGGGAATGTAACCTGCATTACGATACCAAATGAGAGGAATGAACCATTCATGAGTGCATCCAGAGAAAAGAAAAATCGCCAGGCCTTCAACGCCAGCGGCGCCGCCGATCCCAAGGCTGTCCGTGCCGCGGAGGAAAAGGCCAAGCAGCGCAAATCCAGCATTCTCTACGGCTCCATCGCCGTGGTTTTCGTGATCGTGGCCGTCCTGGTCCTTTTATGGAACTCCAATGTGATTCAGCGCGGGAAGACTGCCCTCACCGTGGGAGACGAAACCTATACCGCCGCCCAGGTGCAATATTTCTACCACGCCGCCTATAACGAGGTCCGCAGCTCCAACTATTTCTCTTATATGGGCCTGGACACCAAAAAGTCTCTCAGCAGCCAGACCCTGTCCGACACGGCCAAGGCCCTTCTGGGCGTCACCGGGAAGGACAGCATCACCTGGGATAAATACCTGATGGATAAGGCCCAGTCCAATATCAAGTCCAACCAGTCCCTGCTGGCCGCCGCCAAAAAGGAGAACTTCACCTGGACGGATGCGATGCAGTCTGACTATGACAAGCTCATCAGCACCGTCAAGTCCTCTGCCAAGACCGCAGGCTACAGCTATAAGAATTATGTCAAGGCCATGTACGGTACCCTGGTGACCACCGGCCTTTTCGAGGACATGGCCAAGGATTCCACCCTGGTCACCGCCTTCCAGAACGACTATCTGAATAAGCTCAGCTACACCGACGAGGAAATCGCGAAGTACTATCAGGATAACAAGTCCACCTTTGATGTGGCCGCTTACGATTATATCCGCTTCTCCGGCGCCACCTCCGCCACCAAGGATGAAAACGGCAACACCGTAGATGCCACCCAGGAGCAGATGGATGCCGCCATTGCCGCCGCCAAGAGCGGCGCCGAGGCCGCTCTGGCCCGGCTGCAGAGCGGCGAGGATCTGGAGACCATCGCCAAGGATTATGACATCGCCTCCTACTCCTCCGTGACCGACGGCTCCAAAAGCGGCGACACCCTTTCCGCCTGGGCCTTTGATGCGTCCCGCACCGCCAATGACAGCGCCGTGCTCAACGACGGCACCAACTATTATGTGGCCCTGTTCCACAGCATCGGCCGCCAGGAGTATAACACCGTCAACGTCCGCCACATTCTCATCCGGGTGGATTCCTCCTCTCTGGACTCCAAGTCCGACACCTATAAAGCTGACCTGGAAAAGCTGAAGAGCGAGAAGAAGGCCGAGGCCGAGAAGATCTATCAGGAGTGGAAGGACGGCGCCGCCACCGAGGATTCCTTCGCCGCCCTGGCTGACAAGTATTCCGCCGATTCCCCGGAGGGTGGTCTGTATAAGCAGGTCTACAAGGGCCAGATGGTCACCGCCTTCAACGACTGGTGCTTCGATTCCGCCCGCAAGGCCGGTGATACCGACATCGTGGAAACCAGCTACGGCTACCACATCATGTACTTCATCGGGCAGGATCTCCCCTATTGGCAGGTTCGCGTCACCAACACGATGAAGAACAACGCTTTCAATGAGTGGACCAAATCCCTCCAGCAGGACTACACCGTCACCGAGGGCTCCGGCATGAAGTATGTTGCCTGAGCCGTCCCAAAATTACAGCCAGCAGGGCCGGCGAGAGTAACTCGCCGGCCCTGTTTTTAGAGGAGAATCACCATGCAAGATATTTTTCTGCGCACCCGCATGATCCTGGGTGACGATGCCATGGACCGTCTTTCCCGTAGCCATGTGGCCGTGTTCGGTCTGGGCGGTGTAGGCAGCTACGCCGCAGAGACTCTGGCCCGCTCCGGTGTGGGGGAGCTGACCCTGGTGGATCGGGATACCGTCAGTCCCTCCAATATCAACCGCCAGCTCTGCGCCCTCCACTCCACCGTGGGCCAGCTGAAGGCGGAGGTCATCGCCCGGCGCTGCCTGGATATCAACCCCTCCATCCGGGTGCACCCCCTCTGCAAGACCTACGACGCCGCCCACCGGGAGGAGTTTTTTGCCGCGTCCTATGACTTCATCATCGATGCCATCGACCTGGTCTCCTGCAAGCTGGATCTGATCGAACAGGCCCGGACCCGGCACATCCCCATCGTCAGCGCCCTGGGCACCGGCAACAAGCTGGATCCCTCCCGTCTGTGCATTTCGGACATCTCCAAGACCTATGGCTGTCCTCTGGCCCGGGTCATGCGCAAGGAGCTGAAGAATCGGGGCATCCGCCGCCTGCCGGTGGTGTTCAGCCCCGAGGAACCCGCCTCCACCCGGCAGCTGGACACTCCCGATCCTGGTCGGCGCAGCGTACCCGCCAGCGTTGCCTGGGTGCCCTCCTGCGCAGGGTTGATGCTGGGTGGCTATGTGGTGCAGGAGCTTTGTAAAGAGGAGGAATGCCAATGATACTCTTAGGTGCGGCCGTCAACAGCGCCGCCGTGGCCGCAGGCGGCCTGGCGGGCCTGTTCATCGGCAAGCTGCTGCCGGACCGGCTGCAAAAGGCCCTTATGAGCGCCCTGGCTCTGGTGGTCATCGGCATCGCCATTCCGGGGATCGGCCAGTCCCAGAAGCCTCTGGTGCCCATTCTTTCCATGGTGCTGGGCACTATCATCGGCGAGCTGCTGGATCTGGATCGCGCCGTGATCCGTCTGGGGGACTGGCTGCAGCGGAAAACCGGCGGAAAGGGCCGTTTTACCGACGGTTTTGTCAACGCTACCATGGTCTTTGTGGTGGGCGCCATGTCCATCATGGGCGGGCTCAACAGCGGCCTGACCGGGGACCACACAGTCCTGTTTTCCAAGTCGGTCATCGACTGCATCTCCGCTCTGGTCTTTGCCTCCACCCTGGGCATCGGCGTGGTCTGTACGGCGGTGCCGGTCTTTCTGTGGGAGGGGCTCATCGCCGTGCTGGCCTCCCTTCTCTCCCCGCTGCTGGGAGCGGAGGTCATCGCGGAGATCAACGCCGTCGGTTCCCTGCTCCTGGCGGCCATGGGCCTGAACATGCTGGACATCACCAAGATCCGGCTGATGAACATGGTGCCCGCCATCTTCTTCCCCCTGCTTCTGTGCCGATTCCTATAAAAAACGAGGGAGCGCCCGCCGGGCGGCTCCCTCGTTTTTTCCTTATTTCATGCGCTTTTCCGGCCATAAAGCAGATACAGAATACAGCCCAGGGCACAGCCGCCCACCAGATTTCCCAGGGTCACCGGCAGCAAATTCTGCACCAGGCTCAGCCAGCTCAGTTCACCGTTTTTGCAGAGAAAAATGCCCGCCGGGATGTAATACATATTGGCCACGCTGTGCTCAAAGCCGCAGAGGACAAAGATGAAGATCGGGCCGTACAGGGAGATCACTTTGCCCCCGGCGGAAGCGGCGCAAAAGGCCATCCAGACGGCCAGGCACACCAGGAAGTTGCACAGCACGCTCCGCAGAAACGCCACTGCAAAGGGCAGCGCCGCCTTGGCCTCAGCGGCACTGAGAACTGCAGCAGATATGCCATCCAGCAGGCCGCTTTGCACTACCAACCAGGCTACCAACACACTACCAAACAGATTGCCCAAATAGACCACAACCCAGCCGCGCAGCATCCGTCCTGCCGTGATCTCCCGCCGCAGCAGCGACATGAGAAACAGGCAGTTGCCGGTGAACAGTTCGCTCCCGGCCAAAAGCACCATGGTCAGGCCCATGGGGAAGATGGCGGCGGAGGCGATTTTTCCCGCCAGGGCTCCGCCGATGGAGGCCGCCACCCCGGCAAAGGCGATAAACATCCCCGCCAGCGTCCCCAGAAGCAGCAGCCGGGGGACACTCTGTCTCACTCGTTTCTCCGCGGCAGCGCAATAGTCCGCTGCCGCCTGGGCAAATGTCTTCAGCATTCCATTCCTCCGTTCCCGCAGCTGTGGCTGCGGCTCTTTTTTTCATTATACCAGAGGGGGCAGTCTGTTGCAATTCCCGATTTCCCATTGTATAATGAGGAAAAAAGGAGGGCAAGTGTATGCTGTATGGATTTATCGGCACGGGCAGCATGGGCGGTGTGCTGGCCCAATGCTGCGCCAAGGTCGTGGAACCGGAACATATTCTCTTATCAAACCGCACCCGGGCCAAGGCCATGGCCCTGGCCGAAAAGCTGGGGGCCCAGTGCTCCGACAACGAGACCATTGCCGCAAAATGCGATGTGGTCTTCCTGGGTGTGAAGCCCCAGATGATGGAGGACATGCTGCGCCCGCTCCAGCCGGTGCTGGCCGGGAGGAAGGAGCCGTTTCTGCTGGTCTCCATGGCCGCGGGACTGACGGTGGAGGCTATCCGGAAAATGGCCGGGGACGCGTATCCCGTCCTGCGCATCATGCCTAACACCGCCTGCGCCGTGGGAGAGGGTATGACCCTCTACACCTGCTCCGATGGGGTGACAGAGGAGCAGAAGCAAGCGGTGCTGCAGGCTCTGTCCGCCTCCGGACTGACCGAGGAGATCAGCGAAGGCCTGCTGGATGCAGGCAGCGCCGTTGCCGGGTGCGGCGGCGCCTTCGCCTGCCTGTTTCTGGAGGGGCTGGCGGACGGCGGCGTGCTGTGTGGGCTGCCCCGGTCCAAGGCCCAGCGCATGGCGGCGCAGATGCTCCTGGGCAGCGCCAAGCTGGCACTGGAGGGCGGTGAGCACACCGGTGCGATGAAGGACACCATCTGCTCGCCCGGCGGCACTACCATCGCCGGGGTACGGAAGCTGGAATCCATGGCCTTCCGCTCCGCCGCTATGGAGGCGGTAATCGCCGCCTGGGAGCGGACCCAGGCGCTGAAAAAAGAGCTGTAATGAGCGGCTTTTGCCCAGCGAGAAATTAAAACAGGCAAGAGGCCCCCGGCGCTGAAGCGCCGGGGGCCTCTCAGCGTGTCGAAAAAGTCTTTTCGCCCCGCTGCCTAAGTTTTTGAAACTTTGAAAAAGTTTCAAAAACTACTGATTTCAATGGCGAGGGACACCCTTCTTGGGTTTCCCTCACACACCCTTCCTTACCGTTATCGCAAATATACCACTTTATCGACAGTCTCAAAAGCCCCCGGCGCTTCAGCGCCGGGGGCCTTATGCTTTGCTTTATTTTTCTCCTGTAAAAAGCGGGAGGTCAGAGGGATCGCATCTTACTTGGCAACGACAGTATACCAGATATCGCCGTTGGCCTGCGTGCTGGACTCGACCTTATAGCCATCCGCCACGAAGTTGGTGCCGGCGCCCTCAGCCGTGTTATTGGAGGGATCAAAGTTGACGAAGGTGCCGCCCTTGACGATGATCTTGGCAGAACCATCCTTAAATGCGGAATCGATGCAGTTCAGCAGGAAGTTATAGCCATAGGGATCGCCAAAAGGCTCCACAGCGAAGGTGCCGCCGTTGATGACCAGAGTGCCCTGCTGCACCTGCACGGCCGTGCCGCCGCCATAGTAATTGCCGCCGTTGATGGTCAGGGTAGCGCCCTTGCGCACGTTGATGCCATAAGCGCCGTCTTTGCCGGTATCAATGCCGCCGTTTTCGCCCGCATTGATGGTGGTATCCGCGTCAACGATCAGAGCGCAGAAGTTGGTGCGGTTATAAGTCATGCCGTTGGGGGTGACGATCTTTGCGTTCAGATTCAACGTGGTGGGCTTGGAAATGATGAGCCGTGCATCCGCAGTGTCGGCAATGTTATTGGTCTTGATTTCGCTGGAAACCGTGAGCTCGCCGCCATTGGTCAGAGCCTCCTGCAGGCCCTCGTGAGAGGTATTGCTGACCACGGTGTACCACACGTCGCCATTGGCCTGCTTCGAGGAAACTACGGAGTAGCCGGCGGGCACGAAGCTGCCGTGCAGGTTGTCATCGCCCGTGGAGGGATCATAATTCACAAACGTGCCGCCCTTGACGGTAATGGTACCGGGGTGGCTGTTGTTCTGGTTCAGCACATAATATTTGCCGCCATAGCTGTAGTTGGTGTAGAAGAAGCCACCCTCAATCACAATATTGCCGTCATAGCTCTCAACGACAGAGTTTCCATAACCATTTGCATCGCTGCCCACGGTGAAAGTGCCACCCTTGATGGTCATTTTAGCGCCTTCGCGCACATGGACGCACTGGTTGTCGCCGCCCTTACCGCCGTCAAAGGTGCCGTCGGTGATGGTGACATCGGCATCAGAACCGATCGCCTCAACAGCGATCGCGCCGGGGTTGGTCGCAGTGATGCCGGTGCTCAAGGTTGCCTTACCCTTGAAGGTCTTACCGTTAGCAAGCACCTGGGTGTACTTCGCATCCTTGTCGTACTGATTGCCGAAGCTGTCGTTCTCCACGGTGTCCTGGGTGGCGTAAACGGTGATGCCGATGCCGTCAATGGTAAGATTCTGATACTCATTGCCGGCGGTTTCCTGCATATGACCCTTGATGGTGAAATCAGTGCCCGTCTGACCGGCAGACAGATGTTCCTCGGTCAGATTGATAGCGGCATCGTTGATGGTCCAATCAATAACCTCATTGAGCTTTGCATCGCCCTGTATACCGGTAATCTGAATCTTATACTTTAGAGCAAGGTTGCCCTTGTTGACAACACGGAGCTGCGGCAGCTCGTATGTACAGCCCGGCTCCCAGAGAATTTGGTCGGCGGCTCTATTGTCTTTGGTCTTGAAAGTAAGGGCCTTACCCTCTGCACTTTCCCAATTTGTGCCGTCGGTGGACATTTCAAGAGCCACATCCAGCTTACCGGATTGGATCTTATTGACCCCGGTGGATGCGGTGTCGGTGAACCACGCGAAGGTGGAACCAACCAGCATGGCCACGCACAGCACCAGCGCGAACACGCTGGCCAGCAGAGAGCGTTTGGTTGTGTTTTTGCTCATAAGTATGATACTCCTTTTCTTTATTTTTTGGCAGCGGGTGTGCGCCGGGAGCACCGAATACTTCTTTGCTCTGCAAAGAAGTAAAAGCCCACGGGCTTTTACCAGCTGTCTTTTATACCCATATACTATCACCCTACGCGAATAGTCGCAAGCGCAATTTCGCTTTCTGCGTTTTTACCAAAAATCAATCTTTAAATTTATAAAAAACGACCACTTTATCGACAGTCTCATTTTGCATAGATCCTGCCGATGAGCCAGTTCAGCGCCTGGGCGGGAAGGATTTTGGTCAAAAGCACCGCCGCCTGGTAGGCAAAGCCGATGGTATACAGGGGCTTATGGCCGCCCTTCAGAGCTACCCTGCCCACAAAGGCTCCGGCCTTGGCCGGGTCCATGCCGGTCTGCTCGTCATGCTCCATGCGCCGGACAGAACGGCTGATGCGCCCGCCGTAAAGCTCGTCCCCCTCCCCCACCTTATGCCGGGCGGCGGTGAAGCCGGTGTGGATATCCCCGGGCATGACGGCGCACACGGTGACGCCGAAGGGGCAGCTGCTCATGGGACAGGGCCATGGTATAGAATTTGATGGCGGCCTGGGAGGCGGCATAGTAGGTCGGGAGCGGAAGGGGCACCGGAGCCGCCACAGAGCTGAGGTTCACGATACGGCCGCCGCCCTGCTTTCGCATGACTGCGATGACGGCACGGTTCATGCGTACCATGCCGAAGAAATTCACGTCGAACTGGCGCTTGGCCTCCTCCGTGTCGGTAAACTCCACGGCGCCGCTGATGCCGAAGCCGGCGTTATTCACCAGGATATCGATGCGCCCGGCCTCCTGCAAAATCTGCTCCACCGCCCGGCGGACGGATTCCTCATCCGTCACGTCGGCACTGATGTGACGCAACCCCTCCACGCCCTCTGCCCGGCGGCTCAGCTCATACACAGTGCAGCCATTTTGGGTCAGGTACAGAGCGGTTTCCCGGCCGATGCCGGAGGTGCCGCCGGTGACGACCGCGATCTTACTCATGAATCAGCACCTCCGCCATAATGTCCATAGCCTCGTCCAGCAGGGCCTCGGTGTGAGTGGCCATGTAGCTGGTGCGCAGCAGGGCCTCTCCCTCCGGTGTGGCCGGGGGCAGGGTGGGGTTGACGTACACGCCCCGCTCGTAAATTTTCTGAGCGGCATCCAGAGTGCGCATGGTCTCATAGGTATAGATGGGGATGATGGGTGTGGGGGCGTTGAGAGCAGACTCCCGAATTTTGAGGCCCCGGTCTGTGAAGCCCTTGCGGGCATACAGACTCAGATCCCGCAGCCGCTCCGGCAGCTCCGGATGCCGCTCCAGCTTTCTAAGGGCCGCCAGAGCCGTGGCGCAGTTGGCCGGGGGAATGGACGCGGAGAAGATGAAGGGCCGGGAGGCGTGGCGCACATACTCCGCCACCACCTTGCTGGCTGCCATGTAGCCGCCCAGGGAGGCCAGAGACTTGGAGAAGGTGCCCATATACACGTCCACCTGATCCTCCAGGCCGAAATAGCTGGCCGTGCCGCGGCCGCCCTCGCCCAGAACGCCCAGACCGTGAGCATCGTCCACCATGACTCTTGCCCCGTACTTTTGGGCCAGGGCGCAGATCTCCGGGAGCCTCGCAATGTCGCCGCCCATGGAGAACACGCCGTCGGTGACGATGAGGGCCCCGTTCTGCTCCGGCACGCGGCTAAGCTGCTTTTCCAAATCTTCCATGTCGCTGTGACGGTAGCGCAGCATCTTGCCGTAGCTCATCTGGCAGCCGGCATAGATGGAGGCATGGTTCTCCCGGTCGCAGATCACATAGTCGTGCCGGCCCACCAGAGCACTGATGATGCCCACGTTGGACTGAAAGCCTGTGCCAAAGGTGATGACCGCCTCCTTATGCAGGAACCGGGCCAGCTCCTCCTCCAGCTCCAGGTGCAGCTGGAGGGTGCCGTTTAAAAACCGGGAGCCGCTGCAGCCGGTGCCGTACTTTTCCATGGCGTGCACGCCGGCCTCGATGACCTCGGGATCCGTGGTCAGGCCCAGGTAGTTGTTGGAGCCCAGCATGATGCGGCGCTCCCCCTCCATGACCACCTCCACATCCTGACGGGACTGGAGGGCGCG
>OBLO01001106.1_pt1 | contig 24199 bp, 20 predicted proteins | sample 1519401 | NCBI WGS metagenome assembly OBLO01 (sample SAMEA2602897, study PRJEB22501) | metagenome | reverse complement strand
GGTGGTAGAAAATATCCACGTAATCCAGTCCCATTCGCGTTAAGCTCTGGTCGAGACTCGCCATCAGATACTTTCTGGATCCCCAGTTGCCATACGGTCCCGGCCACATATCGTAACCGGCTTTTGTTGAGATCACAAGCTCATCCCGGTATGTACCAAGACAGTCCTTAAGCGCCTGACCGAAATTTTTCTCCGCAAGGCCGTTTGCCGGATGTCCGTAGTTGTTCGCAAGATCAAAGTGTGTGATCCCACGGTCGAAAGCATGGCACAGGATCTCCTCCTGTTCCGCGATTGTCTTCTCCAGCCCGAAATTCTGCCAGAGTCCCAGCGCGATCCGCGGAAGCTTTAAACCGCTTCTTCCACAGCGTTTATACTCCATAGTCTCATAACGATTCTCTGCTGCCTGATACATAGTTTCTGCCTCCCATATTTCCGCCTGTTGCAGTATTCCGCATTTATCCCGGCATAGTCCGCTATTTCCTGCCCTGATATTCTTTCCGGAATCACACTCCGACTGCGTCCCCAAGCACTTCACCGATCGGCCCGCTGATCACGAGATCCGCGCGGTTATCCATCGGTGTCACGGATTTATTGATGAGGACCAGCTTATGTCCCCGGTAATAATCGATGAGCCCCGCTGCAGGATATACCGTGAGGGACGTTCCGCCGATGATCAGTACATCCGCATTCGCGATATATTTCACGGATTTTTCGATGGTCTCCTGATCCAGACCTTCCTCATAGAGGACTACATCCGGCTTGATCGTTCCGCCGCAGGTACATTTCGGGACTCCCGTAGAATTTAAGATCGCATCCAGTCCATAGAATTTTCCACAGCGCGTGCAGTAATTCCGCAGTACGGAACCATGGAGTTCCAAAACCTCCCTGCTGCCCGCTTTCTGATGCAGTCCGTCGATATTCTGTGTTACGACTGCCTTTAATTTTCCCATTTTCTCTAACTTTGCAAGCGCCTTATGAGCTCTGTTCGGCTCCGCGTTCGGAAACAGCATCTTGTCCAGATAGAAGCGTAAAATTCCCTCGGGCTTTCATATAAAAAAGGTGTGTCTAAAGTCCGTCCCCGGTATATAATCATTCTTCTGGTTGCACACCCCGTTTGTACTCCAAAACCCCGAATTAGGGCTCTCCGGGCACCCCCCGCCCCCGCCGAAAAATACGATATTGCTGCTCTCATCCAGCCACTTTTTTAATGTTTCCCGCTCTGTCATGACAGATCTCTCCTTTCTGTATTCAAGAACGTCTCGGCATTCTTGCTGCTCGCCACCTAAAGAGGTGGGAGTCATCTCATATCTGATATCATGCGCTTTTCTGCTTTGCTGTCAGCGGATCATGCACCGTTTGACCCTGATATCATTTACACAACTTCATCTAAGAACACTCCGCGAAACGGCTCAATATACTCCCCATACGGAATCTTCGCCACCTGCGCCGGTGTCCGGTACCCGAACAGCCACTCAGTGAGCTCCGAGATCGTCAGGACCTCCATTTTCCCCTTTGCGATAAACCGGGATTCCTGGATCATCCTCGAGCCTTCCTTTGTCAGCTGCCACAGCCATGCACCCTGATTCTGCGGTACGAAGAGATCGTTGATCCCGATCTCCACCGTCACTTCATCCTGCGGACAGTTCTCCGCCAGCCGGATCGTCTTTACGAACTCCGGCATGCAGACGATACGCGCCATGATCGCCGGCTTCCGTCCCGCCTCGCTCCGGTAATGTTCTCCGGTGTAGAGATAACGCATCTCCCGTTCCTTTAAGCCCCACTCACTCTGCATTCCGATAAACCAGTCATCGTCATAGAGCAGTGTGCAGGTTCCGTTTTCGCTGGCAAGCTCCTTCTCCATCCGCTGTAAATATGCCTCATCGCGGATCGCAAAGACCTCATATTGTCTCTTTAACCAGGCAGTCTGCCACTCTGCCAGATCTGCGCCCAGCGTCTTCAGGTTACAGGGATCTCTGTGGATGTGGGGATTATATTTGAGGACCCAGCGCGGCTGATCATAAATATACCGAAAATCATAAGGACGGTACAGGGACTCTCTCGCCGGCATCAGGAACGTAAACGGCATCCGTTCTTCCTGCATATCCCGCAGCATCGCCAGCATGAGACTTCTCATGTATCCCTTGTGGCGCTCAGCAACCAGTGTGGAAACGCCGACGATATAGTCGCACACGGCCTCACTTCCCCGCATATAGATCTTATAAGGGTTCCGGTGGAGCATGGATACAATCTCACCGTTCTCCTCCCGGACAAGTACCTTGTTGTCCTTCATTTTTTCCTTAAAATAATAATCGCAAAATTCCGTGGAATCTTCCGGGAACGCCTCTCTCCAGAGATTCCGGCAGTTTCCCTTCTCTTCTGTCTCCAAATACCGTATCATACTTTACTCCGCGCTCTGTGCTTCATAATCTAACTGTTTAATCCGATACTTTCTTGCGAAATCCATCGGCGCATAGGACATCTTTGCCTGACGAAGTCCCGGGAGTCCCATATCATCCTCACGGTTTACGATCTCCGCCTCCGGGAATTCATGGATCAGGAACTGTTGGTTGATCATCTGGTAAAGGCCTCGCATTTCCGGGTTTGCCTTTTCGATGTGGATGATCGCCATCTTTTCCTTGCTGTTATAGCTTCCAATTGAGAACGCCTCCAACCGGTCATCCACATAAATTCCGCCCATGCGGACTGACAGCATCGAGCAGTTCCTTAAGATCTCGTGGATTCCTTCCACTTCATAATCCAAGTGTCCCTCGACCTCCTGGCCTTTTCCCTCTCTCCATTGATCCAGAAACTTCCAGATCTCGCAGCCGTCCGAACAGCAGAGTGTCCGGTACTCATATCTTCCGTCATATGCTTTTTTGAACGCGTTCAGGTTGTTTTTCTTCTTGTGGAGTGCTTTTCCGGACAATGTCTTCAACGCCTCCGCACTGTAAAGGTAGTCCTTTGCATCCGGAAGCTCCGTCACGGAGTAGCGGTCCGCCGGAAGCTTTAAATAATCCACCGCCTCCTGATCCGCCAGATAGATCTCAAGCGGCAGACGAAGGTTCTCGTTGAAATATTGTTCGATCTCTTTAAAGTAGTGGGGCATATCCTCGATGGCGCACACAGGAAGAGATGCGTACATCTTTCCTAAAATCTTCATGATCCACAGAACTGCCTTGCCATCTCTCTCGCAAAAGTGGACATGATAGTAATCCGCCCAGAGAAAATTGTCAAGCATCACACTGTCGCATGTGTTGTCGTGGCGCCTTCCATAATACTTACTGAGTTCCGCAAAATTCTCGGCGCCCAGCTTCTGAAACTGTATATCCATATAATTGTTTTTTCCCTTTCTAACTGCCGCTCATCTCCGGCAGCCGTTCCCGGTCTTTCACAGGAAATATTTTTCTGCTCTTATGGTTTCCTTGTTTTTTACTTTTTATAGTTTACCACACTTCCATAATAAAATGAAGCGATTTGTTTTTCGGCAGTTTTACTCAGAAAATCCAGCAAAATTAGGCTTTTTCGCTATTGACAATTCGAATCTCATGAGTATAATCTAATTTAGATGATACCGCAATGCGAAACTTGGTTCCGTATTATGAAACTCGGTATTAAAACTCAATATGACTTGATTATTGACTAAAACTGAATTTCCTAAATTTATAAAGCAAAAAGGAGACAGGAATCATGAACGAAGTTTTAGAGAAGATCCAAAAAATTGGTATTGTTCCGGTTGTTGTACTTGACGATGCAAAGGATGCAGCACCGCTTGCAAAGGCACTTTGCGAGGGCGGTCTTCCGTGCGCTGAGGTTACATTCCGTACAGCTGCAGCAGAAGAGTCCATCCGTATTATGGCAAAAGAATTCCCGGAGATGTTAGTTGGCGCAGGTACTGTTCTTACAACTGAGCAGGTTGACCGTGCAGTAAACGCAGGCGCAAAATTCATCGTAAGCCCGGGCTTAAACCCGACCGTTGTTAAATACTGTGTAGATAAGGGAATTCCGGTAACTCCGGGTACTTCCAATCCGAGCGATGTTGAGATGGCGATCTCCCTTGGCCTTGATGTTGTTAAATTCTTCCCGGCTGAGCAGGCTGGCGGAATCAACATGATCAAAGCTATGGCAGCTCCGTACACACAGATGAAGTTCATGCCGACTGGCGGAATCAACGCCAAGAACATCAACTCCTACCTTGCATTCGACAAGATCCTTGCTTGCGGCGGAAGCTGGATGGTTAAGAAAGACCTCGTAGCTGCCGGTGAGTTCGATAAGATCCGCGATCTCACAAAGGAAGCTGTTCAGACAATGCTTGGCTTTGAGCTTGCTCATATCGGAATCAACTGCGACAACGAGACAGAAGCTGAAAAGACTGCTGACGCATTCGACGGTCTGTTCGGATTCACAAAGAAGGTCGGCAACAGCTCCGTATTCGCGGGAACCGCTGTTGAGGCTATGAAGTCCAAAGGACTTGGCTCCAAGGGTCATATCGCCGTTGCTACAAACTCTGTAGTAAGAGCTAAGAACTACCTTGAGATGATGGGCTACAAGTTCAACGAAGAGTCCGCTAAGTTCAAAGGCGACAAGATGACAGCAATCTATCTCGCAGATGAGATCGGCGGCTTCGCAGTACACCTTGTTCAGAAATAAGTAAAAATTTCGGGAAGCGAAATTTTTACGCTGTGCAAACGAAACGAAGTGGAGTTCGCACTTCCCGTCACGCTACATTATCTGATCATAAATTATATTAAAATTTAAGGAGAATCCTCATGTCCAAGAGAGTTATTACATTTGGTGAAATCATGCTCCGTCTCGCTCCGGAGGGATACTATCGTTTCGTTCAGGCTAACAACTTCGGCGCTACTTACGGCGGCGGCGAGGCTAACGTAGCTGTTTCCCTTGCAAACTACGGTTTTGACGCTGCATTCGTTACAAAGCTTCCGAAGCACGAGATCGGTCAGGCTGCTGTCAACGAGTTAAGAAGATACGGCGTTGATACTTCCACTATCACACGCGGCGGCGACCGTGTAGGTATCTACTTCCTCGAGAAGGGTGCTTCCCAGAGACCGTCCAAGGTTATCTATGACCGCGCACATTCCGCAATCTCCGAGGCTACACCGGAAGATTTCGACTGGGCTAAGATCTTCGAGGGCGCTGACTGGTTCCACTTCACAGGTATCACACCAGCATTAAACGATACTGTTGCTGCTATCTGCCTTGAAGCTTGTAAGAAAGCAAAAGAACTCGGCATCACTGTTTCCTGCGACTTAAACTACAGAAACAAACTCTGGACAAAGGCTAAAGCAGGCGAGGTTATGGGTGAGCTCTGCAAATATGTTGATGTCTGCATCGCAAACGAAGAGGATGCTTCCGATGTATTCGGTATCAAGGCTTCCAACACAGACGTTACAAAGGGTGCTGTAAACCACGAGGGTTACAAGGACGTTGCAAAACAGCTTGCTGACCGTTTCGGTTTCCAGAAGGTTGCTATCACACTTCGTGAGTCCATCTCCGCAAACGATAACAACTGGTCCGCTATGTTATACGATGGCAAGGACTACTACTTCAGCAAGAAGTACGCAATGCACATCGTTGACCGTGTAGGCGGCGGCGACAGCTTCGGCGGCGGACTGATCTACGCTTGCTTAAGCGACATGGATGCTCAGAGCATCATTGAGTTCGCAGTAGCTGCTTCCTGCTTAAAGCACTCCATCGAAGGTGACATGAACATGGTTTCCGTAGACGAAGTTAAGAAATTAGCTGGCGGCGACGGATCCGGACGTGTACAGAGATAATCAAAATCTTTGATCCTGCATCACCTGTATATCGGGTGATGCTATCATGAAATAGTTGCCCAATTTGCCAATAAGGGCAAATTTATTCCTCAATATATGCCATAAAGATAAGGACCTCAGCGGCTGCCAATCGCTGAGGTCCTTATCGTTTTCTGCTTCTAAATTTCTCTGACGAGGCAGTACTGCTTCAGCCCCATCCCTTTTTCGACGATCCCAAACACCTTAAATCCAAAGTGTGCATAGAACGCGACGTTCTTCTCATTATGTGTCTCCAGAGAGATCATCATCCGGTGTTCCTCAGCATAGCGGATCGCGTCATCCATAAGTTTTTCCGCTACCCCGTGATGCTGCGCATCCGGGCTTACCGCAAGATAGATGATATGTAAGCGGTTCTCCTGATGAAGCTGGGCGGTCCAGTGGGAGTTTAAGTAATCGCGGCCCCTGATAAAGTTCCACAGTGTTTTTAAGCTCTTGTCCTCCTTGATCAGATACTCATCTGTCTTTAAGGATGCCCACGCCTCGGTAAGGTAAAAGCGGACCGGATCATACTCTTCCGCCTCATCGGAGACCACTAAAAGTCCGTTTAATTCCGGGCTGTCCGCAAAAATCTCACAAGTCTCATAAAATTCATTCAGATCACACTCAAAAAGCTCCGGCATCAGCCGCTTTCTCGTCTCGGCATCCGGGATCAGTGTCTCATAGAGCGGGTCTCTGGCAAAACATTCTACCAGCATCTTCTGGAGCCGGGGCAGGTCTTCTCTCTGTACCCGGTACAATATCTGGCTGTCCATAACTAAAAATTCAACACCTCTTTCGCTGTTTTTAACCCCGCCGTCAGCGTATCCACAGCCTGGGTCATATATCGTATATCATCGTCAAAGCAGGCCAGCTGCTCTTCTTCCATTTTCCGGAGTGCTTCCAGCTCCTCTCTCGCATCCTGTCCGCCGTTTCTGATCTTTCGCTGCAGGCTCTTGACCTCCTTCGCGAGATCCACATGATGGACGATCCGTCCCGCGCCCCACTGCAGGCGGTCACGATCCTGATTCAGGACATACTCTGTAAAATAATGGTATACTTCATCGTCAAACTGGAATGCGTACTGGTTGTTATCCACCAGATACAGGGCATCCAGCGCCGCCGTCATGTCCTTGCTTTCCAGACTGCGGATCGCGTCACCGATATGGCGCAGATTGCTCTGGGCAGCCTCGTGGGGGAACAGGACCTCATCATGCCAGTTCAGCCGGACGAAATAGTCCTGACATTTGCGGAATAAATGGAGAAGCTGCTTCTGCAATGCTGCGTTTCTCTCGTTCGCTTCTGTATGAGATTCCTGACCGCCTTTGTGTATACAACATGCAGCATCGGCATTCTTCACACCATTAATTTCTTTTACCTTTCGGTAAACCTCATCCGCAATCTTTTTCGCCTCTGCCGTGCGTTCTAACAGGATACAAATTGCCTCCCTGTCTTCACGCCCTGTAACCGGTCTCACGCTCTCCTGAAGTGCCTGAAGCGTCCGTCCAATATTCACCGGAGCAACCCTGACCCGGTCGAAAGCCATGACGAGAAGTCCGTAAAGTTCATGGTGGAACCGGAAGACATCCGCATTATAATACTCGTCATTGTCAAACTGGGAGTGGTAGTGGGTTTCCATGAACTCTGCGCTGCTGAACTCGTTCACCATGGATGGGATCCCGGAGATCGCCACAGAAAAGTCATCCGACCATGTCTCGATCGGGCACTGGACTCTTAGACCTTCCGAATAGACTTTCTTTGCATCAACCGGAAATGTTTTCACAAACTCTGTCAGGAAATCTTCATATTCATAGGTTGACCGGACCGCGTCCCACGGATTATGGGCATAAGCCGGAAGCTCAAAGTTCAGATCCGCGATAACTTTTCCCTGCCACTCCGGACGTACTTTAAATACTTGCTGCCATGCCCCGGTGGACCAGTCATACTTGGAATTCTCAATTCCCCACTCTTCCGCCGCCATACAGCAGAAAACGATGGTCTTCTCAGGTTTATATCCAATCTCTAAAAGCGTCCTGGCGATTCCAAACATCAGCGCGATAGCGCAGTTATCATCCTGAAATCCATCAAAATAAGAGTCATAATGGCCGCTGAGCAGGATCATGTCCTCCGACCTTCCGGGAATGGTTCCCCAGACATTATAGGACGGCATATTTTCCTTCACTACGGATTTCGCGTCAAACTGTACCGTGATCCGCGGTGTCTCCTTTAATGCCGCTTTCAGGATCTCCGCATCCTTTTTCGACATGGAAAACGCCGGGGCGTCCTTCGGTCCTGCGATATCCTGAGCATTTAACGCCTCACTGTCGATCTCCCCATAGCCGTTGTCCTGAACTGCGATCACCGCCGCCGCGCCCTTTAAGCGGGCCTGATACACCGGATAGTTGATCCACCACTCGTCTCTCTGGTTGATATCCACCATCACAAGGCATCCTGTCACATCCACGCCGTCATAGTCCGCTTCCTTTCCGCGTCCGGCATAGACAAGCGGATAATCTTTCCAGCCATCCGTTACAAACTCTGTCTGGTAAGCACCAAGCTGGAATTCATGTTTGTCTCCGTCTCGGTCCGTAACCCGCATGACCGCTTTCTCAAACTCCCAGGAATCCAGACAGAGCTCATCCTTATGGATATCGGAGAGCCCGATCCGCTTCATCTCCTCTTTCAGGAATTCCCCAGTGTCAAATTCCGCCTTCGATCCCGCCGTGCGGTAGCCGAGAACCGGATTGCTCTTAAATTCCTCCATCTTTTTCGCAAGGCGGTAGGAGTAGCCGATATCCACTGCCTTCAAATATATTTCTTCGATCTTCCTTCTGTCACTCTCCAAAGCTGTCAACCTCCTTATCCCACCTCTGCGGGCCTGTTCCCTGAGACCGGGAAGTATTACAAACTCCGCCGCATCCTGCTCACTGTTTTCCGTGATGCGGACACGCCGGAGTTTCATAATTTTTCTTTAGTTCTCTGCCTTATTCCCGGCTCCGCTCTCTTCCTCAGCGCCTGCTCTCTCATGAGTCGCATTGACCTCGACCTGAGTTGCCTGAACTGCCGCCTGGGCATCCGCATGTGCAGCAGCTTCCGGGTTCGGAACAGTACGCTTTGTGATCGGCATCTGGAGATTAACGCCAAATGGGTTTACAACCACTCCCTTTGCCTCTTTTACGAGGATGCTCGGGATCTTATCTGCGGTTACCGCGATCGCCTTGAACTGGTTCTTCGAGTTAAATTTTCCGAACTCAATGATGTCCGTAAAGATCGGCTGGTACGCATCACCGTTTTTCTGTTTTAATAACGGAACGCCCGCACCTTCCTGGAATGCGGTGATGTATGTTCCGCGGGTAAAGTCTGCAAGGATCTCCTCCTGCATCTCCTTTAACTCATCCGGCATGGTCTCATATTTCTGTTTGCGGAGCTCCTGCATGAAGTACAGGGCTGTCAGGTGAAGACTCGGGTTCTCGATCCATGTCTTCTTCTCATCTTCCGGCGCGTCCGGCTTATTCTGGCCCGGACGGCTTACAAGCTCCGGAAGCTGGATCCGGCACTCGCTCTCCATATACTGGTCGACCATCAGACAGTTTACACCCATCGTGTAAAGGTTTCCATAAAAGTGAAGCATCTGGTTCGCGTCGACTTTCGCGATCTGTACCGGGATCTTCTCCTCGATGAGGCGCTTGCCCTCACGTCTGATATCTTCTTCCTTAAAATAGAGCAGAACTTCGTCATCGAATGTCTCTTTGTCGCATACCACATACGGCATTTTTGTGCACAGAGACATGATAACATAGATCTCCTTTGCGTTTCTTAACTGATTTAAAACCTGCTGTTTATCCATTTTTCTTTCCCTTTCGGTATTCATGCTGCGGCTTTTATCACCTTTTCCGGTGCATATGTCCCTCTGATGAATATTCTTTCCATAATTATTTTTCGTAAATGCGCAGCCATACTGAACAGTTACTTTTCATCCTTTTTGAGATCCGTCCCCGCTTTAGTTGCAGCAGATGATCGGAATTCCCTTATACGCGTTCTCATACACCTGTGCTGCTACCTTCGGCGGCAGGTTAATGCATCCGTGGGAACCGTTTGTCTGATAGATCGTTCCGCCGAACTTGCTTCTCCAGTCCGCGTCATGAAGTCCGATCCCACCGTTGAACGGCATCCAGTATTTTACAGGAGTCGCATAATCTTCTCCCTTTAATACACGGTCTTTCTGTTTATAATACAGCTCAAAGAGTCCCGGAGGTGTCGTGTAGTTCTTTGACACGTTTCCGGATACGAACGGGCTGTCGATGATCACTTTTCCATCTTTATAGAAATAGAGATGCTGTGTGGCAAGATCCACCTCGATATAAGTCTGTCCGAAATCATAACCATCGTGGGTCGCGCCGCGGCTCTCGTAGATCGGCTCGCGCTCCGTTGTCTGGCACGCTTTTACTGCCTCCACGAGGGCGTCTGTCTCGGCTGTCTGGTTGATCTTCCAGCCATATTTTCCGTATACAACAACATCCCGGCCGGATGTCGTCTTATACTTATGGTTTCCGTAAGTGTCATACTTATCCGCTAAAGACTTCACATATGCTACTGCCTTGTCACGGTCTACCTGGATCTCGGTGCCGTTCGTCCCGGTCACCCATTTTGCCAGTTCCAGACCATCCAGGGTCTCTCTGCTGGATCCAAACACATATGTAATCTGGATATCCTTGTATGCGTTTAATGTTGTGCAGAGCTGTACCAGGTTCGCGTCATCAGATTTTACGGTGATCTTTTTATAGCAATCCTCGTCTGCAAGCCGGATCTGTTTTTTCTGGTTTAAAAGTGCTGATTTAACGGCAGCCTTCATTTTATCCATATCCAGCTCATTTCCCTGCACCTCCGGGATGATCGTAAAAGGCTTTCCCTCTTCGTAAGCAGAGATACAGGCATCGGAGGTCGGTGTGGCCGCCGTCACGCAGTGCAGGTTCGCAAGCGCCGCGGCAAGCTTCTCATCATCGAGCGTTGCCGCCACTGTCACAGTATAGGACTGGTCAGAGCCGGGCCCCGTCTTTCTTCCTGTGTCATTCTGCTCCTTTAAAATATCATCGACGCTGCCGGTAACGTTTAAGTGGTAACCGACATCGGTTCCCTTTAAGACTTCCAGGTTGCCGTCCGCGTCCTGTATTTTAATCTCGTAGTGTTCGTTGAAATAACCTTCCAGATATCCTTTCGCCTGCTGTGCCGTCTGCTTGGAGACATCCACCGCATTGATCGTAGTGCCGCGTACAAATTTTGCCGTATCGCTATCTGCCGCTGCCATCGCAGGAAACGCTGTTCCCACCACCAGCATGCCGATCACAGCGCCTGTCGGAAGAAGCATTCTTATTTTTTTCATGATTCCATCCTGCCTTTTTTATTTTCAGTTACCGGATTGCTCTCTTCTTGTTCGCCTCCGGCGCCCAAGAAGCTCCGGGCGTTGCCCTTATACCGCTTTTCATTCAAAAGCGTTTATGCGAGCAAGCTTGCAGCACGCTTTCGACTGCAGATCGGCACAATCCAACTGTCATTCTCTATTTTATCCAACGCACTACATAGTGTCAAGGTGATTATTTCTTGCTTTTTCCTTGATTTTCTGCGGCAAATGTGCGGCTTTGCATAAAAAGTGTCACCATGCAGATCGGTCGATCAAAAAGCGGCAGAACCTGCCGTCAGCTGCTGCATTCGGACACATGACAAGCAAAAAACGGCACATCCCCGCCATTTACCAGACAGGTCTGTGCCGTTTTCATGCTAAGCTTTCATTTTGTCCTGCTATTTCTCGATAATGCTCTCCACATCATCCATGCCCGCGCAGAGCAGCGCAAGCAGCAGTGTCTGCTGGCAGCCCTTATATGCACCCTCGACCTTAAACTGCTCAGAAAGCATATGCGCATGGATATCATAATCCGCGCCCATGCCGAGGCACACTGCCGGGAGTCCTGCTTCGAGAGCACGGTTGCAGTTTGTGGAACCACCGTTTCCAAGCTTCGGCTCCTCGCATCCAAGATACTCTGCCGCCGCCATGGCGCCCTCTACGATCGGCGCATGGGCATCCTGATGGCCGGCATTGACATCACAGATATGTTTTACATCGTATGTGATCGTATCCATGCCCCAGCGCTCTGTCTCCTCCTTGCATGCCTCATCGATGGCATCGAAGATCTTCTTGCGGAGCTTCTCAAGCTCTTCCTGAGAGTTCGAACGGAAGTTGAAGCGGATCTGTGCCACCGGAACGATCGCATGGACAGCCTCGAAGCTTCCCGCCTGCATGGTGGTCACCGCAAATGTAGTCATCGGCTCCTTCGGAACCTGGATCTCAGAGATCTTCGCGATCGCACGTCCTGCCGCATGGATCGGGTTTGCCACCTTTGCGAAAGCTCCGCAGGCATGTCCGCCGATGCCGTGGAAGTTGATCTCGTATGTCTGGATTCCGGTCGCCTCATAGGTGATCTCCTGAAATCCCGGGCCGTCAACGGAAATGCTGGCATCCAGCTCCGGATGATGGTTTACATAATACTGCATTCCTTTTAATGCGCCGGTTCCTTCCTCCTGAACAGTTCCGACAAACTGGATATCGCCCTTTGTCTCAATTCCTGCCGCGTTTAAAGCTCGGATCGTAGACAGGACGGTCGCACATCCTCTCGTATCATCCACGATTCCCGGGCATTTGATAAAGCCGTCCTCACGGACGATCTCAAGCTTTGTATCAAGCGGAAATACTGTGTCCATATGACCCTCTACAAGAACCGTCTTTCCGCCACCGGTACCTTTTCGGATTCCGATGCAGTTGCCGTACTCGTCGATATGGCAGTCTGTAAGACCTTCCTCCTTAAACATCTCAAGAAGTCTCGCTGCTTTTTTCTGCTCATGGTTCGTCGGTGCCGGGATCAGGGTAAGCTCAATCTGTCTGTCGATGATCTCGTTCTGGTCATCTTCCATAAACTGAAGAGCTTTCTGAACCTTTGCATCTTTTGTCAGTGTGTCGAATTTCTTCTGAATCTTCTCGGAAACCTTATATTCCATCTGTCATTCCTCCGTTTTTCAATACTGAGTAACAGAAGCGGTCATCTCAGGCTGCCTCCTGTCCGATATTTTACCACAAAAAAGTTTTTTTGTGTATTTTTTATACGAACAAAAGTTTTTATGTCGCGAACACTCTCAAAAAAGAAGAGACCTGCCCGTGGCTTTCTTCCACTTTGGCAGGTCTGAATCTATGTATATGCTTTTACAGACGGATCACCATCTCATCTAACGGCATTCTGTCGGTGTGAAGTCTTGACGGATGCGCCGTCTCTGCCGGATATCCGAGCGGAAGCATCGCAGTCGCAACAAGTCCCTTCATCTCCGGGAACAGCTCATGAAGCTTCTCCTGGCTGAACATGCCGACATAGCAGGTTCCGAGACCGAGATCTGCCGCCTGAAGCATCATCTGTGTCGCCGCGATCGTCGCATCGATCTCCCCGTGGTTTTTCATATCTCCCTCGCGGTTCCAGGCCTTCGCCGGATCATACGCGACAACAAGGATCACCGGTGCATGGAACTTGCATGCGGTGCACTCCTCTGCTTTCTCCAATGCCTCTCTGCTCTGCATCACAAGAATGCGCTGCGGCTGGAGATTGTGAGCCGTCGGTGCATTGTGACCTGCCTCCAGCACCTTTTCCAGCTTTTCTGCCTCCACCGGGCGATCTGCATATTTTCTAAGAGAATATCTTTCTGCGCATAATTTTTCGAAATCCATAATTGCCTCCTGTTTTGCGGTATTTCAATAAAATAATAATAAGAGCCATCTGCCGGAGTCCCGATGAGATCGACAGGATCTTGTCATCCAGAAGACCTAAAACATGCGGTCCCAGAATAATTCCCGTGAACAGCATACCAATAATACGCGGCAGCCGCAGCCCCCCACAGATTGCTGCGGCGGAAAGTCCCACTAAAAATATTAACGCAAGAGAGGTCAACATAATTACAGGATCTCCCCATAGCGTCCCAGAAAGCTCTTCATTCTCTCATTATCGGATGCGAACACCTTCTCCGGCGTTCCCTCCTCGACGATCACACCGCCCTCCATGAAGATCACGCGGTGGGAAATATCCCTTGCAAACGCCATCTCATGGGTAACGATCACCATGGCGATATTCAGATCTGCCAGAGAACGGATCACCTTTAACACCTCGGCTGTCAGCTCTGGGTCTAGAGCTGATGTGGGTTCATCGAAGAACAGGATCTTCGGGTTCAGCGCCAGAGCTCTCGCGATCGCCACACGCTGGCACTGTCCTCCGGATAACTGGCAGGGATAATAGTCTTCCTTGTCCGCCAGTCCCATCTTCTTTAACAGCTCTCTCGCTTCCTGATATACCGTCTCCTTGTCTCGCTTCTGCACATGGATCGGCGCGTCAACGATATTCTTCAGCACAGAATAATGCGGGAAAAGATTAAAATTCTGGAACACGAGACCATACTGGCTCCGGATCTCCTTCATGTCCTTCTTATCCGCATAGACCACATGTCCGTCCTTGTCCGTCCATGCCGCTTTTTTCCCAAGATATACGATCTCGCCGCCATCCATCTTCTCAAGCATTGTCGCGCACCTGAGCAGCGTTGATTTCCCGGATCCGGACGGTCCGATGATGGATACGATTTCGCCCTCGCCGATGCTGATGGAGATATCCTTCAGCACAGACAGGTTCTCAAATGATTTTTCTACATGATTTAACTCTAACAGATTCATGATCCACAGACCTCCAGTCCTACCGGTAATAATCCAGCTTTTTCTCGATCCACTCCATAACGACAGCCACGATGAGGTTGAACACATAGTAGAAAATTCCGGCTGCGACAAACGGGATCATATTTGTCTGGGATGCTGCCAGGGCTTTCGCGATCGTGAACATCTCAGCGACACTCAGGGTGAACGACAGGGACGTATCCTTTACAAGTGTGATCACCTCGTTTGTGATCGACGGCAAAATTCGCTTGATGACCTGAGGCAGAATGATCTTGAAAAAGGTCTGAGCTTTCGTGTAGCCAAGGATCTGTGCCGCCTCATACTGGCCGATCGGCATCGACTGAATGCCGCTGCGGTAGATCTCTGCAAAATATGCCGCGTAGTTGATCACAAAGCCGATAAAGGTCGCTGTCAGGCGGTAACCGCTGCCGACTTTAATATGAAACAGATAGTATGGTCCGAAATAAACGACCATCAGCTGCAGCATTAACGGAGTTCCGCGCATGATAGAAATGTAAAATTTTACGATCATGCTGATCACGCGATTTTTCGATAAGCGTCCGAACGCCACAATAAGTCCAAGTGGAAGAGAAAACAGCAGCGTGATCACGAAGATCTGCGTACTGATCAGCATACCACTGGCGAGCTGTGCGACCATCTGCCCGATTGTCATTTTACCCATACGATCTTTACCTGCTTTCCTTCTTAATAAATAACACAAATTACGGGAACTGTTTTCCGGTTCCCGTAATCAAAATTCTTTTACTATTTTAGCCGATATGGGAATGTCTGTCAAACAGCATTTCCGTATCCCGCAAGATTTCTACAACTCCGACACGCGCTTACTTTCCAATCGTCGTAACGTCCTCGCCGAACCATTCATCAGAGATCTTTGCTAATGTGCCGTCGGCAGCCATCTCCTCTAACGCTCCCTGTACTTTATCTCTTAACTCTGTGTTGCCCTTCTTAAAGCCAACGCCATATTCTTCCTCAGAAAGAGAATCGTCAAGGATCTTAAAATCTGCATTTCTCTGCTTGATCTGATAGCCTGCAACGATCACGTCCATTGCGACTGCATCAACCGCGCCCTGTTCGAGATCCATGAATGCGGTGTTATAATCCGGTGTCGTTAAAAGCTGGCCAAATGTATTTGCGAGATCCTGATTCTCCTTTAACGCAGCCTCCGCGGAAGAATCGGCCTGTACTTCTACGACTTTTCCCGCAAGGTCAGCCTGACTCTTGATATCGGAATCGTTCGCTACAACGAATACCTGCTTGTTTGCCATATACGGTGTAGTCCAGGTATAATCATCCTCGCGGCCTGTGATCGTAAATCCGTTCCAGATACAGTCGATGTTGCCGGATTCAAGCTCCATATCCTTGGAGTCCCAGGCGACCGGCTGTGCCTTGTATTCGAGACCGAGACGGCTTGCGACTTCTTTCGCGAGATCAAGGTCAAAGCCTGTGTATTCGCCGTTGTCGCCAACAAATCCCATTGGCGGGAAATCCTGATCGAAGCCGACGATCAGTGTGCCTCTTGCTGCTTCTGCCGTCTCCGCAGCTGTCGTACCTGCTGTTGTTGTCTCCTCTTTTTTCTCGGCAGTTGTCTCTGCTGCTGTTGTCTCTGTCTTTGCTCCGCCGCATGCTGCGAGGGAAAGTACCATTGCGGATGCCATAACTGCGCTTAATAATCTCTTTTTCATCATTATTTTCTCCTCTTATCTGTCCGTGATCCGGCTGCCCGGACCAGCTTTTTGTCATATCCGAAAACCGGCCGCATTTTTCTGTCCGGTTTCACCTCTCTGTTTTCATCGTGTTATCATGTTACCATACTAAAGTGTTTTTGTAAAGCTCTTTTTTAATGAATTTTCCAAAAAAATGCGGTATAATCTTTTTTATGCAGAAGAAACTATATCCGTATTTATCTCAGGCGAGAAGATTCCCGCCTCTTTCAGGTGGTGAGTAACAGCAAATTTGTCTCAGTGGGAGTCAGGTCTCCGAATGAGATAAACGCGCTGCGAATTTACTATTTTTAAGGAGGTTCCTGTCTTATGTGTACAGCAGCAACTTACAAGACAAAAGGCTTTTATTTTGGAAGGACCTTAGACTACGAGTTTTCCTACGGCGAGGAGATCACGATCACTCCCCGCAATTACCCGATCCCGTTCCGCCATATGGGTACGCTTGCATCCCACTATGCCATCATCGGCATGGCGCACGTTGCAGACAATTATCCTCTGTATTATGATGCCATGAACGAAAAGGGACTCGGCATGGCAGGACTTAACTTTGTCGGAAACGCCGCCTATGCAGTGCCGACGGATGGAATGCAGAATGTTGCCCAGTTTGAATTTATCCCCTGGATCTTAAGCCGGTGCGCAACTATTCCGGAGGTCCGCGAAGCGCTTGCCCGCATGAATCTTGTCGGAACACCTTTTAGTCCGCAGATGCCTGCCGCAAGCCTCCACTGGATCATTGCGGATAAAAACGAGGCGATCGTCGTGGAATCCATGACCGATGGACTCCATGTCCATGATGATCCTGCCGGTGTTCTCACAAACAATCCGCCCTTCGATCTGCAGATGTTCCATTTAAATAACTATCTCGGGCTTTCCCCGCGCCAGCCGGAAAATCATTTTTCTCCGGAGCTTCCGCTTGCCACCTACAGCCGCGGCATGGGTGCTCTCGGTCTTCCGGGGGATCTCTCTTCCCAGTCCCGCTTTGCCCGCGTGGCATTCACCCGCGCAAACTCGATCTCCGGTGACAGCGAAGAAGAAAGCGTCAGCCAGTTCTTCCATATCTTAGGCTCTGTGGACCAGCAGCGCGGCTGCTGTGAGGTTGCAGAAGGAAAATATGAGATCACGATCTACACCTCCTGCTGCAGTGCCGAGACCGGAACCTACTACTATACGACCTACGAAAACCACCAGGTCACCGCGGTGGATATGAAAAAAGAAGCGCTTGATTCCGATGCCCTGATCCGCTACCCGATGATCTTAAAAGGCGAGATCCGAAGACAGAATTGACGGAAACGTCTGAACGGTTCCGTTACAATAAATTCAAAATATATTTTCAGGAGGAATTTCCCATGAATCCCTATGCTCTGATCGATCTGCACTGCGACACACTCACAGACTGCACCTATTCAAATCCAGACACAACGATTGCAAACTGTACTCATAAAGGTCCGACCGCGGACACACTTGATGATCCGGGTCGTGTCCTCTCCCTGTCCTCACTTCCGTCCGATGTTCACTGGGCACAGTTTTATGCCATCTTCATCCCGGATCAGCACCGTGGACAGGCCGCCATCGATTACTACGAAACAAACCGTGACAATTTTAACCGCCAGATGGAAAAATTTCATGACCGCATCTCCCCCTGCCGTTCCGTTTCCGATATGCATGCTGCATGGGAGGCAGGAAAGACGGCCGCTTTTCTGACCATTGAGGGCGGAGCAGCTCTCGCCGGTGATATTACCCGCGTAAAAAAACTGGCAGATGACGGAGTCCGCTGCATGACGCTCACCTGGAACGGCGAAAATGAGCTCGGTTCCGGACACACCACCACTCACGGAATGACAGATTTCGGACGGCAGGCAGTCCGTGAAATGGAAGACCGCGGGATCCTCGTTGATGTCTCCCATTTAAACGACACCGGCTACGCCGACCTCTTTGAGACCGCCCGCCGCCCGTTCGTTGCGACCCACTCCAACGCGCGCGCCATCTGTTCCCACAAGCGGAATCTGACGGATGATATGATCCGCGAGATGGTCCGCCGGAACTGCCTCATCGGCCTCAACTACTGCAAGAGTTTCATTACCGATGGAGGCATCGGCGATTCTCCCGACGACCTCTACCGCCACATCGAGCACTTTTTCAGCCTCGGTGCCTATGAAAACATCGCCCTCGGCTCCGACTTCGACGGTGCGGCACTTCCTACATACCTGAACACTCCGGCAAAGGCTGCTGATCTCTACGAATATTTTCTGGAAAAGGGAATGGCAAAGGAACTGGCGGAGGGAATCATGTTCCGGAACGCAGAAGAATTTTTCAGGAAGAATCTGTAGTTTACATCTGTCTTCGCGCGAGTGCACGTCGTTGACACGTCAGTGCCTTTTGTGTAACAGGGAATTCCCCGGAATTTCCTGTTACACAAGAAGACGGCTCACCGCATATCCCTATGCATCGAGCCGTCTTCTTTATTATTCTGATTTTTATTATTCTGATCCTTTTCCCTCTTTGTTTTTCATCCTTCAGCTGTCCCTTACAGGGTCTGACACGCGCCACTTGCATCAAATGAATATTCTTTTCCGTTTATTCGTCGGATTCCAACAATCATTTTTCCACATTCTGATCCGGCACGGCTTTCCATATAATACCAGCGTTCGCCGTCATACAGCCAGCCCATGTGCATAAAACCATCTGCGTCAAAGTAGTACCAGCTGCCGTCGATCTGCCTCCACCCGTCATGTGCCGGTTCCCCGTCCACCATGTACTGCCACTTCCAGCCGGTCTGCTTCCATGCACTCTCTTTCTCTGTGCCAATCTCTCCGGACGGCTTTGTAAGCTTAGCGAAGTTTCCGTCAACGACTGCCTCGTACTCGGCCATCATTTCCCATACATCATCCACATCATAGTCCGACGTATCGGCTGCTCCGTCTCCTGCTGCCGCCCATTCACTGACCGCAATGTTATAATATTTCGACTCATTCTGCCGCGGGATCGCCCGGACCTTCACGGTCACGTTTTTCTTGGATACGGCATTGAGGTACGCACTGACGTCTTTCCAGTTCTTATCGGTCGTCTCTTCTTTTTTATGGAGCCGTCCGTCGGAATCATTCCACTGGATGCAGACTCTGTACTTTTCCGCACTGGAAAATGCCTCCCAGCGTGCCACACCGTTTACGATCTCCGCCGTCACATAGCCCTCTTCCTCCGTTGCCAACGCACGGAGCGATACAAAAATTGTTCCGGTGCTGCTGGCACTGATCTCACTTCCGACTCCGATTGATGTGTGTTTCGTCCTTTTCCGCACTGTTTTCAGATCACCGTTTTTTTTCGTGTAACTGATCACCACCTCATAATCACCGGCATATGGAACCTCTGACCATGACACCTTCCGTTTTTCATAATCAACCGTGATTTCTTCTGGCTGCGGCAGACGGTAAAACGGATAAACCAGCAATCTGCCCCAGGCCTGCGTGTTATCTACAGACACCGCATCTACATATGTCTGCCGGATTCCGGTTCCCCGGATCTTCAGATCATCATCAAAGATCTCATCATCCGCATGCAGTTCAAAAAGGACCGTGTACGGAATCGTCGGATTTGCGTCCCTAAGCTCCTCTGTATCGATCTTTAAGTCCATCATGCCTTCATCCTCATCCTCGATCTCAAGAGGCGGAAGAAAGGCGCGGCCGGCATCATGATCCGTGATACTGTCCGTATCGATCCGAAGCTCCACGCTTTTCACCATCGCAAACGCAGGCGTTGTCATGATCATGACGGCAGCTCCCGTCATGAAAAGCCCTCTTCGAAGCAACTTCTTTTTCATAGTCCCTTTCATTCCTTTCCAAACAATCCGGCTACCAGCTCTGCCACTCTGTGGAACACATTGATGATCCTCTGCCAAAGCGTGAGCCCCTCTGCGTCCACCTCGGAATCCAGGCTCTTCGCGCTGTCCTTGATCGTGATTTCATCCGAACGGCAGATGATCTGCACGGATTTCGGCTCCGGATTCTTTTCACTGGTCAGAGACACCTTTTCCGCATAAGGATCCATATTCAGGAAATTGTGTTCCGCTTCCTTTTCATCCAGCTCATCGTTGATGGATTTTCTGAGATCCGCACCGGAATTCTTCAGATTTTCCGTATTTTTTACGATCTTTCGTGTATTGTCAACTGCCAGCTGACCAGTCCGCAGCGCATTATCTCCGGCAGCGCTGAAATTTTGACTTGCAGCACGAAGTGTATTGTTGATGGTCTGCATGGTTCCCGCAAGATCATCGGAGGTCTTTTCGATCTGTACCAGAACATGATCGAGATTGGCAAGGGCTCCCTGCATATCCTCGTAATATCGGTTCATGATCCCGATCAGGGTATCCAGATCTCCTGCCAGTTCATTGACGCTGTTCACGACACGGGCTGTCTGGAACGTCAACGCCCCGGCATCGGAAGAAAGTCTGCTGATGCTCGCAAGCACCGCATCGATCTGTGCCGTCACCGCATTCTTAAAAACGCCCGGCACATTCCCGATATTGCCCCCCATCTCGTTTAACGCTTTCTTTAAGGCTGCTAACTCCTTTGCGATCTCCTCGGCATTCCCTGTCGGGTCATCTGCAAGCTCCTCTAAGGACTGAGTGATCTCCTCGATCGCCTCCCGCAGCTCCTCGTCCATTTCGATGCGGTCTGCATTTGCCGGTGTCGCATATCCATTGATACTGTCCATGATCAGGGCGCCAAGCTTCTTTGCCGCCGCCGCGGAATCTGCCGCATTTTTCTGGATATCCTTCATCGCATCTTCCAGACCTGCCTGCTTGATCTCCTCCATCAGATCCAGCGTTGTCCACCGGTTCACCCCATTCAGGGAGGAACCAAATTCCTTCAGTCTTGAACTTAAGGTCTTCATCTTGCTCATGGTGTCTAAAAGATCCTGATCTGTATCATTTAAGGTCTTATTGACTTCATAGACCATGGTCTTCGCTGTGTTCAGGGAACCGGACAGTGGTGCCAGATTCTCGGAAAGATCCCACAGATCCTGGATCGCTGTGTCATTTTTGTCAAAGATCTCCTCTCTGCTTGCATCCACCGTTGCTTTTCCGGCACGGAGTTCTGCTAACATCTGATTGGTGAGGGAAAGCTGATCGGAAACATCCGTCACATTGTCCATCAACGCTTCCATATCATCCATCATGGCGTTGGTATTTGTCCGGAATTTATCCTTTAACTCCTTAAGATCCTTTAAATCCTTTAAATCGCTCACGGTTCCCGGACTCATGATCATCATGACTCCCACCGTCTCAAAGCTATCTGTTCCGATCCGTACCTCGAAATGGCCGTCTTTTCCCGGCAGACATTCATAGATCACCACCGTCATATCACCGATGGAGCTCGTCTGGGAGTCCGGTGCATCCACGGAATAGCACTTACTGAGATCCACCGGAACTGCGATCAGCAGCATGAAGTTATTTCTCATGTATTCCGATACCTGCTTGTTTGCCGTCGCATCAATATCGATCTCCACCAGACCGGAAGCTCCCGCAAGATCCTTGGCTTCCACCGCCCGGCCATTCAGCTTGTAGCCAAGGTCAAAGCTCCACGGAGACTGGACCGCGGAATTGTCCAGCGTTCCCTGAAAGAACAGTCTGCCGCCGTTTTCCGGTGCTTTTAAAACGACCTCCCCGTTTTCAGACTTCAGATCTTCATCATTTCCCAAACACACGACCTCCGTATAGGTTCCGTAGTCGGTGTAGGTTTCCTGCTTATTAAACTCGATCCCCTTTACCACATTTGCGTCACTGATCGCGCCGTAATGATCCAGGTTCAGATATAAGGTCTCATCGACATGAACCGAAGGAGCGGCCGCCAGTACCTGAAGCGGCGGCATTACCGTCAGCGCCATGCTGTTAAAAATCAGGGCCGCAGCCGTTGCCCGCCTGATCCATTTAATTTTTTTCATGTTGTTCTCCTCTCTGTCGGAAGCCCAAAAGCTTTCTTCTCCTGTTTCTCGCGTTCATTGCCGCAAGCTTTACCTTTGCCCTTCTCCGTTCCCTCTTCATCTGCGGCGGGACCGTGATAAACCGGTCCACCATCTTTAACAGGATCGGCATCAGTCCGCTTACAAAGATTAGGGAAAAGATCGCTCCGCGTCCGACCAGATGTCCGACCTCACTGATCGCCGGCACACTCGAAATAAAGTAGATCGCATATCCACAGATCACAAGAATCAGTCCGGAGGTCAGAAGAGACGGCATCGAGTTCTGCGACATCAGCCTTGCCGCTTCTTTTTTCCCGTTCCCGCTCTTTCGTAACTGGAGATACGTATCCGTTGACAGGATCGCATAGTCAATGGTGGATCCCAGCTGGATACAGGATACAACCGCGTAGGCGATAAAGATCAGTGTTGACCCTGAAAAATACGGAAATGACATATTCAGATAAATTGCCATCATGATCGGAATCATCGCGACGATTGGCATCAGAAGTGACCGGAACGCGATCGCAACAACCACATAAATACACAGCATTGCCAGATTATTTGTCCTCTGGTAGTCCGGGATCAGGATGTCCTCCATGTCCTTCGTTGTCGGGGTATTTCCTGTAATATATGCTTCCCCCGGATAATATCTCCGTATGATTCCGGATACCTCATCCGAATATTGATAAGCACTCGGGCTCTCCGGCTTCGTTTTTATGTAGATTAAGAGCCTTGCGTATCCGTCTTTATGGAACTGCTCCGTGATCGAGGACGGCAGGATCTTTTCCGGTACGCCCTTTGGAACAAATTCCGTATATCCCATTACTTTTTTGACGTATTCTTTTTCCTTCAGCTCCTCGACCAGCGCTTCCTCTGTTTTTAAGGAACCCGTCGGGAAGATCGCGACCAGAAGATTCGATCTTCCGAAGATCTCCTCCACCTCTCTCGTCTCATCATAAATGGTGGTACCGGGACCTGCTCCTGTCGCGTCCGATCCGTACATGAACGAGTTCATGCCCTGAGCCGCATAGATGAATCCGGCCGACAGGATACTGATGATCAGCAGATACGGACTGATGTGGTTCAATACAACGGAAACCTTCTCAAATTTCGGCATGAAGGGCTTATGTCTGGTCCGGTCGATCCTGTCTGACCAGGACAGAAGCAGAGATGGCATGAGCAGGATCACCATCGCCAGAGAACAGAGGATTCCCTTCGCAAGAACGATTCCAAGATCCACTCCCATTTTAAAGTTCATAAGCACAAGGACCACAAAGCCGAAAAACGTGGTCATGGACGAGGAGAGCACGGTTTTTAACGTATTGTTCAGTCCCCGCTTTAAGGCAGGGATCTTATCCAGCCCTTCTTCTCTCTCCCTCTCATATGCATGCAGAAAGAATACCGAATAGTCCATGGAGGTTGCCATCAGCAGAACATCCGCGACATTGTTCGTAACATAGGAGATCCTTCCAAGAATGATATTCGATCCTTTGTTGATCGCAATCGCAGCTCCGATCACCGTCAGGAACAACACCGGCTCAAAGTACGAGGTTGTCGTAAAGAGCAGGATCAAAAATACCAGCACCACAACGATCGCCATGATCATGGTCATCTGGGCTTTTACATGTTCCTCCGTAAATTTATTTGTGGGGGACATGCCAACCAGATTGCCCTTTTCCCCACAGATCTTCTCGATTGACGCGATCGCGCGGTGCGTCCGCTTGCTGGTATCGCCCTCCACAAAGGTGATATCCATGACTGCGTTGCCGTCTTTATAATAATCGTCGATGTTGTCATAGCGGATAAATGAGGAGGATACATAGATCGGGTTCAACGTATCACACCACAATACCTGATCGACCCCGTCGATCTTTTCAATCTCTGTTTTGTATTGCAACGGTGTACAAAGGGAACATAATAAAAAACTTAATAATGGACTGCCAATC
>OBLO01001103.1_pt1 | contig 24353 bp, 26 predicted proteins | sample 1519401 | NCBI WGS metagenome assembly OBLO01 (sample SAMEA2602897, study PRJEB22501) | metagenome | reverse complement strand
ACGAGCAGGTTATTGAAGTCTATCTCGGGCGTTAAGGAGTTTAGATGCTGCAGGTGAAAGAACTGAATCAATATTATGGTGGCAGCCATATTCTGCGCGGGGTGAGCTTTGAAGCGCGTATCGGTGAGGTGACATGCCTGCTGGGGCGTAACGGCGTGGGGAAAACAACACTACTAAAGTGTCTGATGGGACTTATTCCGGCCCGTAGCGGAAGCGTGCTCTGGCAGGATAAAAATGTCACTCACTGGAAGCCGCATCAGCGGGTCAGGGCCGGTGTGGCGTATGTCCCACAGGGGCGTGATATTTTTCCGCGTTTGACGGTCGAAGAGAATCTGCTGCTCGGTCTTTCCCGTTTTTCAGCACCGGAGGCCCGGCATGTGCCGGATGATATTTACGCGCTCTTTCCGGTTTTACAGGAGATGAAGCATCGGCGTGGCGGAGATTTGTCCGGCGGGCAACAGCAGCAACTGGCCATTGGACGAGCGCTGGCAAGTCGCCCACAGTTGTTGATTCTTGATGAGCCAACGGAAGGGATCCAGCCGTCGGTGATTAAAGAGATTGGTCAGGTGATTTCTCAACTGGCGCACCGGGGGGATATGGCTATTTTGCTGGTGGAGCAGTTCTACGATTTTGCGCAGCAGCTGGCCGACAAATACCTGCTCATGTCGCGGGGCAGCATTATTCAAAGCGGTGATGGTAAAAATATGGAGGCCGAGGGCGTTCGGGGACTGGTTGCAATCTGAGGTATGCGACAGAGCGGCTTCGGCTCTGTCGCTATACTCATCAACAGACCACCGTCTGCCCCCAGGGCTTGGCGCGCATGCCTTTTATCATGAGCGCCCAGGCAAGAACGATCGCCACTATCAGCGCGACAAACAGCGACCATGGCGGCAATGTGGTTAAAATGACGCCGCTGACTAATGGGTTAACCGCTGCGCCAAGCCAGCCCAACGACTGGGCGGAAAAATAGCTGGCTTTCATGCCTGCTGGCGCGATGTTGTCGATAAGCATGTATTCACCCGGCGCGTAAATGACTTCGCCGATAGTGAAAAAGGCAGCAGAAATTCCCCATAACAACAGACTGTTGCCGGAGAAAGCGAAACCGACCAGGCCAACGACAAAGAAGACTGTACCCACTGTCATCAACGGGCGGATATTCGTGGCGGTGAGCCTGCGGCCAAGTGCGTATTGCAGTGATACTACGATGGCGGCGTTAACGGGCAGGACGACTGCTACCACTTTCTCGGCAAAATCGCCATCGGCGACCACCATAACGTATTGCGAAATACAGGACGCAAAAGCACCGCCAACAAACGATGCCAGAAAGGCCGATAACGTAAACCAAAATAATGCCCGGTCGCGCAGGAGTACCGAAGGGGACCACACCGCGGCGTTTAAACCTTCTGATGGTGCTGTCGAACGTTTTACCCAGGTCTGGATAAACACCAGTGGCAATGCTGAACAGGCGGCAGCCAGCCAGAATGGCAGGTTAATGCTTTGCATCACCAGTAGAGTGCCCAGCGGTGGACCAACGGTCCAGCCAATATTCAGCACGGTATAGTTAAGCGAGAAAATTTTAGTCTTGTTGGTGGCAGACAGATTATCGGCAAACCAGGCCTTCAGCACCGTGGCGAAGACGGAGTAGGCACAGTTGATCAGGGCAAAGAGTAAAACCACTACCACCACGTTATGCACCAGCGGGATTGCAATAAAGCCGGAAGCAAAGCCACAAATTGCCAGCAGCATATAGCGTTTTTTATCGAACTTGTCGGCCAGAATACCAAAGCCAAGGCTGAACACCACGCCAATGGTCAGCGCGACCGTCATCGCATAGCCGATCAGGTCAACGCTCAGATGATACTGCCGACTGAGGTAAATCGTCATAAATGGCAGAGTGGCGCCACGGCCAATTGTTAATAATAATGATGACGCGAGTAACGCGAGAGTGGACCTTCTCAAGGAGATATTCATTTTCCTGCCCGACAATGCATGTTGTTATGTTTTTTTTAGATATAAGAAACAAATAGCATGTCAAAACTGTGATGTACACTCAATAAGTTGTCCGAAAATGCCTTGCGTGGCCTACCTGAAATAATGATCTGTTACGGCACAACGATTTCCGTTACTTTAACTTGTTTACAAAAATTTAATATTTGCAGGGGCGGTGGTATGTCGCGTAAAGACGGGTTGTTAGCGTTACTGGTTGTCGTGGTTTGGGGGCTGAACTTTGTCGTTATTAAAGTGGGTCTGCACAATATGCCACCGCTAATGTTGGCGGGATTACGTTTTTTACTGGTTGCGTTTCCGGCAATACTCTTTGTTGCCAGGCCGAAAATCCCACTTTCGCTGTTGCTCGGCTATGGCCTGACCATCAGTTTTGGGCAGTTCGCATTTCTCTTTAGCGCTATCAAATTCGGTATGCCTGCAGGGTTAGCTTCTCTGGTATTGCAGGCTCAGGCGTTTTTTACCATTGTTCTGGGCGCATTTGCTTTCGGTGAGCGCCTGCAGGGTAAACAATTGGTAGGGATTGCGCTGGCGGTATTTGGCGTGCTGGTACTGATTGAGGCCAGTCTGAACGGTCAGCATGTTGGCATGCTCGGTTTTATGCTGACGCTAGCGGCGGCGCTAAGCTGGGCCTGCGGCAATATCTTTAACAAAAAAATCATGCAGCATACCTCGCGCCCAGCCGTTATGTCGTTGGTGGTATGGAGCGCGTTAATCCCTATTGCTCCGTTCTTCCTTGCTTCATTAATTCTCGATGGTCCAACGCAAATGATCCACAGTCTGGTGGAGATAGATATGACCACCATTCTTTCACTGGTTTATCTGGCGTTTGTGGCGACCATTGTGGGTTACGGTATCTGGGGTTCGTTACTCGGACGCTATGAAACCTGGCGTGTCGCGCCGTTGTCGCTGTTGGTGCCGGTCGTTGGACTGGCGAGTGCGGCCGTGCTGCTGGATGAAACGCTGACCGGATTGCAACTGCTCGGTGCGCTACTGATCATGGCAGGGTTGTATATCAATGTGTTTGGCTTTCGGTTGCGTAAGGTTGCGTCGGTGAGGGGCTAAAAAAAGCCCCGCAGTGGCGGGGCTATATAATTACAGGTTGCGCATATTGTAATAAGGCACACCTAATTCGTCGGACTTGTCGCTGCCTGCACCCATATGATTAAAATCGAACGGGGACTGATCGTGCGCAGGGGGCATAATCATCGCGTCGCGACTGTTCTGGGTGGCAGGTTGCGCGGTCTGTTCCGCCATGCTCTGGCCCGAAATAACAAACATCAGGGCCAGCATTGCATAAGACAGAAGTTTCATGATTTCCTCGGTTACGTCGTTAACTGGCGATTAGCAATTACATTGATTGAGTGGAAGCAAATAGCGTGATTCGCCGTGCATATTCGTCATACGGTACTTATGCGGCGGAACATCAAAATAGTTTTTGAATGTCCGGGTCAGCGTCTGCTGAGACTCAAAACCGTAACGCTCTGCCAGATAAAGAATGGGCTCGTTACTCTCTTTTAATTTTTGCGCTATTTCAGTCATTTTACGGCTGCGAATGTATTGACCCAGTGAATGACCGGTTTCTTTTTTAAACATCCGTTGCAGGTGCCATTTGGAGTAACCTGACCGCTCTGACACTTTTTCCAGTGAGAGCGGATATTCAAGTTTACTTTCGATCCAGTCCAAAATGCAATGAATAGTGATGGTGTCAGTATTGCGTCTGACCATCGTCATCCTTCTTTCTGTTTCCGGCAGGATTCTCTTAAGCAAGTGCTAAAGTGTGGCTCCTTCATCCGCCGTTAAGTTTTTTGTTAGTTCCTGGTGCAGGTCTTGCCCTACTAATTGATGACACTGCTCGCAAATTGCTGCGCCATGCTCAGTGAGTTTCACCAGCACGCCACGCTTGTCATGTGGATTCGGAAGCCTTTCGATCCAGCCTTTACAGGCCAGTCTGTCCAGCATCCGCGTCAGGGCGCCAAGGTCGACAGACAGCACTTTTTTCAATTCGACAGGGGTGATGCACACCGCGCAACGGATGGAGCAGAGCACCTTGAACTGCGATGCCGTGATATCCAGCGGTGACAGATAGTCGTTTAACAAACGATCTTTTTTCTGATTAACCATATAGATCAAACGACCCAGTGGGATGATTTCGTTAAACAGATCACTGGTGTTTTTCACAATGGTTGCCCTGGCAAGTAGTTAGTCACGGCTGATATTATTGCTTAGGCAAATATAAGTCAAACGAATGGATCGGCAAATGCCACGTTTTGCTAAATCATCAGACTTAATACCTGGCGAGTGGAATTTTAACGGTTTGATAATTATGGTTTATACGTGCTGATGAAAAATGAATCCTTACATCGCGAAAATGGCTTATCTCGCGGATTTCACCGTATACTTGCCGTTGACGATTAACGCACAGGAAAGATGACATTATGATGGACTTGTTTAAAGCAATAGGACTGGGGCTGGTAGTCCTGTTACCGTTGGCAAACCCGTTAACCACCGTAGCGTTGTTCCTTGGCCTTGCAGGCAATATGAACAGCGCAGAGCGTAACCGTCAGTCACTCATGGCGTCCGTTTACGTGTTTGCCATCATGATGGTGGCGTACTATGCCGGGCAACTGGTGATGAATACCTTCGGGATTTCGATTCCCGGACTACGTATTGCGGGTGGGTTAATCGTTGCGTTTATCGGCTTCCGGATGCTGTTTCCACAGCAGAAGGCGCATGATTCTCCGGAAGCAAGAAGCAAGTCAGAAGAGCTGGAAGACGAGCCGACTGCCAATATCGCCTTTGTACCGCTGGCTATGCCAAGCACTGCCGGTCCGGGGACGATTGCGATGATCATCAGTTCCGCGTCAACCGTGCGTCATGGTTCCGAATTTCCGGACTGGGTGATCATGGTCGCACCGCCGATTATTTTTGCGGTTGTTGGGATTATCCTGTGGGGCTGTTTGCGCAGTTCCGGGGGGATCATGCGCCTGGTCGGCAAAGGTGGTATCGAAGCAATTTCTCGTTTGATGGGCTTCTTACTGGTGTGTATGGGCGTGCAGTTTATTATTAACGGCGTGCTGGAAATTATCAAAACCTACGCTTAAAACACTGTGCCCGGTAATCGTTAATGTCTACCGGGCATATTTTTCACGAATGCTGAGGCTGTTCTTCCAGCGATACCGGCCATTTACGAAAGATAATCACCGACCATATCAACGCCACCACGGCAGGCACTGCGCCGACGTAACCAATCGTAGACATCGACCAGTGCAAACTCACCTGATTGCCTACCAGCGCACCAGCGCCAATACCGATATTAAAGATACCTGAGAACAGCGCCATTGCGACGTCGGTCGCATCCGGAGCAAGTGCCAGCACTTTCACCTGCATACCCAGACCTATCAGCATGATTGCGACGCCCCAGAAAATACTCAGGACAGCAAGGTGCATTTCGCTGTCAGCAGCGGGAAGTAACAGCACCAGGCATACCGTCAACAGGGCAATGGCACTGCTAATCAGCACGGATGCATGCAGATTCCCCAGCTTACCGAAAATGACGCTACCGACAATTCCCGCGCCACCCAGAACCAGCAACAGCACGGTAGCAAAGTTTGCGCTCAGACCCGCGACGGTCTGCACAAACGGCTCGATATAGCTGTAGGCCGTGTAATGTGCGGTGACCACAATCACCGTCAGTAGATACAGACTCATCAATGCCGGACGATGAAATAACACCGGCAGGCTTTTTAAAGAGCCGGAGTGCTCACTGGGTAGTTTGGGCAGGAGCTTAATCAGGCAAAGCAGGGTAACTAACGCCCCCATACCGATGGCGAAGAAGGTCGTGCGCCAGCCAAAATACTGACCGACGATACGTCCGATTGGCAGGCCAAGCACCATCGCCAGCGCGGTGCCGGTGGCAATCAGGCTGAGAGCCTGTGCACGTTTACCGGCAGGGGCCAGGCGGATCGCCAGCGATGCGGTAATCGACCAGAAAATAGCGTGCGCAAAAGCAATACCAATACGGCTAATTACCAGCACGGTAAAATTCCATGCCAGGAAAGAGAGCACATGGCTGGCGATAAACACAACAAACAGACAGATCAGCAGTTTTCGGCGCTCCACCTGACTGGTAAGTAACATAAAAGGGAGCGACATCAGGGCGACAACCCAGGCGTAGATCGTCAGCATGATCCCGACCTGAGCGGTCTGCATATTGAAGCTTTGTGCGATGTCGGACAGCAAGCCGACAGGGACAAACTCGGTGGTATTGAAAATAAAACCGGCAATGGCAAGCGTAACTACCCGTAGCCACGCGACCTTGCGGGAAACAGTGTCTGTTGTCATATCAAATAAGAGGATTAGCTGCGAAAAGGTAAGGCCACGATCTTAAAACGTTTGCTGGCGAAAATACAATCATTTTGTGATATGGATCTCATTTCATTGGTAGGGCGCTACAATTTGCTGCCGAACATTCCTCGTATTTTTAAGTATTTCAATAATAATGAAATTCCGGGCGTATGACTTCACCCGGATTTACAGGTATTCATGTTTTTTGAGGATCGCCAGTTACTCTGGGCTCTGTGATAACTGAGGGTTCAACACCTCAATAAACGCTTCCAGTTGACGTGTCATTGCACCTCTGCGCCAGACCAGCCATGTATTCAGCCAGCGCCAGTTCTCGCTTAGCGGCCAGGCGTTGACCTGATGATGCCCTGGCATGCTCTCCAGCATCGAACGCGGGATCAGTGCGATACCCGCGCCGGCAATGACGCAGGCCAGCATACCGTGATATGACTCCATTTCATGAATGGTGCCGGGCATGGCGCGATCGGCATGAAACCAGCTTTCAAAATGGCGGCGATAGGAACAGTTGGCGCGAAAGGCGTAAATACTGCAACCGTTGACGTCGCTGGCCCGCTGAATGGGGGGATGGCCGTGCGGCGTCACGATCATCATCTCTTCACGGTAGACCGGCATTCCTTCAAGTCCCGGATGGGTAATTGGGCCATCGACAAAGGCCGCGTTCAATGTTCCGTCGAGTACGCCGTCCAGCATTGTGCCTGAAGGACCTGTCGCCAGCGCGAACTGAATTTTGGGGTAACGCTGATTATATTCAGCCAGCGTAGCGGGGATGCGAACTGCTGCTGTACTTTCAAGCGAGCCGAGAGAGAAGAGTCCTTGTGGCTCATCCCCGGCGACGACCATCCTGGCTTCCTCAACCAGTGCCAGGATCCGCTGGCTGTAGCGCAAAAAGTTGTGCCCGGATGGGGAAAGCCGCAGGCGCTGGTTTTCACGAATAAACAGATCAACGCCCAGGTCGGCTTCAAGCTGACGTATACGGGTGGTGAGATTGGATGGCACGCGATGCACCTTCGCGGCGGCCTGCGTAATACTGCCAGTCTCCGCGACGGCATTGAACATTTCCAGCTGCGTCAGATCCATAATCTTCTCTATTCGTGAATGGTATGGTTAATATTATTCATTTTTCAGAAAGAGTAAATATGCTCATGATATAACCATACCCTGCGATAAAGAGAGGCACTTATGACTATCACAGCAGCAACACATGCGATTTCCATTGACCCTGCCAGCGGTGAAAGGCTGACGGCGACGCCGTGGGCCAGCGCGGAAGAGATTGATCATGCGCTGAACCTTGCCGCGAATGGCTATAGCGAATGGAAACATACTTCCGTTGAGCACCGTGCGCAAACGCTGCGCCAGATCGGGCAAGCTCTGCGCCATCGTGCGGAAGAGATGGCGGAGTGTATCTCACGTGAAATGGGTAAACCCATTAAGCAGGCGCGTGCTGAAGTCGCCAAGTCAGCTGCATTGTGTGACTGGTACGCCGAGCATGGACCGGCGATGCTCAATCCGGAACCTACGCTGGTGGAGAATAATCAGGCGGTGATTGAATATCGCCCGGTAGGAACCATTCTGGCGATCATGCCGTGGAACTTCCCGCTCTGGCAGGTAATGCGAGGTGCCGTCCCGATACTGTTGGCCGGAAATGGCTACTTGTTAAAGCATGCGCCTAACGTAACCGGCTGTGCTGCAATTATTGCGCAGGTTTTCGCTGATGCTGGTGTACCCGCGGGGGTTTACGGTTGGGTTAATGCCGATAACGCTGGGGTCAGTCAGATGATCAAGGACCCGCGTATTACGGCGGTAACGGTGACAGGCAGTGTACGTGCCGGTGCGGCGATTGGCGCCCAGGCGGGTGCCGCGCTGAAAAAATGTGTGCTTGAACTGGGCGGCTCCGATCCGTTTATAGTCCTCAATGATGCTGACCTCGATCTGGCCGTTAAGGCAGCGGTCGCTGGGCGTTATCAGAACACCGGGCAGGTTTGTGCGGCAGCCAAGCGCTTTATTATCGAAGAAGGGATTGCGGCAGAATTTACTTCACGCTTTGTGGCCGCTGCGAGCGCGCTCAAAATGGGCGATCCGCTGAACGAAGAAAACGATCTGGGGCCGATGGCGCGATTTGATCTGCGTGATGAGCTGCACCAGCAGGTAGAAGCTACCCTTGCCGAAGGGGCACGGTTACTTCTCGGCGGGGAAAAAATTGCTGCTCAGGGCAATTACTATGCCGTGACGGTACTGGGCGATGTCACTCCAGAGATGACGGCGTTCCGCCAGGAGCTGTTTGGTCCAGTTGCGGCAATTACCGTGGCGAAGAATGCTGAACATGCCTTAGCGCTGGCGAATGACAGTGATTTCGGCTTATCCGCCACGGTGTTTACCGCGGATGAAGCGCTGGCGCAGAAGATGGCGTCACGCCTGGAGTGTGGTGGCGTATTTATCAATGGTTACAGCGCCAGCGATGCCCGCGTTGCGTTTGGTGGTGTGAAGAAAAGTGGCTTTGGCCGCGAACTTTCGCACTTTGGCCTGCATGAGTTTTGTAACGTGCAGACCGTCTGGAAAAACCGCCTTTGATGGTGTGGGTGCCTCCGCTGGGGGCACCTGTCTTATTTCTGCAATTTTTCTGTCATTTACTCTCCGTACACTCGCGGCTAGCGCTTTGATACAGAAGAGTAATATGAACATAACGCAAATTTTCCATCGTCTAATACCCCGTCAGTTCGGTCTGTTAACCGGCATTTTTTGCATTATTGCGCTGTTCTCTGTTTTGCAGGTCGTGTCCTCCTTGATGCTCTCGGCCTCAGTCAGCGACGCACAGCATAATGAAGGGCGTAATCAACTCGCGCTTTTGCAGCAGGCAAAGGTCGATGAAGCGCGGGTGGCGTTATTATCTGCCAGCGATTTACTTAACCGTGCGGGAATTTATTTTATGCAGGATGCCGCCACCGGTTCGGACGGGAGTTGGCGTCCGTTAATGGAAGAGGCGTATCGGGCGCTGGCGCAGTCAAAAAGTGCATGGGATGCCTGGCGGGATATGAAGCCGCAGTCGGATCAGGAACTAACTGAGAGCTATCAGCGTTTTTATAGCGGTATTCAGGAGCAGGCGGATGGGCTGATGCAGTCAGGTTCCATTGATGCGTTTTTTGCCGTACCCGTGCAGGCCTTTCAGACAGACTTTAACGCTAATTACGCGCGCTTTCAGCAGGACAGTGGGCGACATGCGGAAGCTGGGCGTCAGCAGCTGTTGACCAGTCTTGAGCGTTTACAGAATCTATTTTTGTTTATTCCTCTGGTGCTGGTGGTTATCGCCTTTCTGGTCTGGCGTAGTATGTTCCGTTGGGTGATTATGCCGCTGCGACGGCTGATCGATCATATCGATATTTTAGCGGCGGGGGATCTTTCTCGGCCAGCCCCGCAGGTGAGTCAGTTTAATCGGGAAGTGACGCAATTAAGTTCGCGTATTGCTGCAATGCAGCAGGGGCTCTGTGCGCTGGTGCGGCAGGTGAATGATGCCACCACCGCAATGGTAGGAAATATCAACGAACTTGCGCAGAACAATAAACAGCTATACCAGCAGTCGGCAAAACAAAGTGAAGAGTTGAGCACTGTGACATCGCATATTTCGGTTCTGGAAACGCATGTTGAGGATAACAGTGGCTTTGCTGAACTGGCGAATCAACGCGCAGTGCAGGCGCGTGATATTGCGGCAGGTGGAGACCGAATGATGGCGACGGTAAATGCGTCAATGCAGGCGATTGTGACTCGCTCGTCTGAAATGCGAGGGATTACAACGCTTATCGACAACATTGCATTTCAGACAAATATCCTGGCTCTCAACGCCGCAATTGAGGCAGCACATGCCGGGGAGCAAGGGCGCGGGTTTGCCGTGGTTGCGAAAGAAGTTGGGCTGCTGGCGCGAAAAAGCGGTCAGTCTACGCAAAACATTCAGACACTGATTAAACACTCGTTACAGGGCATTGAAGAGGGCTTTCACGCGGTTAACGGACTCGATAAGAATTTGCAGCAGGTTATCGCACTGGTGGAAAACCTCGGCGCGTTACTGAACGATATTTCGACTGCAACGTTAAATCAGGGGAACAGTATTCACCAGTTAACCCGTCAGCTTCATGTCCTGAACGGCGAAGCCCGACAAACCAGTGATCTGGTGAATGCTGCATCTGATTCTTCCTTACAGCTTCACCATGAATCTAACCAGCTTTTGCAGGCCGTGGCCAGATTCCGCCTTCCGGCCTGACGCTGCGTATTCAGCTCTGTTATACTCGCAGGCCTTTCATACCTGCGAGCAAGGAGCATGTTGTGGCCAGGGCCATGGACAATTCAATTTTAGAGACCATTGTGCAGCAGGTTCGTCCGCTGATTGGTCAGGGTAAAGTCGCTGATTACATTCCGGCATTAGCCTCCGTCGACGGTTCAAAACTGGGTATTGCTATCTGTACCGTTGATGGGCAGCACTATCAGGCGGGAGATGCGCAAGAACGTTTTTCTATTCAGTCGATTTCAAAGGTGCTCAGTCTGGTCGTGGCGATGCGTCACTATCAGGAAGAGGAGATCTGGCAGCGCGTCGGCAAAGATCCTTCCGGTCATCCTTTTAACTCCCTGGTGCAGCTGGAAATGGAGCAGGGTATCCCTCGCAATCCCTTTATTAATGCCGGGGCGCTGGTGGTTTGCGATATGCTGCAAGGGCGTCTAAGCGCACCGCGTCAACGGATGCTGGAAGTGGTGCGGGCATTAAGCGGCGTTTCGGATATCGCCTATGATGCGACGGTCGCGCGATCGGAGTTTGAGCACTCGGCGCGTAACGCCGCTATTGCATGGTTGATGAAATCCTTCGGCAATTTTCACCATGACGTGCCCACCGTTTTGCAGAACTATTTTCACTACTGCGCGCTGAAAATGAGCTGTGTGGAACTAGCGCGGACTTTTGTCTTTTTGGCAAATCAAGGGCATGCCTTTCATCTTGCTGAGCCTGTGGTCACTCCTATGCAGGCCCGGCAGATCAATGCGCTGATGGCGACCAGCGGCATGTATCAGAACGCAGGGGAATTTGCCTGGCGGGTCGGGCTTCCGGCGAAATCAGGTGTGGGTGGCGGCATCGTGGCGATCGTGCCACACGAGATGGCGATTGCTGTCTGGAGTCCGGAACTGGATCCGGCGGGAAATTCACTGGCCGGTATCGCCGTGCTGGAGCAATTAACACAACAGCTGGGGCGCTCGGTTTACTGATGAAAACGCTCGATCCTCTTTTTGCCCGGCTGGCGAAATCAACGTTTCGCTCGCGGTTTCGTCTTGGTCAGAAAGAAAGGCAGTATTGTCTAGATAAAGGGGCGCCAGTTATCGAACAACATGCTGCGGATTTTATAGCTAAACGACTGGCACCTGCGTTTCCCGCCAATGATGGAAAACAGACTCCTATGCGTGGTCACCCGGTATTTATTGCTCAACATGCTACGGCGACGTGCTGTCGAGGGTGTCTGGCGAAATGGCATGATATACCTCAGGGTGTAGCGCTAAACGATGAACAGCAACGTTACGTTGTCACGGTTATTTACCACTGGTTAGTGCTCCAAATGAACAAGCCATAGATAACATTATCCTATGATATCCCCCCTTGTGTTGTGTAATTGTTAAAAGCAGTATGAAGGGGTCAATCTAAGGAGAAACCATGGCTTCCGGCAAACCCTGCTTTGTGCTGAGCGCGGCACAGATTCTGTCGCGAATCGACGAGCTCAGCGATGTTCTTGAACAGTGCGTCAATGACGGCGCCTCCATCAGTTTTATGCTGCCCTTTAATCGCGAAAAATCAGAGCCTTTCTGGATGAAGGTCGCGCAAAGTGTTTCTCGCGGAGAACGGATCGTTCTTGGTACGCAGAATGCGCTGGGGGTGCTTGTTGGTACCGTCCAACTCATTATCGATCAACCCGAAAATCAACCTCATCGTGCTGATGTCGCCAAACTGCTGGTTCACCCCTCAGCGCGACGCGGTGGCCTGGCCCGTGAATTGATGAACGAACTGGAAAGTTGCGCGCGTCAACAAGGTAAAACGCTGCTGGTGCTTGATACGGCGACGGGCAGTGGTGCGGAGTTGTTCTACCACAATTGTGGGTGGAAAAAGGTAGGGGTGATACCTGACTATGCCCAAATGCCCGATGGTATGCTGACCGGAACCACACTTTTCTATAAAACGCTCTAATTTGTCGCCGGGGATTGATCAAAACAGGGTTTCAATGTATTAAAGTTTGCTAACATATTGGACCAATTCAATCAGGTTGTATGACTAATCATAAAGGGAACCCATTGTGCAAACACTAAATCGTCGCGATTTCCCCGGTGCTCAGTATCCTGAACGTATTATTCAGTTTGGTGAAGGAAACTTCCTGCGCGCCTTTGTAGACTGGCAGGTAGATCTGCTGAACGAACATACCGATCTGAACGCTGGTGTGGTCATTGTTCGTCCTATCGAAAGTTCCTTCCCGCCATCGCTGAGTACGCAGGATGGCCTCTATACCACTATCATTCGTGGTTTGAATGAGAAGGGCGAGGCCGTCAGTGATGCCCGTCTAATTCGTTCAGTTAACCGTGAAATCAGCGTCTATAGCGAATACGATGAGTTCCTGAAGCTGGCGCATAATCCTGATATGCGTTTTGTGTTCTCTAACACCACGGAAGCAGGTATCAGTTACCACGCGGGCGATAAGTTTGACGACGCGCCAGCAGTTAGTTATCCGGCTAAACTGACGCGTCTGCTGTTCGAACGCTTCAGCTATTTTAACGGCGCATTGGATAAAGGCTGGATTATCATCCCTTGCGAACTGATTGATTATAACGGTGATGCACTGCGTGAACTGGTTCTGCGCTACGCTCAGGAGTGGGCGCTACCGGAAGCATTTATTCAGTGGTTGGATCAAGCCAACGCATTTTGTTCCACGCTGGTGGACCGCATTGTTACCGGTTATCCGCGTGACGAAGTAGCGCAACTTGAAGCTGAGCTTGGCTATCATGATGCATTCCTGGATACGGCTGAACACTTCTATCTGTTTGTCATTCAGGGGCCAAAGTCATTAGCCGCCGAACTACGTCTGGATAAGTATCCGCTGAATGTCCTGATCGTGGATGACATCAAACCGTACAAAGAGCGCAAAGTGGCGATTCTCAACGGTGCTCACACCGCGCTGGTCCCTGTTGCCTGGCAGGCAGGGTTGGACACCGTGGGCGAGGCGATGAATGACGCTGAGATTTGTGCTTTCGTGGAGAAAGCGATCTATGAAGAGATCATTCCGGTACTGGATTTACCACGTGATGAGTTAGCTTCTTTCGCCAGCGCGGTAACCGGTCGATTCTGCAACCCGTATATAAAACATCAGCTGCTGTCGATTGCCCTGAATGGCATGACCAAGTTCCGCACCCGTATATTGCCGCAACTGCTGGCAGGGCAACAGGCCAGCGGTAAGCTGCCGGCGCGTTTGACGTTTGCACTTGCCGCGTTAATTGCTTTTTATCGTGGAGAGCGCAACGGTGAGTCTTATCCGGTTCAGGATGATGCGCACTGGATAGAACGTTTTCAACAGCTGTGGTCCCAGCATCGCGATCGCCAGATAAGTACCGAAGCGTTGGTCAAATCTGTTCTGGGTGTCAAAGAACACTGGGAACAAGATCTGACGCAGGTTTCTGGACTGGTGGAACAGGTCTCTGCCGATCTGGATACCATTCTGGCAAAAGGTATGCGTGAAGCCGTTAAGCCACTGTGCTAAGACGACTACCGATAACCCGGCTCAGGCCGGGTTTTTTCTGGATATACATTAGTTACAACATACTATGTGGTTTATATCATAAACCCGGTCTGTGACTTAGGTGCGGCTTCATTTTAAGCAGGGCCAAAGTTGTTGGGATAATGTTGCGATTAACTTGCAACATTGATCGCTATCGCGTCTAATGTGACGGATTTCACATTTTCCCGAAGATAACCATGATCGTTCGTCCCCAACAACACTGGCTGCGCCTGATATTCGTCTGGCATGGTTCCGTATTATCTAAAATATTTTCACGACTGCTGCTGAACTTCCTGCTCTCCATCGCCGTTATCATCATGTTGCCCTGGTATACGATGTTGGGTATCAAATTTACCCTGGCACCGTTCAGTATTCTGGGCGTGGCGATTGCTATCTTTTTAGGTTTTCGCAATAACGCCTGCTATTCACGTTATGTCGAAGCCCGACACCTGTGGGGGCAGTTGATGATTGCTTCCCGGTCACTACTTCGCGAGGTGAAAACCACCTTACCGGATGACGCCGAACTGGGGCAGTTTGTTCGTCTGCAAATCGCATTTGCCCACTGTTTACGCATGACATTACGTCGAAACCCACAGGCAGAGCCGTTGGCGAAATATCTCAGCGAGAAAGATCTGCAGACGGTATTTGCCGCACAATCGCCAGCAAACCGCATTTTGTTGCTGATGGGGGAGTGGTTGGCCGTGCGCAGACGTGATGGGCAGCTGTCCGATATATTATTTCATAGTTTAAACAACAGATTAAATGATATGTCGGCAGTACTGGCAGGTTGTGAGCGAATCGCGAATACACCCGTTCCGTTTGCTTATACTTTGATCCTTCATCGCACTGTTTATCTGTTTTGTATCATGCTGCCATTCGCGTTGGTGGTGGATCTTCACTACATGACGCCGTTTATTTCAGTGCTGATTTCCTATACTTTTATCTCGCTTGATGCGCTTGCGGAAGAGCTTGAAGATCCGTTTGGTACTGAGAACAATGACCTGCCGCTGGATGCGATTTGCAATGCAATCGAAATCGATTTACTGCAAATGAACGATGAAACCAATGTGCCAGCAAAACATATGCCGGATAAACATTACCAACTAACTTAGTTTCGTTCTGTTTCCCCACCATGCTGGCCGCATATCAGAAAACGAATGAAACTCCGGCGCCAGATCTTCATCATTAGGATCGTCAAAAGCGCCGGCTAAAAGCGCAATGACCGGAGCGTCATCGATGGCGCCCACGGAACTACCGCACTGAGGGCAAAAAGCCCGACTGGTGGTTTCAGATGAGCGCCAGGTTGTCGGTTTTCCGGCTTTTCCTGTCCATTCTACATTTTCTGCATCAAACTCAATCCAGACGACGGTCGGGGCACCCGTATGTTTCCGGCATATATCGCATGAGCAGGTATGGGAATTATTAGGACTGCTGGCTGTGAAGCGGATCGAGCCACACAGACACCCACCAATGTAGACTTTAGACATAACAACCCCCGTCAGTAACATGTGGCAAGACACTAGCAGATGCCTGACATAGCCACTAGATCCTTATGATAAAAAGGCGAGGGCGCGCATACTCGGTAGCCCTGTCCTGTGATCTGTCTGATGATAAACGCTTAACTATTGCGTCTGGCAACAATAAACAACCGCGGAAAGGCCAGCAAAATATTGCCGTTTTCCTGCAACGGATATTGATCCTGAAGCAGTTCATGGTAGCGAGCCAGGTAATGACGCTGCTCGCTTTCGCTCAAATCCTGTAACCAGGGGCGTAGTCCCGTTGAGCTTACCCAGTCGATAATCGCCTGATGCGAATCCATAATGTGATAATACGTTGTACGCCAGATATCTACATCACAACCCGCTTCGGTCAAAATATCATAGTAGGCGTGAACGCCAGGAAGCGGAGCACGCCCCCGGTCGGGGTAATCTTGTTCATAAGCCACTTCGCGCATCAGTACATGCGTGGGCTCCAGCCAGTTATCCGGCATTTGCACGGCCAGAACGCCGTTGTGACTCAGTTGTGAGACCAAATATGGGAATAATTCATAGTGATCGGGCACCCACTGTAACGACGCATTTGCATAAAGCAGATCCACGGGATGCTCGGGCTGAAACTGGCTAATATCCGCTTCGATAAAATGGCAGTCAGGTAATGCGTTGCGCGCTTCATTCAGCATAGCAGGTGAAGAATCGACGCCAGTTGTCTTTGCCGTGGGCCAGCGTTGATGCAGCAATGCCGTACTGTTTCCCGGACCACAACCAAGATCAACAACTGAGCGGACATTTTCTAACGCCACACGGCTGAGTAATTCTGCTGCGGGTCTTGAACGTTCGGTTGCATATTGCAGATAAAGCGAAGGGTTCCAGTCGGCCATGTATAAATCTCCAGTATGAGAGGAAAAGTCGGAAAAGGACGTTATAAGACCTTGCCGATGAGCCACTTATTTTAGAAGATTATATGAAAATGAATGATAAGGGCAGGAATATGCTGGAAACATCAAGGTGATATTACGACAGTGGGAGGCTAAAGACCGAGCCCCTTTTGCTGCACTCAATGCCGATTCTGACGTGATGCGTTTTTTCCCCGCGCCGCTACAGAAAGCTGAAAGCGATAACCTGGCCGATAGATTTAGTGAAGGTATTGCAGAACGCGGCTGGGGATTTTGGGCCGTAGAGCTAAAAGAAACACACCAGTTTGTGGGCTGTGTGGGGTTGCATCCACAACCTGATAAATTTTATTTTTCACCCTGTACCGAAATTGGCTGGCGGCTTGCTAAAGCATACTGGCACCAGGGGCTGGCGTTAGAAGCCGCGCAAGCGAGTCTTGCATTTGCTTTTGACGTACTGGCGCTAAATGAAGTCGTTTCATTTACTTCTGTGCTGAATAAACCGTCAGAGAATCTGATGATACGACTTGGTATGAATAAAACAGAAGAGTTTACGCATCCCGCGTTGCCGCCAGATCATCGATTGGCACAACATGTTCTGTATCGTCTTTGCCGATAATTAATCAGTCTATTTTGCTCCTTTTCTCATATCAGAGAAAATAACTAAGCCAATTCCAGCCAAAATAATGATGCTTGCGAGAAGGATTCTGACGGTGAGCGTTTCGCCCAAAAATATGATCCCACCGAGAGTGGCCAGACAAGGTACGCTGAGTTGAATAGTACTGGCCGTTGTGGACCTGAGTAAGGGGAGCAATGAATACCAGAGCAGATATGCACCTCCCGATGTAATTGCACCAGAAAGCACGCCCAGAACTAATCCATATATATCAATATGAAGATGAGAGCGGAAGAACAGAGGAATAATCAATGCGACCGGGATTGACAGGATGAAATTCCCCCCGGTAGAAGCAGCAGCATCCGTGATTTTTTTCCCTGTGATACTGTAGAACGCCCAGGCTAACCCAGCAATAACCATCATTATTGCAGCATACAAGGAAGGGCGTTCTGCACCAGGAAGCAGCAATATGGCTATTCCAGCCAATGCTCCGAGTATTCCTGTTATTTTTAAAATTACGAGCTTTTCTCCCTGAGCTATCCCCCATACTGTCATGACGAGCTGAACGGTACCAAAGAGCAGCAGGGCACCAGCGCCGGTGCTGAGAGAAACATAGGCAATGGAGAATGAAAAAACATAGATGCAAAGTAGCAGGGCATTTAACCACTTGAATTCAAATTTTCTGCTGTCAGATGTTATCGCAATAAATAAAAAAAGGGCAATTGCGCCACTTATCAACCGGAGGCTGCTGAATGAAATAGCATCAGCATGCATCCCCTTCAACGCGAGTCGGCAAAGTACGGAGTTGCCGGCAAATGCGACCATTGCGATGATGATTCTGATGAGCAAGATAACGTCCTTTAGTCGATACGATAATTAGTAAAAGATGCAGGTGTTGTCTTTAAAAACAGGTGTGTTGATTAACATAATTGCCAACATCAACGACTCTATTCGTGTTGGGATCGACATTAAGAACGACAAAACGCATTTGTGGGCAGAACAGCTCTGCACTTTTCTTGCTGCATTCAGTTTGTAGCCATCGATGCTCACCCTGTTCGGTTACAACCGTGTTCACGTTTCCGTATTCGCTGCACACAAAACCTTTTTCAGTTGCTCTTTGCCTTGCTGCCTCCAGGCTCAGACCAATAACATTCAGCTCATCGACCTCTTTGGCATGTGTGCTGTCGGAAACACGGGTTAATGTGCAGCTCGTCAGCGTAGAGGTAAATAGTAGCAAGAGCATGAAGCGTAGGATGGTTTTGCTTTTTTTGTTTCGCATTGTCCGATATGTACTCAATTTTATTATCGTATTTCTGAAAGTAAGTGAAGTCACCGGGTTCAGTATATAACGAACGATTACATACCATTGCTAAAAAATCACAGATGTGCGGCTTTATATTTTTAAATGAAAGCTTCCAAAGCCAAAATCTCATGACGTAATAATTGAGACTATGTACTTTTGGTCAGAGGTATGCGTTTCAAATTAGCGACGATGAAGATAAGAGCCTTCCCAGAGATGTCATCTTTCACATCAAATGAAGATCTCATTCTCACTAACATTGCGTAAGTGAAAGGCTGGTCTATGCTAAAAAAAGCAATCAAATTTGCGTTGGCTTTTTGAATAATAACGATAATTCTCGCGTTTTCGGTGGCGAATATGAACAGGATTGTGATCGCTTTTTTAATGTGCTTTCTTTCCTCTTTGGTTGTTAACACATATGCGGCGGAACCTCGTCAGGAACCCACCGAAAAGGAACGCGCGCGAACGGTTTATATTTTTCATCAACCGATTGTCATGCTCCAGGCGAAATTCGGCCTTACCACGCCAGAAGAGCGGGTGCTGCGCATCCGCAATACGCTACGAAATTTCACTGAAGCCGATGTTCGCGAACCGTTACAGGTTGTGTCGGTCACGCGTTATAACCAGCCGGGAAGGCTTATCGTGATGAACGGTAAACCGGTGATGTTGCTGACACAAGGCGATCTCGACGAAGGAGACGATCTTACGCTCGACCAGGCGGCGCAGCGCGTACTGGCGCGCATGGAGGCGCAGCGGTCTGCATTGAACGATCAGTATAACAGCGGCTGGCTGGCGCTGTCGGCGGTGAAAACGGTGGCTGGTCTGGTGGGACTGGTGCTGTTTTGGTTCGGTGCATACCGTTCCTGGCGTTGGGTCAGACGTGTTTATCGTCGTCGCATTTTTGAGAACAAAAGCTGGATCCCCCAGAGTTGGCGGCGTTTTATCGGCGCTATCGAGACACGCCTGTACGCACTGTTGATGATCCTGCTGGGTATCGTTGCACTTTACGTTTGGCTGAGTTGGGTCTTTAGCCTGTTTCCCTGGACGCGCGTCTGGGGAGAGTCCCTTGGTGACTGGTCTGTACGCGTAGTGCGTGATATTGCATTGTCGATTGTCTCAGCGTTACCTGGCTTGATGATCGTCCTGATCATTTTTCTCATCACGGCGTTCATCCTGAAGTTGCTTAAGGTGGTTCTCAACCAGGTGGAGGCAGGGCGTTTGCAGTTGCCTGGAATTCATCCAGAAACCGTGGGCGCAACCCGTAAGTTAATCTCTGTGGTGGTGTGGCTCTTTGCGCTATCTGCAGCCTATCCCTTTTTGCCCGGTGCCAATTCACTGGCGTTTAAAGGTATCAGCGTTTTCTTTGGCCTGATGCTCACGCTGGGGTCGGCCGGGGTGATGAACCACGCAATGAGCGGACTGGTTTTGATCTATTCGCGCGCGCTGCGCAAAGGCGACATGATTCGGGTAGCGGACAACGAGGGATTGGTAAGCGAAATTGGTATGCTCGCGACCAAAATTATCACTCGTGAAAATTACGTGGTCACAGTGCCAAATGCGGTAGTGGTTAGTGGAAAAATTACTAACCTTAGCGCGCAAAGCACCAACGGCGGCGTCAACCTGACGGTCGGCGTTACCATTGGCTACGACACGCCCTGGCGCCAGGTCCACGCAATGCTGGAGTTGGCGGCCAAGCGGGCCAAAGGAATCGATCTTTCACAGCCGCCGTTGGTGCGTCAGCTGAGTCTGATGGACTGGTATATTTCCTATGAATTGCAGGTGCGCCTGCTGCCGGATGTATCACTGGCAGATGCCCGTAATGAACTGCATAGCAATATTCAGGACGTCTTCAACGAATTTAACGTGCAGATTATGTCTCCGAATTTTGTGCTACAGCCAGAAAACAGCGTGATGGTGGCCAAAGAGAATTGGTATACCGCACCCGCAACACCGCCAGAAGGCGGGAAATAATGCGTTGGCTTTTTCTGCTTCTCGCTTCAGGGGAGTTACGATAATCCGTATCTGTGGTTTGCCAGTGTGAACTACAGTTATCAGTTCTAATGTTCAGTGAAGTGAGAGTCGCGGTGGAATTGTAGAAGACATAAAACAGCTATTTGCATAACCAGTTGCAGTCGAGAGCCATCATCCAGAACTGTTAGCGCTGTTGAGGTAACTGCGCTTGAAAGGGTTTTGAGGCGTCATTATTGAGCAGCACAAGGATGACCATAAAACATCAGATTCAGCCTTTATCTACTTTAGTGCGCATAATGTATATTATGTTAAATGCAATTTGATACGTACTCAGTTGAATCCCAATGTGGCCCACGTTTGGCCATTGACCTCCTCTGCTCATTACAATCATGAAAGCCCAAGGAACAGAGTTCGCTCCTGCAGTTGAGATGCTTTGAATCCGTGGTGAAGATAAAAACGTTTAGCTTCGTCTGTGAGCACATGCACCATAACGGCACGCACGCCAATATTTTCTGCCACTTTGTAACACCGCAGTACCGCATCGTGAAGCAGATCGGCCCCTAACCCTTTTCCACGAACAGAAAGATCTACGGCCAATCTGGCAAGGATAATTACGGGGATTGGATCTGGCATGTTACGCCGAAGATTGCCTGTTGCTTCTGTGTGGTTGACGCTACCAGTGGCCAGTGAATAAAAGCCAGCGACTTGTCGCGTGTCTGTTTTGCAGACAACAAACGTCCTGGTTGCACCGAGAGCCTGATTTTTCAACCCTTTTTGCTTTAACCAATCATCGAGAACAATTTCTCCGCTGACAAATTCCGCCAATTGATGAATGTGAGTTAGCGGCTCTGGTGCGGTTACAAATCCCACTGTGGTTTCCTTGCCAGTAGCTTCCTGATAGCGGGATCTTCGGCAACCGGAGCATCAAGCATCTCGATAAACTCAGCGTATTGTTCATCATTAAAATTAAACACTCGGCGATCGAGAATAACGTTCTCTGCCGCCTGGCAGGCCATTTCCAGAATAAAGTCTGTACGCGATTTATGTAGAATCTCTGCGGCCGCATCAATAAGCGCGCGTTGGGATTCTTTAGCTCTAAGGTTGAGCTGGACATCTGATTTCATTATTAAGCCTCTTGTATAGCAATTGCTTTACAAGCATACCATAAGGCTTATGTATAGCAACTGCTATACAGTCTCGTACAACTCAATACTCTGATAAGCAACAATAAAAAACCCGCCAGTGCTGGCGGGTTATGGCATGGTTTGGCTCTAAAGTTAAGGCGTTACCATGTTAAACCAGAAATCAAAGCTATCTAAATACCCGAGGAACTCATCAAGCTTGGCATGATTGCCGGAAATTTGTACATCACCCTTCTCTTCTGCCTGTTTCAGCGATTCTTCCTTGAGAATGATTTTGTTCAACGTTGCACGGTTAAGTGTAATGGAGGCATCAGCGTTGCTGGCCTGTGCATCAGCGCTATGGTTAAGAACACCGTTTTCCAGTTCCAGTTTGTATTTACCGCCGTCAGCACCTAAATCGACGTTGAAGACTGCCTGCGCATTTGCCGCTTTTTCTCCGTTAATATGTACCGCGAGATAATCAAAGAACATCTCCGGCGACATGGCCTTAACGGTATCCGGGCTGGCGGTATTTGGCGTCGCGCCTTTTACCACACCGTTGCGTAATTCTTGTGCACCTGTCAGATAAAAATTACGCCATGGACCGGACTCAGCCTGGTAACCCATTTGTTCAAGGGCATCGGCTTCCAGATTACGGGCTTCTTTATTGCTCGGATCAGCAAAGACGATATTGTTAGTGACTTGCGCCACCCAACGGTAATTGCCCTGGGCGTAATCCGTTTTCGCTTTTTGCATGATTGCATCAGCGCCGCCCATATAATCGACATATTTCTTCGCGGCATCAACGGGCGGTAATTCATTCAGTGTTGCCGGATTACCGTTGAACCAGCCGAGGTAAAAGACATACGTTGCTTTCACATCATGGCTGACAGAACCATAGTATCCACGGCTGGCCCATGATTTTTCCAGACCAGACGGCAGTTTGAAGTTAGCGGCGATTTCGTCACGGGTCAGCCCCTGGTTAGCCATACGCAGCGTCTGATCGTTGATGTAACGGTACATATCACGCTGACTTTTCATTAACTTCACCACATTTTCATTACCCCAGGTCGGCCAGTGATGCTGAGCAATAATAATGTTTGCCTTTCCACCCCAGCGGCCAATAACGTCATTGATATATTTTGACCATGCCAGCGGATCGCGGATCTTCGCGCCACGTAATGAATAAGTGTTATGTAGCGTATGGGTGACATCCTCTGCAGCTTCGATCATTCCCTTCTCTTCTACATACCACAGCATTTCAGAAGGTGCTTCCGATCCCGGTGCCATCATGAAGTCATAGGTTAGACCGTCGATAACTTCTTTCTGCCCGGTGTGGGTAATATAGTTAGTGGGTTCAATCAGCGTCACCGTACCGGCGGAGGTTGTCGTCCCCAGACCCGCACCGACCTGACCTTTTGCATCCGGTTTCAGCAGATTGCCGTACATGTAACTGGCTCGGCGACTCATGGCGTTACCTGCCATAATATTTTCAGATACAGCTTCCTTCATAAAACCAGCCGGTGCATATACCTTCACTTTCCCGGATTTCACATCAGCGTCATTAATCACGCCGCGGACGCCACCGTAGTGATCAACATGGCTGTGTGTATAAATGACGGCAACAACGGGTCTTTTACCGCGATTCTTATAATAAAGGTCCATTCCTACTTTCGCGGTTTCTGCCGAGACAAGCGGATCAATGACCATAATGCCCGCTTTCCCTTCCATAATTGTCATATTCGAGAGATCAAGATTACGGATTTGATACACGCCATCAGTGACCTGGAACAAGCCGCCAATATTGATCAACTGCGACTGACGCCACAGGCTTGGATTAACCGTGTCGGGGGCTTTTTCGCCCTCTTTGATAAAGGCATATTGCTGAGGGTCCCAAACAACATTTCCCTGCTTACCTTTAATCAATTCACTGGGAAGCGGAGCAATAAAACCTTTATGAGCGTTCATAAAATCGGTTTTATCAGTGAATGGCAATTGACCATATAAGGCGTCATTCGCACTTTTGGTCTGAGCAGTCGCATCTTTTGCCCCTTCCTGTGCCAATACAGGTAGTGATATTAATGATGTTGAACACACGCCAGCTAATGCCAGATAACTCACTAGTTTATTAAGTTTCATAAATCCTCACTAATAATATATTAGAAACCCTGCTGCTCTGATTGTTGAGAAGCTTCCGTAATACTGTGTTTATCAGGTTTCTATGATCTAATGCTCGTAGGCTAACATGATCTTATGAAACAATATAATGCAATGACATTTAATTTTAAATTTCATTTTGTTTTTATTTAAACAAAATAGCTGTAGACACCTGACTGTATAAAAAGATAATGGCTGGCATCCATTGTCTTTAGAACACTATATATGCGCACTCTCTATCTACTTCTCATCACTGGGATACTTTCTGGCTGTAATACTTCTCCCCCAGAGAAAGTTGTTAAAATCAATAAAATGGTGATCCCTGTTGTTCAGGCACAACCCGAGTCAAAATCAAGTAGTGACTCGGCATCCCTGTCCTTATACCAGGATAATAAACAGCAAATTGAAAACGTCGTGAGTTCGTTAAAAAATGAATATCTTCATGAGGTTAAGCCAAGAGAGATGTTTGACGTTCATAGCCAGGCATACCAGGTTTATGCTTCTTTAACCAAGCTCGAACAAATGCAGCAAATGAACAATTTTTATTATAAGGAGCATAATCAAACAGGACTGTTAAGCATTAATCAGTCCGTGTGACCTGCCCCCACGATTAGATACAACACTCAGTTAGTAACGTCGGAATCTTCAT
>OBLO01001100.1_pt1 | contig 24365 bp, 32 predicted proteins | sample 1519401 | NCBI WGS metagenome assembly OBLO01 (sample SAMEA2602897, study PRJEB22501) | metagenome | reverse complement strand
GACAGAAGCTGTTGATGCGTTAGAAGATAACGTGTCAGCGGCTTTTTCTTTTTATCTGAAAATCTATTAGTCAAATCTGAAAGGAGTCAATTCTATGGCAAAGAAAAATGTAAGAAATATGAAGGTTTGTGGACAGAGCGGTTATAAATATGAGACAGTTCCGGCGATTACATTAAAAGGAAAATGGCTGGAAGAACTGGGATTTCATCTTGGGGATTATGTGCAGGTGAAATGTGAAAATGGTCAGCTGATTATCACGCCGGATGTGAATAAAGCACAGGAGCAGGAAGCAAAAACAGCATTTATGGATGAGGAGATTAAGAAACTGAAAATCAGATACCAGAATGAAAAGGAAGAAATTACTGCAAAATATGTGGCAGGGCAGAGTGCAGGCTGTTATGGAAAGAAAGCATGAGAGGGGGAGAATGTATGGCAAGGATTATTATGTGTGGATCATTTAAAGGTGGAGTCGGCAAAACTGCCAGCTCCTGGAACCTGGCTTATTCACTGGCTGAGATGGGAAAAAGGGTTCTGGCTGTTGATTTTGACAGCCAGGCAAATCTGACAACCTGCTTCGGAATAGAAGATTCTGCGGCTGTGCCGGTGACGATTGGACATCTGATGATGAATCGGCTGGAAGATGAGGAAATGCCGGATCCGTCAGAGTTTATTCAGAGCAGAAATGGTGTGGACTTTATTCCATCATCCATGATGCTTTCAGCAGTGGACAGTAAGCTGCGGATGGAAATGGGTTCAGAGAAGATGCTGGCCGGCATTCTGGAGCCGCTGAGAGGGCTGTATGACTATATTATTGTAGATACCTGTCCATCGCTCGGGACGTTGACGATTAACGCACTGACGGCGGCTGATGAGGTGATTATTGCCGTCAATCCACAGCTTCTGGCAATGATGGGATTGCAGGATTTTATCCGGACAGTGAAGAAAGTCAGAAGCAGACTGAATGACCGCCTGCAGATTGCAGGGATTCTGCTGACTATGTGTGATGCCAGAACAAATCTCTGCAAGGTAATCACAGAACAGCTGACGGATACTTTTGATGGACAGATCCGGATTTTTAAGAGCATCATACCAAACACAGTAAAGGTGGGAGAATCAATTTATTACAGTGAGCCGCTTCTGGAGTATGCACCGGAGAATAAGGCTTGTAAAGCATACCGAAATCTGGCAGAGGAGGTGGTTGGGGATGAAAGCTAATGTACCAAAAAGAAAAGTATTTCAGGACGCACTGGATCTTCTTACTGAGGATCCGGTGAAGGATACGCCAGTGGCTGTGAATGGGATTGTTTCTATTCCTGTTGAGGAAATCCATCCGTTTCATGATCATCCATTCCGACTGTATGAGGGAGACCGCCTCGAAGATATGGTACAGAGCATCAGGGAGCATGGTGTGTGAATCCGGTGATCGTGAGGAAGGCTGCAAGGGGATATGACTTGCAGGGCATAACAGAACCAATGCGGCAAAGATAGCAGGATTGACGGAGGTGCCGGCGATAGTGAAGACGGATCTGTCTGATGAGGAGGCTTATGTGTACGTGATCGAGACAAACCTGTTGCAGAGATCCTTTGCGGAACTGCTTCCATCAGAGAAGGCGGCAGTGCTGGTGGCACGTTATGAAAAAATAAGCAGTCAGGGGAAACGGAATGATATCCGGCAGGAAATTGAGGATTTGGAAAAAACCTGTGGACACGATGTCCACAAGTCCAGACAGAGAACCTGTGGACATGATGTCCACAAGTCACAGAAAAGCCGTGATGGGCTTGGTGAGGAATATGGAATGACTGGAAGGAATATTGCCAGATACATGCGGCTGGACCGGCTGATTCCGGAGTTTAAGGATGCCGTGGATAAGGGGACACTGGCAATGGTAGCCGCTGTGGATCTGTCTAATCTGAATGTGAAGATGCAGAAGCTGATCCAGCAGGTGGCAGAGGCTGAGGGAAAGAAACTGAAACCGAAGCAGGCAGTGGAACTGCGGAAGATGGGAAAGTATATTACGAAAGAGGCGGTTGAGGATGTTCTGGCAGGGAAAGAACAGAAGAAGCCACAGAGTGTGTCTGTGAAGCTGCCAATGGAATTGTATGAGAAGTATTTTGCGCAGATGGATGCCGAAGCAGTCCACGAGATTATGGAGAAGGCACTGGAAGAGTATTTTGGAAAGGAGGTAGCAGGTGTTTAGCAGAGAAGATCTTGAATGTCTGGATCCGGGGTATTTTGAGATTATTTATATGGATGACCGGGATGTGACCATCATGTCCCGGAATACAAGGCATATGTGGTATATACATAATCCAGAATATCCATTGATGGGATCCTGTATCATATTTCATAAACATAAGGTGTCCCATCCGTATCATCAGCATGGCCGCAGTAATACACTGCGGCAGGCTGTGCGGAGTATTAAGAGACATGATAAGTGGCAGATGGGTGGGAGAAAATAGTTGCCCTTAATTTGCCCTGATTTTAGGTTGATATTTTAATGAATATAGTTTAATATAGACCTATAATTTGACAAATCAGGAGAGATAAGATGGATAAAAAATTGGTATTTTTAGATTCTGTTTTGCTTCAACAAGATATGAGAATTAGGTTACCAAAATCGGTTTTGGTTAATATTGATGGCAAGGCTGGAGAAACACGATTAGATGTATATTTTGATGCAATTACAAAAGAGATTATTTTGAGAAATTCTGATAATCAAAATAATAAAGAGAGTAAAATAAAAAAACAAGGTTAAAGGAGAGTAACAATGCCATATACACATGTTGATTGTTTTAGTGGTCCAGGTGGCTTTTGCACTGGTTTGCATGCAGCAGGATTTGAAACAAAAGTTGCGATTGAATATATAAAAAGTTGTGTAGATACATATTCAGCAAATCATCCAGAGGTACATGTTATTCATTCAGATATTCGAGAGGTAACAGCTGATCAGATACTACCTTATATTCCAAAAGAGGGAATTGATTTAGTAACGTCTGGAATGCCATGTGAAACTTTTTCTACCGCGGGTAATTCATCAAGAGCTGCGTATGATGATCGTCAATTTCTATTTAGAGAGGGAATTAGAATCGCACAGATTGTTAATGCAAAAATGATACTGTTTGAAAATGTTCCCAATATACAAAATAAAAGGATTGCAAAGGATTCAAAAGAACTGGTCATAGATTATTTAAAGAAGGAATTAGAAGAAGCCGGGTATGGAAACTTTAAAGAATTTGTCTTGGATGCAAGCAAATATGGGGTACCTCAAAAGAGAAAAAGATTTTTTATTTTAGCAAGTAAAGATTCTCAAATTGATGTAAGCCAGACTCCAGTAGAAACGACACCGGATAAAGAAGTAACTGTGAAGGATGCATTTATTGATATACCAGAAGTTATAGCAAATACATGGACAGAGAATCCGAACTATTTGAAAGAAGAATCTGAATATACACGGTTAATGAAAAATGACTCTTTTTGGAAAAGAATTACAAAAGAAAAGAAATTACTTAATCATCTTCCAATGAACCATAGAAAAAATATATTAGAAAGATTTACGATTTTACAACAAGGCGAAGGCTTAAAGGGATTGTTTGAAAGATTAACAGCAGAAGAGTTGGCAGAATATCAATCAAGAAAGGTTATTCCTAAAACAATTTATGTGAAAAGAAATTATCGCTTAAAATGGGATGAGGCTTCACCTACAGTAACGAGTCATTGCTTAGATGAATTTGTTCATCCTGTACAGCCAAGGGCATTAACAGTTCGGGAATGTGCCCGCTTACAATCGTTTCCAGATTCATATGATTTCGTAGGTGGAAAATATTTAACTGCACATGATAACAGAGAAGAACAGGATAAATACGAACAGATTGGTGATGCGGTTCCACCGTTATTGGCATATGCTTGGGGAATCAAAATAAAAGAATTATTGAATTAACGGAAATTAAAAGCAGGCAAAAAGGCCTGCTTTTAATTAGTCTAGCAAATCTTCCCATTCAAAGAAGAACTCACCAAATTTTTTTACATGGATTCGTGGAAAAGAATTATTTAGTTGATCATAACGATTAGGAACATCTAAGTAATAGGCTCGCTTAATTTGTGCAATAAATAATTGATAATTGATCCATTGATTTGGAACGCATACATCATCTACTTTCCACTTGGAATGATCTTTGCTTTCTGAGTTCATTTTTGCCTCGGATATACATGTGAGTAATCCTAAAAATCTTCCAGCACCATACGCACCATCGAGGATACGCTGTTGAGCCCATACTTCTACACAACGTTCACGGGTAGAAGTTTTTACAGGAACATCAAATTTAGGCATATTAGGACCAAGATTGAAAATAAAATCGGTAGGAATCTTGATGCTGGTAGAATCAAGTTCACAGGCATATTGCGTACTGCTTGGAGCTACATTTAAATGCCGAGAATAGATATGACCTATTAATTTTTCAAAATAGGTACCACAAATTTTCTGGGAATTTGACGCAATTAAATCAGTAGAACAACAAAATTCCATTGATATAGTATATAATGCAGAAGTTATGTCATCAGCAGACTGATTTTTAATTGCATTGTTTTTTAGATTATGTAAAAACCAATCTGCTTTAGTCATGGTCAAGCCTTCTTGATTCTTAACTAGATTACCAGAAAAATCAGTAGCAGGTTGATAACCATCTTCAAAAAGCGCTTGATTTACAGGACGAGAATGTTTTTTATCATCTGAAAAATAGAAGTAAGTTTTGCCAATAGTTCCATTACCTGGATTAAGATTATGCTTTTGTTTGGATTTTAATTCATTTTGGCATTCATTGTGAATGTTTATTATTATATCAGTAACTGCAGATGCAAGGGGATTTTGATTAAAAGACTCCTTTAATAAATTATATTCATTTAGTATGGGATGCTTTGGTTTTGCCATGTTCTTCCTCCGATTGTTCAATGGATTTTTTCAGTAGTAAATATGGATCAATTTTTAGGGCAGATGCAATTTTTGCGATATTATCTATAGATATGTTTCGCTGTTCTCTTTCGATGGAACTGATATATGTTCGGTGTAGACCAGAGAGTTCGGCTAACTTTTCTTGTGAAAGATTTTGCTGTAGACGATATTTTCTTACATTGATAGCAAATATGTGTAGTAACGACATAGTGTAACCTCCAACAAATTCTTAATTTATATTATGACAAAAAGAATACAATAAGTCTACATACAATACGTCACCTACTTGTTGTACATAAGTAGAAAATTGCTTTGAAATATGGTATATTATGAATTATATAATTGATTTTGGAGGGACACATTATTGAGCGAAATTAATATCTCTGTAGATTTTCAGAAGTTTTGTAATTCACTTAGAATGTCGGATAATACAGTATCAAATGTACGCAATAGATACCATATGATTACTAAAAGGATTAATCAGGACTTCTGGAATAGCGATTCAGTTGTTTCCCACAGCTGGTATGTAGGTTCGTATGGACGGGGAACCAGCATATATACTAGTGATATTGATATAGTGGTGGAAATTCCATGGACAGAATATGAAAGATATGACAATTATTTGTATAATGGACAATCATCTCTTCTTGCAACACTGAGAAATAGTTTATTAAAAACTTATAGTTCATCAAAGGTTAGTGCAGATGGACAAGTTGTTGATATTATGTTTTCAGATGGAATTAAGTTTGAGGTAGTTCCGGCATTCCGATATTCTGATGGATCAGGATTTTGTTATCCGGATACTAATAACGGAGGATCATGGAGAAGCATGGATCCAGAAGTGGAGATTGGAGCATTTAATTATAGAAATAATGAGACTAATAAAAATTTGAAAAAATTATGTAGAATGGTCAGAGCATGGAAAGAAAACAAGACAGTTCTGATGAGTGGAATTTTGATCGACTCTATTGTTTATAATTTTATGTTTTCATATCAATACGCAAAAGAACCGTTTATTTATTATGATTGGATTTCCAGAGATTTTTTCAAATATGTGTATGATAATGCGGATAAAAGATATTGGGATAAGCCTGGTGGTACAGGATTGGTAGAACGAAAATATGATATAAAAGATGATGCTAAATTTGCTTATGATAAAGCGTGTGAAGCGATAGAAGATGGTGAAAATGGTTTCAGTTTTTGCTGGCATAATGAATGGAGGGAAATATATGGCTCAAGATTTCCAAACGCATAAGGAAAAACTTTATCAGCAACTCAAGGAACAATATGGAAAAGTAGTTTATACATATACAGCACATCTTAAAAATGCAGGATTTCTGCAGAGAGATTGCAACAGATTTAAATGGGTACAAATTATTTTGTCAGCTATATCAACTGGGGGATTTGTGGCAACTGTTATTATGGATGAGGCAAAAGTCGCATGGGTCGGTGGAATTGTATCTACGGCGTTGCTTGTTGTGAATGGTTATTTAAAAAGTAAAGACTTTGCATCAGAAGAACAGAAACACATCGATGTTGCTAATAGCCTATGGTCGATAAGGGAAGATTATATTTCCGTATTAACAGATTTCGATGCATTATCTGAGAACGAAATAATGGAAAAAAGGGAACTGCTTAAGGATCGGACTGCCAAAGTATATGAGAATGCAATTCAAACGGATAAAAGAAGTTACGCGGCAGCGCAGCAAGCTTTACAAAAAGAGGAGGAACAATTCTTTCATGAAGAGGAGTTGGTTAATATTTTACCACAGCATTTGCGGCAATGATTTTATTTGCCTTAAAAGTATATGAAAACAAATAATGCTATATTTTGAGGATGGTTATGGACAAGTTGACGCCTGAGCAGCGCAAGAAAAATATGCGGAGCATAAAGGGAAAAGATACGAGTATTGAAATGATATTAAGAAAAGCCTTATGGAAGAAAGGATATCATTATAGAAAAAATTACAAAAATCTTCCTGGGACACCGGATATTGCACTGACAAAATATAAAATAGCAATTTTTTGTGATGGAGAATTTTTTCATGGAAAAGATTGGGAAATTTTGAAACCGCGTCTTGAGAGAGGGAAGAACAGTGATTTTTGGGTGACAAAGATTTCTAAAAATCGTGAGAGGGATGAAGAGATTAATAAGAAATTACTGTTTATGGGATGGACAGTGATTAGATTTTGGGGAATGGATATAAAGAAGAATACTGATGAATGCATAAAAGTAATAGAAGAAACAATATTTGAAGTTAAAATGTCAGAAGAAATTTTATAATAAAGATGGAGGTGTTAAGATTGCAGGACGATAAAATTCCGAAAATATTTATATCATATTCATGGAGTCGTGATACCCTTGTGATGGATCTTGCCAATAGATTGGTTTCTCATGGAGTGGATGTTGTTCTCGATAAATGGGATTTGAAAGAGGGCAATGATAAATATGAATTTATGGAAAGATGTGTTAATGATCCAAGTATTACGAAAGTACTTATAATTTGCGATAAAGCATATGCACAAAAAGCAAATGACCGTACTGGAGGGGTAGGAGATGAAACAGTAATTATTTCCAGTGAAGTGTATGGAAATGCAAGACAGGAAAAGTTCATCCCTATCATTGCAGAGAGAGACGATGAAGGGAAGGAATATGTGCCAACTTATATAAAAACTAGAATATATATTGACCTTTCTGATCCGGAAAAATATGAATCAGAATATGAGAAACTTCTTCGAAATATATATGAAAAACCTCAATTTGTGAAGCCTCGATTGGGAAAGAAACCAGAATGGTTAGAAGAGGAAAAGTCCAATTTTTTTCCTGTAAAGGATTTGATCCGTCAGATCCGGGGAAGAAGTAATACACCAGTAAAAAGGAGAAATTGTATAGCAAGATTTCAGGAGGCTTATATTGAAGCATTGAAGTCTTATTATATATGTGAAGTGAAGCCAGAAGAAGCTTTCAATAATTTCTTAAATACAAAACCGTTACGTGATATATATTTGGATTTTGTAGAAGCTGTTGCTGAAACAGAGGATAACTATGCAGAGGTATTGGCAGAAGCATTCGAATATTTATATAATAAGTTGTCTTGTATAAAAACATTTGATCCTCAGGCAAATTCTGCTTATGAGGATGATTTGGATGTATATAAAACTCTTTTGTGGGAATTGTTTATTTGTGTTATTGCTTATTTACGTCATGTTAAAGATTATGCAGCTATAAATGTATTAATAACATATACATATTTTTTGGAGAATAATCTTTTTGGTGGAGCGATTAAGCAAGCTAATTACACGACATTTAGACATCATAGTGTTGTTATTGAGGATCGTTATAAACCAATGTCTGAAATGAAAAATAAATACACGTTGGTGGGGGATGTAGTTTGTAACCAAAGAGAAAAACTTCCAATATATACGACAGAAGCAATTGCAGAAGCTGATCTATTTTTATACCAGGTTTGCAATGCATATGATTTAGTTGATAATGAACAAACATGGTATAGGACTTGTTGGTTTCCAACATGTTATGTTTATGCACAGAACAAAAATTTAGAATGGGAAAGAATGAAGTCTCGTAGATACTGTGAAAAAATGGAAGTACTATTTGGAGTGGATTGTATTGAAAAATTAAAAGAAAAAATAGAAAAGTGTGTATATGATTCCGAAATGAGATATTCAGGTGGATGGGGAGCTGCACCGGCTATATTAAGTTGTATTAAAGTCGAGGATATTGGAACTTTAAGTTGATGTACATTATAAAGTGAGGGATTAAATGTCAGAAATTACCAAAAAAGAAGAGGGAACATTTCTAATGCTTTTTAACAGGAATGGTTATGTCCTGAACTTCTCTACAGCGGATTTTGATGTTTTTACAACGAATAGTATTGGTGTTGCATTGTGTAATAAATATGGTCTTTCGAAGGGAAAATCCTTAATTGCATATTTGAATAGTGCTACTTATAGTGAAAGAGAAAAATTGTTGTTAGATTTATTTCATTATTATGAAGACAATATGCAACATGAATATGATAAAGACTATGAGAATTTCTTTTGCTATAATGGATATGATGAGCGTTATGCAAGAATTTATCAGAAATGTAAGGGCATTGTAGAAAGAATAGAGGGTACTTCTTCAGTTATAAGTCAAACAGCGGATAATTTGAAAAGGAAGTTTTCAAGTGAATATATGACCCAACAAATTGAACTAATGGTATCTATGCAAGCAACAAATCCCACAAATGCTATAGGTACAGCGAAAGAATTAATTGAAAGCTGTTGTAAGACAATTTTAGATGAGATGGGAATTCCATGGAGTAAGACAGATGATGTTCCGCAGCTTACAAATAAAACATTGGATGCATTAAATTTATTGCCGTCAAATATACAAGCAACAGATCAGGGAGCAGATGCGATAAAAGCCATATTAGGAAATTTGAGGGCTATTCCATCAAAACTGGCAGAAATAAGGAATCCTTTTGGAAGTGGGCATGGAAAAAGTGCATCTTTTAAAGGGCTTGAGGAAAGACATGCCAAACTGGCAGTTGGTAGTAGTATTACATTTGTTGACTTTGTTTGGAGTACATATGAAAATCAAAAGCAAACTGGTCAAAAAATAATTTAAATGATAAATCCACCTACAGCTATCACTGAAGGTGGATTTTTACTGTTTAGGTACAATCAATTGTCTGCAAATATTCCTTAAAAATTGGCCTAAGTGTCTGTACCCAGCCATAGAGCGTCCGCTGTGGTTTATGCAGGATTGCAGAGGCTTCTTTTAAGGAAAATTCTTGTCCAAGTAGTTTAATTAATTCTATATATCTGTTATACTTGGGATAGTTCTTTTGAATGTAGCTGATCCATCCGGTGAGTAGTTCCTGGTAGTGGTCAGTATAGTTGATGTCACGGGTGGACACTGGCTCGTAGGAATCAGTGTTTCCGTCTTTATCTGTGACGGATAATGTTGAAAAGCAGGTTTTTCCTTTCAGAAGATTGAACTTATTGTTGTACGGACAGGCAGTACAGCTGTTAGATAAAGTTTTGGGCTGCCCGTTGTCCGGAGTGTATGAGGGGTTGGGGATTCTGATGGGGCAGAATCTTGCTTTTCCGTTTTGACCGCTGACGATACAGCGGTTTTCTATTCTGTAATGATGCTCCTGCATCCATTGTTCTCGTTTGAAAACATCATAGGCGTTTTTATTGACTTCCAGTTTGAGGGCGGGAACCATTTTGCCTTCTATGCACATCTTAGAGAGCATGGCGCCGGATCTGTCCTGATCAGAACAGGACTGAAATTGGCGGATGCCTTCTTCATCTGTTTCAAAGAGTACAAAATATTTCTTTTCGTCTGCTGTTTCCTGGGATTTTTTTGCTATAGGGGACTCCTTTCGTGACAATTGCCGAAAGGGGGATGCACATGGCAGTGCCGGATCTCGGATAGCAGAGGCGAAAAAAGCGCACAAAGAAAGAGGTCAGGCACAGGGATTTCTGACGGGTCTGTTAGGACAGATCAGAAAATATGTGCATCCTCCTGCTTTTGCGCGCTTGGATCAAAGCAATCAGATTTATTTGTTGTAGAGAGTATTGAGTTTATTTAGTTGCAGTTCAACGTTTACGGCAGTTTATTTAGTTGTGCCGTGTTAATTCTTACGTGGGAGAAGGTATTTGGATGGGGAATGAAGTTGCATTACATCTTTCAGGCGGTGTGTTTTTTAACCTGATGCTGGCGGCGAGAAAGAAGCCTGTGGCAAATCAGAATCAGTGCCTGAAAGAATTACTGTATATTTATGACAGGTCTGCAAAAGAGATGGCTGGAAACAGTCTGGTGACGATTGCGTCAAGGTTTCGGAACTGTGATCCGGATTTGCACAGCGATTACATACGTTTTGGGGATCCTGTGGTTGTTGAAGAATTTAATGGGAGAATGCGAGAGAATTATGCTTCCGTTGTTGGGGAAGTGAAGAATTATGCGGACCAGTATCTGGATTTGGAAGTGAATGGAAAGTGGCTGGTTCGGGCACTGATGGAACTGGTTGAGAAAGACAGTCTGATTCAGGATAATGCAAAGTTTATGGCGATTCCGGGAGGGCTTCCGGCTTATAAGCAGGAGTTTCCGGAAATGCATGTGGTTTATATTTATAATCTCCTTCTGAGTGTATGGCATTATATCTGCTGTACCCATGGAATGACGGAAAATGGGCAGGAAACGTATTTTGCTCTGGCTGACTTTGCAGGGGAAAGCAGGCCGAGAAAGTTTGACCGCAGCAGGATTGGTTTTGAGAGCCATGGGGATGTGATGGTATCTTATGATATGGAGATTGTGCAGGATGATATGAAGATACCAGAGCCGGCAGCTGCCTATGTTCGGAAATTGGCAGGAAAACCGGATAGGCAACTGGAGATTTTTGCACCTGTAAATTCTGCAGTCCCTAAGGAAGTAGAGAGTATTTTCTCTTTTGTGGTGGAACATACTCACACTTCTGATAGAAAGGCGGCATTAAACAGGTACCGGACATATTTGAACAGGGCTCGTGAAAAGCACAGTAAAAAGAAAACTTTTCTGTATGAAATGCAGAGGGATTTTATGGCTTTTTTGTCTGTAATGATGTGAAACGGCGAGAGACTGTGTACAGGGGCGAGCGCAGGAACGACAGAAAAGATGACAGAGTGATTGAGAATGCCTGTATAGATTCCTTTGAGGAAGAACGCCGGTTTATTGTTTTATCTGGGACAGGCGGCATGGGTAAATCCATGATGATGACGCACTTTATGCTGGATACGATTGATAAGAACAAAGAAACAGGGGAAGTTCCAGTGTTTGTTCTGCTGAGGGATTATAATCCGGAAGCAGGGGATCTGATTGATTTTATTTTCGGGGAACTGAAACGGCATGATGTGGATCTGCATCTATCAGATCTGGTGGAACTGCTGCAGAGCGGCAAGGGTGTTATTCTGTTTGATGGTTTGGATGAGATTAAGAGTGAGAACTGCAGACGGTTCTATAAGGAAATGGAGAACCTGGCAGACAGTTATCCGGAAGCTTCTTATATTGTTTCATCAAGACCGACTATGAACTTCCGGGGACTGAGCCGCTTTACTGTGTATGACCTGCAGCCTTTCAGTCAAGAACAGGCAGTGGAGATGGTTGGAAAGCTGGATCAGAGTGTTGTGGATCCGATAATTCAGAAAGACTTTATTATGGATCTGAGAAACAACCGGTTTGGATTTGACTGGAGAGAGAGGAAGGATTTTCTTGGAAATCCACTGTTCCTGACAATTCTTCTTCTGGCTTATGAGGGAAATCATGATATTCCGACAGAGCGGTACTTGTTTTATGAGCAGGCTTATGATGCAATGGCAAAGAAACATGATGCGGCGAAAGCTCTGACCAGGGAATTTGCCACTGGTCTGAACAGCAGGGAATTTCAGAATTATTTTGGGGAGTTCTGTACGATTACTTATGAGCAGGAGAAGTATGACTTTACACCGGAAGAGATCAGTGCATATTTTCAGGAAGTGATTGAGGCGAATGAACTTGATACCACACCGGAAGCATTTATTGAGGATGTGACTGGGAAGATATGCCTGATCTATAAGGATGGTGGGAAGTATTATTTTATACATAGGTCTTTTCAGGAGTATTTTGTGGCGTATTTCTTTTCAAGGCAGCTGGAACAGAGGTATGGTGCTGTGCTGGATATTTTTCAGAGAAGGGATTCCGCTGATCATGACAGTGTGGTTCTGCCAATGCTTTATGGCATGGAACCAGAGAAAACAGAATTGTGCATCTTTATTCCGTTTCTGGAAAAGGTTTTCTGTGGTAAGGATGAGAAAAGTGAGTACCGTGATTTCCTGCAATTTTTTTATCCGTTTATCTGCTATGAGCAGGGAGAAGTAGAAGAGTATTTTGTGCAGGCCTCGGATTCATCAATCTATCAGTATCATTGAACTGGGGCACTACCCACTGCATTACCATTATACCGGGGGTAGCTTGGATGACACCGAGGCCCCATATAACAATAACCACGATGTACGGAACTATCTGTACCATGGGGCTGATGGAAAATGGTATGGTCTCGTCCGTAGAAATAATCAGGTTTTCAACTACTCCAGCGGAGGTCGAGATTATTACAATCATGCTGGGTATGAGTGGCTTTTTGGACACCGTTGATGCAAATGGCTGCAAAACCCAGAAAATCGTTGCCCACAGCGGCATCAGCGAGTTTTTCAGCATCGGTATGAGTGGTAAATGGCTTATGTGCTACACGGGTACACAGGTCTATCGAATTGACACCTCCAATGTGGCAAATATTGAACTGGTGTCGGGCATCACCTACAACTCATCTAACCTTGCAACCTACATCGTGGATGACGATGTTGTCATTAACGGCTGGTACTTCCTTGACGGGGTGCCGAAGCTGTATCTGCGAGAAACTCCGGAAGCCAGCTATGTTGGTTGGGGACGAAGCCAGTTTGCCCGTTATAAGACCTATGCTATTCGGGAGTGGATGTAGCGCTACGGTGACTATACCGTGTATAAGGAACTCTATCTGTACACCCCATACCTGGCTACCATCAATAACCTTGCCGAGCCGGTCATTAAAACGGCGGACAAGACCATGAAAATCACCTACGCCATCACCGAGGAGTGATGGCGAGTGCATTAGAGGAATCAGGACATCTCTTCGGAGGTGTCTTTTTTCATACTCAAAATTCAAAGGAGGATTTCAAAATGAAGGAATTCTGGAACACCATCCAGCTGATTTTTGCCGCTATCGGCGGTTGGCTGGGCTACTTCCTGGGCGGCTGCGATGGTCTGCTGTATGCCCTGATCGCCTTTGTGGTCATCGACTATATCACAGGTGTAATGTGCGCCATTTCCGACCACACGCTTTCCAGCCAGGTGGGCTTTCGTGGTATTTGCCGCAAGGTGCTGATTTTTATGCTGGTTGGCATCGCAAATGTTCTGGACATCTATGTGCTGAGCAGCGGAAGCGTTTTGCGGACGGCGGTTATTTTCTTCTACATCTCCAACGAGGGTGTATCCCTTCTGGAGAATGCCGCGCATCTGGGCCTCCCGATACCGGAGAAAATCAAGGTGGTTTTGGAGCAGCTCCATGACCGCTCGGAGAAGGGAGATGATGCGTAATATGAAACTCATAGAAAGCATTCTGAAGAAAAACCCCTGCTACACGACAGGAAGAAAGATTACCGTCAAAGGACTGATGCTGCATTCGGTTGGATGTTCCCAGCCGAATGCAGCAGTCTTTATTAATTCCTGGAACAGTGCATCCTACAACAATGCCTGTGTTCACGGTTTCATTGATGGAAATGAAGGCACTGTCTATCAGACTCTGCCTTGGAATCATCGTGGCTGGCACGCTGGCGGTAACGCAAACAACACCCACATTGGTGTGGAAATGTGTGAACCTGCCTGCATCAAGTATACCGGGGGTACATCTTTTATCTGTTCCGATACTGCGACCGCGAGGGCTGTGGCAAAGCGTACTTATGATGTCGCGGTAGAACTCTTTGCCATGCTCTGCAAGGAGTACGGTCTGAATCCGCTCACCGACATCATTTCTCACAGAGAAGGTCATACCCAGGGTGTGGCTTCCAACTATGGTGATCCGGAGCATCTTTGGAAAGGTCTTAAGATGGGCTATACCATGGATACCTTCCGTCAGGCAGTCAAAGCAAAGATGAACGGAGCGCCTACACCTTCTGTTCCTGAGACTTTCGGTACTCAGGCATCTGCGTTCAAGAATCTCTCTGAGGCAGATGTGATTGCGAGGGTGGGATCGCTGTTCACTGCCGATCAGAAAAAGAGTGGTATTCTTGCATCTGTATCCCTTGCCCAGTTCATTCTGGAGTCCGGTTACGGCAAGAGCGAACTGGCACAGAATGCCAACAACTGCTTCGGTATGAAGAAGTCTCTCTCCGGTAATACCTGGAGTGGCTCTCCCTGGGATGGCAAGAGCACCTACACCAAGAAGACACAGGAAGAGGAAAACGGCAAGATGGTCACCATCACGGCTGACTTCCGCAAGTACAATTGTGTGGAGGATTCCATTGCCGACCACTCCGCATATCTGCTCGGTGCAAAGAATGGTACTTCACTCCGCTATAATGGTCTGAAGGGCTGCACGGATTATAAGAAAGCTGTTCAGATCATCAAAGATGGTGGTTATGCTATTTCTAGTTCTTATGTCAGCAATCTGTGCAGCATCATTGAGAGATGGAATCTCACCAAGTGGGATGCCGTAGTCAACACTGCATCTGCTGATAGCTGTCCTTTCCTTGTTCGTGTCAGCATCAACGATCTGAATATCCGCAAGGGCGCAGGTACGAATTACGCAAGAACCGGAAAATATACCGGAACGGGCGTGTTCACCATCGTGGAAGTAAAGTCCGGCACTGGCTCTGCAAAGGGCTGGGGCAGGCTGAAATCCGGCGCAGGATGGATCGCTCTTGATTATGCTGCCCGTATCTAATTTCATAGCAGGATATCTCGTTTGCCCGTCGTGGAGGTTTATTCCTCTGCGGTGGGCTTTTTCTGCGTTTATGGGTGGTGTTCTTTTTCCTAATGTAACAGAGGGATAGACAAGTTCCCTCGGAACGGAGGACGAGACTATGCAGGTAACAAAGATTACTTCACCTAAACAGCTACAGTCATATCCCTCAAAGAGAATGGCCAACGAACAGCTTCAGAATGAATATAACTATATCTGCGTTGAGCAGATTACATGAAAAATGCTGAAAAAAGGGCTGATTTCTACTGGTGAATATGATCGCATCATGGCCGAAAATCGCCGTGTATTTTCTCCCTATCTTGCCGATTTATATCCAGATAATGCGTTGCTATAGTGCGGACACAGAGGTAATATGTGACCTACCCAAAGGGAGGTGAGACTATGAAACGGATAACAAAAATCGAAGGAAATACAGCATTTTTGAATGCGGCGAGAAAGACCTGCGTGGTTGCCTACTGTCGTGTTTCCACGGGTTCGGATGAACAGCTTTTGAGACTTGAGACACAGAAAGACTATTAACGATACATCAAAGCACACCCGGATTGGGAGTATGCCGGATTGTATTACGACCAGGGCATCACAGGCACGAAGAAAGACAAGCGGTCGGCACTGATGCAGATGGTTGCAGACTGTGAGGATGGACGCATCGACCGGGTTATTACAAAATCCATCAGCCATTTCTGTCGCAATACTACGGATTGTCTTGAACTGGTGCGAAAGCTGCTCGGCTTGGGTATACCCACCTACTTTGAGAAGGAAGATCTGGACACGGGTTCCATGGAGAGCGAACTGATGCTTTCCATTCTCTCAAGCCTTGCCGAGAGTGAATCAGTCTCTATTGCCGAAAACAGCAAGTGGAGCATTCGCCGCCGTTTTGAAAACGGCACCTTCAAGCTGGCATACTCGCCATACGGGTACGATTATATAGGCGATGGCGAATGGGCAAGCAACGGAGAACAGGACAAATGGGTCAGATTCATTTATTCCGAAACGCTCTCCGGCAAGGGTTCTGATGCGATAGCGGCCGAACTCATAAAACTGGGCGCGTCGACCAAGAAGGGTGGCAAATGGATATCCACTACCGTCCGCGGCATCCTTTCCAACGAAAAATACACCGGCGATTGCATTTTCCAGAAAACTTACATGGATGAGCGGTTTAACAGGCACACGAATTACGGCGAGATGGATCAGTTTTATATGGAAGAACACCATGATGCCATCGTCAGCCACGAGGATTTCGAGGCGGTAGCGGCATTGGTGGAACAGCGTGCGAAGGAAAAAGGTATCACCAAGGGCGATGCAAAGTACCAGGTGCGTTACCCCATGTCCGGGAAGGTGTTCTGCGGAGAGTACGGTTCACCGCTTAAACGCAGAATGAATTATTCCACCCACATTCAGTACCCGGCACTGACTTGCTCCAGGCATCTGAAGGACAAGAACAGTTGCTCCCAGAAGTTCATCCGGGAAGATGCCCTTCAGATGGCATTCGTTACGATGATGAACAAGCTGATATTCGCCCACAAGAAAGTCTTGCAGCCACTGCTTTCTTCCCTGCGGAGCATCAGTCAGAAAGATGCCATCAGCCGCTTGTCCGAACTGGATGAATGGCTGGAGAAGAATGCGGAACGTCAGAATACACTGACCACGCTTATGACACGAGGCTACCTTGATCCGGCACTCTTCACACAGGAATCCAACGACCTGCTGACGGAAGCACAAGCACTGACCGAGGAAAAAGAACATCTGGTGTTCTCGGTCAACGGAGAGATGAAAAAGACTGAAAAGCTGGCAGACCTCATCCGTTTTTGCAGCCGGGGTGAGATGCTGATGGAATTTGACGGGGATTGCTTTTCGCAGTATGTAGAACGGGTCGTGATACACGAAAGGATCACCGCAGCCTTTGAACTGAAATGCGGATTGATACTGAAAGAAAGGATACGATGAACATGGCAAACCACATCCCATACGGATACAGAATCGAAAACGGTGTGGCGGTCATTGACGAAGGTCAAGCTGAGCAGGTGCGTACCCTGTTCAGTGGCTACCTTTCCGGGCTGGCATTAGTACTCGCAGCAGAAGCCGCAGGGCTTACCCTGTTCCACGGCGGTGCAAAAAGGATGCTCCAGAACGAGCATTACTTGGGCGATGATTTTTATCCTGCGATCATTGACAGCGAAACCTTTTCCAAGGTCGCAGAAGAACGCAACCGCCGTGCCAGAGCATTGGGAAGAATCCGGGAGCGGACAATACCGCCACCCAGCAAAGCAGAGACCGCCTTTATTATAGGAAAGGTCACTCACAGATACGATGACCCATTCAAGCAGGCCGCATACATTTACAGTTTGATAGAAAGCGAGGTACAGAATGGCTGAGAAAACGATCACCATGATTCCGGCGAGAAAACGAGTCGGCAGCAGAAGGCAGGTCATGGAAGAGAAACCAAAGTTGCGTGTGGCAGCGTACTGCCGTGTCTCCACTGACCGTGACGAACAGGAATTCAGTTATGAGGCACAGGTGGAACATTACACAGAATTCATTGACAGAAATCCTGAGTGGCAGCTTGCCGGGATCTATGCCGATGACGGTATTTCGGGTACCAACACCAAGAAGCGTGAAGAGTTCAACCGCATGATTGAGGACTGCATGGCATCCAAGATCGACATGGTCATTACCAAGAGTCCATCAGCCGATTCGCTCGCAATACGCTGGATTGCCTGAAATACATCCGTAAGCTGAAAGAAAAGAACATTTCCGTGTACTTCGAGAAAGAAAATATTAATACGATGGATGCCAAGGGCGAAGTTCTTCTGACCATCATGGCATCCCTTGCACAGCAGGAATCGCAGTCCCTTTCCCAGAACGTGAAACTGGGATTGCAGTTCCGCTACCAAGCCGGAAAGGTGCAGGTCAACCACAACCGTTTCCTCAGCTACACCAAGGACGATGAAGGCAACCTGGTCATTGTCCCAGAGGAAGCGGAGATTGTTCTGCGAATCTATAGAGAATATCTGGAAGGTGCAAGCCTGTTCCAGATCGGACAGGGGCTGGAAGCGGATGGCATTAAGACCGCAGCCAGAAGTAATTACTGGCTGCAAAGTACGCTAAAGAAGATTCTCACGAATGAGAAATACATCGGCGATGCGCTACTGCAGAAGACCTACACGGTGGATTTTCTCAATAAAAAGCGTGTAGCTAACAACGGCATCGTTCCGCAGTACTATGTGGAGAACAGCCATCCCGCCATCATTCCCCGTGAGAAGTTCATGAAGGTGCGAGAAGAAATGTACCGCAGGGCGCACATGGAGTGCGGTCCTGATCAGAAACGCAGAATTTACAGCAGCCGATACGCTCTTTCAAGCATCGTGTACTGCGCCCACTGCAATGACATCTTCCGCAGAATCAACTGGAACAACCGTGGGTGCAAGTCCACCGTCTGGAGATGCCTCAGCCGAGTGGAGAAAGACCGCCCGTCCTGCACGGTAAGAACCGTAAAGGAAGAACTTCTGCATGAGGTGGTTGTCCGGGCGGTGAACGAAGTTATCACGGGCAGTGCCTCCTTCATCCCCACTCTGCAGGCAAGTTTTGAGAGATGCCTTGGGGACAGCGACAGTGCAGCTGTGGAAGAAATCGATGCCCACCTTCTGGAACTTCAGCAGGAACTCCTGATAATGGCAAACGCAAAGCAGAACTAAGATGCCCTTGCCGATGAGATTGATGAACTCCGAGCGGAAAAGGAAGAACTGCTTTTGCAGGAAGCCAACAAGGATGGCATTCGCCAGCGCATGGCTGACATGGTTGCATTCCTTCAGAGTGAACCGGAAGAAGTCGCCGAGTACAGCGAATCCCTAGTCAGAAGGATAATTGAGAAGATTGCGGTGTATGATAACCACTTTGTGGTGGAATTCAAGTCCGGGATTGAGATTACAATAAACGAATAAGATGGAAATAACAGTGTGACGCTCAGGCTTCGGTCTGGGCGTTTTTGTCGTTCATAGAAAGTTATTAAATGGATACACCTTTAATCATTGACAAGGAATGTCGAAATTTGTATAATTGGGGTAGCAAGATTAAATGGATATCCGAAAAGGGGCAAGGCATGGCTGGAAAAGGTAGACCAACTGTAGATGATAAACGTGACAACCAGTATCGGGTTCGTCTCAATGATGAGGAAAACCAGATGCTTGCATATTGTAGTGAAAAGACTGGACAGCCAAAGTCTCAGATTTTTCGAAGGGCATTGGAGTCTTATTTTCAGACCGTTCAGCTGAATGAACTGGAAATGGAAACAGATGGAATCAGCATGAAGCGAGTTATAAAGTGCCCCCATTGTGGTGTCAGCAATGCTATTGACCTTGCTGATTATAGCACCGGAGATTATTCTTCCGAACGACAGATGGGTGCGGAAATCCAGCACTGTTTTGACTGTGAAGGTTATGAATGTATCGGATGCGGACAGACCTTTAGAGTAGAAGGTTATATTAATGAGTACCCTGTCGGAGCATACAATTTCGAAGAAATCAATGTTACGGAGGTTGACGATGTCTGAAGAAAGAGATTTCGACTATGTAGTAGGCAAGTTGTCTCGAAAAGATAAAGACGGAAACGATACCACTGGGGATCGCATCGGCAAGGGCGGCCGGCATCGTGGTGACGGAACCTATTCCGCGGTTGCTTATGATCTGGAAGTGGTCGATGAAGACCCTACCAAGGTTGTCCCTCCAGAGCCGCAGGTCATTGTCCGCAGAGAAGTTGTTGAAGTAGAAAAACGACCTACTCGATACGAGGATTTGCTGTGGTATCAGCAGCTGATTGTGGACGGCATTGAACAGGCACTGCCCATTATTGTTGACAGAGCTGTTGACGGAGCATTCTATTGGGCTGGCCGCGGATGGAATGCGGCCGTGAACTATGGTAAGCGGAAAATCGCTGAACGTAAGATAGCAAAGCCTATGCCTCAGAAGAATAACGCTGCTACCCATACTGAAGCGCAGAAATCTTCTATGGCGGTAGCAACGCCGGAAAAGATCACTTCTGCCCTGGATGAAATTGATGCTGTGTATGAAAACTACAGCGTCAATATGACCAGCGAAGAGGCACAGAAAGAGTTTGTGGATGCCTTTATCCTTAGACTCCTCAGTGAGAAAAAACTCTGGAAGATTGCCCATGCAAATATCGTTGATTCAGCCGGAAACATTACCGATGGTCGTGCGATGCTCGATAAACTGAGCAGTCCGCTGATGCTTGAGAATATTAACACAATTTTGAAAAACAATCCGGTTCTGCTGGAAACATGGCAGACCATTGCACTGGAAGATATTCTGGGAAGAGAACTTATTGTGGATTCCTGCTATGTTCCTATTGAGGGACAGGCTCTGAGAAAGAATCTCATGTCTCTTTCTGTGTAAAATACGGAGGTAAGATGTCATATGCTGTTATTTTCTACGCTACTTGAAATCAATGATACAATGACAAAGGACTCCTTTATCCAGCTGGTTCTGGAGTGGAATCAGGGCAGTCCTCATGAAGAAAATATAATTCAAGGTATTGAATGGCATGGCGAACGAAATGTCCGATATGGTACCGAGACACTGTGGCTTGCTATCGAGGAATACCGAAATGAGAACATCATCGCGGTTCGCTATGAAAAAACTGAAGCAGATGGTGTGGTCTGGGATACCGACTACGTTATGAATTTTAATGATATGAGAATGTCTATTCAACTCGATCGTAGTTATTTGGAAGAGGCACTGGCCGTTGACCCAACCTTTTCTACACCGCATTTTATCACTCTACTGATAGAACACGGCTATTTGAAGGATGATGGAATTTTGCCAATGCTCCGCAAGCCGATTTTCATTAAAGCTGATAATGTCGACTTGTTGACGGATGTAATCAATGGCACTTCAAGGTATAGACTCCCTGTTGTGTATATCTCCAAAACATACTACGGTGAAGATTCGGTGGATATTTGGAAATTATCTGGAAGGTTGAAAGGTGTTGCCCATGTGCTTGTTGAAGAAGGTACATGGCTGAACGGAAGAATCCGTCGGCAGTGTGATGACAAAAATGAATTCAACGGCGCTATCGGTGTATACTTCCCCAATAGTGCATATGGTCATAAGAAGTATCTATATCGTGCATACGATGGAATTGATGCTGTTCTGTCTGAAAAGGTTATTCGTAGTGTAATTCAGTACTGCAACGCTCAAATGATGGATAAGCTGTATACTTGGCAAGGCGTAAATAATGCACTTCTTAGAGATCGATTGAGTATGAGAGGTGCAGAATTGCTGGCGGCTGAATCTGAGAAAAACCGCGTGGCAGCAGAAGCAGATGAACTGATTGAATCTGTAGACGAGGACATTCAAAAGCTGAAAAAACAGGTTGAAGAATTGACCCATGCAAATGAAATCCTTACTTACGAGAATCAGGGTCTCCGCTCAAAAATGGGTAGCACGGACAATATGCCGATATTATATTTGGGCGAAGAAGAGGAGTTTTTCCAAGATGAAATCAAAGCTATGCTCCTCGATGCCCTTGAGCAGGCTCTTCCTAATTATGCTTCCGGTACACGCAGAAGAGCAGTTCTCGAAGATATAATCAAGAGCAATAATTGTAAACGCAGAGCCAATGACCGTTCTGAACAATTAAAGAACTCGTTGAGAGGCTATAAGACCATGTCCGGCTCAATGAAACGTACATTGCAAGACATGGGATTTGTGATTACCGAGGAGGGTAAGCACTATAAATTCATTTACTATGGTGACGGACGTTACATGGCAACGTTGGCTAAGACTCCAAGTGACAACCGCTCCGGTATGAATATAGCGTTAGAAATCATAAAAGATATGTTCTAACGGATTTAGAAGGAAATGATTTATTCCCGAGAACTATTGATAGTAGCCGGGACAGGAGCAGTCAGTCGATTTGTTTCCGAGAACTATCGGGGGCAACCTGACATCAATACTGTTTCCTCGTCCCATGTCGAGACTGTGTGCCTGCTGTCAAGGAAAGATAAATAAGTGCCAGAAAGCGGCCTATTTCCGGGCTTTTTTCGGAGGTTTGGATTTGATGCCAGACTCCTGAAAAAGCTCGGTTATTTTATGCGGAAACATATCTACTGCAAAATGTGTGTCAGGTTTAGAGTATGGCAACAGCAGGTTGCTTTTCAGAACATGAATTTATCTATATGATATGGTTATGGAGGTGACGACTATGGAAACAAAAAATATTATTTTGAAACTTCGTACAGAAAGAGGAATGTCACAAGACGAGCTGGCAGATAAAATCATGGTTACAAGGCAGGCAGTATCACGTTGGGAAAATGGAGATACAGTTCCAAATACTGATACACTTAAGCTCTTATCTAAAGAATTTGATGTTTCAATCAATACGCTTTTGGGAGAACCCAGAAAGCTGATCTGCCAGTGCTGTGGAATGCCAATTGATGATGCTTCTATCTTGGGACGTGACAAAGATGGTACATTGAATGAGGAATATTGTAAATGGTGCTATGCAGATGGAACGTACACATATAATGATATGGATGAACTGATTGATGTGTGTGTAAAGAATATGGTAAATGAAAACTTTACAGAAGAACAGGCACGTTCTTATTTGAAGGAAATGCTTCCAAAATTGGATTACTGGAAAAGGTATGATGAGCTTAGCGATAATGGGCAGTTTGAAGAGTTTAAAAAGAAATTGATAAACGAAATAAATGATCTGCACATAGACGGACTTCCAAGGGTAGACAAGCTAAATGCACTTGTGGGGAAATATGTGAATCTGGAATATACTCTGCCTAATGGACAAAAAGTGAAATTCCTTGATGATCAGAAAACCTATCTGGGGAATCAACTGGAGTCTGAATTCGGAGGAGACAGATGCTTTGGCATTCTGGCAAGTATGGATTTTATTCTGGTATGTACATATGAGAAGGATGGTGAAAATCCAGAGCTGCTGATTTATAAAAAGAGATAATATAAGCAAAAAGAAAAGTCTTGACAAATAAACGAGCGTTTACTATTATTAAGATGTAAACGGTCGTTTATTTGCTTTGGAGGAAATGTGTATGGGTAATAGGAAAGAGGAAATATTAATTGTGGCACTGCATTTGTTCGCCAGAGATGGTTATGAGGCTGTTTCCGTTAGTCAGATAGCAGGAGAACTTGATATGACAAAAGGGGCATTGTACCGTCATTACAAAAGCAAAAGAGATATTTTTGACTGTATTGTGCAGCGTATGGAGCAGCAGGACGGTGAGCAGGCCAGAGAGAATGAAGTGCCAGAAGAGAGTATTGAAAAGACACCGGAAGAATACCAGAACGTATCATTGGATGATTTTGTGGAATACAGCAAGTCTATGTTTGAATACTGGACAGAGGATGATTTTGCATCATCGTTTCGGAAGATGCTGACAATAGAGCAGTTTCGCAGTGAAGAGATGCAGAATTTATATCAGCAATATCTGGTATCCGGACCGGCAGAATACGTGAAGGATCTGTTCAAAAATATGAAAATAAAGAATCCAGAGGAGAATGCAGTTAAATTTTATGCAAATATGTTTTTCTATTATAGCATGTATGATGGAGCAGCAGATAAAGCAAAAAGTCAGTTTGAACAGATGCTGGACAAAATTGCAGAAGAAATGAAACGGTAAAATAAGAGCCAGACGCTTAAGACGCAGAGCCGTTAATTCTGATATTGAAAAATCAGGATTATCGGTTTTTATTTACGCGAGCAACGAGCCAAAGTCCGTGCTTGCACGAGAACTTGGCGACTGCCGCGATAACTTGAGAAACTCGCGGAGCGTGTTTCTCATAGTTTTAAGAGAGGACATAAAAGAAATGGAAAAAAGTAATATTATGATTCGTTTAGA
>OBLO01001096.1_pt1 | contig 24397 bp, 18 predicted proteins | sample 1519401 | NCBI WGS metagenome assembly OBLO01 (sample SAMEA2602897, study PRJEB22501) | metagenome | reverse complement strand
GCAGAGCAACTGTGTGCTGATTTTAAAGCGGCTGCGGGTCATGGGGTGGTGAAAGGATTTGCCGTGGGACGCACGCTGTTCGGCGACGCTTCCCGCGCGTGGTTGAAACACGATATTGACGATGCGCAGCTGGTGACGCGCATTAAAGATAACTACCTGCAGCTTATCGCCTGGTGGCGCGAGCGCGGACAAGCATAATTCAGGAGAAGATGATGACGGTACAATTAGGTATTAATCCACTGACATGGACGAATGACGATCTTCCTTCACTGGGCGCTGAGACGTCGCTTGATACGTGTCTGAGCGAGGGCAAAGAGGCTGGATTTGCTGGTTTCGAACTGGGCAACAAATTCCCGCGTGAGGCGCGACTGCTCGGCCCCATTTTGCAGCACCACGACCTGCAACTGGTTTCCGGCTGGTACTCCGGACGTCTGCTGGAACGCAGCGTGGAGGAGGAGATTGCCGCCGTGCAGTCACATCTGACGTTACTGCGCGAACTGGGAGCGAAGGTGCTGGTCTTTGCCGAAGTCAGTGGCTGCATTCACGGCGAGCAGCAGACGCCGGTACATCTGCGTCCGCGCTTCCCGCAAGAGCGCTGGCAAGAGTACGGTGAAAAGCTCACCGAGTTTGCGCGCTACACCCAGCAGCAGGGGGTACAGATTGCCTATCACCACCACATGGGAACGGTGATTGAATCTGCTGAAGATGTGGATAATCTGATGACGAATACCGGTGATGAAGTTGGCTTGTTGCTCGATACCGGGCATTTGACCTTTGCGGGTGCCGATCCGTTGGCTGTGGCGCAGCGCTGGGCATCACGTATCAACCATGTTCACTGCAAAGACGTACGTGCCGACGTGCTGGCGGATGTCAAAAACCGCAAAACCAGCTTCCTTGATGCGGTGCTGAGCGGCGTCTTTACCGTGCCGGGAGATGGCTGCGTTGACTATCCGCCGATCATGGCCTTGCTGAAGGCGAACCAGTATCAGGGGTGGCTGGTGGTGGAGGCGGAGCAGGATCCAGCTATCGCGCATCCGCTGACGTATGCGCGTCTGGGCTATAACAACCTTAGCCGTCTGGCACGGGATGCCGGGCTTATCTGAGGAGGTGATATGTCACGTTTATTATCACGCTGGCAGCAGCCGGACGCGCAAGGGTGTACGCAGTCAGTGACACCGGAAAGCGCCGGTTGGGGATATGTTGGCTTTAGAGCGTATGAACTGGAGGAAGGGCAGCAGCTTACGCTGCCCGCCGTCAGCGAAGAACGTTGTCTGGTACTGGTTGCCGGACGCGCGACCGTCACCACGCCGGGCGCAACTTTTACGGATATCGGTGAGCGGATGAGCCCGTTCGAACGGATCAAACCGTGGGCGGTTTATGTCACTGCTGGTGAAACCATACAGGTTCAGGCGGTGACCAGACTGGAGCTGGCAGTCTGCGCTGCGCCGGGGAAAGGCACGCACCCAACGCGGCTGATCGCACCTAAGGATATTGACGGGGAAGCGCGCGGCAAAGGTCACAACCAGCGCTACGTGCACAACATCTTACCGGAAGATAAACCCGCAGATAGCCTGCTGGTGGTGGAGGTGTGGACCAACGAAGGTTGTACCAGTTCTTACCCAAGCCATAAGCATGACACCGATAATCCCCCACAGGAAACCTATCTGGAGGAGACTTACTACCATCGCCTCAACCCGCCGCAGGGATTCTGTATGCAACGGGTCTACACCGATGACCGGTCGCTTGACGAGTGTATGGCAGTCTATAACCGCGACGTGGTGATGGTGCCGAAAGGGTATCACCCGGTGGCAACCCTGGCGGGATATGACAGTTACTACCTTAACGTGATGGCCGGCCCGGTTCGCAAATGGATGTTTACCTGGGAAGATGAACATGCGTGGATTAACAGGGATTATCCGGTTGATAAGTAAGGTCATGAATGGCTTTTTTAACTGCGAGTCGTTTTTTTCCCTCCTTTTGATGAGTAAAAGGGGGAAGAATGGGATGACGGTTGGCGCTATTTAAGTGCTCATTATTCTCATAGATCGCCTGGCCATGAGAATAATGCAAGCGTCGATATATTTGAGGTTATGGCAGTAGCCGGGGTGCTCTCGAAAACACCCCGGCTATCTTTTGTTTATATCCCGATCAGGAATTTGGTTGATGGTTCTCAACTACCCAGACGGTGAGTACTTTTTCCAATGTTTTATTTCCCGTCGTCGCCTTCGCTCTCACCCAACTTACACCGGCCGTATCCGTTCTCAGTTCAGAGTAAGCATTCCCTAACTTAAAGTTGGTTTTATCCGGCGTCATCGTAAAGGTTCCGCTGCCGGGTTTGGCTTTGCTGCCTGCGCTAAATTCGACACTGCCGTTTAACGGGTTACCGAATTTATCCTGCAACCGGGCCATAAAGCCTACCGGCTCAAGGTTGGCAACGGCATAGCCAGGATCCTGCTCCAGAGTGAGTACTGGATTCTGGGCATCGGCATTCAGCGTTAGCGAAGCATTTGCCGAGACATTGCTACCGTGTTCAGCCAATGTGGCGGTCAGCGTGTAACGACCCGCCTTATTACCGTGGACATTTACAGTCGCAGTACCGGAACCATTGGTGGTGACAAGCGTATTGTCAATCACCAGAGGATCGCGTGGCGATGGGCCTGTAGCCGTAATTTTCAGCTTACGGTTGCTGACGCTGTTCCCTGATGTATCGGTCAGATGCAGGGTAAACGCCACGTTATCCACATCACTGACTACGGCGGATGTCGTTGACGGTTCGATCGTCAACGCGGCATTTTGCAGATCCGATACCACCTCAATCGCCTTACTCGCCGTAACGCGTTTACCCTCTTTGATGAAGGTTGCCTGCAATTGATAGTGCCCGGCTTCTGCGGCAATAAAGGTTGTTGATGCCATTCCTTTCTCATCCAATGTCAGTTCGGACTGGCCCAGTTTTAATCCACTGGCAGGGGAACTGGTCAGGTGCACGTCACCACTAAATGGGTTGTTTTCACCGTCGACAACCTGTACCTGAATTTCATGTGCCGCTGATGCGTTTGCCACAATGCTCTCAGACGGTGCGGTCAAATTCAGCACTGCGCTGTTAATATCAGGTACGAATTCCAGGTCAACGCTTGAGGACTCAACGCTGTGCTGCCCATCTGTAACCCTGGCATTAACGGTGTAATGACCTGCCTTAACCGTAGTTAACGTTACCGTCGCGTAACCGTCTTTATTGGTGGTGATTTTCTCCGGGTACACGAGCCCTTGTGGCGTTACGATAAGCTCCACTTTCTGCCCTTCAACCGACGCGGCGGTATTGTTGAGCATGATCTCAAGCGTGGCACCATCGCGGCCGTTTGCTGCAATATTGGTGATTACGCCATTGTCTTTGGCTGTCAGAGACAATGTTGCCCCCTCCATTGCTGAGGCAAATGTTACGCTTAGCGATGAGCTGATGTTCCCCGCGCTTAGTGTAATATCATAAGTTCCCGGCGTTGAACTGGTCAGTGAGAATCTTGCTTCACCTTTGGCATCGGTCTTCACAACGTTCTCCCCATTCGCGATCTTAACCTGTGGCGGTAACGCCAGGGTGACCGTGTATCCGGACAGCGGGTTCCCATAACGGTCGGTCAGGGTAACGACCGCGACATTACTCTGTTTGCCATCCGCCAGCGCATTGTCCCTGGTCAGGTTAAAAGCCTGCACCACCGGCTGCGTTTTGTCGGCAATCCAGTTGGCTTGTTTTTCCAGCCCGGAGAAATCATGTTTTTGTGACGTCACACCAATGCGTGTCGCCTGAGCCAGTTCAGACGTTGCCTTAGCGCTGTACACGCCGTCTTTCTCTTCTACGGCAGTAAAACGGACCTCGCCGCTGGCTGAAACTGCATAAAAACGTAAGCTGTCGTCGCCGGTGATGGCATTCCCGTCTTTATCTTTTGCTTCTAACGCCAGGCTAATCGGGTGTCCAACGACCTGCTCCATGGGCATTACCGTGAATGTCGATTTTGCCGCCTCGGCGGAAACCGCTTTTAGTTTCACCGTCAGGGTTTCTGTTTTACCCAGAACTTTAGCGGTTATGCGTGCCGTCCCCGCCGTTAAACCCGGCGTCAGCGTGGCGGTATACACCCCGGAGCGGGTTTCCTGCACTTCACCAAGCTTTGGAGCCTGTGCCGAACGCTCACGATTTCTCTGTGCGTCAGGTGTAAACGCTAAAGACAACTCAATGTCATGTGCAAGCCCTGTTAACGGATTACCATTGGTATCTTTAAGCACCAGCGTAACCGGATGCTGTGACTTCCCGTCAGCAGCGATGATCGGTTGCTGCTCGCCGTTCAATGTAAAATCCATTGTGCCGACAGAGGCCGAACTCCTCGTCACCGTCACGTCCATCACCGCATAGTTAGAGGCGTTTCCTTTAACATCTCGCGCCGTTGCACCGATTTGCCAGTGATTAGTGCCGCCTGGTGTATAAGCGGGTAACGTCAGTTGCCATGATGTGCCGCTACCGGAAATGCGTCCGCCAGCGGCGGTAAATGCGCTATCGTTCCACTCTACCGACTGAATGCCCCAGTGGGATTTATCCAGCGAAATAGTCACCGGAATAACGGCGCCACCTTCCCCCTGTACGCTTTCAGGCAGGCGGATTTTCAGAACCGATTTTTTGCGGTATTCCAGAACAATATTGTTATTTCGTTCGACAAAATCGTAGCGTCCGTGCTGAACTTCGCGCATTAACGCAACATTGTCGCCGTCCAACTGCTTCGCCAGCGGGATGCCGGGGCGATAGTTAATCTCTATGCCGAAGCGTGAATCATGAGTATTGCTCTGCCCCTGCTTGTGTTCAGCGGAAAGCGTAACTAGCGGAACCGGCGTATAGCTGATCCCGCCTGTAAAGGCGTACGGATTTTCCTGAAGATGATCGCTGCCAAAGAGGCCGACATTCTTGCCGTAATACTTTTCATATTTAAGCGATGCGCCCAGTTGCGGATACGATGGCAACCAACCTTGGGTATAGATATCCCATCCATCCGCCGGACGTTCCTGATAATCATCCAGATCGTGGGAATCCTTCCATTTTGATAATCTTAAATAAGCATTTGCGCCTGCGCGTAAATAATCTCGCCAATACTCAACGCCTGCACCCATACGTGCGTGATGACGACTTAAATCGTAGTCATAAAATAAGTTTGCGCCCAGCATTGAATTATCCGCCGTGAAATAGCGATAACCCATACCGATATTAGTTTGGGTTCTGTCATCGGTACGGTGAAGCGATGTCTGGCTAAATAAAACATGCTGCTTTGTATCAATCCACGGATAAAGGAAATCGAACGCCGAATCTTTTAACGAGAAAGCGTCATCGACGTTGAGTTGAATACGGGCATTACCGTACTTCTGTAGCCACTCTACCACCTCCTTCGTTGCCTGTGCTGAGACGGTATTGGCGGCAAAACTGCCCGTATGGCCGTTTTCAATACTTCTGCCAGCCTGCGCGGCGAGAGAAGACAGGCCGCGCAGTTCTTGCTGTTCTGCGGCGGCCTGCGATGCCTTAACGGCTGACGCATGGCTGATGGTTGGCGTGAAGCTAAGAAGAGCAGGATACAGAGCCTGCAAAGCGATTGTTGACCATGCGACAACCTTATTAACGGGGCCTGTTGCCCCATTGCTCCGCGAAATTTTCTTATTTGACATTTGTAACTCCAATATCAATTAAAAAAATCAAAGGTTATTCCATGTACTGAACGGGATGCGTAATATATGTATTTAGTAGGAAAATTCAAGAGTTGTTCATGGAGAAGTTAACTGGATATTTTTACACTATGCGGCATTGTGGGCTGGCTAACGATGTCGAACGTTTAAATGACGAATGTATTTAAAAAATACGTTTATTTTTATCGTGACGATTTTAAGCTTGTAGGGATATTATTTAACCATGGTCGTTCACTGTTAAATAAAAAGAGTTATCAGGAAATTAATCTGCCTGTTCGTATTCAGCTATCATCACGTTCTCCGGATCTAAGTCTGGAACGTGTCAACGCTTTCAGGACGGGTCAATAGACACAAAAAAGCCCTCAGCTTGCGCTGAGGGCTTTCACCGGTGTTTGGTGGGCTGGCGGAGTCTGAATAAATTTCTCAATGTATTAAATATAAAGGATTTTTCCGTATTCAACTTTCAGTTGTGTACCTAAACGTGTACCAATTATGAAATGTCATAGTAATACGATCCCTCTTTAGAAATGTGTCACCTTTTTCATGTGGTCTTTTTTTTAAACAATAAGCACAGAAAAAAAGTTTTTTTGCATTTAACTGTTCACACTGTTCACCTCGGTTGTTTCTCATTTTATATCATGTGGTTAGGTGGTGATGAGTTGGTGAAGAGTGAACAGTCGACTCTTCACCTTTGTGATTTTTGTTCGTTCTGGATACGCCCGGCCAGGCGATACGCGGGGGATAAAAAGTTTTTTTAGGTTTTACTGTTCACTCTGTTCACCTCTTGTTTTTTATCAATAATTTCATAGTGATACAGGGTGAATATACGGTGAAGGGTGAACAGTGGATTGTTCACCCTGTGGCAATGGTCGGAAAGGAAAAGACCGGCTGTTGCCGGTCTGAGGTTGGTTATGTTGTTGCAGGTTCGTCGCACTTCGGCAGCCAGTCGCCGTAGCTTTCCTCTTTCAGCGACAGGTTGGTTTGTATCCCCTGCTTGGTGTGCCGCTTCTCATAATTCAGGCCGTACTCTTTCAGCATCATGGGCAGCCCCAGCCCGAACATTTTCAGGCTGAGCACGTTCCTGTATCCGTTAGCTTCCATATAGGCCAGATACGCGTGATAGAGATATTTGCGGTAATTACGCGGGACGATGCTGGCATTACCTATAAACATCCCGTTGGTCTGCGGCAGCATTTCCAGATAGCCACAAAAATCAAACGTCGGGTCAGCATCACGCTTGATGCTGAGCGCTTCATCGGAGTTCTGCTGCGACGGGAACAGAGGCCGCGCTCCCATGGGGCCGCTGAATTTCTGCATAAGCGGGCGCACGATACCGGCCAGCCCGCGCGCAATTTTATCCCGGAGCTGCGGGTCGCGCTCTTCCGGGGCAATCTGCCCGGGGAGGTGAATAATCCCCCGGCGACGTGACCCCCCGCCGCTGCGGTCGGTGAAGCGCATCGGGTTGTTGTTCACGGCCAGAATCACTGCCGGAATATGTGTTGAGTACGGGTTCTGGTATTTCGGGTCAACCGAGACCGCATCGCCGCCGGTGATGGCCTTAAGCCCTGCGCCGTCGCCGCTCCATTTTTCCTGGTCTGGCAGACGGATTAGCGAGAAGCCAATCAGGGAGGCACGCTTGCGCGGGTCTTCCAGTGTGTCGATATCGGCTGACGTGGCGTTATCCTCTCCGGCGAGCAGGGTCGCGATTTCAGCCAGAATACTTTTGCCACTCCCACCCGGACCGGTGACTTCGAGAAAGAGCTGCCAGTCGTAACGGTTCGCCAGCACCATAAACAGCGCGGCCAGAATCACGTCGCGTTTTTGTGGGTTTTTACCGGCCGCACGGTCGAGCCAGCGCCAGAAGTTCGGCGCGTGCGTCTCCAGCGTTTCCCCCTCCACCGGCGGGGTGAAATCCACATCGCACAACGTGCGCAGCCAGTGCGATTTGTGGTGCGGGCTGAATACGCCGCTTTGAGTATCGAGTACCCCGTTGCGAAAGCCAATCAGACGGCGCGCCGGTGTATCCTGCTGCGGAATAATCAGTTTCAGGGTCTCCACCACCGAGGCAATTTTCCCCGATGAGAACGGGGCACGTAAGCGCTGGAATAAATCAGCCACATTCCGTGAAAAAGTGGCGGCAGGGATATTTTTCCAGATGCCGTTTTCATAGCGGGACAGGAGCTGGCCGTTCGCATCCACAGCCAGCGCTTCGCCGTAGTGCTCATGCACCCGCAAAGCCTTGTCGCTGGCGCTCATGGCGGTAAATTCCGCCTCGCTCATGGTATCAAATGGACTTTGCGCCGGTGGCCGGATGGCGTCATAAATGGCTTTCCGCGTGGCCTCCTCTCCTTTCTCTATAAACGCATCATTCCAGTCACCGAACACCGGCGGCAGGGCGACAATGCCTTCACAGGCTTCTGCGGCCGCCGCGGCTTTGTTCTGGCCGTCACCGTTAAGGTCACGGTCGGCGGCGAGCACAATCTGACAGGCCGGGTGTTTCTGACGGGCAAGGCTCGCCAGAGAAAGGAGGTTCACGGACGACAGCGCCACCATAACGGTTTCGCCGGTCAGGTGATGCACGGTGAGCGCGGTCGCATAACCCTCTGCAATCCACAGGCGTTTTCCGGCCTGTTTTTTCCCTTCGATGACATGACATGCCCCTTTGACCTGACCGCCTTTCAGGGTGCGTTTGAGACCGTCAGCATTGATAAGCTGAAGGTTAACCAGTGCGCCGGTATCGTCATACAGCGGGACAACCACATCCCCGGCGCGGAACGTCACGCCGCCGGTTTTATGCATGACGGTGAGCGTCAGACATCCCAGAACGGGGAAACCCTTGCGGGTGAGGTAGGCATTGCCTGTGGCTGGTCGGGGTTTCTCCATGAGCCTGACGGCCAGCGCGGCCGCCGCTTTGCGGTCGGCCACAGTTTCGGCCTCTGCGGTCGCAATCACTTCCGGGGCAACCGGCGGCAGGTTGCCGGTCACGGCGTTCACCTTCCCGGCGGCCTCTGAGGGAGTCACGCCAAACACTTTTTCTACCAGCTTAAGCCCGTCACCCGCGCCACACTGATTGCAGAACCACGTCCCGCGCCCTTCTTTATCGTCAAAGCGGAAGCGGTCAGAGCCACCGCACACCGGGCAGGACTGATGGCGGTTTTTAATCACCTTCACACCCAGCGCAGGGAGAATGCGCGGCCAGTGGCCGCACGCCTGTTTTACCGTTTCTGTTACGTTCATTTTCATCGTTGTTTTCTCCCTCAGTGCAGTACCGGTGCGGTGATATGACGGGCGCAAAGCTCATCCATCACGGCCAGCCCGAGAAAGGACAGCGACGGCGTGGCTTTGAGTGGTCCGGCTTCCATTAAATCTTCCAGTAACGCACAGGCAATCTGGCGGCCTTTTTCCTCGCCATGCTGGCGCAGGTAGAAGCCCTCCAGCTCGGCGGCAATGGCGCTTTCCAGCGCGTCGAGGGTGAGGTGTGGGTAGCGGTGCTGGCGTTCGCACAGGGTCAGCCATGCACAGGCCACGGCACGACGATACAGCGCGGCGCGTAATACGGGTGGTAATGGCTTTTTCATACGTTACCCTCCCCGGTCAGCCACTGCTGATTGCAGCGTTCGACCACACCGTCGAGCTGGGCGGTCATGAGGTAAATCACGGAGGTGAGCTGTAAGTGCTGCGCCGGGTCACGACGAACAGTGGCGCAGTCCTGCACCTGCATCAGGTCGCCGACGAGCTGGCCGACATTGCGCATATGCTCCAGACATTCGAGGTCACGGGCGGTAATGGTGGAGTGTCTCATGCGCACACCTCCGCAACCGGCAGACGACCAGCAAACGAGAGGACGTAATCGCGAACGAGAGAAAGGCGTGCGGCGTGCTCATCACCGGCAACGGTGCGAAGCATACAAATACGGGGGGTAAGGTCTGCGCGACGAACAGCAGCAAATACAAAGACAAACTGCGGATGTGACGGGGTGAGGGTCGTAGCCATAAGGGCAACCTCCATTGAGTAGCGGTTAACGCTACCACCGGAGTTCTCACGCTCGGGTGGTAGCCCAGACGGGGGTGAGAAACCGGCCTCAATGGGTACCGGCCAGCCCGAAGGCTGCCCCGCCTGAGCCACCATTACGCAGATACAGCAACGGCTTAAGAACCGATGCGTAAACAACAGGTGCACATAGGCATAGACACAAAAAAAGACGCATGGCGCGTCCGGTGTCGCCACTGAGTAACTCGGGTTCTCACGCCCGGCTGCCGATTTTGCGACAGCGGGAAAACTATACCTGGAAACGGTGAAAAGAAGCAAGCCAGAAAAAGGGGCTGTTTGCTGAGTAGTTGTCATCATGCGTCATAGCCCCGGTTGCGTTCGGCAATGCGATCCGCCATCCATGCAGTGATTTCAGACTGCGCCCACGCCACATTTTTTCCGCCGAGGGAGATTTGTTTCGGGAAAGCTTCCCGGCTGATGAGGTCATAAATGGTCGAACGAGACAGGCCGCATAAATGCATCACTTCAGGCAGACGAATAAAACGCTCATGAACGGCGTCAGAGACCGGCATCAGCGGCGCGGCAGGGGCAGAAGACGGGGAAGAAAAAGCGGTGTGCATCGGGCTACCTCATAAAGTCCATACGGTGCCGGTCGTGTCCGTCCGGCTTCGGGTAGCTCCTTATTATGTCTATATTTTTCCTCAGGTCATGTGAGATTTTCGTGGAAACAAACATTGACTTTTCGCTATGGCAAACAAAGGCAAACGCTGGCAAACAGATGCAAATCACTGCATTACAATGCAGCAATTTCTATTTCTTTTAGTTATATATTTTCGATCTTTAATCGAAATAAAGTCTAAAGGTATCGGCAGAGAAAAACAGAAGGGTGAACAGTGGTGAACAGACGGTGAACAGTCAGACCTTCAACTGTTCACCCTTTAATTAACTGTATTACTTATCTTTTTTCTTAAGGTGAACAGTAGTGAATAGTTATTAGTAAAAAAACAAACAGTGAGTAAGGTTTTCCTGAGACCTTTCTCTGGCCAGCCGGGTTTTAAGGTCTGTTTGTGTCATTTTTGCCACAACGCCAATGAATCGTGTTGTTGTGTCTGGCGCGGCAGAATCTCCTCAGATTGAAACGAAGAGGAGACCCGACATGACTCAGACCGCTGTTATTCCCGACTACCTTAAACCTGCAATGGAACGCCTTGAGACTGCCCGCTCGGCGCATCTCGCCAATGCCAGCCGTATGGATGAAACCACGACGGCCATCAGCCAGGTGCAAACGCAAAAAAATGAACTGGAGCAGGAAAACGGCAATGATTCCGGCGCATGGCGCGCCGCCTTTCGTGCCGGTGGTGCTGTCGTTACCGACGAGCTGAAACAACGCCATCTGGCGCGCGTGGCACGGCGGGAACTGGCGCAGGAATGTGACAATATGGCTGAGGTTCTGTCTTTTGAGCTGGACAGCCTTAAGGGAGCCTGTGACCGGACGGCCAGAGCGTACCGTCAGGCACATCACAGCGTCCTCAGCCAGTATGCAGAGCATGAACTTGATGCTGCCCTGCGTGAAAGCTGCAGTGCCCTCATCAGAGCAATGAAACTCAACATACTGGTTCTGAATAATCCGCTTGCTAATACGACCGGGCATCAGGGATATATCGAACCGGAAAAAGTTGTAATGCAGCAGGTGAAAGCGTGGCTTGAACAGGCCGTAAAGGGCTGCAATATCCGTCTGACCGATGAACCGGTGCTGTTTAAAACAGGGCTGTCGGCTTCCACACTGCCGCATATGGAACATGACGTTGCGACCACGCCCGGTCAGCGAAAAGTCTGGCAGGAAAAAATGCGGGAACGTGAAGCTGACCTGAAAGCACGGGGGTTATTGTCATGATGCGCTGCCCTTTCTGCCGCACGGCGGCACACGTTCGCACCAGCCGCTATATGTCTGACAGCGTCAAAGAGAGTTACCTGCAGTGCCAGAATGTACACTGCTCGGCGACATTCAAAACGCATGAGTCCATCTTTGAAGTGATACGTTCGCCGGTCGTCGATGAGAAACCCGCGCCGGTGCCGACAGCCCCCGTGGCACCCCGTCGGGTAAAAGGCTGCTACAGCTCGCCGTTCCGCCATTAATCAGGAGAGACAACCCGTGACCACTCTGACCTTACAGCAGGCCTATGACGCCTGTCAGACGAACAAAACCGCGTGGCTGAACCGTAAAACCGAACTGGCCGCCGCAATGCAGGAATATCAGGAATTATTGCTGGATGACAATGTATCAGGCTCCCGCAGATTACCGATGCTGCGTGACCTGATTGACGTAAAAAAATGGGAAGTTAATCAGGCCGCCGGTCGCTACATCTTCTCGCATGAGGAGGTGCAGCGCATCAGCATCCGTAACCGGCTGCATGATTTTATGCAGCAGAACGGCGCAGAGCTGGCCGCCGCTCTGGCACCGGAGCTGATGGAGATTAAAAACCAGCCCGCGATGATAAAAAACCGCGCGCTTGACCGTTCGATGGCATATCTCCGTGAAGCCCTTTCCGTCTGGCTGACCGTAGGAAATGAAATTAATTATTCTGCACAGGATAAAGATATTTTAACGGCCATCGGATACAGGCCTGATGCGCCTTCGCGGGATGATAATCGTGAAAAATTCACCCCTGCACAGAACATGATTTACGCTCGTCGACGCGCCGGACTGGCCGCGCAGTAGCCTGTCAAAAAATCCCTGTAAATCCCGTCATTTTTCCCGAATTAAGCCATGCATCCATAAGGTGCATGGTTTTGCATGCGTTTTCCCACCCCTGAACTCCCTGCCAGCGCCAGTCGCGGCGCGGCCTGAATCTACCTTTGCACCTGCATTAAAAGCGGCCCCTTAAGCGGGCAGGCGTGGCGGGGAGAGCATTGCGCGCTGATAATTACATTTAAATATTTTTGAATATCAGGATGTTAAAGAGATGGGTATATTTAATGCAGTTATCGCATCAAATAGCTGATGCGATAAAGAAATTATGATATGTATCGAAAAGCTAATGATACCCTTTTGGGGGGTTAAGTGATGTCGTCATAGGTTATTGACTGCTTAATCTTATCAATAACGTCATGCCCATATTTAACTTGAAGACGCTCAATGAATTGAGGTTCTATATGAAAAGCATGTCCCAATATGCCGTTAAGATAATTAATCTCTTTTTGGTTTAATAAACTATACGAAAATTTATGTACTAAAGAACTAATCATCCTTTTCTTTTTTCTTCCTAAGGATAATTCATTGCTATTATTTAGTACTACACCAGTAATGGTTCTATTCATAGCTTTGTTGCAAAAAATTGTTTTATCTCTATTTATTCTGATTTTTCTGTTGTAATGTTTTATTAATAAGGCTTGTACTGTGCGCTGTATTGTCGCTAAGCTTAAACTATGAAATGATGAAAAGGTCAAATCATCGGCGTAACGGGTGTAAGTTACATTTAAGTCAGTGCAGTAATTTGTTAATTCCTCATCAAAACAATACATGATTGCGTTAGATATTAACGGGGATGTTGGGGCTCCAATACTCAATCTAAGAGGGCTATTGCCTCTTAGTTTCCAGAATAAAAGATGGGCGATGATAAATCTATCTTCTTCTGATATATTAGCCCCATTGGCTTCGAGGGTCTTAATGAAAAGATCAGGTGTAATAGAATGGAAGAAATCCTTAAAGTCTATTTTTAATATGAATTGACTGTTTTTGTGTGCGGCGGCATTAGTTTTTATACCCTTACCAGGAACATAGGCATGAGCCGCATAATGTACTTTCAAATGTTCAGAAAGCAGGTTGGCAGTAAATCGTTGTAAAGACTTAATTTGCTTAGATGGCTGAGCGATAATACGAACTCCATCACCGCTTCTCTTTGGTATGGTATATTTCTTATAGCGGCGTGGGGCTGTCGAGATAAAGCTTTTCAACGAGTCTTTATCCATGAACAATGTGGCGGATAACTGGTTAAGTATACTCATTTGGCGTCATCCTCAAGCATTTTTGTAATTGCAGATAATGCAAGCTTTCTTTTTCTGGATGCCTCGTCATCAGATAGAACAAATGATGTGACGGCTCTTATTCTCATGGCCTTATATTCTTTTATTCGTCCAAGTTTATCTTTTCCAAGTATAACTCTTTTTTTACTTTCCAGAGGGTAGTAAAAAGTTATATTGCTATATTTCTTTTTGCCAATCATAGACATTGATTGTAATAAATAAAGCAGTCTCTTTATAACGTTTTCATCTATTTCGATATTGAGTGCTATTAATGCTAATTCAATTTCATAGTCTTTTATTGGATAGAATGTATGGATGATATCGTAGACTAATAATGCTATATGTGCAGGGTTAGATATATTAAAAGCGGTTGTTTTACTTGCGGTTTTAAGTCTATTTTTTATGCACTCTATTACCAATGGTAAGTCTGGGTAATTTATCTCTGTGTTGCTGGGCCATGGGAAGATATGCACTGACTCTTTATCTTTTCGTTTTAAATATGATAAAGGACCCAGGTAAATAAATGAGTCTTCAGCCTGTACATGTTCATCTGGAGCGAAAATAAGTATTTTTTTAGGGTCGCTAATGTTTGCAAACATGCCTAATTCGACAAGAGAACCGGGACTTTCTAAGCAAATGATTATAAGTGTGGATAGTTTGGCAATATCATCCTCAAATGAAAACAAATCTGAATATGTGTTTTCTCGGAAATAATCCTTGAATGTTTCGGCCATTATGAAGGATTTTGAGAGACCATGTTCTTCATTAACCTCAAAGAATGCAATTATCCTGTCGCGTAAACTTTGCGGAATCAGCTTTCCAGTGTTTGTATCTCCACCACAGATAAAAATTTTATGAGGTGTTAAGTAAAGGGAAAAATTGGAGTACGAGAGAGAACTGAACTCATCAATGAGTGTATCTTCGTAGCTTTCATTACCCTTTGCCATACTCAATTCAATCTCTCCATAAAAAAACAAAGCGGAAATCCGCTTTGTTTAAATCTTTACCTAGAGGATGCGCAAAAGACTTCTCTGACGCTCCTGATCAAGGATCGTTAGAGAAGTGCTTTTGCGCAACCCTAAGTGTCCTCAATACTGTATGTCTGGCTAATCGCCCGACTAGGTTTAAGTAACATAAACCTTCGCGTAAAGATGGAGTTAGCTTAGATCAGCGTTAAAAAGTAAGCAAGTTAGTTTAAACAGAACGTACAAAATTCCCCCACCAATCCATAAGATTTGTGCGTTGCGGCAGATAAATGGAGCGGTTGTATGCGCGCCTAACTTCGTTTTTATCACAATGTGCCAGAGCAGATTCAATAACGTCAGAATTAAAGCCTGATTCATTTAATGCAGTGCTTGCTATCGAGCGAAGACCATGCGCAACTAACCTACCACCATAGCCAATCCGCTTTAAGGCAGCGTTAGCAGTCTGGCTATTCATTGGTTGATTTGGATCGTTACGACTTGGAAAAACGTATTCACGATTCTTACTTATAGGCTTCATCACTTCCAGAATCTCTAATGCCTGAGGAGAAAGCGGTACGATGTGTTCACGCTTTGCTTTCATCCTTTCGGCTGGAATCGTCCAGAGTCTGGTCTCAAGGTCGATCTCTTCCCAACGAGTACCAGATGCTTCAGATGGACGCACGAGAGTCAGGAGTTGCCATTCAATTAGACAGCGAGTCGGAACAGATAAGTTTGACATGACCAAAGAACGCATTAGCTTCGGCAATTCTTCAGGCCGCAGTGTTGGCATGTTTTGCTTTTTGGGTTTCTCAAAAGCCATACCTACGCCTGACGCAGGATTGGCGTCAATGAGACCGGTATTAACTGCATAAATCATTATCTCGTTTATACGTTGCACTAAACGGCGAACAGTCTCCAGCGCACCACGCGCTTTGATTGGCTCTAATGCTTCAATAATCGTTCTGGCCTTTATCTCCTGAACGGGTATAACGCCTATAGCAGGGAAAACGTCCTTATCTAAAGAGCGCCAAATATCTTTCGCGTAGTCCTCTGTGACGCTTTTGCTTTTCATTTTGAACCAGTTGGCGGCCACTGTTGAGAAAATACTATCCAGCTCAATCTGACGTTGCTCTGACGCTTGCTCTTGTTGCTGTTGAGGATCCATCCCTTGCGCGAGCGTAGCTAAATGTTGGTCGCGTATCTGGCGAGCTGCTGCGAGCGTAAGCGAAGGGTATGAGCCGAGACTCAGATTAGTTCGGCTATTACTAACCGGACGCTGGTATCGGAAGCGCCAGAGCTTTTTACCAGATGTTTTGATGAGTAAGAACAGGCCGTTACCATCATGCAAAGTGAAGTCTTTTTCGCGGGGTTTAGCTTTGAGGATTTCGTTGTTAGTTAGGGGGCGTGTGATGCGCGCCATGTCTGGATCCCTTCCATAATTGGTACACGTTTAATGGCTCACAGTATAGCGTGTACCTAAACGTGTACCAATTTTCTCTGGATTTAGCCGGATGCTCTCGGACAACGGCAGACACAAAAAAGCCCGCAGGGCTTGTGCCATGCGGGCTTTCTGTACTTCACCGGACGTATCCGGATAATTATTTGGTGGAGCTGGCGGGAGTTGAACCCGCGTCCGAAATTCCTACATCCTCGGCACTACATGCTTAGTCAGTCTTTACATTCGCCTGGCACCTGCGGACAGACACGCCACTACCAGACTAGCCTGATTAGTTTTAACGCTTCAACCCCAGGCAGGGCCTCCACGCGATCTCTTTTGGGTTTGACCTCTCTTTGATCCCCGTCTTAAGAGCGGAAGCTAGGGAGAGAGGGCTCAGAGCAGGTTATTAAGCTGCTAAAGCGTAGTTTTCGTCGTTTGCGACTATTTTTTTGCGGCTTTTTACGAGGCCAACCGCCCCTCGGCATGCACCTTGGGTTTCGCGAATCCCGTCGAATCCAGAATCAGCCCCAATGTGTTAGAGCAAGTATAACAGACTTGTGACACGCGTGACCAGCCCCCGCAACCCCTAATCCTCAAGGATTTAGCGCTCGCGCAGCGCTTCTTTTGCGCGATTAAACGGTTTGATTAAATAGTCGACGATGGTTTTTTCACCTGTTTTTATATCCACTGTGGCAATCATGCCTGGTACGATGGAGAAATGGCGTCCCAGTTTGTTCTGTAAGAAGTCCTGATGCGTGCGGATAAACACGCGGTAATAGAAGATTTCCGGTTTCACTTTGTCCTGAATGGTGTCCGGAGAGATGGTTTCGACTACGCCTTCCAGACCGCCGTAAATGGCGTAGTCATAGGCGGTAATCTTCACCAGCGCCCGTTGTCCAGGATGGATGAAAGCGATATCACGCGGTGACAGGCGGGTTTCTATCAGCAGATGATCGTCCAGCGGCACAATCTCCATCATCTCGCCGTTGGGCGGGATAACGCCGCCGATGGTGGTGACCTGGATGTTTTTCACAATACCGCGCATCGGCGCGCGTACGGTCAGGCGGGTGACGGAATCCTCACGTCCTTTTAAAATCGCCGCCAGCATATCCACTTCGGCGTTGGCCTTTGACAGCGCTTCCCGCGCCTGCACGAAATATTGCGAGCGCAGATCGGTGATTTTTAATCCCAGATCGCTTTTTTGTCGTTGCAGGCGCAGCACTTCTACGTGGCTGGCGGCACCGCTTTTCTCCAGCCGTTGGGTGATGGCCAGTTCTTTATTTACTGAGATCAGCGCATCTTGCAGTTCTGCCATTGAATCCGCAAGCTGCGCGCGGCGGCTTTTATACAGGCGAGTTTCGGAGGCGATGAGATCCGGCCAGGCGCGCAGTGAATCGGGAAAGACCAGCGGCAGATCGTTAACTTCGGCATTAAGCCTTGCGCTGGAAGCCAGTGAGGCGCGATAACGGGCGGCGCTCTCCCCAACATTGGACTCAGAACGGGTGGGGTCGAGGCGGGCGACTATTTGATTGGCCTGCACTTTATCTCCCTCGCGTACCGTAAGCTCGGCGAGAATGCCGCCATCCAGCGACTGCAAGACTTGCTCTCGCGAGCTGGGGATCACTTTTCCGCTGCCGGTTGAGACTTCATCCAGCTTGCCAAAATATGCCCAGATACCCAGAACGACAAACAGCAGGGTGCTGAGCAGAATAATGCGGCTGGCCCCGGAAAAACGGTGCTCGCGGCGGATATCGAGGTCGTCCATGGCGGCATCATGCGGATTGGTTTTCATTTTTCCACTCCCGACCGTGAGTTGGGGCGGGTGCCCGGCTCGCATTTAATGCCTGCGCTTTCGGGGCATCCATGACCAGTTGGCCTTCTTTTAATACCACCACGCGCTCGACCAGCTCCAGAACCGGTACGCGATGGGTGGCGACAATCAATGTGCGGTTGCCCAGCCACTGGTTCAGGCGCTGAATAAACTCCCGCTCGGTATGTTCATCCAGCGAGGCGCTGGGTTCGTCGAGCAGCACGATATTGGGCGATCGCAGCAGCATTCTTGCCAGCAGGATCGACTGCCGTTGTCCACCGGACAAACCGTTGCCGCCCTCCATAATGGGATGCGCCAGCCCTTTGGCGAGCTGTTTAACGAAAGCTGCCGCGCCGCTGACCTCCAGCGCTTCGAAGATCTGCGCGTCGCTGGCATGCGGTGCGCCGAGGGTCAGGTTCTCGCGCAGGGTGCCGAAAAACAGCCGAGCGTTCTGGCTAAGAAAACCGATGTTGCGGCGTAAATCAGCCATATCGATCTGCGCCAGACTCAGGTTGTCGAGCCGGACATCGCCCTGGATAATCTGCACACCACCCGCCATGGCCTTCAGCAGGGTTGATTTCCCGGCACCGTTACGCCCGAGGATTGCCACGCGCTCGCCGGGCATGACCTCCAGGCGCGAGATGCGCAGCGGAACGCGCTGATCGTCGCTGTGGTAGCGAAAGTGTGCGTTCTCAAACAGATAATGACCGTGAAAAATCTCCTGATGCACCCGGTCTTCATCGTACTGTGTTTCAGTGGGGAGCTGCATGATGCTATCCAACCCCATCTTCGCCGCCTTAACCTGTTGCCAGCGGGCTAGCACGCCGCACAGATTAGCCATTGGGGCAATCATTCTGGAACCGAGCATCGAAGCGGCCACCACGGCCCCGGTGGTCATCGTGCCTTCAATGACCATCGGCGCGCCGAACATAATGATGGCGGCGTAGACCAGACTTTGTACCGACATGCCCCAGCCAATCAGCCCCTGAGTCAGCCTGCGCGTGCGCAGCCCGGACTCTCCGGTAATGCGGATGTAGCTGTTCCACTGCTGTAAAAAGCGGTTTTCCGCCTGCATCAGCTTGATGTCTTCCAGCCCCTGAACGCTCTCGACCAGCACCGCGTTGCGCAGGGTGGATTCATGGGCAGCCTGGTTGGCGAGCACCGCCAGTTTCTTCTGTAACAGCAAACCGGGCAGGATCATCAGCAGGGCAGCGACGGGAGCTATCCATGCCAGCGGCGGGGCGATAAAAGCCAGCACCACGATAAACAAAAAGAAAAACGGCAGATCGACAATGGTCGACATGGTCGAGGAGGTGATCATCTCGCGAACCTGTTCCAGCTCGCGCAGTTGAGAAATGAAGCTCCCCGTCGAGCGGGGGACGGCGCTGTTGCGCAGGCGCAATGCATGGCTGAACACGCGATCGGAAATGCGCATATCGGCGCGTTTGCCGAGCAGATCCATGATGTGGGTACGCGCTTCACGCAGCAAAAAGCCAAACAGCACTGCCACCAGAACGCCGGTGGAGAGAACATACAGTGTTGGATAAGACTGGGCGGGGATCACCCGGTCATAAACCTGCATAGAAAAGATAATCCCGGCGAGCGACAGAACGTTAATCAGAAAGGCAGCAATCATGACCGGCAGATAAGGACTAATGTCTTTTAACACCAGTTCGCGCATCCAGTCGGGCTTGAAGCGCGAAATATAGCGGTCTACCCGACTGTCCTTCAGCGCCGACAGCGGGCGCAGCGCGGTAATACTCACGATCTCCGGCAGAAGTTCTGCAATCGTTAACCGGTTACGCTGGCCTTCTTCGGCGATGATAAAAACATCTAACGTATCTTCTCCGTTGAAATGTTCTATCACCATCAGCTGGCCGTCGCGCAGCTCCGCCACCACCGGTAAACGCCACTGGCCGAACGCCTGCGTGGCGGTATTCAGCGCATGAAATGACAGTCCAGCCTGACGCGCCAGTTGCGACAGGGCCGTTGCCCGGCTTTTTCCCGCAAACCACGGGGCGTTGGCCTGGATTGCGCCGGGAGAACAGGCCACGCGATAGTGATTGGCAATATGCGTCATCGCCTGCGCCCACTGGCTAAGAGCGTGTTCGCTAATCGCATCTTCTGCATGTGAATCGAGGTCGCTCATAGCTTGATCTCCACCGATTGAATGCTGCGATTATTTAAGGCGAACGCCTGGCGAAGCGAGCCAGTGTTATAGAGGCAGTTCAGCTGGAGCTGGCGCAGCTGGTTTTGAGTCTGGAGTTCGGCAAAACGGGCCTGATACACCTCTTGCTCGGCGTTAAGCACGTCGAGCAGCGGGCGCGAACCGAGGTCCAGATACTGCTGTTGATAAAGCTCGCGCGTTTGTTCACTCAGTCGCTGCTGGCGGCGCAGAATCTGCAGGGCGGTGGCGAGGCTAATTGCCTGGCTGCGGGACTCCAGTAATTTTTGTCGTACTTCGAGTCGGGTGCGCTGGATGGAGTATTGTGCAGACTCTACCGCATGGCTGGCGGCGTTGCGCCTGGCGGTGAGTCCGCCCCCCTGATACAGCGGCATCTCAACTTTTACCCACGTGGAGTACTGGGTTTTGTCGAGCACCTCATGGCTGGGGTATTTGTCGTTGAGATAATGCTGAACCGACGGTTCCAAAGAGATGGTGGGCGTCATCTGCGCGTTGGCGTAATCGAGATTTGCCTGTGCCACATTCGCTTGTGCCCAGGCCGCCAGTACCGCGGGGACCAGTTTATCTTCCGGTTTGACCACATCGCAGCTGCTGTCCAGTTTGGCCGGGAATTCGTTGCTGATGCCGTTAAGTGAGTTCCAGCCGAGGTAACTCATCAATGTGGCCTTACTGCTGTCGAGATTGGCCTGATACTGCGCCAGCTGAGAACGTGCAGACTCGATACGCGCATCGGTTTGTACCACGTCGGACAGCGAGGTTGCCCCTTCATCATTGCGTTGTCGGGTCAGTCGACCAATGTCGTTTAAGGCGGTGAGCTGTTCTTCGGCGGCGTCCACCATTTGCTGCCACGTCTGCACCTGGACTATCGCGTTGGCGGTTGCGTGGGCGATGGTATCAATACTGAGTAACACATTCGCCTGCTGTTGTGCGGCTCCGGCTGTCTCGGCGCGGACCTGGCTTGCCACTTTGCCGAAGTCGTACAGCATTTGTGACACCGAAATAACCAGAGCCGGGCTAAAGCCGTGGTCGGTATAGGTATTGCTGTAACCGTTATTCATTCCGGCAGAAACCTGCGGGTAATATTTCGATTTCGCCACGTCGATCTGCTCGTTTTGCGAAAGCAGTTTGCCGATCGATTCACGAATAGAAGGATGCCAGCTCACGGCACGACTTACCGCGTCGTTGAGCATCAGGTTGCCGGGGGCGGCAGCGCTCAGCGGCAGATCGGCAACCGCGCCGTCCAGCGAGGGAAGCATCTGGCTGGTGGCCAGTCCTTCCGGCGTAATAATTTGCGGTTCATCTTCGGCATTCACCCGCAGGGTACAGAGCGTTAATGCCAGAAGTAATGCAACAGGCGCGATATTTCTCATAGTTTATCCCTTACAAAATACGGCAGCGACGACTGTTATTGCCCCGGACGTCATGGCATCCGGGGCTGTAGTTATGGCGCTTTAACGCATTGCGTTAACGTCAGGGCACGATGTGATTTTGTTGCACCAGCTCATCGAGCGTGGTGTGTACGTTCTCCAGCGTTATGAGATTGGTTGAGTGATAAGTGTTGCCCGTACCGTCGCGGTCGATGGCAATCACCGTGTTGTTACCGCTGGTGGTTACGGTGAGGTAGTTGCCGAGCGTAGCGTTCTGCCCGTTCCAGCCCACCAGCAGGTCGCCGATATCGATTTTGTCACCCTGGGCCAGTGAGAAGTTGGTCCAGGTGTCGGTAGCACCATTGCTAATGTTGCCGCCGGTAGCGTCGTTGGCGTTGAGCAGGTGATAAATCAGCGTATCGCCGTAGGCGCTGCCAGTCAGGCGATCGGCATCGACGGTACTCACCACTTGCGGATTCATATTGATGGTCAGCGTAGCGGTATCGGTATGGCCATTCTGGTCGTTAAGGGTGTAGGTAAATGTCTCTTTGGTGACAATGGTGGAGAGCGAGACATCGCTGTTGAGGGCATAGGTGTAATGACCATCAATGCCAATGGTCAGTTTGCCGTACAACCCGTTAAGGATGGCGCTGGTCGTGCTACTCAGCGGATCAAGCGTGGCGGTACTGCCGCCCGTGCCGTTCACCGTCAGCAAGGTATGCACGCTGGCAATATGGTCTCCGTCATAAATATTGCCGGTGACACTGTTCGCTGTGGAAGTCTCGAAGTTTTGCAGGTCGATTATCGTACCTTTCACGCTGGGGGTGATGGTGATATTCCCCAGCCCCAGCCCCCCGACGCTTCCGGTATAGTCGAGGCGATAGTTGCCGGGGTGCAGTACGATCCCGCTCAAGGCTATATCGATATCGCCGCCAACCAGCAATCCGCCATTGAAAGAGTTACCGGCAATCTTGATGTTGTTGCTGTCATACAGCGCCCAGGTGACGGTCAGCCCGCCCAGCGTCAGACCTGACGCGACGTTAAAATGCAGTATGGCGTTTTGCACTGCCGTTCCCGTAGCGATTTCAATGACGCCAGTACCACTTTTTGAGGTGGGTGAAAGGAGTTGGGCACTCCAGCTGGCGTTCCCGACGCTGTCGTCGGTAAACGACCGGGAAGTATCCGCCTGGGTACTAACCGCCATCGTGCTGCTGACGTCATTTACTGCATCCAGCGCCTGTGGGGTTGGTTTGATATTCAGCGATGCACTGCCGGTATCGCCGTTTGGCGCTTTGACCTTATACACGAAACTGTCCGGCGTATTGATACCGTCTGCGCCCAGTCCGCTTCTCAGCGTGTAGGTGTAGTTCCCTTTCGCATCAATAGTCAGCGTGCCGTACTGCCCGTTAATGGTGGTTGTACCCGTTCCGTTTACGGTGACACCGTTAACTTCGGTGATAACGGTATTGGCCGGAGCCGAGTCGTTGACCAGCAGGTTTCCATTGGTTGTCGCACTCAGGCTGTCGACGGCGTAGGTGTGATCGGCCTGTATATTCAGGGTATAGCTGGTCAGCAGCGTCAGACCGCCGGAGGCGTTAAGCAGGAACAGATAGTCACCGCCAGGCAGGGTGATGGTGTAATCCGTTGAGCTACCTCCTAGCAGCGCTGTGACCCAGTTGGGCTTCACGCGGAACTGCTCATACTGCTGAATGGACTCGTTGAAGCGATAAACATAGAGATCAAAACCGCCAACCGTGACGCCGAGAACGTTGGCCTTGACGGTCAGCGTGCGGGTTGCACCATCATCCACATTAAATTTGATCGGATTGGTTAAACCGTTAACCAGACTGACATCCAGCACATTACCCAGTCCGACGTTGGCGAGGGTGAAGCCGGTTTGCTGTGATGTGCCATGATCAACCGCGATGACCTGCGTCCCGTAAGTCAGCGCAGCCACATCGTCTGCCGCGGTTACCGTACTGGTAGTGGGTGCCTGACCGAGCGTTACCACCAGTTTTGCCGAGGAGTGATCGCTGCCATGCGTCAGCGTGTAGGTGAAACTTTCGGAACGGCCATACACCGAGATTGACGTATTGGTCAGGGTATAGGTGTAACTACCGTTCTGATTGATATGCAGGATCCCGTATTTCCCCTGCACATCAATGCCGCCCGCCGGGATGTTCACGACGTTGCCGTTACCGTCGGTGATGGCGGTGACCAGCGTGCCGGAAGGGGCATTATCCTGCCCGTTGGCGGGATCGGTATCGGTGATGATATTGCCAGACTCGGTAGTACCGCCGGTGATAGTTCCTGCGCTGGCTTTTACCACTGAGACATCAAGGCTGGTGTATGCCCCGGTCGCCAGCAGGTTGGTGTTGTAGCTGACCACGCGGTAATCACCACCAGTCAGTCCGCTGTAATTGAGCGTTACGCCTGAGGCGCCCAGAGTGAGGAGGCTGGCAAAGTCTGGTTTTCCGGTATCCACCACCGTCACCCAGGCATTCAGCGCGGTGTCAAAGCGCTGGATGACGACTTCAAGTGTGTTTAACAGCGACAGCACTACGCCGGTCGCTGCGGCATTGATTGTAATGGATCCGCTGCCGCCAGAAGCGATGCTGAAATTCACGCTTGCCGTATCGTTCCCCAGCACGTTGGCGACATTTCCCAGCGCATTGACCAACAGGAAACCATAATCGCTTTGATGCTCGGTGCTGACGGTGACATCGGTTTGTAGCGGCAGGCTGGTGACATTGTCTTCAGCCAGTAGCGGCAATACTGGTGCGAGAGCGTTTGTCGGCGATGAGGTATTTCCCGCCGCATCCGTCGCCGTGGCGGGCCGCGACAGTCCTTCAATTCGGGGTAACCGCAAGGTGTCCGCTTACACAACGACGCTGTTCGCAGTTGACGTCC
>OBLO01001074.1_pt1 | contig 24759 bp, 14 predicted proteins | sample 1519401 | NCBI WGS metagenome assembly OBLO01 (sample SAMEA2602897, study PRJEB22501) | metagenome | reverse complement strand
GCTGCCGGATAATTCTGCACATGGTTGGTCATGTCCAGGTAATCCGCCATCTGGAGGATCAGCTGGATAGCATCATCCGAATACATCGAAGATACGTGGAAGCAAAGGGCTTTAATAGTAGAAGCCGGAGCGTCCAGCTTGTAGCCGCCCTTGTCATAATAGAGCAGGTAGTTGGCGGATACGCCGTTGATCTCATAAATGAATCCCTGCTCCAGGCCGGCAAATTCAACCTCTGAATCCGCCAGCGCCTGTTGAATGGTTTGCCCAGATTTATACTGGATACGGGTCGGCTCCACGATGGTGCTGTTGGCGTTCATAGCCACAAGCACAAAGCTGCCGGCGTACTCCTCTGCGGCCATCGCCGTGACCGGCATGGCGGCAGAGAGCAGAAGCACCAGACTCAGCAGCAGAGCCATTACTCTTTTGTGCATTTTCCTTCCTCCTTTTTTCAATACAGGCAGTTCCATAGCCGGTACCGTATTTTCTCCCAGGTTGTCCAGCTGCCCTTGCAGGCATCCAGTACACGCACGGCAAATGAGTCAATCTGTTTGCGCTGCTCCGGGGTCATCTCCTGGGTGCTGAACAGCGCCTTTTGATTCAGTTCTGCGGCCTCCGCAGCATCCTCCGGGAACTGCACCGTACTGTGGCGCAGCAGGCAAACGGCATAGCCATAGCGCATGGCAATGGCCTCCCGGTCGTTTGCGGCGTCGATAGCGGCCATCTTCTTCCGAAACACCCTGCGGCGATGGAAAATGCACCCGGCCAGCAGCAAGATCAGCAGCAGCGGAAGAAGCAGCAGGTAATGGGCATTCAGCGAGAAGGTAAAGCGGTCCTGCTTGTGCTCGTTGATCTCCTCCGGCTGCTCCACCTCTACAAATTGCTGGGTGTTGTTCTCATAGGTATTCTCATCCGGGCTGTCGCCGCCCAGGGACAGTTCCTCGTCGTCTATGTAGCCGGGAGTCACCTCGAACGGCACAAAGCCGACACCGCTGACATAGTATTCCGCCCAGGCGTGGGCGTTTTCTTCCGTCAGGGTAATGGTCTCACCGGCCTTGTAGCGGGCGGCATCCTCTGCCGAGAGGTAATACCCCTCCACATAGCGGGCCGGAACGCCCATGTAGCGCAGCATCAGCACCGCTGCCGTGGCGTAATGGACGCTGTAGCCGTGTCCGCTGCGCTCCAGCGTATATTGCAGGAAGTCGCCGCTGCCGTTCATGGTCCGGGCAGTCTCATCGTAGGTCATGGCTTCCCGTAGATAGTCAAAGATAATGGTGCGGATGTCGCTGATGGTCCGGGTCTGGGTGTCCAGCTTCAATTGCCGCTGGAGGACGGCCCAGCTGTCCTGGGTCATTTGCAGGTCCACGGCACGGAGATAGTCGGCATAGGCCTGCTCCTTGGATAGATAGGTCTCGATGTTTTCCCGGCCCTGGGCTGTGGAGAGGTTCCGCTGGATCTGATACCAGTCCGGGACGCTGCCTTTCAGATAATACAGGCTCTCTGCCTGGGGCAGATTCGTGTCCCCGATGCGGTCCGCTGCCAGCGTTTCGCTGCCGTAGACGGCGTAGGGGTAGTAGCCGTGGGCGGAACAGGCGGAGAGATTTCGTATAGTCATGGACAGCGGTGTGGCCGTCTCCGTATAGCCATCCGCCAGTGCAATTTGACTCTGGCCGTAGAAACCCGCCTCATGGAGCCAATAGAAAAGGTCCTCATATTGGGCGGTTTCTTCGGTATCGGCTGCTTTCCAGCCGGTGCCGGTGTAGGTGTCGTAGACCTGCCCACGCAGATACACCTTTTCCGGCTGCTCCATTGTGACTTCCAGCGCCGGGGTGTCGCTTTTATTCCAGGCGGGTAAGTTCTTGAGGTTTCCTTCCGGCATGGAATTAGTATCGCTGTCGTAGTGCCGCTGGTGAAGCTGGGTTTGCATCGTCTCGACCATGTCTGTATTCAGCTTGTCTTGGCAGGACAGGCCAATCAGCAGACACAGCGCTGCACACAGGACCGGCAAGATCATCTGCGCCGGAACGCCTGCAAGGGCTTCTCCCTCTGCCGTGTGCTGCACCATCAGCAGCACCGTGCCAATAATCAGCAGCCCTCCGCCGATGCCTATGGGAAACAAGCCCAGCAACAGGGCTGCATAACAGGGCAGCAGAATCGGCAAGGCCAGCAGCATCCGTCCGCTCCATGCGCTACGGCTGAGAAGCAGCGACACCGCCAGTAGCAGAACCGTTACCGCCAGAGGCAGAAATTGGGCATCCGCTGCCGCAAGGTCCAGGTAGATCTTCCCGGTCTTTTTCGTCAGCAGGGTCAGGAAATCATTTGCCAGTGTTCCAAAACCGGGTAGGACAAACTTGTTCAGTGCCAAGCTCAGAAGAAGCAACACGCCGATGCCCGCTGGAACGAGCCAGTTCCCGATTCTGGTTTGGTATACTATCAGCAACGCCGCCTGCGCCAAAATCGCAGCTGCTGTCATGGCCCACCATGGGTAGGGAACAGAGGGAAATGCAGCGGTTAAAAGCAAGCAGAAGCCCACCGTCAGAACGGCACAGACCACCCAAGCACCCCAGGGAAAGTGCAGCTTTTTCTGTGCCGTTTCGGTGACAATCCACTGGAGTCCGTTTTCATTTTTTCGCATGATGGGTTAAACCTCCAGTCGCTGCATGGCCTCGGAATAATTCTGCGGGGTAAAGGTGGTCGCACCGGGGTACTGTTCTTCGGTACAGAGGATGAAATGCACCCGCCCGTCCGTGAGCAGCTGTTCTTCCGGCGCTGTGCCGAAACAGAGAATTCGGCTGTAACCGTCAGTTTTGGGCAGGCGGCACTCAGCGCTGCCCCTGGTCTTTACCAGAGCCGGGATAGCCTGCAAAAGCTGGTTTTCCTCTGAAATGTCCTGGACCTGCAGATCGTCCCGGTCCGTCCAGCACAGGGTATAGGGTACGCCGCTTTGCAGCAGCGCCATGCCTGCGGAGGACACGACCTCCGCCAGTGCATCCATCTGCTGGGGGGTGCCGCCGTTGCGCTTATCCCAGAATACCAGCAGAGAACGGCTTTCCGGCTGGCTGGCCTCCTTTAAGATCAGCTCGTCCAGCTTGGAGGACAGCTTCCAGTGGATTTGTCGGATGTCGTCGCCGGGTCGGTACTCCCGGAGCTGATACACCTCGCTGCGGTCCTCACCCCGGCGATTGGAAGCGCCGTCATCCGCATAGGCCGGTCTGGCGGTCATATCTGCATCCATAGGATACAGGTCCGGAAGGATGGTCAGTCGGGCATCCGCTTTCACGGGGGCCTTCATGGGGAGCAGGCCCAAATAGTCCAGCAGCGTAAACCGGCTGATCTGCACATACACTCTGCCGCAGAAGCTGCTTTGCAGCAGGATGGTTTGGCTGCTTTCGCCCTTGGCTCCGATGCTGCCGGTCAGCGTCACTGTCTGATCTTCCTCAGTGAGATCATTGCGGATAGAGACCTGACAGCCATAGCGCATTACGGGCAGAAACGCTCCGTTGTGGATACGCACCCGACAGCTGACTGCCGTGCGTTTTGCCGCTGTGGCCGGGGTCAGAATGTCCGCCTGCAGATGCCTGCGGACATAGATATTGACTGCCCAGGAGGCCAGGGGCAGCAGGAGCAGCAAGCAGAGTCCGGCCAGCGCCCAGAAGGAGCCGCTTGTAAGAAGCAGCGCCGCCAACGCCAGCAGCAGGAGAGAATAACACAGGGCGCTGCCTAAGATCGTTTTTCTCATTTGCTGGAAAATTCCCGGACATCCGGCTTCTGGACGGAGGTAAGTACATTTTGCAGGATCAGTGCCGCTGTATAGTCCTGGAGCCGCGCCTTGGAGTTGAGGATCAGACGGTGGACACACACATCCGGGAACACAGCGCACACATCGTCAGGGATCACATAGTCCCGGCCCTCTAAGTAGGCGTTGGCCTTGGCCGCACGGGTCACAGCCAAAGCGCCACGGGGACTGACACCCAGGGTCACATAGGCGTTGGAGCGGGTCAGATCCACCAGCTCTGCAATATAGTCATAAATTCGGTCTGCCACATGGATATTGCTGACCTCTGCAATGAGCTTTTCCAGCTCGGCAGGGGAAGTCACTGTCTGGCAGGCAGAGAGCGGGTCCACATGATGGCGATCCTTCAGCAGTGCCGCCGTGCTGGCCCGATTGGGATAGCCCATGCTCAGTTGGAGCATGAAACGGTCCAGCTGGGATGCGGGCAGCATCTGCGTACCCGCAGAACCCACCGGGTTTTCCGTTGCCAGCACGATAAAGGGCTTCGGCAGGGGCCGGGTCACGCCGTCCACGGTGACCTGCAACTCCTCCATAGCCTCCAGCAGAGCGGATTGGGTCTTGCTGGAGGTACGGTTGATCTCGTCCGCCAGCAGCAGATTGGTCATAATGGCTCCGGACTGATATTTCAGCTTGCCGTCTGCCTTATCGAATACGGAAAACCCGATAATATCCGATGGCAGGGTGTCGGAGGTGAACTGGACACGCTTGGAGTCCAGACCTAGCGTTTTGGAAAATGCCTTGGCCAGCGTCGTCTTGCCTACGCCGGGGACATCCTCCAGCAGCACATGGCCCTGTGCCAGGATGGCCAGCAGCACCTTGCGGACGATGTCCTCCTTGCCCAAAACGACCTTGTTGACCTCTGCCTGAATTTGATCTGTCAGCTTGTTCATGCCTTTTTCCTCTTTCTGCCGATGATGTAGATCGCACCGGCGGCGATTACGACTACCGCACCGATCACGGCGCAGATGATGATTCCATTTGTGCCGAATGCCTCACGGGGCGCTTGAGTGCCGTCAAAATGCAGCACCCACGGCTGCCCGGACCGCACACGCTGCACAGCCACTAAGGCCAGGACGGATTGGGCCGTTGCCAGGCCGTCGCCGGCCCCCTCCAGCACATGGCGGTAGGTGCCGTCCGCTTCCCGGAACTGGGAAAGCTCCGTCAGCAGGGTGTGCTCGCCCTTGACAAAACGGCTATCCGTCTCCGGGTCAATGCCCAGCGCACACAGGGCCAGGATGACCTGGGCGGTGCTTTCCGCGTTTTCATCGCCGTAGGCGATATACCCGCAGGTGTCCGTCAGCTGGCCGGAAAGATAGGAAAGTACTGCGTCGATCTCGGTCTCCATCTGGTCCCGATAGGGAGCTAGGGCCTGCACCGCCATAGCGGTGATGTCCACATCCGATTTTCCGGGGATCAGGCCGAAGCCGCCGTCCGGCTCCTGAGCAACGGAAATGGCATTTACCATGTCCTCCCTGGAATACAGGGCGTCTGCCGGGACCTCTGTGTCCCCGGCATCCAAGGTCAGCAGCGCCCATATCCAGCCATTTAAGCCCTGAGCGCCCGGATCACGGGCATAGTTGTAAGTACCCTCTGCGATCAGGTCAATGGCCGAGCCGTCGGGCTTCGTGCCGAAGTTGGTGGGGTCGTCCCCCAGTGCCAGCACCGTTAAAGCGATCCGGTGGTATTCCGTGGCCTTGTTGCAGTCCAGGCATCCGTTTTTGGCGTAGGCGTCCTCCACATGGGCTTTCAGTTCCGCCAAATAGTCGGAATAGCTCTCCCTTGTGCCGGACAGTGCCATAGCTATGGCCAGCCAGTCACAGACGGAATCGCCTGCAGGAAACAATTCCCGGTCTTTCAGCAATTCACCCTTCTTGCCGCCCAGAGCGGACATTCCCTCCGCACTCTGTGCGATCTGTTTTTTCAGCGAGGGAGCGCTTTCCGCAAGGGCCAAAGTCGGAAGCAGAAGCAGCACGCAAAGAAGTGCCGCTAATATTCGTGTTGCTCTTTTCATGCTGCTGCCTCCCAGGTTCTATGGAATTTGTTTTGATAAGGGGTAAGGCCCGATCCCCGCCGCAGGAGCAGGGCGGGGGCCGCCTGTGCGGCGGTGGGGGATGGCTCCGTACCGCCGGTGGCCGGGAGAATATCTGTTTTCTCCTCATGGCACTTGGAGCAGCGATAGTGGATGTAACCATCCTCTGTTTCGGTGGGTTCCAAACGGTCCGTCTCCACGAAGTCGTGGCCCAGGGCTTGGTAGCCGCCGTTGATCCATAGGCCGCAGTAGCTGCTCAGTGAACCGTAGCCGCCTCCGGTGGAATCGTAGCCGCCGATGTCCTTGCCGTAGGACAGGGTGAAGCGCACATAAATGGTAATGCCGTTGCGGACCTTGTAGCCACTCATGCCGGTACCCTCATACAGGGTGCCGTTGATGGAGTACATCCAGCCCGAGCCTTGGGTATAGTCAAACTCCCCGATGCTGTCCCGGTCATAGTTGTCATTGGTGGTGATGCCGTCCCGCAGGATCAGCTCCCAAAGATGCTCCGGGACATTGGCACGGTAGGCAATGTCGCCCCGGCTAATCCGGCGCAGATAGAAGTTCATGGCAGCAGACCCCTGGTAATCCGGCTCATAACCGCGCTCCTGCAGGAAGCGCAGCAGCACGGATGCCGCCGTTTCGCCCTCCACGATGTCCAGCGTACCGGTATCCAGAATGCCCAGGCCGATGGTGGTCGCATCCAGCACCACATCCACCGAGCCTGCCGGGTCGCCCTCACTGATCTGGTGATAGGTGACGGTGTAGACCTTCATGGTGGAGTTTCCGTTACCATCCCAGGCCAGCACCCGGACGATGTGGGTTTCTTCATCGCCCAACTGAGGGGGATCGAAATACAACTCGTAGGTGGGTTGAGAATCGCCGTAGCTCTTTTCCACGGTTTTGCCGTCCAGCGTGACCCGAATTTGATTGGAATAGATCACACCGGCTCCCAGCTCTGCGTTGGCACGGGCAATCACCGTCAAGGGGAAGGTTTGGGAGCTCATGTCCAGGCTGGCCCCGTCCAGATTGGTAACGATGGAGGGTGGATAGTCCCCCACCGTCGGGTGGGTATCGTCCGCAAGATTCGCGTAATAGCCCACCCGGTACTGAACAAGTCCCAGAAAGGTCTCCCCATCATAAAGAGACAGCACAAAGAGGTTATCTGCGTTGAAATCCAGCTGTGCCTCGTAGTCCTGGTTATTCTGAGAAGTAAGCAGCAATCCGTTTCCGGAATTGGTCTCATTTTTCAGCCGGACACGGATATGCAGATCGCCCTTACCCAGGGGATAGGCCACAAAGGTCAGCTTGCTGTCGGGCAGCTCTGCCTTGGTAAGCTGCTGGGTTTTCAGTGTCGTATAAATGCGGGGGGTATCATCCTCCTCACCGCCGCTGCCGTGGTCACCGCCGCTGCCGCCGTGGTCCCCGTCGTCTCCGCCGGTGCCATCACCATGGTCACCGGAATCCTCGGAGCCGCCTTTGTTATCGTCTGACTCGGAGCCGCCCTGGTCGCCCTTGCCGGGGTTATCCGTGGGGTCTGTGGGGCCCGATGGATCCGGCTTGGTGTCATCGGGGTTCTGTGGCTCATTGGGCTTCTGCGGTTCATCAGGTTTCTGCGGTTCATCAGGTTTCTGCGGCTCATCGGGTTTCTGCGGCTCATCAGGCTTCTGCGGCTCTGATGGGTCCTGGGCAGTATCCGTATTCTCTGTATTATCCTTGCCGGAGCTTTGTCCGCCGGTGCTGCCGGAGCCTTGCAGCGACTCTGCCTGGAGCCGATCCGGCTGAGTGCTGATGGGATTCTCCGGCCTTGTCCGACCGGAGGAAAGAAGTGAGAGGCTGATCCCTGCCACCAGCACAATGACCAGCAAAATACTCACGGCGCTATATAGGCCGCTATGTTTTTTCATACGGGTATCCTCCAAATGCTTGTTTTGGATTCTTACCATCGTCTCCTAAAACAGGAGGCAATGGTAAGGCCCCAAAATATGGCGAATTGCCTCCCCTCCCAAAAGGGAGGGGAAGCTATAGATTCGCCTTGGTTTACTTAGAATTTTTGACGACCGCAACGGCGTCGGTGGAGTTGACGGCCTTGTCAAGGTTCACATCCGCGCGCAGGAACTTCCGCACAGAGACTTTCTCGAAGTCGGTGTACTTGCCGCTGTAGATGTCATAGGTGAGTTGCGCATCGTTGATGTCCACAAGGCCTGTCTCGTTGACATCATAGCTCTGCTTCACTTCCTCGGCTGTGGCGCTGGCCTGGGTGATATTGGCCTCAGCCGTAGCCACAGTGAATGTCTCACTCTTGTCCACGATCACCAGCCAGCTGTAAACATTCTCACCGTAAGCGGTAGTCTTATACATGACATTATCGCCGTAGGCAAAAGCCTTGCCCTCTTCGGGGGTGCCGGTCACGGTTACCAGGAACACGGTCTTGTTATCCATCTGCACATACTCGGAAACAGCTACCTCCATGGTCAGAGTGGATTTCTTCTCGATGGTGATGACCAGATCGCCGGTGACATTGGAGATGGTGTAGGTGTTGTTAGCACCCTCGGTGACAGTCACATCCGTGCCGCCCATAGTGGCAGTGATGGTGTACTCAAAGTTCTCCTGCTTGGCCACGGTGAAGGTGTAGTTAGCCTTTTCCTGAACGGTACTTTCACCGGTAGCCTCACCTGCGCCGTTGCCTACAAATCTGACCTGGTAGGTTTCCGGCTGCTTGACCTGCTTGTTGCTGTTGATGATGATGTCGCCGGTCACATCCGCACCGGGGATGGTGTAGGTGGTAGTGCCGTCCTCATTCGATACAGCTTTAAAGCCGGTATAGTCCTTGCCGCCGATGGTCACAGCCATGTTATAGGTGTAGCCATCCTCAGGAGTCAGCTTGAAGGTGTAGTCCTTCATGTAGGTAGCAGTTGCAGCACCGGTGGTATTGTCGCCCAGGGTGACATTAAAGCTCTTGGGGGTCTTGGTGCTGGTGACAACAACGTTGCCGTTGACGTTGGGGACCGTGTAGATGCCATCCTCGTCCGGGCTAACTGTCGTTGCCTCACCGCCGCCGACGGTGACGGTGACAGTATAGTCATAGTTGGGGTCTACAGGCTTGAAGGTCAGAGTGCCGCCTGCTGTGATCACGGAGCCATCCGCGTCGGTACGGGTGAAGCCATCCGGCAGAGACACGGTGTAGCCGCTGACGGTAATAACGGCGGTGTCATCCAAAATGGCAGCCGCAGGTGCGTCAAAGTCAATGGCGTTTGCACTGGCATCCACACACGCTTCCGTTACTTTCACATCAGATTTACCCTGGCCGGCTGCCACAAAGCTCAGAGTCAGTGCATCGCCCAGCTCGGCGGCTTTGCCGTAACGCACGATTCGCACGGTGCCGTTGCCGGGGATCACGCGATAACCCTCGATGCTGGTGGCTTCCATTTTCAGCTTCAGAATGGCGGGGGCAAAAGAGAAGGTCATGTCGTAGGCGCTGTAGGTGGTCTTGCCGTCGTTGTTGCCGATGGCCACAGGGATCTCCACGATTTGACCGGAGGCTACCTGCTTGTCCGCACCCATGGACACGGTGTAGCCCTTGGCAGCAGCAGTCTCGACGGGAATGGTCAGCTCGCCGCCGGCCACATTGTGAGGGACTTGAACCTGAGATGCACCGTCATCACTGTATGTCAGAAGGTTATCGACTTTCATCGTAAATTTTGCATTGGAAGTATCTGCACCCTCATTTGCGGTGAAGGTAAAAGATGCCCAATCACCTGCTGCAAAACTGGTATGAGAAGGATCATCCTTATCAAAGGCCGTTTGCAAATAGAAGAATTTTACTGCGCCCTGATTATTGGCGGGATCAATATTCGTAAAGCCGAGACGGGCAGGTCTACTTCCAAGATTTTTCCGTCCGGTGAGCGTGTAGGCATTTGTGTCAAAACTAATGGAAATGCCAACGGCGTCCGCAACAAGTTCCTTATCCAGACTCACAGTCAGCGTCACGGTCTCACCGGGGGCGACAGAGGTCTTATCTGCGCTCATAGTGATGGTCGGTTCGTCTGCTGCAAAGACGGCAGGTACCATGCTCAGCACCATCGCCAATGTCAGCAGAATAGAAACGATTTTTTTCATGTGTTCTCAATTCCTCCTATCAAGATTTTTTCTCAGCAGGGAATTCCGTAATATTTCCCAGGTAGAACTGGCAGATCATCAAGGCATCCGAAACATCTACTGCACCGTCTCCGTTCACATCGGCAGCTGCATTCTGCGCATCCGTCGGTGCTACATTGCCCAGATAGAACTGGCAGACCAGCAGCGCATCCGAAACATCAATGGTATTGTCTCCATTCACATTCCCATACATCACATCCGGTTCTGTCTTGGCATACTCGAAGGTGAACAGCGCGATGGGCGCGGAGTTCTTGTCAGCGGGGGCACTCAGCGTGATCGCCTTGCCGCTGCCGTCCTCGTTGCGGACATACCCTGTCACCGGCATGATCACGGTCTGCGTGCCGTCCGCATTGAGAGTATAGCTGTTCTCCAGCGTGATGGGCTTGAGGGTATAGCTGCTTGCCTGCGCCGCCGCACGGTTCACGGCAGTCGCCGCGAACTCCACCTCATAGGCGTAGACCGTGGTGCCGTCGTGACGGATGTCCACGTCCTTGTTGTAGGTCACGGTCACCGTTTCCGCGCCTTCGGGCACGGTCACATGGTACTTGGGCACTTCCTTATAGGTCGTCTGGCCGTCCGCGCTGGTCAGCGTGGTGATGCCCTCGTAGCTGGTGTTCTTTGCTGCCAGCTTTTCACCATTCACGGCAGCGTCCTGGAAGGGGCGCTCCAACTCGGCGTCCGCCGCCACGTTCAAGATGGCTGTAGCCGGTGCGATCTTGGCATAGTTCGTGCCGCCGCTGTCGTCCTTGGGGATCGTCCGGTTGGGGTCCATGCCCACGAGGTAGTAGGTGCCCTCCTCTGTGGGGGCGGTGAAGGAGAAAGTGCTCTTTCCGTCAGCCGCTTCCTTGTACTGCTCGATTTGCTCCCACTTGTCGTTATACAGGAACACATCCAGGTTTGAGAAGGGATAGAAGTCGCTGCCCTCAAAGGTCGTGCCGTAAGCCTGCGTGTTCACCGTCATCTCCATGCCGGGGCGGGCATTGTACGCGTCCTTGTCAAAGCGGGTAAACGCGCCGCCGCTGCTGTAAAAGCTCCAGTTCGAGAACATGGCCACATCCCAGGTATCCCCGTCCGACAGCACGATGTAGTCGGAGGTGGAGCCCCAGCCGGGGCTCATGTAGGGGAAACAGTGGTTGCGGTAGTACATCAGGTTCTCATCATGACCCCAGAAGTTGGTCATATAAAGGCTGGTGGGCGAGCCGCTGATAGTCAGAGCGGCAAAGCTGTCTGCCGTATAGGCCGGTGTTTCATCCATGTAACAAACATCTTCACCCAGCTTAAAGCTCGCCAGCGCGTCACGAGGATAGGCGCCCTTGCAGCATTGCTCCTCCGGCAGGCCGATGAAGTAGCGCTCCAGCAGATAGAGATACAGGTGCAGGCCGGTGGGCCGCTCCACGATGTTCGTGTCGATGTATTTGCCTTCTCCGTTTTCCGTGTGATAGCGGAAGTATTCGCTCAAGTCGTACCGGCCCAAGTCAAAGTAGGGGACGGTGATGGCCTTGTGGCACAGCACCGTGCCGTCGCGGCCTCGGATGGGCACGCCGTCGTTGGAGATGGTCACATACACCGTGACTTCCTTGGCGGGGGTCTCATCGTAGTTATACTGTGCGTCCAATCCGTGGGGAGCTTCCTTGACCGTGATGGTAAAGGTCGCTGTAAGCTCTTTGCCGTCCGAGCAGGTCGCCTTGACCTCCGGCGTATAGGTGCCGGGGTCTTTCTCTGATACATAGAGTGAGCCGTCCTTGACCTTGGTTTGGACGCTGAACTGCGCTGCGTTGGTCAGCGTGTAGGTCAGCGTATGGCCGTCTGTATCTTCAAAGACATCTGTCAGCTTGATCTCCAGCAGGCTGCCGGCCACAACCTCACCGGTGGTGACGGCATCCGCCTTCACGGAAACGCAGGAATCCGCAGCCAGCGCCGGTATGACGCCGAATACGCCTGCCGACAGAACCAAAGTCAGTGCCAGCAGCAGAGATAGTATGCGTTTTCTCATATTTGTTTACCTCATTTATGCGTAGGTTACATCCAGCGCGCGTAGAGCGTCATGTTGCTGCGCACCGGGTCTTTCTGTGTATCCCAGGGCTTGGTGAGCGCCTGATCTGCATACCATCCGCCGAACACTGCGCCGGGCTTCGTGGGCGTCATGACTTCGCCAATGACGCTGCCCCGCTTCACGGAAACGGCCTCCAGCTCTGTGCCGCCGCTGGTCTCAAAGCGAACCTTCTTCTTGCCCAGCAGAGCCAGCAGAATCAGCAGCAGGGTCAGCAGGCCCACGCCACCGATAATCCACCAGGTGGCGCTTCCCGCGGCGACCCCCTCGGCCCAGTTGGCGTAGAGGGTCATGTTGCCCTTAACGGTGTCCTTGTGGAAGTCCCACTTTTGGGTGCGGTCCAGGTCTCTGTACCACCCCTCCAGGTGGTAGCCCTCCCGGATGGGGTCCTCGGGCTTTTTCACCTTTTCACCGTACTGGACGGTCTGGGAGGGGACCTCCGTGCCGCCGTTGCTTTCAAAGGTAACGGTGCAGTCCGTGGTGACGATGACGGACACGCTATTATCCTTCACGGTGTATCCGGCCATGCCGTCCTGGGTGGAAACCAGGGTGTTGGTGGGGATAAGCTGCGACACACCCTTCGTGCCGATGACCTTCATCTGAAAGCTGCCGACTACCACCTCCGGCTCCCAAGCCTCGCCGCCCTTAAAGGACACGAAGTTCAGATAGAAGGCCCGCCCGCCGGTGCGGCGGCCTAAGTCGCTCCAGCGGATGCCGGGGGCGGTCATGACGCTGCCGTCCACCAGCTGGAGGAAGGTGTCGTCGTACTCAATCTCGGTCTGCATACCGTACATATCGGCGCTTTCCTGGGCATCGGTGCGCTTGAGCACCAGGGTCACGGTGATGGTCTCGCCGGTGGTGGCCCGCACCTCGTATGCACCGCCTACGGACAGGTCAAAATTGTAGCTGCGGCTCTCGTCTGTTTTGCTGCCTGTCTGCGAGGCAAAGGCTGCGGTGGGCAGCAGACACAGCAGCAGACACAGGGCTGCCAATAGTGTAAAAATGCGTTTTCTCATGCTGATCTCCTTCTCTCTCCGACCGGTTGGGCCGTTTTTTGCCCGGCCTGGCCGGTGCGAAGCCCCCAAAGGGGGATAGCCTCCCCTCCCGCCGGGGAAGGGAGGCTGGCAGGACCTTACTTAAACTGATTCACGATAGCCACAGCGTCGGTGTGATCCACCACCTTAGTGGCGTTTACATCGGCCCGCAGGAACTTCTCCACGGAAACCTTGGTGAAGTCACTGTATGTGCCGTTATACATATCGTAGACCAGCTGCGCATCGTTGACATCCACCTTCCCGGTCATGTTCACATCGAAGCTCGGGGTGATGGTAACCACACTGTCTGCGGCAGAGATGGCGACCTTGGCGGCGGCCTCCTCCTGGGTCGGAGTTTGACCCTTGTCCACGATCACCAGCCATGCATACCGGTCCGTGCCGTAGCCCTCGACCTTATACATGGTGTTGCCGTCATAGGTGAAGGCACTGCCGCCCTCGGGGGTGCCCTTGACCGTTATGAGCATCATGGTCTTGTCATTCAGCTCCAGATATTTGGACACGGTCACTTCCTCCGCGCTGTGGGAGACCTTTTCCACCTTCACGACCAGGTTCCAGCTGTGGGCGTATACATACAGATAGTCGTTATAATTCACGGCCTCGACCACATATTTCCCATTGCCAAGGCTGCGCACGGTGGCGGGCCTCTTAGAAGCTGTGGGAGTGGCGAGGGGCTGATAGTAAGCCGTGACGGTGTAGTCGCAGCTCTCGCGCTGGTTCAGCGTGAAGTAGTAGGGCATATTCTTGCCCATAGAGCTTGCATTCCCGGAGGCTGCGTCCTCAACGCCGTTGCCGGTGAACACGACCGGAATACCAGATTCTGTGTTGGCGTCGATCCATATTTCCACACCTCCAACGATTTCTTTTCCAGGGATCGTGTAGGTGAGGGTGCCATCGTCATTGGCAGTGGGGACCGCTATGACTGTATGGACAAAGGGATCCCCGTTGTCTACACTGTAAATTACACGGTAGGAGTAGCCGGCCCTCGGGGTGACGACGAAGGAGTAGTCATTCAGATAGGTGACTGTCTCCGGGCCCTTGGTCACATCCTGCTCCACATCTTCGTCAATCTTGTATTTCACATCGTACTGCTTGGGGGTCTTGCCGGTGCAGGTGACCTCCACATTGCCGGAGATATTCTCGATGGTGTAGGTGTCATTTGCGCCGAAGGTTAGGCCCTCTTTGACGCTGTCGCCCATCTTCACGGTGAAGGTGTAGGTATAGTGGCTGTCCACGGGCTTGAAGGTGAAGCTGCCGCCCTTGGGGACCAGGCGGGTCTCGTCAGAGGTGAACGCATCCGGCAGGGTCACGGTGAAGTTATTGGCGTTGACCACGGTGTCGGCGTCGGAAATGGCGGCATCCGGGGCGTCGAAGTTGATGGAGTTGGCATCCAGATCAAATTTGGCGTTGGTCAGCTTCACGGTGGAGGTGGCAGTCGCATTGGCGGTGAACTCCAGGGCCAGGGCCTCGCCCAAAGCCTGAGTAGCGCCGTAGCGGCGGACCCGAACGGTACCGTCGTTGTCCTCCACCGTCAGGTTGGCGGCGGCACCGGTCTTGGTGTTCAGGGTCAAGGCTGCCGGGTCATAGGTGAAGGTCATGTCGTAGGCGTTGAATCCGGTGATGCCCTTCTCAGAGGAGGCGACGGTCACGGGAATGCGAACCTTCTGGCTTGCAGCAACCTGCTGGTCAGCTCCCATAGAAACAGAGTAGCCGGTAGCGGTGGGCTTGGGCTTAACAGTTCCAGCCGGAGAGACGGTTATTGTGAGAGCGTCAGCCTGCATTGGCCATGCCTTGTCGTTTATAGTCGCCGTACTCGTCTTATAGTAACCGTTTTTAAGATACAGCTGCGTTTCAGTTACATCTTCAATGTCTTCTTTGGCCACTAATGTAAAGGAAACAAGGTTACCCGCAGTTAAAGATAGCGCAGTCCCTCTCACCATAAAGGAAATCATCGTTGTGCTGACAGTGGGATTTAGGTTTGAAACCATTTCGCCAGCAGTTCCGCCTCCGAATGTCCACACATTCTTGTCATAGTATCCCATAATCGCCAGAAACTTGACATCGTTAATTTCTTGTGTCAGTTCAACAGAAAAAGTAACCGTCTCACCAGCTTTTACGGATGTTTTATCCACAGAGCCCAAGATTATTGCGTTGTCCTTTTCTACTGCAAATGAGGCAACTGGCAAACAGCTGACAATAAGTATAGATGTCAGTAATATCGCAAAAAATCGTTTCATGTATCTCTCTCCATTGTCAGCGTGTAGGATCATCTACGGGGAACATATAAATAACGCCAGTGTTGTAGTTGGACATCAGTTCAAGGTCCTCAGCGTTAACAACGCCATTCCCGTCCAAATCGGCTTGAGCCTCTACATCGGTGGGGATATTATTGTAATTTCCATCTGCGATTTCCTGGAATGCAATCAGATCCATTTCATCTACAACACCGTCCAAGTTGACATCGCCAACTGTGGGAGCCGGCACTTGCCACATGAGAATGGGATAGTTTGCAGCAGGAACGAATACAAGGTCGGTGGTAGATGCGTTCAGCAGATTATAGAAACCAGCAGCTTCTGTCATTGCATACGCCGTCTTCACTGTGGCGACCTGGGAAGTCGTTTTTGCTATACCAATTCCTTTGCTGCAAGAATTCTGCAGATAATAGGTATTCGTTGTCACACTGGATGCGTTATTCATCTGTCCGGCAACTGCACCGACAGCGTCTCCGGTTCCCTTCACTACACCACGATTGTAACTATAGGTGATAGATGCAGATGCGCCAGAGGCGTTCGCAACAATGCCACCTACATAATTGCTGTTACCAGTGACGGAACCGATATTGTAGCAGGATGTAACCGCCTTGGTGGTCTGACCCACGATGCCGGCCACATAGCCGTTGCCGGTGATCTCACCGCCGTTGTAGCAGCCGGTGATGGTGCCGGTAGCGTAGCCGGTGATACCGCCCGCATACTGGTAGGCATGGATGGTGCCCTCATTGCCGCAGTTGGTGGCATTGGAATTCACCAGACGGCCTGCAACGCCGCCCACGCTGCTCCAGTTGCCATTCACGCGGGTAACGGTGATGTCAACATCGGAGACAACGCCGGAGATGTTGGTATAGTTGGCGTAGGCCACCACGCCGCCGGAATAGGCGTTGGCAACGCTGGCCGTGGAGGTCAGGTACATCTTGCCGGTCACCTTCAGATTCTGAATGGTAGCGTAGCTGCTGCTGGTGCCGTTCACATAGCCGAACAGTCCCTTATACGGAGCCGAGGTAGTGGTGGCACTATAGTAGATGCCCATGTTCTTCACGGTGTGATTTTTGCCGTCAAAGCTGCCCTTGAAGGCCGTGCTGGCGGTAGTGCCGCCGATGGGCGTCCAGTTGTAGCCGGCCAGGTCAATATCACCCGTCAGCGCACCGTTGATGGCATAGCTCCCGCCGTTGACTTGCGCCGCAAACCAAGCCAGCTCCGCTGCGGTACCGATCTGATACACGCCGTCGGTCAAGGAGGGCTGCGTCTTGGTGGTGCCGTCCCATGCGCCGGCAGCAGAGGCCGTCAGCGGAATGGTCTTGGTCAGCACACCGCCGGACACATTGGCCTTGTCTGCGCTGCCCAGGTAGAAGCTGCCGTAGACATAGTCGCAGCCGGCGCAGAGCACCGCATAGGTGTAAGTGCCGTAGGGCAGGTTCTCATACTCGCCGTTGCTGTTGGCGGTGAGGACATTGCCTGCGGCATCCGTCAGCGTCACAGTGGGCGTGGCGGTGGTGGGATTGGTAATATTCAGCTTCAGCTTGAAGTTATAGCGCGGAGTGACCTCCACATTCACATTGGGGAAACGGTTCAAGCAGAAGTTCACCGTGACCGCGTTGAAGTTCGTGCCCACGCCGGTATCCGTCATCTTGTACAGGGTGGAGAACGGATTCGCCGCCGAGTACATAGAGCCGTAGGTATAGCCGTTGGTGAGCTGAACATTGGCGGTGCTGCCGGAGCCAAAGTCCACATTCGTCGGGATTGTCAGCTCCAGCTCAGCCTGATCCATCTGCTGATACTGGGCGACATTGGTCTTATAGGCCGTATCGCCGATGGAATAGAACAGGTTGTAGGTAGTGGGGTTGAAGATACCGCTGTACTTGTAGATGCCACGGTAGCTGCCCTCGAAGGTGAGAGACACCTTATCGCCGGGCATGATCTCCGTCTCCTGGGGATTGGAGGCGTTGGTGACCGTGGCGGTCACTTCGGCCACACGAGCCAGACTGTAGGAGGTGCCGGTGCTATCATGCATCTTGATGATCACAGTACCGCCAGCCTGCTCAGCCTCACGGAAGCCCAGGAGGCTTGCGTGATACTTGCCGCTGGAATCCGCGGTCAAGGTGGTCCAGCCGGAAAGATGGGTATCCAGGTCACTTGCATCGGTGGTGACGATGGCGTACTGGACCGTCGTTGTGCCGCTGCTGGACACCGAGAAGTCCAGAGTGGGAGCGGTGTCGTTACTCAGATAGAACCAGTTATCGTAGTTATAATCCCAGGCCGACGGACGGGAAGATGTCAAGCCATTGGAATTATAGGCGATATTGGCTTTTGCATTGCCGTTTTCGGTCGCATCATTGGTAAGCACGAACACACTGGTGCGCGCGGGATTGGTGGCCGGGTAGAGGCCGCCGTGGGTGCCGTGCTCGTCAGCGGTCGTGTAGACATCCAGTGCCTTATAGTTCACGGCAACGATCGTTGTGCCATTGGGTGTGACATCCAGCCAGTTGCCCTTGGCGTTGCCGCCGGTCACTGCTGTGACAGCGTTTTCGTCGCCGCTCAGCACTTTGAACTTGAACTCGGGCTCGATCATGATGTTCATGGCATCGCTGTCAATGATCTGCCACAGACGGTAGGCGCGGATACGCTCAGAATCCTTTTCCGTGTACTTATAGCCGGTGGGATCCAAATACGCCTGGATCTCCGCCTCGTCACGGGTCTTGGTAATGGTGCCAAGGTTGCCAAACCCGTGATAGTACTGCTCCGTAGAGTCTCCACTGTTGAAAGTGAAGGTCTTGGAGAAGTTGGCAGAATTGCTCTTGAGCCAACCGGCCTTGGTGACATAGTTCGTTACACCAGCAATGTTACGATTGTCCTCCAAACGCCAAGTGTAGTTGGAGTTGCTCTTGCTGATCTTGTACTTCAGAGTCTTTGTGCCGGCAGCAGCGTCAGTGGTAGCCTCTCCAATCGGATTGACAGGCTTCGTATTGAAGTTATTAAACTGGAAGTAGAGCGTAAAGTCTGCGTAGTCGGGAACCGTCGCAGTCATCGTTATCGCCTGGGAGAGCGACAGATTCTTGGTAACTACCGAGTACCCCGCAGCCGTCGTATTATTGATAGACTGCGTGAAGATGAAGCTATCAGCGGTTGTATCAGTAGGCTCCACATAGGCGTTCCAAAGAGCCGCGTTACCGGCAGCGTACATCATGAAGGGATAGTAGGTGTAGTTGCCGGAAGGATAGGGTGTTCCGTGCTGCACATCACCACCCATGATGGGCATGACCACACGAGCCGTATAGTCATCAGCGGTAAAATAGTCGCTGCTGTTCTTTTTGCTCGTGGTATAGATGGAGTGCAGGCGCAGATAAATATCCGTGCCGCCGCCGGTGCCGCCGTCCACATTGGTCTCAGTGGGCAGGGTCAAGCTGTGGCCGCCGAGGTAGACATCGTACTTTCCGGAAGAGGGATTGTAGCCATACGCACGGAAAGAGTACTTGCCGGGAGCCAGGGAAGCATAGAACTCATTGTAGTTGCCGTTCTTGTTGCCCGTTGTGGAGTTCAGTGTGTTGGTAAAAGTGCTGTCCCAAAATTGGACGCTCTCGTACAGGCTGGAATCGACGCCATCCTCCCGATAAATGTAGGTGTCGCCATCTTTACCGATGTAATCGGCACCCTTCGTATCGAAGCCCTTAGTCTTGTAAAGCTTGATGAGAGGATAAACATTGCCGTTGGAGGAGTAATTCATATCCTGACCAACATAGAAGGTGTAATTCTGCGGAGTTCCTGCTCTTACATCCAGAGTCAGCGTCCAAGTGTCCGTAGAATCGCCGTAGGTATTGGTCGCATGGAATTCATAGACATATGTACCGGCGGCATTCTCCGTGATCTGGATGGTGGTGCCGCCGAACAGAGCCGGAGTGAAATAGTAGGGGCCGGTCCTGGTACCTCCAACAGATCTATAATAATAGTAGTTGGTGTAGTTCAGCGCTGTGCCGTCCGGATTCTCGAAGATATTACCGGCCTGCAAGTCGGTGAGATTGTAAGCATAGCCAGCCGTTACCGTATCGCTTGCGGTAGAGGACACGCCTTCCTTCAATCTCGGGATCTGCTGGTTGGCATCCGTTACGGTCAGGGTGATGGTGTGGGTAGCCGTTCCAGTATTATCAGAAGCGGTCAGCACCACCGTGTAAGTCCCCGCAGCAGTGGGGGTGTAACCCAGAATCGTGCCGTTCAGCGCCTGAGCAACGCCGTTGATAGTCGCCGTGTAGGTCAGCGTATCACCGTCAGCATCGGTAAACACATCAGCCAAATCCAGCGTCCACGCATTACCAAGTGTTACATTGGCTGTGGTGATTGCATCGGAAGCGACCGTAGGGGCCGAGTTGCTTTCATAGGTGAAGGCGAGGAAGTGGACAGGCGCATAGCTGGCGCTGCCGTCATACTCCGGCGCATAGGCAGTTCCGCTACCATCTGCACCCAGCACAAAGCTCTTTTGGACCGTGGTCCCATCCTCGGCGGTACGGGAGTAGTTCAAGGGAATTGTGATTGTGATATCCCCATTGCTCTCCGTATAGGCCATTTCTACACCGCCGCCAGTCCACTGCGGCACATCGGCGTAGTAGCCGGATGCTTCACCGCTCGTGGCATTGGTCAGTATGGCAGCGTCTTTGTAGGTGGCCTTTACATAGGTCGTGCCTGCGGGAACGGTGACCAAGTAGTAGGGCACATTCTCGAAAGCAGAGTAGCCGGTAAAGGTCACAGGGTTCTGCACACTGATGGTTGCCGTTCCTGTGGTCTGGTCATTCGCACCATAGGGAACAATACTATCCAGCGGCGCAGCTACTGTGGCTTGTTCCGTTGCAAAGACTGCCGTGGGAAGGATGGATAGAACCATCATGAGCGCAAGCAGCATTGAAAGGAACTTTTTTGCTGTCTTTTGCATTTCCAATCTCCTCTCAGAAATTTTTTTATAATAAGGCCTGCCGGCATTATTACCTTAGCTGCGAGCACATTTTCGCATCCAATAAGAAAATAACAAGGTTATATAGGGGCGCGACACCCTATTATAATTGGTGTCGCGTTCCGATCTGTCCAAGGCGAAAGGTGCTTTCGTTAAGAGGATTGGGCGGAAGGGGCCGGCTAAACCCCTTCTGCCCATATGGAAAGCTGGCGGATCTCCGCCCTCGACTTGGCAAACCTTACTCAAGCATTACATCTGTTGCAACGAAGGTTTCCTCTATGGCTTCGTGAACAGCGCATTTGCTTTGGCGTTGCTTGACTCGCTCAACCCGTGCTGCCCGTTTAGCGTCACGCTCGCTCCGATGCAGCTGAATTTGGATTTTCTTTTCGTTTTGATAGCGCCCGCAATCTCTATTGCGGGGTTTTTTGTATATAGGATTCAAATGGGCGGCTCTCAGCGCATCTTTCCAATCGCCAAAGCGCTCTGCGATGTAACTGCCACCGACGATCTCGATGGGGGCAGGGGACTTTCCCCAATGTCCGGCGCAGCGCCGGAGATAGGCCGCCAGCTGATCCAGGCTGTCGCCTGCGTGTTTTTCCGCAAAAGCGCGGTCCTGCTCAGCCAATGCATCCCGTGTTCTTTTGGCAATGTGCTGCTCGTACCAATTCGCTCCGTCAAAATTTTGCGCACCTGCTACTTTACCCATGGGCACACCTCCTTAATGATTCATGACAAAAAAAGCGCTGATAAACCCATACCGGGTCATCAGCGTACACTTCTGCCATATCAGCACCACGGAGAGAGCGCCCGCTGCCTTTGAGTCCTAACTACACAATTCTACTGACTTGCGCCATGAGATACTCTCTGCGTTTATGATCTGTCTTCTCACGACTTTCTCGCAATGACGGACTTTCGTCCCAGTGGTTTCCCGCCTCGATCATATCCTTGCGCTTACAGTGCCGACCGCATGGGGAATCGCACCCCTTTCCTTCAGGGCAATCACCTGGCCGTTTCCAGCTCGGATGACCGCCGTGCAGCATCATCGGACTCGATTATTCTGTTTTCCAGTATCACTTTGTTTGTTAAGGGAATACTACAATAAATCCTCCGGAAATGGGCTTTCGTGAATTTATCCCATTTGCGATAGAGTCGTTAAAAGCTGCTGGTATCGGGGTGCTTCCGGATGATCTGACGGAGACGGTGACGGCGAACAGTCCGGGTCCAACACCGGTGCAAGGAAGCAAATACTCTGAATTACCCGCATTTTGTGCTCCAAGGACGAGTGAACATAGACTTGGAGTGTCGTGCGGACATCTGTATGACCAAGCATCTCGCTCAGGCTCTTGACATCGACTCCACGCTCCACGCATCGGGAGGCATAGGTGTGCCTCAACACATGGAAATTTCGATATGGAATACCCGTCGCCTTTAGCAAGACCTGGTATTGGTATTGTAGTGTCCGTGGCTCCATAGGCACATTTTTCCCGGTCAAGAGGTATTTTTCTCCATCAGGATGAGACTGAACAGCCTTTTTCAGGAGGGTGGCCATGTCCAGCGGCAGGGGGATGGTACGATGAGCACTGTTGCTTTTGGGCGGCAGTACGGCCAGACGAGTGCGATCCCCGCTGCGGATACGCTGCACGGTTTTGGTGACATGGATTACCCCGTTTTGTAGGTCAATATCCTTATATTGCAGGGCGCACAGCTCTCCAAGGCGTAAGCCTGTGTTTAGCGTCAGCAAAATAGCGATCCCGGTGGTCGTCGGCTCAACTACAATCTTTTGTGCCAATCGCTGGACTTCATCCGGGCAGAATATGTCAATCTGCTTTCTCCGATATGCTGGCAACTCCACAGTCAGGCCCGGACAGGAACAGCCTGCTTTTGGGGCGCTGTATTTCAGAATGGATTTCAATAACACCCCCACATCTCTGGCGCTTTTTCCGGAAAGACCATTTTTCTGAAGACGGCGAAGAAAATCGGAAATCTGATTCGCCGTCAGTTGGCATACAAGCACCGCTCCCAAAGCGGGCAGAATATAGTGTTCCAGCATATAGGCATATCGGGCAAGCGTGGACTGCTTCAATTTATCCTGTTTGTCCGCAAGAAACCGCTCCGCAGCCTGATTCAGCGTGAGTGAGGAAGTTTTCGCCGGCAGTTCTTGAAGGGATTCCAGGCGCTGCTGCCGTTTTGCACGGCACTCCCGATAACTGCTGCCATAAACATAACAATACTCGGCCCGACCAGAAGGTGAGTGGCCCCGGATATACCGTCCCTCCCAGCGCCCATCCTTACGCTTGTAAATATTTTCTCCACGCCTTGGCATATTGATTTCCTCCTTGACGATGTTTTTGACGGCGTATTTTACTAACATTTTAATTTTGATCGATATGGCTCTGCAAAAATGCAGGTGAATTGGGTGCGATCAATGTATACATTTGTGATTTGTGTGCGAATTTTGCTAAATAACCGCATTTCGGGCATTGACAAGCGACAAAAAGGCCGATATAATGTAGATGGTTAAAGAGGAGTTTGCTTCGCAAATGGGATAAATTTACGAAAGACAATCGCTTCTCATTCCCACAAGGTTCATTACAAATTCATTATACTGTTTGGCATGTTGTCGTCAATTCGTTTGCTGCGCCGATATGTGGTAAAAGTGGTGTCACCGTTAGGGCGACACCACTTTTTTACTGCTATGGGCGCAGAATGCCGTAGCCCATGATTTCATACTGCCCTACAGGATAGCGGTTCACCCGGCAAAGGTTTCCGGAATTGCCCTCGACGGCGTAGATAATACCGTTCTCCACCTTCTGGACAATACCCGCATGATCTGCCGCTCCGTTCTGGGAACCGGAGCCGTCCTTGTTATCCCAATCGAAGAAGATAATCATTCCGGGGACAGGCTCAGCAGAACCGTCAATCCACTGTCCACGCTCCCGAAACCACTGCACACCATTTTCACATCCAGCAAATTTCGGACAAACGCCCGTCTCAATATAGCCGCACTGATCGGCGCACCAGCTTACAAAACAAGCACACCATTCCACACGGCTGCCGAAGCCATACCAAGACCAATACGGCTCGCCGCCCACATTTCTTCCGGCATTATCGTTATCGAAGTGCAGGAAGATTTTCTTAATCTGCGGCTTCTCATCGAGGTACTTCACAAGAGCCGCAGGGGTAGTGCTGTCCTCGATTCTCTCCTTGGGCAGATACACACCGGCGAGGGAAACGAGGTTGTCTTTCCGCCAATCTCTGCCCGCCATCTTTTCAAGCGTCGCATAAGCAAGCGGATATTTCAGAATGGTTCGGAATCGCTACCAACCTTGCTTTCCGTGATAACCCTTGTGGGCAGGAAGTTCGTGGCGCACCTTCATCCGGCTGGAGCTTTCGCCCCCGATCAGGAATGTACCTGTTGAGTGTGTATTTTGTTTTCAAGGATCACGAGGAAACTTGTTTTGTCCCTCAATAGGTAGCCAGCGAGAAGGCTCATTTATAGACCCGCTAAACGAAAAAATTTCAAAAAATTTTTCGGGAACGAAAAAAGCCGCTGATTTCGTAGTGAAACCAGCGGCTTGATTTGCGGTGTATTCAGCTGAAAATGGGTAAAAAAATAACGGTCACACAATCCTGACGGACTGTGTGACCGTATTTATATCAGTTGTTTTGCCTACGCTGCTGCGTCAACTTTTTATTGGCGCTGTTCGCGGATGGCAGCCTGAAGGGCTGCAAGTGTACCGACCGTTTCATTGGCAGCAAACGCTGTCATCGGAACAAGTGCCATCACGAGGCACAACGCAAGCAGAAGGCTTAGAATTTTCTTCCTCATTTTTATTCCTCCAAAATAAGGGAACACTATTCAATTATCTGTTGTACTTTTTCTTTCTGCTGACAACCGTTGTACCAATGGCAGCACCGCTGCTGATGAACAACAGGGCAATCCACAGTGCAAGGCTGCTTGTATCGCCGGTCTGCGGACTCTTATCGGATGTGCCCGGTTTGGTACTGGCAGGCTTTTTCTCAAGAGCAGCAATCGCATCTTCGATAGCCTTTGCCATCTTGTCTACTTCAGATTGCTCCGTAATATTTTTACCACGGACAACAGCCTTGACAGCAGCTTCCACACCGGAGAAATCCTTGTAGTCATTCTTGTTTAGTGCATTTGCTTTGGCAATGGCTGCGTCAACCTTAGTGTAGTCGGCAGGTAAATAAGTCATTGCAATGGTCTGCGTATGAGTTGCTGTATCAGCCGTAATCGTAATATTGAGATTGAAAAACTCGCAATTATCTGCATTGACTTCGACAGTATAAGTACCCGCTTCCAAATCAACAGGGTTTGCTACTTCCTGACCATTCACTTTAATGACTACATTCGCCAATTCAGCAGGTGTTACGACAAAAGAAACTGTATACTTAGGTGCAGGCAAAAGGGGCGTTCCATTAGAATTAAATCGATAATTGCCACCAGCAG
>OBLO01001039.1_pt1 | contig 25282 bp, 18 predicted proteins | sample 1519401 | NCBI WGS metagenome assembly OBLO01 (sample SAMEA2602897, study PRJEB22501) | metagenome | reverse complement strand
ATCCTCTCCACCCACTACCATGACGATGAGGGACACATCCGGGCGCTGCTGGAGGCGAGCGGCCTGTGTCCCCGTGGCGGCACCGCTCTGGCCGCCGTCCGGGGCCTGATCCTGACGGTCTCCCATCAGGATCAGATCGGTCAGCTGTATCCGCAGCTCCTCTCCCTGCTGCTCCACGGGGCCTGCCGGGAGCTGTTTTAACAGGGGAAGGCTGCAGCGATGTGGCTTTTCCAAGGGATATCGGTTCGCCCATTCTAACCAAGCCTTTTACCCGATGGTCAAATTTCCCTACCTGCCAAGTCACAGGAAGGAAGGTACGTTCATGGAATGTGATAGTTCCGTTCTCTCATTGTCCGACACCTCCTGACGTTTTCATGATACTCAGAAAGCTGCCGAGGCACAAAGATGCGATATATGACAGGCAGAAAACAATAAGGCTCCGACCTTGTGAGCCAGAGTCTTATTGCTTGCCGTTGCGAATGTCACTTTCCGTATTTTGAAATTACCGCCTTATAGGGCTGTGACATGGCCTCTCCTTTTTCTGTTTTCAGAAGGTCATCGACTGCCGCAGCAGCCGACCCAACGGGCCTCAGATGACCTGATACTCCTTCAGCAGCTTCTCGATATCGGTGCCGTGGATCTTGCTGAGGACCTTCTTCAGGGCCATCTTTTCCACCAGATTCAGCTCCATATCGATGGGTTTCTTGCCGTCCCGCAGCTTCACGGTGGCATCCAGCAGATCCCGGACATCATATACGCTGCCCCAGACCTCCGGCACGCCACGATCCACGTTCAGCAGGGTGTACACGGCCTCCATACCGGTCCGCATGGAGTACTCCGTGGTGAAGATGGTGTCACGGGGCGTCTCGGCAAACTGGCCCAGGAAGGCGAAGTTCACAGCGCCGTCGGGTACGACCTTGGGCCGATCGCCGTAGGCACGGGGCATGAAGAAGGCGTCGATATAGGGCATCATCACAGGGACGGTGTTGGCGCTATTGGCGGCCATGTCCTCGATCTCGCTCTCCGGCACGCCGATGTGATACAGCCACTCCATGCAGATCTCCTTACCGGTACACTCCCGCATGGGCTTTTTCACATAGTCGCCGGGCTTGTCGGTGAACAGGGCATACACCCACACCAGGCAGTGATCCTTGGGCTGCTGGCGGAACTGAGGCTGGCGGTTGATGGTCCAGCTCATGAGCCAGCTGGAGTCCTTCACGGTGACGATGCCGCCGGTGACCACCTTGCCGGTGAAGGGATCCCGCTTGCAGATGTTCTTGATATAGGGGATGATGCGCTGATCCAGCGTCTCCACCGTGGCGCTCATCCAGTTGGTCTGCTCCGGATCATAGCAGAACTTGTCCGGATGGCCGAAGGAGGGGTCCTGAGCGGCGATCTTGCGCCACATATCCCAGCCGCCGCCCTCCTTGATCTCGGTGTTGTAGGGGGCGGGTGTGTTCTGGCTGCCCATGGAGGAGTTCTCTACGCAGCCGCCGTTGGTGATGAACACCAGATCGTTCTCCGTCAGGTCGATGGCCTCGCTTTTGCCGTCCCGGAGGACGTCGATGCGCTTGGCCACCTTCCGATCTGCGGTGCAGTCAAACTCCACGTTGGTCACCTGCACGCCGAAGTGGAACTGGACGCCGAAGCCCTCCAGATACTTCACCATGGGCAGGATCATGGACTCATACTGGTTGTATTTGGTAAAGCGCAGGGCGGTGAAGTCGGGCAGACCGCCGATGTGATGGATATAGCGCTGGATATAGAGCTTCATCTCCAGAGCACTGTGCCAGTTCTCGAAGGCGAACATGGTGCGCCAGTACAGCCAGAAGTTGCTGCCGAACACCTCGTCATCGAAGAAGTCGCTGATGCGCTTGTCCTGCAGCTCCTCGTTGGGGGTGAAGAACAGCTTCATGATCTCCATGGCGCCCTTGTCGGAGATATCGAACTTGCCGTCGGTATGGGCATCTTCGCCACGGTTCACCGTGGCCCGGCACAGGGAATAGTTGGGGTCGGCCTTGTTGAGCCAGTAGTACTCGTCCAGCACGCTGACGCCCTCCGTCTCAATGGAGGGGATGGAGTGGAACAGATCCCACATGACCTCGAAGTGGTTGTCCATCTCACGGCCGCCCCGCATGACGTAGCCGATGTTCTCGAACCTCCAGCCGTCGCAGGCGCCGCCGGCAGTGGGACCCTTCTCCAGAATGTGGACCCGCTCGCCCTTCATCTGGCCGTCACGCACCAGATAGCAGGCGGCAGTCAGCGCCGCCAGACCGCTGCCCACGATGTAGGCGGATTTGTTGTCCACGCCCTCCGGCTTTTTGGGACGGGCAAAGGCCTCATAGTTACCGCTGGAATAATACATAAAAATGCGCTCCTTTCTGTTGACCGCTGCGCCGCCCCGTCCCCTTCTCAGCACCCACACGGGAGGTCGGCGGCGTCTCGCTGGTATGTTTTCCTCTGATGATGAAAACATACACCTTGGGCGCAATTTGTTCAATAAACAGAAAAATCCCGGTGATAAGTTTTTTATCACCGGGATGGGAGATGTTCAGTTTTTTATCATTCTGCCCCGCTTGATGCAGGTTTGTCCGTCCGCATCCGATTCAGGGCCGCTGCCACGCTGCCGTGGATCACCAGCTCCAGCTTCTGCACCATGACCTGTGGGTCGCCCTTCATGTCCCCCTTGATCCAGTCCAGCATCAGTCCCACGAACAGGTACTTATAGAGGGTGGCAATAAGCTCCTTGTCCTCCTGCCGCACGGACATCCCCTGAGCTTTCTCCTCCACCACGCCCTCCAGCAAGTCGTAGGTGACCCGGTAGAGGTAGTTCTCCACCTGCTCCCGGCTGACGGAGCGATAGACGTTCAGGATGAAGGGCTTGTTGTCCAGCACCGCCTGAAAGATCTGCAAAAGCCCCTGCTGCCACGTCTCGTAGGTCTTTTTCCCCGCCAGCGCCCGGCTGGCATCCTCCTGACAGCTCCACTCCACCAGATCGTAGATATCCTTGAAATGGTAGTAAAAGGTCATGCGGTTGATGCCGCAGTCCTCCGCAATATCATTGATGGTGATCTTGTTCAGCGGCTTTTGCAGCAGCAGATGCTTCAGCGACGCCTCCAGCGCCCGCTTGGTGACCTGTGACATGGCGGCCCTCCTTTTCTTTCTGCCCTCATGATAGCCTCCCGGCCGCCGCCTGTCAATCCCCATCTTCGCCGCAGGGCGCAGGCGGTGATCCCGAGTGTCTCAGAAGCACAGCAGCCCCGGCAGTTCTGCCGGGGCTGCTGCTTCTTCGGCTTGCGGGACGGGGCTTACAGGTTCTCCTGCTTCAGCGCCTCGATGGGGTTTTCGCTGCGGATCTTCCGGGTGGCGTAGAGCATGGTGGCGAACACCACCACGAACACGCTGCCCACGGCGATGGCCACGCTGTACCACGGGATATAGAACCGGGCGGCGATGCTCTGGGCCACGCTGCGATAGATGCCATAGGTCACCAGCACCGATGCCGGCAGGCCCCACAGCAGCGCCCGCGCGCCGTAGATGATGCACTCGTAGTCCATCATCCGGGCAAAGCCCCGCTGGGTCAGTCCCACGGACCGCAGCATGGCGAACTCCCGGCGGCGCAGAGCGATGGAGGTAGAGATGGTGTTGAACACATTGGTCATGGAGATCAGGGAGATGAGGATGATGAAGCCGTAGGAAAACACGTTCACCACCGTCACCATGGCCCGCTGGTTCTCGCCGTTGGCGGCCAGATTCTGCAGCTCAGAGCGGCTGTTGCCCAGCTCCATCAGGATCTGCCCCATGCTCTCGTAGGAGGCGGCGTGGTCGCTGCTTCTGAACCAGAAGCCGTCGGCGGCAGGGGCCTGCCCGGTGACGGCCTCATACATACTGTACGGGTACAGCAGATACAGGTATTCGCCGGTACGCAGGAAGTCGGGAGCCTTCTTCCAAATAGCGCCCACGGTATAGCTCCGGGTCAGGACGGCCTCCGATGCCGGCACCGCCTGTGCCCGGCTCTCGTCCGGGGTCTCCCCCTCGCTGCGGGCGGTATAGTAATCGTCTATATAGTCCTCCGGATAGTACAGCACATACTCCGTACCGTCCCGTGTGATGCGGTCGCCCGTGGTGAACCAGCCATCCATGGGCTGATAGCTGGTCTCCGTTCCGGTGATGGGCAGGCTGCTGCCGTTCAGCAGGTGGTAATGGTACAGCTTATTGTACTTACTGCCCTCGGTGCTGCGCCAGATGTCCAGCATATCCCACGCCACCGCCTGAGGTGCATCGGGACGGAAGTAATCCTCCTCCGGCAGGCCGTTGTCCCGCAGCAGCTGCCGGAAGTCCTCATCCCGGAGGAAGTACATGGCGGCGCTGCGGTCTCCCTCCAGGCCGGTGTCCTTCCAGTAGTCCGGATCCATGTCCTCCTTGGCAAAGTGCAGGCTGGCGTAGCTGTCGGCGGTGTAGAAGCCCGATTCCACGCCGTCGGCGGCGGCCAGCTGTCCCAGCCGCTGCTCCGGCGTCACGCCCTCCGGCAGGGCCTCGCTGTAATACAGCTGCACGCCCAGTGTGCTGTCGCCCCCCAGTTGGTCTACGGCATCCGTCAGATAGGCGCAGAAGGAGGAGGCGGAGATGAACAGTGTCACGCTGAGGAACAGGCCCACCACCGTGGAGCGATAGCGCTTGCGGTTGCGTTTGAAGTTCTTGGCGGCCAACATCCCGGAGAAACCGAAGAGCTTTTCCGTCAGGCGGGAGGTCCTGACCTCCCGACCCCGGAGCTTCACGTCCTTGGTCTGGCGGATGGCCTCCACCGGCGACACCCGCACGGCACGCTTGGCGGGGATCCATGCCGAGATGATGGCCGTCACAAGGCCGATGCCCGCCGCCGCCAGCAGCGCCCAGCCGTTGAGCACAAAGTGCATTTGCAGGGCGTTGCCGCTCGCCCCCATCAGGAATCCGAAGCTGTCCCGCAGGCAGTACAGAGTGATGCCGATGCCCAGACAGCCCACCAGCAGACCCAGTGGGATCCCCACGGCGCACAGCACCAGTGCCTCATAGAGGACACTGCCCCGAATCTGCTTGCGGGTGGCGCCGATGGATTTCAGGATACCGAACTGCCGGGTCCGCTCCGCCACGGAGATGGAGAAGGAGTTATAGATCAGCGACACCGAGCCGAAGGAGATCATCAGCAGCAGGATCACCGCAAAGCTGTAGATCATCCGGTTCACGGAGAAGAAGGTGGTGGCGCCGTAGTAATTCAGCAGGTCGGAATTGGAAAACCACTCCAACCCCGGATATTTCTCGTTGTTTCCCTCCATATAGCTGTAAAAGCGGCTGGGATGGGCCACCCGGAAAAATTCATCCGTCTGATAGCCCTGCTCCTGACAGGTCAGGGCAGTATAGCCGGGGCAGGAGAAGGGCTCCGTCGTCATATCCAGCCGCTGGTAAAAGCCCACCACAGTGTAGGTGTGGGGCGTGGTATCTGTCAGCGTCTCCCCCTGCGTATAGGGGTCATAGGCCGTCAGCTCCTCCCCACCCAGCGTCCGGTGGCCCAGCTCCAGCTCCATGGTGTCCCCCAGCGCATGGCGGACGCTGCCGTTGGACCACAGATGCTCCGGCAGAAGGAGCTCCCCGGCCTTCTCCGGCAGGCGGCCTTGGGTCAGTCGGATGGAGAGCAGGTCCGGCAGGTCGGGGTCCATGGACATGATCCGCAGATAGGGCTTATAAGCATTGTCCGCCCCTACCTGCCCCCAGCCCACCAGCTGCCACGCAGACTGCTCCGTGATCTCCCGTTCTTCCCGGCTCAGCTGCGACGCCTGCTGCTCCGTGAGGTTCTGGTAGCAGCCGTGGAACCGGCCTACGGTGTACTCGGCGGCCCCCACGAGATACTGCACGCCGCTGTAAGCACCCTCCGTCACGGCGGTGAACAGGGCCACCGACAGGATGATGCCCACGATGGTCACCCACGTCCGGGAGCGGTTTTTCCGCAGAGCCTGCCGGGTGTAGCGGTGAAAGACGTTCATTCCAGCACCTCCCGGATGCGCTCATCCCGTGTGATGCGGCCATCCTCGATGGCAATGACCCGGTGGGCCTGCAGGGCGATGTTCTCGTCGTGGGTGATGATGACCAGCGTCTGGCCGTACTTCTTGTTGGACATCTTCAGCAGCTCCACGATCTCCTGGCTGTTCTTGCTGTCGAGATTGCCGGTGGGCTCATCCGCCAGCACCACCGCCGGGGCGTTCATCAGCGCCCGACCGATGGACACCCGCTGCTGCTGGCCGCCGGAGAGCTGATTGGGCAGGTACTTCTCCCGGCCCCGCAGACCCAGCACGTCCAGCAGCTCCTCCAGCCGCTCCTGATTCACCTGTCGCCCGTCCATCAGCACCGGCAGGGTCATGTTCTCCACCACGTTCAGCACGGGGATCAGGTTATAAAACTGGTAAATGAGCCCCACCTGCCGGCGGCGGAAAATGGCCAGCTGATCCTCGTTCTGGGCGTAGACATCCTGCCCATCCACAAAGACCTTGCCGGAGGTGGGGCGGTCAACACCGCCCAAAATGTGCAGCAGAGTGGATTTACCGGAGCCGGAGGGGCCGATGATGGCCAAGAACTCCCCCTTCTCTACGGTGAAGGAAATGTCGTCCACCGCCCGCACCTGATTTTCACCCTGTCCGTATACCTTACTGAGATGCTGGATCTGCATCAGTTCCATAGTCGTGTCCCTCCTTGACTTTCTGTTGTTCAGTATACCACACGAAGATGACGTTTCGGTGACAGGTTTCATTACAAAAACGTCACAAAACCGTCCCGGCGGAAGGGCAGTCTCTCAGAGCAGTCTCCCGACAGTGAAAGAGCAGCCCCGGCGGAAAATTCCGTCGGGACTGCTCTTGTTCTTACCGTTGTCCTTGAAAGGCTTTTGTCCTTGCAGAATTATTTCTTGCGGCGATAGGTGGGGACCACCGAGGCCACGATGTCCTTCATGTCCTCCGTCTCCTCCTGACAGGCCTTCTCCAGCCGATCCAACTGGTGGCAGAACTCCTCGTCGTCCATGACGATGGGCTTTCCGATGTGGATCAGCTTGTTGGAGGTCTCCTGCAGGCCCTCCTCCGCCATGAGGATCTCCTCATACAGCTTCTCGCCGGGGCGCAGGCCCGTGTAGACTACCTTGATATCCACATCCGGCTCATGACCGGACAGGCGGATAAGGTTGCGGGCCATGGTGTCGATCTTCACCGGCTGGCCCATATCCAGAATGAATATCTCGCCGCCCTTGGCGTAGTATCCCGCCTGCAGCACCAGCGACACCGCTTCGGGGATGGTCATAAAGAAGCGGGTGATCTCCGGGTGCGTCACCGTTACCGGGCCGCCCTCAGCGATCTGCTTTTTGAACAAGGGGATGACGCTGCCGTTGCTGCCCAGCACGTTGCCGAAGCGCACCGCCACGAAGTCTGTATTGGGGCTGCGGCGGTTCATCATCTGCACCACCATCTCGCACAGGCGCTTAGAGGCGCCCATGATGTTGGTGGGGTTCACCGCCTTATCCGTGGAGATCAGCACGAACTTCTTCACACCGTACTTCACCGAGGCCATGGCCATTTTATAGGTGCCGAACACGTTGTTCTTGATGGCCTCGTTGGGGCTGTCCTCCATCAGGGGGACGTGCTTGTGGGCGGCGGCGTGAAACACCAGCTCCGGCCGGTACTTGGCCATGACATCGTCCAGACGGCCCATGTCCCGCACGGAGCCGATGAGCACCTCCAGATTCAGCTCCGGATGGGTGCGGCACAGCTCCATCTGGATATCGTAGGCGTTGTTCTCATAAATATCAAAGATGATCAGCTGTTCGGGGTTGCTTTTGGCGATCTGGCGGCACAGCTCGCTGCCGATGGAACCGCCGCCGCCGGTGACCATCACCACCTTGCCGGAGATATACCGGCAGATCTCCTCCAGATTCACCTGAATAGGGTCACGGCCCAGCAGATCCTGCAGCTCCACGTCCCGGAGCTTGCTGACACTGACCTCGCCGTTGACCAGCTGGAACATCCCCGGCACCGCCTGCACCCGGCAGCCGGTCTTGCTGCAGATGTCCAGAATCTCCTTGCGGTCCTGTCCGTCGCAGGTGGGGATGGCGAAGATGATCTTATTGACCTGATACTTCTTCACCGCATCGGGGATCTCCTGCCGCCCGCCGGCAATCTCCACACCGTCCAGATACCGGCGGCGCTTGCTGGGGTTGTCGTCGATGATGCACACCACCCGGCTGCCCAGCCGGGGATTGGAATTGATCTCCCGGATCAGCTGGCGTCCGGCCTCGCCGGCGCCGATCATCAGAATGCGGTCCCGCTCGCTCTTCTCCGTGCTGATCCCCGCCATCAACTGGCGCATGAATCGGTAGGAGAACCGCAGCGCCGTGGTGGACATGAAGCTCATGATAAAGCCCGCAAAGTAGAAGGAGCGGGGCATATCGATCTTCAAAATCAGCACATAGGCCAGTCCGGCCGCCAGCAGCACGCCATAGGCCAGAATGATGCGGAACAGCTCGTCGATGCTGACAAAGCTCCAGATGCTGTTATACAGCCGGAATAGCTGGAACACCACCAGACAGATGACGATCCACGGCCCGATGATCTTCAAATACTCGTTGAGGTACATCTGAGGGATGGCCCCCAGACGGAACTCAAACCGCATCCACAGCGCCAGAAAAAAGGACCCGGCGATGCACAGCAGATCCAGCACGAAGATCACCATCGTCCGCCGCAGTCCGGCGGTCATGGCTCTTTTGCCGTTTTCTTGTTTCATCCGTTCTTCCTTCCGGCGGCTCCGGCTGACGCCGGGCCGCCTGTCCTTCCTCAGATCTTCTCCACGTTCAGGGAGAAGTCTGCCTTATAGCCGCGGAAGCGAAGGATGCGCTCATAATCCTCCACATAGTCCACCTCGGCCCAGAACAGGCCGTCCATCTCCTCCACGTATACCGGGCGCTTGCCCACCATTTCATAGAGGATATTCTCCCACCAGACGCTGTGCTGCTGGGTGCGGATCATGCCGTCCAGCTTCTCCATGAACTCCGGCATGAAATCCTTGCTGAAGCGGCCGATGCCGATGTACTCGCCGGTGATATCGCTGCCGGTGAGCTCCTTGCCGTACTTCACCAGCAGGCCGTTCTCGTACTTATACTTGTAGTCGGCCTCCTCCTTGCGGGTGCCGTCGGCAAACATCACCGGGGACTTATGGCACTCCAGAATGCGATCCAGCAGCGTCTCCTCCAGATACACGTCGGCGTTCATGATGAGGGTGTCATCGTACTGGGACAGGAAGTCCTTAGCGAACCACGCCGAGGCGATGCTGTTGGTGACGTCGAAGAAGGGGTTATAGAAGTAGTGGATACCCTCGTAGTCCTTCAGCGTCTCCTGAATGACCTCCGCCCGGTAGCCCAGCACCATTGCAATGTCGGTGATGCCCTTCTTGTGGAACAGCTCGATGGTGTACTGGATCAGCTTCTGACCGCCGATGTCCACGGTACACTTGGGGTTGCCGGCCAAATACCGGCTGATGCGGGTGCCTCGACCCGCCGCAAGCAACAGAACTTTCATGTTTCTTCCTCCTTGTAATATATCGATCAAGCCTTCAGGATCCCACGGGCCATGAGGTCGTCAAAGGCCCGGAACAGTGCGTCGTTATCCTCCACGGTCAGGTGGCCGATGTGGCCCACCCGGAACACCTTATCCGCCAGCTCGCCGCCGTTGGGGCAGATGATAATGCCGTACTCGTCCTTCAGGGTCAGGAACAGCTGGTGGGCGGACACCTCCGGATTGTTGGGAGACAGCGGCGTCACCGCATAGGACAGGGAATCGGACACGATGTGGAAGGGATACTTCCCGATGCGGGAGCGGAAATCCTTGGCAATGGCACGGATCTGAGCCTGTACGTTTGCAAAGCCGTCCCGTTTGATCTGATTCAGGCGGGCATTGATCTGGATAAGGATGCCCACCGCCGGAGTGAAGGGTGTCTGGCCCCGCTCCCCGTTTTTCAGGGCGGCCTTCAGGTCCAGATAGTAGCAGGCGGGGCGGTTGGCGTAGATACGCTCCACAGCCCGGCTGCTGAGCACCATCATGGAGATGCCGGGAGGCACGGCCAGCGCCTTCTGAGAGCCGGTGAACACCACGTCGGCGCCCCAGCGCTTCATGCTGACGTCATCGGCCAGAAATGCACTGATGGCATCCACCACCAGCACCAGCCCGTTTTCACGGCAGAAAGCGGAGATCATGTCCATATCGTACAAAACGCCGGTGGAGGTCTCGTGCATATTCACCAGCAGGCCCGTGTAGCCCTGTCCGGCATAGGGGGTCAGATCGGCGGGGGTCAGGGCATGGCCCTGCCGCAGTTCGATGGCCGTATGGGGGATGCCGTAGACCTCGCAGATCTCGCAGAAGCGGTGACCGAAGCTGCCGCCGGCCACCACCAGCAGCCGGTCGTCCTTGGTGAACACGTTCTGCGTGACGGCATCCATGGAGGCCGTGCCGGAGCCGGTGAGGAATACCGCTCTGGCATCCTCCGGGGCATCCATGAACTCCTTGAGCAGCGCCTCGTTCTCCTTCATCAGGGCGGAGAAGTCCGGCGTGCGGAAGTAGGGCACGGGGTCTGCACCGATCCGGGAGATCTCCTCCGAGATCTGAACCGGACCCACCGCAAAGTTGATATGATCCTTTTTGATGTCCATAAAACTATATTCTCCTTTCACCGGTACCTGTCACAGAGTACGCTCTGCCGCAGGCACCTTATCTTCCGTTTCCAGCATCAGCGCACCCAGCGCCAGCCAGAAAATAAAGGACACATCATTGATCTTCAGGAATACGCTGTTCATGAACAGCGCCTCCACCAGTCCGAAGGCCACCACCGCCAGTGTCGTGATCGTCCACAGGGACAGCTGCGGATGCCGCAGGATATAGCGAATCACCCGCACCAGCACCAGCACCAGGAAGCACAGGAACAGCCCTGCTCCCACAAAGCCTGTGCTGATAAACACAAACAGATAGTTGTTATGGGACTCGTAGACCAGATCCGTTTTCACCGTATCCTTGAACTGATCGGTAAAGTAGCGCACGATGTACATCTCCGGATGCCGGTCGCCGATATAGTCGTTGTAGTTGGACAGGGACAGTCCCGCAGGGCCGATCTCACCGGCAAGGGATATATAGTCCCTCCAGATCTCGAAGCGGTTGTTGGAGACATCGCCCTCCTGTGACCGCTCGATGGCATCCGGCTCCTCGATGACGCTACCCACGGCCATATGCTGCATACCAGCCCGGATACCCTCCGTACAGCCCCAGCACACCACCACGGCGCACACACCAGCCAACACGCTGACACCCAGCCGTTTCAGCTGCTTCATACTGCCGCAGCGGTTACGCACCAGCAGCACCGTGAAGCAGAAGGCATACAGGATCAGGGCGATCAGGGCGCTGCGGGACACGCTGAGGATCACGTGCGTGACCAGCACCAGCGCCGCCACGGCCAGTGCCGCACGGCCCGCCCAGTGTTTTCCACGGGTCACGACCCCCTGCATACAGCCGACAAACAGGAACATACTGGTATATGCCGCATAGTCCAGACCCATGAACAGGCCGAACAGGCGGCTCTGATAATAGCCCTGCCGTGTCAGCTCCGGGCTGGTGGTATTGGGATTGGCGACATATGTATAGCCGATGCGGAACAGATATTGATACAGGCCCACGCAGCAGGCAATGCCCCAGATGACCAGCACCACATAGAACAGGTTCCGCAGGAACCGGCGCATCCGTTCCTTGCCTACCCGCTGGGCCAGACTGTACACCAGCGCAAACTGGATCACCACCCAGCACAGGTCAAAAAGGTTGTCCTTCACGCCGTAGCGCATGGTACGCAGGGAGGCGATGACATCCATAAAGGCCACGCCATACAGCAGCCAGCACCAGATACCTCGCCAGAGGCCCCGGTTGGTGAACAGATCCAGCGCCATCAGCACAGCGCCTATCAGTCCCAAATAGGTGGAAATGTGGTACAGCGGGGTTTTGGCCATCCACGTCAGCACCGGGGCGATCTGCAGCAGCACAAAGCTCACCACCGTCACGCCTACATACACCAGCACCGCCGTGTTCAGCCACGGAAGCCGTCCGATACAGCTCTCATCCCCGAATACCGCACGCCGCAGTTCTCTCTTTTGCATATGGTATAACTCCTACTTTGTATAGATTATGCCACCGGCTTATGCGGCCTTTTTCCCCTTGGGCAAAAAGCGCAGCAGAATGCCCCACAGCTGCTTCCACTCCGCCGTGCGTCCGGTGACGCCCAGCCAGATGCCGGGGTAGATAACGCCCACGATGACGCACCTCAGCAGCAGTGACAGGATGGTATGGTCCGGCGACAGCCACCGGCACGCACCGTAGCAGGCGGCGCAGGCGGCAAAGGCCAGCAGCACATAGCCCAGCAGCTTTCCCATGTATTCGTTCCAGCTGCGGTAGAACTGGTATTTCACCACCACCCACGCTTCCCACGGGGTATAGATGAAGAAGAACACCAGAATGGTGGGAACCAGCACGCCGGCGATGCTGCCGGTGGCCTTCACCATCCAGATGCTGCCCACCAGATTCACGGCCATGCCCACATAGGGCTTGAGCCAATCCTCCGTCCACAGGCCCGCTGCATCCCGGTAGGTCAGCTGCATGATGCGGAACATCCACGAGAAGAAGTACAGCACGATGAGCATCATCAGCCGCTCATCCAGCAGATACCCCGGGCCAAGCCACACGGCGGCGATGAAGGGCTGGTAAAAGCACAGCATACACGCCGCTGCGCCGCCCACCAGCGCCACCCAGCCATAGGTCATGGTTTTGAAGAACCGGTAGTTGTCCTCACGGGAGTCCGTCAGCAGCTTATTGCCGATGCCGGAGAGGCTGCCGTTGGTGACGATCTCCACCAGGCCATTGACGGCGGTGAGGATATAGTAATAGTTGCTATACAGCGACAGCGCCGTCAGTCCCAGAAAGGAGGAGATGATGATGCTGTCGATGCTCACCAGAAAGGTGTTGCCCAGCTTATGGCCGAACAGCGTCCCCACCCGCTTATAGATGTCCTTTTTGGTCACCGGGTCCAGCTCACCCTGACACACGATGTCCGGGTAGTGCTTCCGGGCCGCCAGATACACCGCCACGTTGTTGGGGATCACCATCAGCGGCAGCAGGATGATATAGGCATAGTAATTGGAGAAGATCAGCAGCACCGCCGCCTGCAGGGTATACTGCACCACATAGCGCACGGTGGAGATCTTCAGCGTCACGTCGTTGCGCTGAAAGGCGGTAAACGTGGCGTTGTTATAGGCGAACATCAGGTAATCCAGCACGCTCTCCGACAGATAGATGGCGAAGAGGACGTACAGGTTCACATCCGGCGGACACTCGTTTTTCACCAGCCATGGCAAAAACGGCATCACCGCCAGACCCATGCCCAGAATCACCAAACCCACGATGCGGTAGACCTTCCGGTAGAATTTCAGCATGGCGCACAGAGCCGGCTTGTCATCCTCGGCAATGGCCTTGTACATGGTGAACACCAAGGAGCTGTTAAAGCCCAGATTGGCCAGATTCAGCACCGTCAGCACGGAGGTGAACAGGGTGGACAGGCCGTTATACTCCTGTCCCAGCTCCTTGATGATGATGGTCTTGATGGCAAACGGCCCGATGAGGGTGGCCACCCGGTAGATGGCGCCCCAAAGGGTATTCCGCATGGTATTTTTGGCTCGTGAGAGCTTTTTCATAGCATCCGTCCGTTCTCTCAGTTTCGGGAGCGGCTCATGACCGCTCAAAGGCGGAGGGCCTGGGGAAGGCCCGCTGGAAGATATCCACCAGCTGCTGCCGCTCCGTATCGAAATCGAAGTCCATGGGGTCGTCGTTGACGCAGACCACCCGGTACTTCCCGCCCCGCAGCAGCCGCTCCACCTCCGACTCGCTCTGCTTGCCGATGGTAAGATAGGTGCTGTCGGGCTTTTTGGGGGCAAACCGGCCGCTGGCCAGCTGCCAGTACCGGAACAGATACTGGTTCACGTCCGCCCGGTCCCGGAATTTGTGGCGGCAGGTGGCGTCCAGCACCTCCGGGAACCTGTCCCACACCTCCTCCAGCGTGCTCTTGCAGAAGGAGACGCAGGAGTGGTAATTGCGGAAGCCTGTGAAGTCCCCCCATGGGAGGAGGTACAGGTTATACAGCAGGCCCTTCCCGTAGCCGGGATAGAACCACTTGCCGAAATTCTGCCGGATGACACGGCGCTTATCGAAGCTCATGTTCACCAGCGCCATCATATTCAGCATGATATAGGGCATGAAGTTGGCGGTGTCGTTGTTTTTGATGACGCCCATCACCGCCGTGTCACAGGGCAGGCCGTCCCGGAAGAAATCCTCCGGTCGGGAGGGCTTCATCAGGTACACGTCGTCGTTGAAATAGAGGAAGTGCTCCGCCAGATCCGGGATGCGGTGCATATTCAGCTCGATGGTATGGGAGCTGAAGGTGGGCAGATACTCCTCCGGGATGAAGTCCCGGTGATTGACGATATGCAGCTTGGGATGGTCAGGCTCCAGCCATGCAGGCAGGTGTCCGTAGGTCAGCAGGTGTACCTTTCGCACCCACGGGGCGTTCTGCTCGATGCCTCGGAACCAATAGCGAAACAGCCCCCACTCCCGGTAGCGGGCGGGGTGATTGTCGGCGCTTTTGGAGGCCCGGTATTTGGCGTGATCCGCCTGCCAGACCGGGTCAGACCCGTCCACCCATGGGATCACGATGTCAATGGGATGCGTGCTCATTGGTCCTGTGCTCCGTCCTTTTTCTGTTCCTCGGCGGCGCAGTCCAGACAGAAACCCACGGAATAGTGCTTCTCCCGGTCGGCCTCCGGCGGGATGACCCAGTAATCGCCGTACTGATTTTTCAGATAGGTGTCCGGGTCATGGGGCAGGTTGATGGAAAAGTCCTCAAACGGCCCCTTGATGGGGGGATAATATACCTCTTTGGGCATAATATGTCCGAAATAGTGGCCGATATCCGTGGGGACGGCCCACAATCCCGTGTCCTTTTTGCACCGCACGAAGCGGTCAAACAGGTCACCCCATTTCTTATAGGGGCGGAAGGAGAACAGGAAGCCCACTGTGCACCGCAGGCCATAGTTGAACTTTCCGGCGGAGGACTGGCTGAAGAACTTCTTCTTCTCCGGGCTGCGGTAGTGGTAGAACAGGGTGGATACCGCAATGTATTGCAGGCCCATGGCCGTTACGCCCTTGATGCCCCGGACAATGGGGTTTCTGGGGACGGACTCAATGGCGAAGATATCGATGTGAACGCCCTTGGGAAACGGCGTGTTATAGTCCAGAAACGCCGCTTTCAGGGTGTTTTTCTTATATACGGCGGAGATCATGCTCTCCAGCTGGTACTTATCGGAATTGGGGGTGGTGAGCTCGTACTTGTCCCCCATGCACTCCTCGAACAGCTCCACGAAGCGGTTCAGATCCTCACGGGGCATGAGGATATCCACATCGTCGTCCCAGGGGATAAAGCCCTTGTGGCGCACGGAACCCAAGGCCGTACCGCCGGCGGCCATATAGCACAGGCCGTGCTCCTGACACACCCGATCGATGTCCTTGATGATCTCCAGAAAGCACGCCTGCAGCGCCTTCAGTTCCTCCGGCGTCAGCTCGTGCATCATCTCCGTCTCCGGTGCGATCTGCATACACTTCCGGGTGGAGAACATATTTCTCAGCTTCGACATGACTCTCACGCTTCCTTTTCATCCACACAGTAGTGGATGCCCTTATACTGCTTGTAGCTGTGCTCCAGATCGATGAATACCGCATCGTGGCGGTAGACCCGCTCCTCCGGGGGAGGCAGCTGCATATAGTCGCCGTAGGAGATGGTCAGCCACTTGTCATAGTCCTCCGGCACCGGCATCTGATGGCCCTCGAACTCCAGATACGCCGGGTGGCGGAACCACCGGATGGGGAACCTCTGGCGCATGATGGTAGCGCCCTCGCCGAAGGAGGAGACGTACTCCGCATCCGCCAGCGAGTAGCGGCTCAGCCGCTTTTCGGCGCCCTTCCACAGCTTGTACCGGGCCTTGAAGGACGGCACCAGCGTCAGCGCCAGCTTCTCGGCGTAGTAGGTGACCTTGCCCTTGTGGGCGGGCAGACGCTGGAAATTGAAGCAGCAGTACATCATGGAGTCCACCATCTGCCACAGCTGCTTCCACTTGGACTTGGGCACGGCATCCAGCGGGATCACGTCGATCATCAGCCCCTGATGGATGTCCAGATCTGCGCTGTGGCGGTTGATGAAGGTGGTGTTGTTGTCCTTGATCTCCGTGGCGGAGTGACGGATGTTGAATCGATCGTTGGAGCGGACGCAGGAGTAGTGCTCTGTGTCCGCCTTTTCGTCCCAGATACGGCAGAGCTTTTCATAGTCATCCCGCAGCATGAACACGTCCACGTCGTCGTCCCAGGGGATGAAGCCCTTGTGGCGCACGGCACCCAGACAGGTGCCGCCGGCCAGCACGAAGCCCAGCCCGTTCTCCTGACAGAACTTCTGAAAATACAGCAGGATCTCCAGGAGCTTGCTCTGGATCTCCTGTATCGTGACCTCTTTCTTTTCTTCCATAGTTGACCTCTCACCGCCACCCGGCCCGCTGGGGGCAGGCGGCGTCCTCTTTGTTTTGTTCGCCGGCTATCGCCGCAACGGAGTATTATACTCCCTGCGGACCGGAATTGCAACCTTTGTGTTCTCCGGAGGGGGTCACAGCACCGCTTTGACCGTCCGCAGCATGGTCAGCAGCTCCTGACCCAAGCCAAAGCGCCGGATGCTCGCCAGATTATATGCCATTTTCCCCGGCAGTACCTGCTGCACATACGTCTCGTCCACATCCTCCGCCTTGTCCAGCAGCTCCGCCTCGTCCTTGTAGCGGATGCTGGCCTCGGAGGTCACTCCTGCCGGCAGCAGGAGGGTGGCCATCATCTCCGGGGTGTAGCGGGCCACGTACTTGGGCACCTCCGGCCGTGTCCCCACAAAGGACATGGAGCCACCCAGCACGTTCAGTAGCTGCCCGACCTCGTCCAGACGGCAGCTGCGGATGACCTTGCCCACCCGTGTGATGCGGCTGTCGCCGCTGACCGTCACCTGACTGCCGATGCGGTCAGCGTTCTGCACCATGGTGCGGAACTTGAAAATGCGGAATTCACGCCCGTACTGGGTCACCCGCACCTGCCTGTAAAACACCGGGCCGTGGGAGTCCAGCTTGATGGCAATGGCCAGCACCAGAAACACCGGGCTCAGCAGCACCAGCAGCACCAGCGATGCCAAAATATCGAACAGCCGCTTGCAAAGCAGGCTCCCCTGCTTCTTTCGCAGCAGGTCATAGTACGGGCGAACCTCCTCCGTCCGCATCTCCTGCGGCAGCTCCTCCCACTTCCGCAGCATCACCGGAGGTACTCCTTTACGACGTCCGCAAACTGCTCCGTCACATAGGCCGCATCCTCATCGGAGAGGCGGGTGTGCAGAGGCAGGGTGATGAGGTTTTCATAGTGGTGGTAGGCATTGGGATAGTCAGCGATATCGAAGCCCATGGCCTTGTAGGCCGTCATCATAGGCAGGGGCTTATAGTGGACGTTGCAGGCCACGCCCCGTTCCGCCATCCGCAGGATGATCTCATTGCGCTCCTTTTCCCCGATGCCGGGGGTCCACGTCAGGTACAGGTGGCCGGAGCTGGTATAGTCCGGGGTAAAGTGGGGCAGGGTCCGGATGCCCAGCGGGTGCAGGGCTTCATCATAGCGCTGGATCAGCTGATGCCGCCGCTCCAGCAGGCCGGGATAGCGCTCCAGCTGCTTCAGACCCATGGCGGCCATGATGTCCGTCATGTTGCACTTATACCACGGCCCCACGATGTCGTACTCCCACGCCCCCAGCTTGGTCTTGGCCAGAGCGTCCTTGGACTGGCCGTGGAGGCTCAACAGCTGATAGCGGTGGTACAGCTCCTCGTCGTCAAGACCCGGCAGCGTGCGCCACGCCGATGCACCGCCCTCGGCGGTGGTGAAGTTCTTCACGGCGTGGAAGGAGAAGGAGGTGAAGTCTGCCAGAGCGCCGGTAGGCACCCCGTGACGGGAGGCGCCCAGCCCATGGGCGCAGTCGGCCACCACGGCCACCCGGCCCAGTGCCTCCTGCACATCGCCCTTGGGGCAGAACAGTGCCTTTTTCCCCTCCACCGCCTGATAGATGCGGTCATAGTCGCAGGGGATGCCCCCCAGATCCACCGGGATCACCGCCTTGGTCCTTTCGGTGATGGCCCGTTCCATCTGATCATAGTCCATCTCCAGCGAGTCCTTCCGGCTGTCGATAAACTTCACCGTGGCCCCCACATGGATGGCCGCCGCCGCCGTGGCGGTATAGGTGTACGCCGGCACCAGCACCTCGTCGCCTTCACCGATGCCCAGCACCCGCAGGTTCATCTCCTCCGCCGCCGTAGCGGAGTTCAGGCACACCAGCTTCGCCACATGGCAGTACTCTGCCAGCTCCTTTTCCAGCTGCTTGGTGCGGGGGCCGGTGGTGATCCAGCCGGACCGCAGGGCCTCGCACACCTCTTGGATCTCCAGCTCCGTGATATCCGGAGGGCTGAAGGGTATATTTCGCATATTGATACGCACTCCTTAGTCGGTTTGATCCGTTTCGTTGTTTTTCAGTCTGCGCCCGGTTGGGCGGACTTACATATTGTGAAATTATACTACAAGCCTCGGCAAAATGCAACCGGCGGCGGCAGGTCATTTCACACTTCCCGGCGGTTTTTATGAATAGAAGGTAAATTTTCTTTTAATCCTGCACTTTTCCCACCGGCCTGGTGGGGCTTATGAGGGCATCTATATCGTGCCCTTATACCACCGCAGAATAAACCGTGCGCCGCCGGTGAGGACATTTTCCGCCTGCACCGTGCCGTTCTGCTGGGCCAGCACCTGACGGGAGAGGCTCAGGCCGATGCCGAAGTTGTTCTCCCCGGCGTTTTTGCCCCGGTAAAACCGCTGAAAAAGCCGGGGCAGCTCCTCCGGGTCGAAGCCCGGCCCGTCATCCTGCACCGTGATCTCTGTGAAAATGGCTGTCTCCCGTGCCGTTACCTGCACCCATGAGGCGGCGTGCTCCATGCAGTTTTTCAGAATATTTCCCAGTGCCTCCGTGCTCCACGGCACGTCGCAGGTAAGCCGCTCCTCCCCCGCCTGAGCGGTGAAGCGGATGCTCCGCACCTCCATGGGGACCTCCAGCGGCTCCGCCGCACGGCGCACCAGCTCCGCCGCCGTGGTGTCCTGCGGGTGGAACACCACCGTCCCGGCGTCCAGCTGGGCCATTTTCAGCAGGGCCTCCACCAGCCACTCCATACGGCCCGTCAGCTTCTTCAGCTCCCGCATCAGTGCCAGACGCCGCTGGGGCGTCAGCTCCTCCTGCTCCAGCAGGGACAGGGTCAGGCGCATGGCCGTCAGGGGCGTCCGCAGTTGGTGGGAGATATCCGCCATGGCATCCGCCAGTCGGACACGCTCCTCCTGCTGTCGCTGGGCATTCTCCCGCAGCCGCACCGTCATCTTCCCGATCTCGCTGCGGAGGATGGCCAGTTCTCCCTCTTCCTGCTGGGGCAGCACCTGCTGCTCCTGCCCGTGGAGAATGCGGTCAATGTCCCGGCTCATGCGCTCCAGTTCCCGGTAGCGCCGCCGGGTGGAGCCGTACCAGATGGCCCCGCAGATCGCCCCCAGCCCCAGCGTCAGCAGGCCGCAGATGGGATACAGCAGGGCCGCCGCCACGGAGCACACCGCCGTGGCCAGCAGCAGCCACAGGGCCGTCCGCCGCACCTCCGTGTTCTTCCAGATGCTCATGCGTCCACCATGTAGCCGATGCCACGCACCGTCCGGATGATCTGTGGGTCTGCGGGGTCGGTCTCGATCTTCTCCCGCAGGCGCTTGATATACACCGTCAAGGTGTTGTCATTGACGAAATCCCCGGCGGCATCCCAGATCTCCTCCAGCAGCTGCGACCGGGAGAGGACCTTTCCCCGGTGGCTCAGAAACACCAGCAGCAGCCGGTATTCCAGCGCCGAGAGATACACATCCCGGCCGTCCCGTGTGACCCGCCCCTTCTCCGTATCCACCATCACACCGCCCAGCGGCACCAGCGTCTTCTCCTTGCCGTACCGCCGCAGCACGCTGCGGATGCGGGAGACCAGCTCTCTGGGCCGAAAGGGCTTGGCGATGTAGTCGTCGGCCCCCATGTCCAGCCCCAGCACCACGCTGCTCTCGTCGCCGGAGGCGGTGAGGAAGATCACCGGCAGACCCCGGCTCCGGGCATAGGCGCACACGCCGAAGCCGCTGCCCTCCGCCAACTGCACATCCACCAGCAGCAGCCCCGGAGCCGTCTGCTCCACCAGCTGCCTGGCCCGGGTCTCCCCGGTGGCCGTCTCCACGGAAAAGCCCTCACTCTGCAAAAATGCCGACAGCGACGCCGTGATCTGTGCATCGTCCTCCACCAGCAGGATCCGTTCCATACGTCCCTCCTTCCCCGGCGTTATCCCACGGGATAGCGCCAGCCGTCCTCGATCTCGCCCTTTCTGGCCCGGCCCATGAGTTCACGGGCCACCTCCTGCACCGGCCGCTGCCGGTACAATATCTCATAGACGCACCGGCAGATGGGCATCTCCACGCCGGTCTTTTCCGCCAGCTGGTGCATACTGGCGGCGGCATAGTAGCCCTCCACCACGCCGCCGGTCTCCGCCAGCGTCTGCCCCACGGACTTGCCCTGTCCCAGCAGGATGCCCGCCCGGCGGTTCCGGGAGTGCATGGAGGTGCAGGTGACGATCAGATCCCCCATACCCGCAAGGCCGCCGAAGGTCTGGCGGTCGCCCCCCAGCCGCTCCCCCAGATGGCACAGCTCCACCATGGCCCGTGTCATCAGCAGGGCTTTGGTGTTGTCCTGATACCCCATACCGTCGCAGATGCCGCAGGCCAGCGCCACCACGTTCTTCAGGGCGCCGGACAGCTCCACTCCCACGATATCGGGGCTGGTATACACCCGGAAGCGGTCGTTCATAAAGGCGTCCTGCACCGTGAGGGCAGCCGCCTGAGACACGCTGGCCGCCACGCAGCCGGTGGGGAGCCCACGGCCCACCTCCTCGGCGTGGGAGGGGCCGGACAGGGCGGCGATGGGAAAGGCTCCCCCCGTCTCCTGCTCCAATATCTGGCTCATCCGCAGGTGGGTATCCCGCTCGATGCCCTTGGCCGCCGTCACCAGCAGCGTATCGGGGCGCAGCAGCGGGGCGGCGGCATGGGCCGTCTCCCGCACGGCGTAGGACGGCACCGCCACCACCACCAGCTCCGCTTCCGTCAGGCAGCCCATATCCGCCGTCAGGCGCAGCTCCGGCGGCAGAGGGACTCCCTCCAGCCGGGGGTTCTCTCTGGCCCGCTCCATATACGCCGCCTTCTCCGGCACGTGGGACCACAGGGTCACCGGATGTCCGTTCCGGTGCAGCACCAACGACAGCGCCGTTCCCCAGCCGCCGCTGCCCAATACCACCGTTTTCATGTCACGCCTCCCGCTCTCCTCTCCGCCGGGGATGTCCTTCCCGGCGGCAGGAATCTATATTCCGTGATATTTTACCACAAACGGCGGACAGTGCCAAGTGGTTTCCTTCGCTTTTCCCGGTGACAATGCCGTCACCTTGACGGCGGCTGAACGCAAAAAAGCGCCGCACACCTTCGTGTGCGGCGCTTGACTATGTGATTTGGGGCATTTTACCCCTTGATGCCGAACATCCGGCGGCGGCAGAAGGGGATGCCGGAGAACAGAGCGATCAGCAGGATGCTGCCGCCCACGGACACGCCCTCCAGAAACAGCAGCTTCAGGGAGCGGGCCCATCCGTCAAAGTTCATGTTCCACTCCAACAGCGACATGATCAGGATGTGGATAAAGTAGACGCCATTAGCATTACATAAGACACGCTGTCGGATTGCAAGAAAAAATATGTCCAATTTCGTATTTTTCATGGGCCTTGCTTGGATTTTACTCAAAAGTCAAAGGGGACCGCTTCTCTAACGAGAAACGGTCCTCTTTGGGAAAATCACGCAGCGGCGCTCACTGGCCGTCGCTTGTAAGCTCAATGTCCTCCCAGTGGGTAACGGTAAGGGGGATGCGGTACCGGCTGCCGTCCATTTCCTCTACCACCAGCGTCACATCGCCGTCCAGTGCGCCCCGGCTGACGCAGGCCTCATAGTACCCATCCTCATTCCGGCGCAGATCATAGATGCCGGTATCGGACACCAGCCAGCCATAGCGACTCTCCGGGAAAAGGCGGCCCAACACAGCCCGGTCGATGGCGCTGCCATCCTCCACAGACAGCTCCGTGGTCTCCGGCAACTGCACCGTATCCGCCAAAGCGGCAGTGACCTGCTCCTCCAGCGGCAGAGCCGTATCTGCCAGCGCCGGATTCAGGTCCATGGCTGCCATAACGGCGGAATCGAAGTACCGATCCATCAGCGTATACTCCGCCACCTCCAGGATCACCACATCCGGCTGGAAGATGTTGCAGTACTCATCGATGTTCAGCACATTCTGATAGTTGTGGATGGCGATATACTCGCTGGCGGCATTGATGAGATACTGGGGGCGGCTGTTGTAATAGCTGCCCTGAAACACCAGCATCCGAGGCAGCTCCTCCGCCCCCTCGCTCTGGTTGACCAGATAGTGGAAATAGGGGTAGCTGGGATTCTGATCCAGCTCGGAGCGATAGGCGTCGGCAATGTTTTCATAGGGTGTCTTGGTGTGGAAGCGAGGGATCTCCTCGTTGACCACGAACTCCGAATTGGGCAGCGTGGCAGCCACATCCGTAGTGATGTCAAACAGATCCATGGTCAGCTCCGTGACCTCCGGGATATCCTCATGGATACGGGCCAGCAGCGTATTGGTGCCGTAGAAGCAGCCCAGCTCATTCCAGTGTCCGGCGTCATACTGGCGGTTGAACACCTGCTCCGTCTGGCTGCGTTGGATAAGCACCCCCGTGTTGTCCATGCAGTTGACCCCCAACTGGTCCATGTAGTCCAGCATGGTATCCACCCACTCGTCCTCATAATTTACCCCCTCCGGCAGATACCGGCGGTAAACGGAGATCTTCTCCGGCTCGAAGAGGAAGTAGAACCGGATGCCCCGCTCCTGACAATATTCCTGAAGCTTGGCCACCATCTCGGCATAGGTCCGGTGGTAATCGCCATAGGGGATATTGTCGTGCATATTGAAGAAGATATACCCGTCCTGCCCATAGGTGTAGGTGGGATGGGTCAGCTCATGAAACAGCTTATCGTTCAGCTGGGCATAGGCCCGGATCATCAGATTCCGTCCGCCGATGCGGTCGCTGACATAGTCCTCCATTCCCTCACTGAAGTCCCCTTCTCCCAGCACCGGGAACTCCGTCAGGCGGCGGTTGTCGATCTCCGACACCACGTCGGTGCGGAAGTCCGTCAGGCACAGGGGAATCAGCAGCATCAGCAGAAAGGCGGCGCAAAACAGGATATTCCAGATTTTTTTCATATGCTTCTCCTTTCATACCGTCAGAATTGGAAGTACAGGAAGGGGCTGTAAGAGGAGTTCACCACGAACAGAACGGACACGGCAAACAGCACCAGATACACCGCCAGCTTCCATGGAGCCGGAGCCAACAGGCGCTTCCGGCGTTCCTCGCTCATAGGCAGCGCCCCCACCACGGAGCCCAAGGCGGCGATGACCAGCAGCACCGCCAGCTTCCGGGTGAGGAAGTAGCGCCATGTGAAGTTCACCGCCGGTGAGGCCGCAAAGAGAGCCGCATAGGTGGAGAAAGCGTCGGAAACGTCGGAGGCCATGAACATGATCCACACAAAATAAACCACCGCCATGGTAAAGGCCCACTTCACCACGGAGGGGATGCGCTGATACCACTTCTTATTGCGGACATAGCGCTCCGCCACTACGAACACCCCGTTGATAACGCCCCACAGCAGGAAGGTCCAGTTGGCCCCGTGCCAGATGCCCGTCAGCAGAAAGACCACGAAAAGGTTCAGATAGACATTCCCCCGGCGGTTGCCGCCCAGCGGGAAATAAACATATTCCCGGAACCAGCTGCCCAGCGAGATATGCCAGCGCCGCCAGAACTCCGTGATGGAGGTGGAGATATAGGGGAAGTTGAAATTCTCCTTGATGGAGAAGCCGAACACCCGGCACAGGCCGACGGCAATGTCCGAATAACCGGAGAAGTCGTAGTACAGCTGGAAGAAGTACAGCAGCGCCCGCAGCCACATGGTGGGCGTATCTACGCCGCCGGCCAGCAGCACTCCGTCGATGCGGGCGATCTGAGCGCCGAAGGTATCCGCCAGAATGGCCTTCTTGGAATAGCCAATGATGATGCGGCGGAGTCCCTCCACCGCATCATCAGCGTCCGGTTCCGGGCGCTGGGCCAGCTGGGGCTGGAAATCCCGCCACAGGACGATCGGGCCGGAGATGACCTTCGGGAACAGAGACAGAAACACAAAGGCATCTAACGGACTGCCGGGCGTGGCCAAGCCCCGGCTGATATCCACCAGATAGGAGATGGATTCAAAGACGATGAAGGACAGACCTGCCGGGACGATAAGACCGTCAAAGCTCAGCTCCAGCGGCAGCAGGGCGCTGAGGGTATCCAGCAGGAAGGTCAGATACTTACACAGAAACAGCAGCGCCACCAAAGCGGCTGCGCCCAGCGCCATCCAGCGACGGCTGGCCTTCTCCCCCGCCGCCTGCCGGGCATAGCCGATGAGCACGCCCATCAGGTAAACAAATACGATCAGCCCCAAAAACACCACCAGCGCATGAAGGCCGCAGAACACATAGAAGGCCAGGCTCATCAGCGCCAGAAGAATGTTGTTCAGCAGCGGCCGGTGCAGCCGAGTGCAGAGCAGGTACGCCACGATAGACAATGGCAAAAAGATAAATAGAAAGGTTTGTGCGGTAAAGCCCATGGTATCTCCCCTGTCTCATACGGCCGCCGGAGCGGCCGTAAGTATTAATATTCTATGAACGGTTTCTTAAGACCCCTGTTATTATATACACAACGGTGTTTGTTTGCAAGAAAAAACGAAAAATGGAGAAAATGTTGGAGCAGGACAAATATGCAAAACACCCGCACCGGTTTTCCGGTGCGGGTGTCGGGCCGCTGGATCACTCCACCAGCCCGTATTTGACCTTGATGCGGTCCAGCTTTTCC